>ODAI011758239.1_pt1 | contig 22593 bp, 22 predicted proteins | sample 1539321 | NCBI WGS metagenome assembly ODAI01 (sample SAMN02144231, study PRJEB22623) | gut metagenome | biome: sheep rumen | host: Ovis aries | place: New Zealand | reverse complement strand
GTCAACGACCTCGACCAGTTCAAGCGCCGCAGCGACGCCATCATCGCCAACCGTTACGACCCCATCCTCGACGACGTCCAGGACAAGGTCTATACGCGGGATATTTTTAAGCGGGATTGACAAACCATGGGTAGGTACGAAGAAAACATAGTCCCCATCAAGATTGCCCAACTGGCAGAATTCGTTTCCAAGGTGAAACGGATTTCGTTGGACGAGGCCTTGGTGTACATCTATGTGAATCCCATGTATGAAAGACTCTATGATGAGGATGCCAAGTGGTGGTATCTGAGCACCGAGGCCTTATACGAAGAATTTGAAATCCGGCGCGTTCGCCAGCGTCGGGATGTGCCGAAGGAGGCATTTGAGTTCTACGTCTATTGCCTGGAGAATTATGCGGTCCGCAGAGGTATAAGTGGGATGGAGGCCTGGGTTTGCTTTAAAGAAACAGGCGCTGATGACTTTGTGGTCAACAACTTCGACCTCCTTCATACGCAGGGGATGGATTATATCCTGGATGAGATCCAGCGCTTTATAAATAAAAGAAGGAAATGAGACTCTATCACGGTTCAACGATGGCTGTCCGGAAGCCCTCTCTCCGTCCCGGGCGCACGAATGCCGACTTTGGCAAAGGCTTCTATACGACCAGCAATCCGGAACAGGCTGAACGATGGGCTCATATCAAACAGGAGCGTGAGGATGCCCCGTGTGCTGTGGTAAGCGTCTATGAGTTTGACGAATCAATCCTGGATCAGCAGGATTTGCGTATCCGCCGTTTCACGGGCGCAGATGAGCCGTGGCTCTACTTCGTGACCGACTGCCGAAAGTCCCATCCCCACGCGTACGATTTGGTTCAGGGGCCTGTTGCCAACGATAAGGTGTTCACCACGGTCAACCTGTTTGAGAGTGGCGTGCTGAGTGCCGAGGCTGCCATCCTACAGCTCAAGGCCTACAAGACCTACGACCAGTTGTCATTCCACACAGCAAGAGTCATCAGCTCCCTTCGCTTTGTGAATGCGTATGAGGTGTAACACAAAACCGCCCGAACCCGCCGAAACCCCGCCGCGACAGCAACGTAGCCCTTCCCACAATGTCGACGCGTCAAGAAAAGAGACAAAATAAGTCATAATTAGCAGCACAAGATCGTGAAGGCTTGATAGATTGTTATTAAGATATTTCTTAATATTTATAAATTATTAGGTTTTTTCTTAATATTTTGCTATCTTTGCAATATGAAAAGATTGTTTGGAATAATATCTTCCGATGTTGTAGATTCAACATCATTGGACAGAGCTGCAATCGTGCAGCTCCGAAAGGATATTTACAATGATCTTTTCAGCAGCCTTACTTATAAGGATCCTTCTTTTTGGGGTAGAGTGGTTAGAGGCGATACAATAGAGTGTTGTATAAGTCAGGTGCAGTTTTCATTCAGAACTGCTTTAATGACAAAATGCTGGATGAAAAACTGGGCAGAGGCTAATGGCGGCTCTTCAGATATGCGGCGATTTGGTTTGAGATGCTCTATCGGAATAGGTACAATGCGGATAGTTGATAGGGAAGAAGATATTTTGGATGGCGATGCGATTTATATAGCTGGCCGAAATCTTGATTATATTGCAGGCAGGAATATCCCAATAGCCTTTGGTATGAAAACTTCCTTTACCGATGTTGAAGATCTTATTGCAAACAATCTTCTTTTGTTGGATACCCTGCTTTATGAGTTAACGTCGCGTCAAAGCGATGTGCTGTATTACAAGTTGATGGGATGCCCCGAGACGGAGATATCGCGAAGGCTCGGAATTAGTCAGGCTGCTGTGAATCTTAGGGCAAGAAATGCTTGCTGGCAGCAGATTAGAGATACGTTGAAAGTTTTGGAGAATATAGATTATGGAGAGTATGTGGATTAGATTATTCTTTGCTTTACTGCTGGCGCATCTTGTGGGGGATTTTCTCCTTCAAACGGATTCCCTTTGTGCAAAAAAGCGCGAGAGACATTTCCGCTGTGGCTTTTTATATACTCACTCAGCGATAATAGTAGTCCTTTCTCTAATTGCATTTTGGGACTTGTCTTTCTGGCCCTGGGCCTGTGCTGTCGGTGTTGCTCATCTAATTATCGATGGCATCAAAGCTTGTATTCGCAAAGATTCCGTATGGTCATTCATATCAGACCAGTTTCTGCACATCGTCGTTTTAGCAGGAGTGGCATACTTTTGTACAGAGAGATTTGCCTGGGCAACTCCGGACTGGCTGACAGACAAGGCGTTTTCAGTGGAGCTCGTGGCTAGTGCATCCATTGTCTGCTGGAAACCGGCTAATATCTTGATACGATACATACTGCAGTCTTGTAAGATGGTTATTCCAGAAGACAACTCAAATCTCTTCCACGCAGGGAAACTTATCGGTACATTGGAGCGTTGGCTGATACTTGCATTTCTGCTTATGGGCAGATATGAAGTGATCGGTTTTTTGATTGCAGCTAAATCTATCATCCGATTTGGCGAGAAAGATAGAGATCAGACAGAGTATTTCCTTGCCGGGACGTTGTTGAGTATATCTATTGCTGTCGGCTGTGGACTGCTGTTGGGGATAATTGTATAAGAAGATTTATTCAGTTTGGTTATGGCTATAGAACGAAGATATCCGACTATTGAGGATGTGTTGCAATACGAAGAGTATCTATTGGATGCAGTTGAAAAGAGAATCGACGCAGAGGTGAATCCACGAGCCGGGATTATTCTTCGGAACCTGCGCGTGCTGCTAAAATGTCGGTCAGTTAAGTCTTTTATAGATCTATTGTCCCAAAAGAAGTTTTCACTCTCTTCTTTTCAGAAAATACAAGAGATTGATGATGCTTTGGACGAATTGCGCGTTATGAGTTTAAATCTCCCTTATCCGGAAGAACAATTTGCAATAGACCAAGGCAAGACTGAACGTAATAAGAGGAATATAATGACGGTACTTCTTTTCGGTCTGTTTGGGTTTGAGTTGGTAAAGTGATGTTCGGTTCATTTTTCGAGGCTGATTAAAACGCTGTAGTGCGGGCATCGAGCCGGTAATCGGTCACTTAAAATCATGCCATCGGATTATGCTGAATTACTTGAGTGGCACTTTAAGTGATACGAAGGTCGGCACATTGCTTGCTGCCGCTGACGACAACCTTCAGCATTGGCTGCACAAACTGCTACACTCTTCTATTTTCTGTTGCCTACTTGTCCTGTTTAGCTAGTTAGGGGCAGTCGCGAATTGTTGAAAACGTTATAACAAATTGATTGATAAATTGTTAGATATTTTGTGTCTTTGATATCGGAATGAAAAATTCCCCCAATTGCCGTAGGAAAGCAAAAATCGGGGGAATCGATTATCAAAAATACAATAACGAAGATATGAAATTTTGCTGAGATTACACCAAATCTCCGGTTCACGGAGTACAATTTTTACGAAGAGTTCCGTGGATCGTTTGAAAAGACTGAATTGGGACGGATGAAGAAGATCCTCCCGCTGCGCGAGATGGCGGAGAGCTTGAAGCTTGTGAATAAGAGCATGATGCCCAAGCGAGGACGGAAATCCTACTTCACCCCGGAGGGTAAAGAGGCGCTGAACGGGAACGTGTTCTACCAGATGTTCTGCGACATTGTGATAGACCCGGCCCATCCACTGACGAACTACAAGCTGCTGGATGACATTGCATTGGAGCTTGCCTGGAAGTTGAAGATCCAAGAGTTGCAGAACCGTCTGGCAGAGGCGTGGAAGCCTTACATGAAGGACCTTGACACGATGTTCACGGATGCGACCTGTTATGAGAGCGACATGTGCTATCCGACAGATCAGAAGCTGCTATGGGAATGCATTGAGAAGGCCTACGCCCTGATGTGCGAAGAGAGTCAGAGGTTGGGATTACACCGCCATGGAAGGCTCCTTCGGGACGCAGAAGGAACATTACGCGATGCGGAGGATCAAGGCGAGACTGAAGATGACGGAGATCCTGTACATCTTTTTCGGGATCCACACGGCCAACGCGGTCGAGTTGTCAAGTCGAATAGCAGGACTGCAACCGGCCACGCGCTAAAGGTTAACCGAAAATATGCACACAAAAGGGGCCTCCGGAAGGATCGCTCCTGGAACATAACCCAGTAAACACGCGAAATCCGGGCGATAAAGCCTGTACCAAGCGCGAAAATGTTATAAAACGAAGAGTTGGCGGTGTGGCAAACAAGGGATGGCTCCCGCTCGACTCAAATTGAAAACAATAAACGACAGTCCCTATTGTAAAGATTACAGGAAAGACAATCCGACTTTTGCGTTGTTCGACTGTTCTGGCGATGTGGCAATGCTCTTGGTAGATGAGTTTATGATAGAACTTTTCAATGGTGAAGCATCTACTCAGAGTGATGAAGTGTTATGGGGAATGAACTTTAAGTGTGATGTGGCTAACTTAAATTACGGAATCAGAACTGAGCGGATAGGATTATTCCCTATGCAAATATTCAGTCAAATCAATGATTTGATTCTTCATCTTCTTATCAAGCGGATTGACTTTAGGGGTAAGTTCAATGCTTTTCACAAGACGTTGTTTGGTTATGATATGCCAGAATTCTTCTACGAAGAGGTAATGGCTGAGGTTTATAAGGCAAAATTGGCTGACAGGTTTACTATACCCAATAACGCTCAGGCTATGAAACGGGTAATCCAATCTCATCCTGATCTATACAGAGTTCATTTTATAGATGAATAGTTCAGATTTTTATGCTATCTCCGTAAAAGGGAATTGAGAAAAACAATAAATAATGTATGGAGCGAAAGATATTTTATGGAGAGTACACGCTAAGGCATTGGTTGGATTTGATATTAAAACGTAATATCATTCTTCCGGCCTATCAGCGGCACTTTGTATGGCCGAAGGAGAGTGTGGAGAAATTTCTCATCCAGTTGAAGGAGGGGCTGTTTGTACCACCTGTCATATTGGGTTCTTTCAAGAAGAATGCCTCTAATGAGAACAACATTCTTGACGGCCAGCAGCGGTTGACCAGTGTGCTGTTGGGGTATTTAGGAATATATCCCAAATTTGAGGAGTTTAAGGAACCTGTACAGCAGATGGTTACAGATGGTGAAGCAGAGGCTATCGATGAAGGAGTTGAGGAAGTGATTGCATGGACTTTCACCCAGATTTTGGACGACCGTCGAATCTATTTGGAAAAGGCCGATGTACTCAGGCGCATAGGCGCAGATATTGCCAAGTATGAGAATTTAAAAGCTGATGCCATATTAGAAGAGTGGGATTTGCCAAAGATAAACCTTGGATTCTCTTACATTGTACCCTCAACAAACGATGAAGTCGCCCAACAACGGTTTTATTCCGCAGTTTTCCGCAATATCAATCAGCAAGGAGTAGGTCTTAGTGGTCAGGAGAGCCGCAAGGCACTTTACTATTTGGATTCTGAACTTGTTCCGCTGTTTGAGGCTCATTGCTATGATAATGCAAAAGTTATTCAAGATAATACTCCAAAGAGTTACGACTTTGTACGTAGTTTAGCGTTCCTGTCACAATATAAACATCAGAACACGGATTCTAAGATTGCAAGAAAGTGTTACCGACAGGAACAACTGGAACAGCTATACGAAGATTATATCAATGCTGTAGTCGAAGACCGTGAAAGTAGCAGGTTTGGAAAGTTCTCTACCATTATCGGGAAAGCTAATATCACACCTCGGCTTCAAGTCCTTACTCGATATGTTGATGCCTTAGGATTGGGAAGACAGTATGCTTCAATAATTGATGCTGATGTATATAACTTTGGATTGATTTATCAGGTTGTTATACAAGGCAAGTCTCTCAAAGAAGACAAGTTTGATGAGCTGAAAGGTTTGATTGATGCCAAAATTGAGGCTTTTAAATCCATTGAAGCTCATAGACGTTCTCCTGGCAAGGTGACCTATTTGCGTAATAGAATCAAGGATTCAATAACGATATATAGCAATTATGTCAACCCCGCAGTTTAGACACTCTGAGTTTATTGAAACTCCGTTGTTGAATCTTTTGCGAGATGTAGTCTCTGACTCAAATAATGTTAATGATGGCATTGAGTTTTATGGTATCAGTGGCTATGTGCTTCATTCCCTTTTCTTGCGAATGGCCGGAGCACAGGAGCAAAAACTGAAGTGCATTTGCTGGGATTTGGCAACAGCGGATTATGAATATCGTTATACACGATACAATAAATGGGAACTTGGGGAATGCTCGAAATTGAAAGATAAGAGTACAGTGTTTAGTGACTTGGTATCAGCTGTTAGAGCTTTGAAACCGAGTTATTCGGTCTTTGGCGGATCTCCTGCAAACAAACAAGGTTTTATAAATCGCACATTTAATAATATAAAAGATATTCTGAACGGCAGCAATCTAGCAATGTGCTATCCAGGAGAATATGACACATTTCTTGATATTATTGCACATTTTGACTTAAACAACATAGAGGCTGGTGACCAGATCTTCAGGAGTACCGAGAATCTCACGCTTGATAATATGACCGACGATACTGTTTTTGCAGTTGCATACACGCTATTGTATAAGCATCGTAACCGTTGCGCTCATAACACGTTGTCGTATCAAAACAATATACCGACGTTCCAAGAGTTGAACAACGAGAAAGTTCAGCGCTATTATAATATTTTCCTATTCCTCACTATACTTGTTGTTATAGATAACCTCTTCATGCAAGTATACAAGAAATATACGAATGTGATATCAAGGTTCTAATAAGTGATACCATAATAGCTGCAACCAGTATTTGCGTGCAGCTGGGACTGCGATGGGATTGTCTACGGCCCCGCACACCTTGACAACCAAAGAAAACAATAAAACGAAAATACATGAAAGGAATAGTTCTCGCCGGAGGCAGCGGCACCCGCCTTTACCCGATTACAAAGGGTGTTAGCAAACAGTTGTTGCCCATCTAAACACATCTAACTCAAAATGAAGAAGCTTTTGACCATACTTTTACTTTTCGTTGTGGCGCTTGCGCTGACGACGGCGGAGGCGTATGCCTATCGGAAGGTGACGGTGCGGCAGGGGATGGACTTGGTGAAGGTGTTTGCAGGGAAGGAAACGAAGTTTGTGATCAAGGAGGATATTGACCTTGACGGGAAGACGGTCAAGATGGGTGAGGGATGTATGCTGGTGTTCAAGGGCGGGAGTTTGGCTAACGGAAAGGTGGTTGGAAACAAAACCAAAATGGGAGTTGAAAAGGATAATGTTTTTCATAATTGTGAAATTCAAGGGGAATGGTTGGTGAATTGCGCTTTTTCTACAATGTTTGACGCTGATATTGAGACTATGATTCTTCTTAGAAATATGTCTTGTCTCTCACCAGTATTAAAGTTGTCTGCAAACAGGCATTATCATATAAATGCCAATGATGAATCTCTGGATGCGGAAAGAATCGAATCTGCAGATAAAAAAAGACCTCTTTTGTCTTTTCATACCACTTTGCCCAACGTTTCAGGTATAAGAATTATTGGAGAAAGTGTGACTCTCAAGAATTTAATCATTACGGACGATTATGATAGTAATAACGATGCTAAATATGGTGCAAATAACGTTACATTAGGAAACACCATTGCTATTCTTTCCCCGACTAAAACGGTTAACTATCTAACAGTAGAAGGATGCTCTTTTATGGGGGGTACATCCAGTTCTTTTGTTGCAGCATCACAAGTAAGAAATTGTACAGTTACTAATTGTGATTTCTCAGGGTATATGGCGGATCATGCTGTATATTGCTCAATGAAAGTTGAAAACTATAATGTTTACAATTGTCGTATCAGAGACGTTGTCCACACAAGCAGTCTATTTAAGGTAAGAGAATCAAAGGGGTTGAAGAGATTTAATATAATTGACGTTAAAGCTCACAACTTAAACGGTTATCTCGCAGATTTAACTGCCCTTGAATCACCTCAAGCGGAATTGCTATTTCAGGGTATTAGAGTTACAAAGGATTCCGGCAATCAGTCTATATTCTATGGCTTTTGTCTATCCGATAATGCAAACGGAAAGAGTGGTGATTCTATGAATGTACGAGGCGTTCTTTTTAAGAATAATCAATTCGATTATGGTTATGGTGGTAATCCGCTCATTAATTCCGGCTCTGGTAAAAGAATACGTGTTGAAGAGATTCGGTATGAGAATGTAAAAGCAAAAGAATCTAATTTTGGAGGAGGGAATGTTGATAGAATCATTGTTGATAATTGTACCTTTGATGATTGTTGTGGGAAGATCGGCATCTATCTTTTATCAAAAGAGCTGATACTTAAGAAGACTAAAATTAGTTGTAATGATAGAAGCAATTGTTTGTTACTTCTCAATTATGACAATGAAAAACTACGTTCAATCACAATGTCCAATGTTGATGTGAATATGGATGTAATTAATCTGTTAGATCTCAAACACGGGGATAATCTGAAGTTAAACATAGATAATTGTAAGATAAACAAGCCGACAAATACTCTTATTAATACCCCAAAGAGCAGTCGAGTCTTATATAAAGCTTCTCGGGTAAAGTTGAGATAATTAATACTATGCAAGATAATACATCATCTAACAAACGTTTAGCCAAGAACACACTATTCTTGAGTATTCGAATGGTGATAGTTTTGATAATCAATCTATTCACCACACGACTAGTTCTTAAGGCGTTAGGTGTAGTAGATTATGGCGTCTACAATGTTGTTTGTGGTTTCGTAGCCATGTTTGGTTTTTTGAACACATCCATGAGCAACGGGATACAACGTTTCTTTAATTATGAGTATGGGAAAAATGGCGAAGAAGGAGCAAATAAAGTGTATTCTACTTCTTTGTATATCCAAACAGCCCTGGCACTAATAATCGTGGTGGTAGTGGAATCTTTTGGATTATGGTATCTTCATAATAAGATGGTTATACCTGCCGATAGAATGGTGGCGGCTCAGTGGGTGTTTCAATTCTCAATTATAACTTTTGTCATAGGCATAATGCAAGCTCCTTTCTCAGCTGCCGTTACTGCCCACGAGCGATTGGATTTCTATGCAATAATAAGTGTTCTTGATGCTGTATTAAAGTTTGGAATAGCATACATTATTCTTGTTATATCGTCTGACAAACTGATACTATATGGGATATTGATGGCTTCCATTAGTGTTGTAAACATTATTATCTATTATTGCTATTGCAAAAGGCATTTTAGAGAGATAAAATTCAAAAGGGGCCTTAATCAGGGACTATTCAAGTCGATGCTGGGATTCTCTGGATGGAACTTATTCGGATCCTTTTCTGGCGTTATGGCTGATCAAGGAATCAATCTTGTGCTAAATTTCTTCTTTGGCCCTGTCGTTAACGCTGCCCGAGGAGTAGCCTTGCAGGTAAATGGAGCAGTTCAGTCGTTTGTTACTAATATCAGCATGCCGGTAAGACCCCAAGTAACCCAATCTTATGCAATTGGAGATTTAAGACGAACCATGTCACTTACGTATAGTGTAAGTAAAATTACTTGTGCTATCGTTATGGTTTTGGCTATACCCGCGTCTTTGGAGATAGATTATTTATTGAGGCTTTGGTTGGGAAGTGATGTCCCGGAACATACTGCTGCCTTTACCATCATCATTCTTTTAACCTCTATTGTTACTAATTTAAATTGGGCAACTTCAGGGGTCGTTCATGCAACCGGTATTATGCGTGATTATCAAGTGTGGGGTAGCTTATTGCGTATGCTGTCTGTTCCCGTTGCTTTTATTGTGCTCAAATACTATAAGGTGCCAGAAATAGCACTTATATCCGTGTTCGTCTGTCAGATACTAGCGCATCTTGTTGGCTTGTTCGTGGTAAGGAAATTGGTAAAAATGTCTATAAGAGAATATTTTCGTGAAGTGATTTGGCCAATATCTCTCATATTAATTGTCTCCAGTTTTCTACTATATGGATTGCACATCATTATAGAAGAAGGAGTTTTGAGATTATTAGTTGTTTCTGCAACAAGTATTATTGTCGTTGGTTTCCTGTTTTACATCTTTGGATTTAATAAAGGGGAAAAGGATATTGTAAAGAAGTTATTTAACTCTGTACTATCTTGTAAAAAGACTCAAAGCAAATAGATTACTGATGAAGAAAGTAATTACTTATGGTACCTACGACCTGCTGCACCAGGGACACCTCAACCTCCTGCGGCGGGCAAAGGAACTGGGCGACTACCTGATAGTAGGTGTCACCAGCGATAGCTTCGACCGTGGCCGGGGCAAGCTCAACGTGCGAAATAATGTGTTGGAACGAGTTGAGGCAGTAAAAGCCACAGGGTATGCGGACGAGGTAATCATTGAAGACTACCTCGGTCAGAAGATAGATGACATCCAGAAATACGATGTGGACATCTTCGCCATCGGAAGCGACTGGGAAGGGAAGTTCGACTACTTGAACGAGTACTGCAAGGTGGTCTATTTGCCCAGGACAGAAGGCATATCTTCCACAATGCTACGAGCTGAGAGTCAGGACGTGTTCCGCATCGGTGTCATCGGTAGCGGACGTATTGCCCATCGCTTTGTGCCGGAGACCAAGGTGGTGAACGGAGCTGAGGTGGTAGCAGTTCTGAATCCAGAGAAGGAGAAAGCGGAAGCGTTTGCGAAGATGCACGGGTTAGAAGCCTTTACTGAGTTTGAAGATTTCATTCAGAAGGTGGATGCGGTCTATATTGCTTCGCCACATCTGTCGCACTATGACTATGCCAAGCGGTCATTACAGGCAGGAAAACACGTGCTTTGTGAGATTCCCTTTGTGCTGTCCAAAGAACAGGCATTGGAACTTTACCGATTAGCTGAGGAGAAGAACCTCGTACTGATGGAAGCCAGCAAGACGGCCTACTGTCCTGCATTTGGACATATCGTAACACTGGTAAAGAGCGGAATCATTGGCGATGTGGTGGATGTAAAGGCTTCGCTCAGTAAGATGGTGCCGCCACCTACTAGGGAATTGGATGTTGCACAGGCCGGAGGAGCAATGACAGAACACGCTCCGCTGACCCTGATGGCCATCATCAAACTGCTGGGTATCGACTGGAAGGATGTGAACTTCCATAGCCGGATGGAGAACGGTGTGGACATCTACACCAAGGGCGTATTGAACTATCCTCACGCTACTTCATCATTCACGTTGGGTATTGGCGTGAAGACGGAAGGCAACTTGGTGATTTCCGGCACTAAGGGCTATATCTATGTTCCTGCTCCTTGGTGGTTGACGGACTTTTTTGAGGTGCGCTATGAGGACCAGACCAAGAACAAGAAGTACTTCTATAGCTATGATGGCGAGGGCTTGCGATATGAGATCCAGGAGTGGCTGTCAATGATCGTGAACGACAGACGTAGTTGCTATAAACTGCGCAGGCGTGAGAGTGTGGCTATAGCTGAGATAATAGAGAAATACAGAAATAACGAGAACGTAATACAGATATGATAAAAAGAATCCTTGTAGTAGGAGGCGCTAACGGGATAGGATTGGCTATAGCCCACGAAATGGCTAATCGGGAAGGAACGGAGAAGGTGTATGTGGTGGACAAAGCACCATTGATGAAAGAATATGCCCACCCAAAGATCCAGGCCTTTCAGTTCGACCTGACAAGTGAGGACTACTCCTTTTTCGACTGCTTTGATGATATTGACGCATTGATGATTACGGCAGGCTTTGGCAAGCTTTCGCTGTTTAAGGATGTGCCTGAAAGTTATATAGTGAATTCGTTTAACGTTAACACTATTCCGGTGTTGAGGTTGGTGCATAAGTTCTACGGAAAGTTGGAGGCAAAGGAGGATTTCTATTGTGGCGTGATGGTGAGCATTGCTGGTTTTATGTCTTCACCGTTCTTTGCCGTGTATGGAGCCACCAAAGCAGCGCTAAAAATCTTTATTGAGAGTGTAAATGTTGAGTTGAAGAAAGCGGGTTCTACTAACTGCATTCTTAATGTTAGCCCAGGTTCTTTGAAAGGTACTTCATTTACAAATGGAAAAACAGAACTTTCGCTGATAACGCCATTGGCAAAAGAAGTCATAGTCCATATGGAAGTAAAAGATGACCTTTATATTCCACAATATAAAGAGGTCTACCAACAAGTGTTAAAGCGTTATGCTGAAGATTTTAGAAAAGAAGGTAGTCATAGTTACGACTATAAGTTAAATAGAATGCATTAATTCATTGCTTTTGTAGTATTATGTATATAAAAGAAATAGTAAAAAGTATACCATTTATGTATAGATGGTCACTAGCGTGCGTGAATTTCTTTACCAAAAAGAGACGAAAAAATGCGTACAAAAAATATGGTAAAGAAGCCTTACGATTATTTGTGGATTGCATGGACGAAAATAAATTTAAATATACGTTAGCTTTTGGGTCCATTCTAGGCGCGATCAGAGAACATGGCTTTATTAAACATGATTTGGATATAGATACATTCATGTGGATAGAGGATTTTTCACCCATAATTATAGAAAAACTATCTAAAAAAGGTTTTGTATTATCAAGAACCATCTCAATCGAATCTGATAAATATGGTAGAGAAGACACTTTCATGTTTAAAGGAGTTAACATAGATGTGTTTTATCTTTATCCTGCAATCGATAAATACCCGTATTGTTGCGATTTTGTCCCAATAACGGGAAGTCAAAAACGCATGCCACGCCGTATAGAGATTCCGATATCAAGTAATAAACGGTATACGATGTTTGAAGGTATTCAAGTTTCTATTCCTGAGAACGCGGAAGAAATTTGTGAGTTCAGATATGGCCCTAATTATATGACACCCGATCCCAATTGGCACTGGATATCTGCTTATAATGCGATTCAAGAGTGGCCTGAGATGATAGAAAAGGTGACTGAGTATTCTCCAAAGAAGAGTGTGTGATTATTGTGTATTTATTTTTCTTAAATTAGGTTTTTTGTCATGCTCCAGGAATCTATGACTCTTTGGCAGGGGATATTTAATATTGTGCTATGGGGGTTAATCGTGTGGATTTTATCCCCAGCATTGAAGTATCCATATACTTTATCTAAGGCTGCAAAATTCTGGGGGATTGTTTTTATCGTTTTGTTTTGTCTCTTTCCTTTTTGGGGGGGCGATTATTTCCATTATAAAGAGTACTTTTACGAAATACAGCGTGGCGGGTACTCTAAGATGGAAGAAGTGTACACTTGGATAATTGAACATTTCGGTTATTCTTATACTTTCTTTAGACTGATCGTTTGGGGAGGTGCTTTATTTGCACTATTCACTGCATACAAACGAGTTGGAGACTCTTTCGACTTGATGCTGTTTTATTTCGGTGCCTTATTCCTTCCCATTTTTTCTTATGCTAGGGTTTCTGTATCTATAGCATTAGTAATGCTGGGAATGTCGTTTGTCTATAGGCCCATCAAGCATTTTCGCTTGGGCTCAATACTGTTGGGTTTCGCTATAGTAGCTTGCTCCATTTTCTTCCATAGATCCGCAGTCATTGGAATTGCTGGTTTTTTGGCAACACTATTGTTGATAGATAATTCTAAATGGAAAACAATTCTTGTTGTTTTACTCATCCCCGTATTTGCGTATCTTGTATCTAATCTTTTGAATAGTCTTTTTGATATTGACTTCTCGTCAGTAGATGAACAATTGAATAGACGCAGAGATGATTATCTGTCTGGAACTGCTCGATATAGGGGAATAGGAGAAAGGATCTCTTCCCTCCTTACGTACATGACAATGTATCTGTCTGCGGTAGCATATATAATTCAAGTATCAAAAAAACATTACAATGTCTTTTCCATAAGCGAACGGGGATATGCATCGTTTGTGTTTGCTCAAATGCTTTTGGCTTTAGTGTTCTCTATTGATTTGGGGTATAATACCTCGGTGCTTTATTATCGTTCAATTTATTTCGCTATGCCAGCTAACGCGGTGTTTCTGTCTGTAATGACACGAAATGGATATAATAAAGGATGGATGAAAACTATTCTTTGGATTGGATTATTAAGTGTTGCGTATAACCTTCTATATGCAACATATCAAGCATACGTTGGTTGATCGTTGTTATGAAACTCTCAATAGTTCTTACTGTTTATAATAAAAAGCCGTATCTTCATCGTGCTCTTGATGGATTGTTATTCCAAACGGGAGTAAACAAATCCGATTATGAGATTCTTGCAGTAAACGATGGAAGCACGGATGGTTCTGAATCCATTATTGACGAATATGTGAGGGATGATTCAAGAGTCCGTATATTAAATCAGTCGAATCAAGGCCTTTCCATGGCAAGAAACAATGGGACCGAAGAAGCATTAGGCGAATATGTGTGGTTTGTCGATGCAGATGATATTGTCTCACCTGATGCTGTACGATTGATTTGTGAAGCGACCAGTTTCAATCCAGATGTGATCCCGATTTACGCGTGTACGGATGGAATTGACCAGGTTCGAAATAGAATCACTCCGCATCTTACTACGGGGAAAGATGTATTGGTCGATAATCACTGGCAACATTGTGGGGTATTCTATGTTTATAAGAGGAATTATTTAAGTGATAATAAACTTAGATTCTTCCCGGGAATTTACCATGAGGACGCAGAATTTACGCCACGTATGTTATATTTTGCAAAGTCAGTTAAGGTTATACCAAAAGTTTTGTATACAGTATATCGTGATCCCGATTCTATAACACAGGTTCCACGGGCGAAGCGAGCTTACGATTATCTGACAGTAGCGGAGCGTTTGTCATCGTTTTTAAAGAACAACAATGAGGAGAAAACCCAGATAGGCAGAGTAATCAATGATAATATAGGTACGGTTATTAATAACTCCTTCGCTATTATTTGTCAAAACGGCAAACAGGAGCAAGTCCAGCTAAATAACCTTTTCAATCAAAAAAGAAAAGTACTCTTGCCTTCTCTCCGTAATTCTATTCAGATTAAATATAAGATTGAATCGTTTTTGCTTGGTTGTTTCCCGAAACATTCTGTTCAAGTGTATAAACTATTAAAGCGTTTGAGCGGCTCATCAATATCGTATTAAGCCCATCATATAAGTGGATCATTATGATTAAAAACATACTTCTTATAACTCAAGAGTATCCGGCTGACGATCTTGAGAAAGAGTTCACGCCTGTTGTCCATTTCTTTGCCAAGGAATGGGTGGCACAGGGTTATAATGTTGTGACATTAAATCTTCCTACAAATTTCCCTGCTCCTTTTTACTGGGGATCCAAATTGGTGAGGCGAAGATTGGAATCACGACTTGGTATTAATATCAGGACCTACAAGTTGTCGAGAAGGGAATACGAACTGGACGGAGTTAAGGTTTTGCGCTATCCTTTGAGAAAGTTCAAGCCGCATGGTCGCTTTCCTCAATCAGAACTAAAAAAAGGCGTTGGCAAATCTGTAGTTTTTTGTGAGGAGAATAGCTTTCGGCCAGATGTGATCATTGGGCACTGGACAAATCCTACAGTTGATATGATGCTCCGGCTGAAAGAGTATTATCACGTGCCGTGTGCCTTAGTAATGCACGATGACGGGTTTGATTTCAGGGATATATACAAAGGCGAACTTGACAAGATATTCAGAGAGATTGATTGTTGGGGATTCCGTTCATACCCAATCAAAAGAAGTTTCGAGAAACAATTCGGTGCTCAACCTAAGAGTTTTATGAGTTTTTCTGGGGTGCCGGATAAATATATTAATGCTCAAACTGGCCGAGTATTTAACCAGATTAACAAGTTCCTATTTGTTGGGCTTTTGTTGAAAAGAAAGCATCCCCTTGAACTTGTTCAGGCATTGGATAGGTCTGAAATAAAGGATTTTACTTTGGACATTGTTGGCCAGGGTGATGAAGCGAATGCGATAATAGAGTATATCAGTGAACACGCTGAACTTGAGGCAAAAGTAAAGCTTTGCGGCCGCATCCCCAGAGATGAGGTTAGCGTAAAGATGCAGCAGGCAGACGTCTTCTGTATGATTTCTAATGCGGAAACGTATGGCCTTGTGTATATCGAGGCAATGGCCGCAGGTTGTATAACGATTGCATCCAGAAACGAGGGTTTTGATGGAATTATCGTCGATGGTGAGAACGGTTTCCTATGTGAGGCGGGGAATGTTGATGCGCTGACATCTATCATCAATAGAATCAATAAGATGGATAAAGATGCTCTAAGTCTGATTTCATCGAATGCCATTAAGACTGCTCAGAAGATGACAGATTCGAATGTCGCTCTATCCTATATAAAAGATGTTGAGTCATTGTTGCACCTATAAAGAATGAAACGATGAATTTTCAGACTATTTGGAATAAAACAATCAAAAAACTTAGATTTAGCTCTATCAGGAATTCTGTGATAGACAAGACTTCCACGGTCGAATCGGGAAGTAATTTGGTCTCTGTAAATATGGACCGTTATTCTTTCTGCGGGTATGATTGCGAGATAGTCAATGCAGAGATTGGAGCTTTTTGTTCTATCGCAAATGATGTCCGGATAGGAGGAGCTATGCATCCTATAGCATGGGTTTCTACTTCTCCTGTTTTTTATAAAGGTAGAGATAGTGTATCAAAAAAATTTGTAGAATATGACCGCCCTAAAGATAGAAAGACAAGAATAGGGAACGATGTCTGGATTGGAGGTGGAGCATTCATAAAACAAGGCATTGAAATCGGGAATGGTGCTGTGGTAGGTATGGGTGCTGTTGTGACAAAGGACGTGGCTCCATACTCTATCGTAGCGGGAAATCCGGCCAGACTTATAAGGATGAGATTCGACGAGGAGACGGTTATAGCAATGGAAAAATCCAAATGGTGGGAGTTGCCGGATGGCATTATCGCTGAGTGTGCGCCATTCATCAGAGAGCCCAAAGTGTTTTTGGAGAAATTGAGAGAGATTAATAATAAGTAACAACCCGAAGGAAACCCCCTGTTTTAGCTTTTTAGTGGCAGGTCCGCAGGAAAACATTAATAACAAAAAAAGTAAGAGTTATGAGTGAAATCAAAACTTGCACGCGATGCGTGATGAACACGTCGGATAAGAATCTGAAGTTCGACGAGAATGGTGTATGTGACCGTTGTCACGACTATGACGAACGTATCTTGCCTTGGTGGAACCACGGCAAGGGACACGAGGAGGAACTGAAAAAGCTTCTCGCCGACATCAAGAAGAGCGGCGAGGGTAAAGAATACGACTGCTTGCTCGGCCTGAGTGGTGGACTTGACAGTAGCTATATGCTGCACTTGGCAGTAAAGGAATGGGGACTGCGCCCCTTTGTGTTCCATATCGACTGTGGATGGGACCTGCCCGTGACGGTGGAGAACCTGATGAAGATGGAAGCCAAGATGGGTGTGAAGTTCCACAACCAGGTGATGGATTGGGAAGAGATGCGCCAGATGCAGATAGCTTTTTTCAAGGCCGGTGTCGGTCTCGACGTGCCTCAGGATCACTGTTTCGTGGCGATGGTCGACCACTATGCCGACAAGATGGGCATCAAGTATATCCTGAACGGCTATAATGTGGCGACGGAGGCAGTGGCCGATCCCGCATCGTGGGGTGTGGGAGGTGGCCCGACGGCAGATAAGACCTATGTGAAGGACGTGCTACGCAAGAATGGTTGTCCTATTCCCAAGCATTATGTGTGGACAACGGGTTTCAAACATAAGTTCTGGCTGCCTTACGTGAAGGGCGTGAAGACCGTGCAGCCGTTGAACCTCGTTCCGCTTACCCGTCAGCAGATGATTGATACACTGGCTAAAGAGTATGGCTATGTGCCTTATGGGCAGAAGCACTTCGAGGACGAAATTACCAAGTTCGTGGAAGGCTACTGGAACTACAAGCGTGATGGTCACGACATTCGTATGGCTTGGAACAGCAGCCTAGTGATGACAGGTCAGATGACTCGCGAAGAGGCTTTGAAGGAGATGGAGCAGCCGCCTATGACCGAGGAAGAGGGCCAGAAGATGTTCAAGGACATCGCCAAGAAACTTCAAATCAGCGAAGAGGAATTGCATTCGTACTATGAGAGAGGCTATGACGGCAGGAAGTATAAGAATAATGCCTGGGCGTTCAAGCTGGGTATCAAGCTTTATACCATGCTGGGATTGGATCATAGAATCAGGAAATAAACGCAGTAATGGTAAAAGTACAACGGGGTATATGCCCTGTTGCGCTTTTACCTTATTGCTTGGCAAACTGCTATGTCATGTGCGCAATAGCGATGACAACAACGACCCGATGCCAGTGAAAAAAGAAGATTTGGGACTGTATGCGGAGGTGAAGGAAATGGAGGTGGAAGAATAAGAGTGGTTCAGGGTTAATGGTTCGGGGTTAAACATACACGATTTTAGCTTTATGCCCAAGAAGATTGGAAGAAACGACCCTTGTCCTTGCGGCAGTGGAAAGAAATACAAGCACTGCTGCATGAGGGCTGATGAGGCGAAAGGCTCATCAGCTGGGACAGGTCGTACATCACTTCAGTCTTCCAGTCTCGATGCCCCCAAGATAAAGGCGTATCTGGACGGTCACGACGTAAAGCCTATACTGGACTACTTGATAGTCTTGCAACTGAATCCAGAGAACCACGGAAAGAATCTGCGGATAGAGCATCTGTGCCAACTGGCAGTATCTGCCATCGGGCACAGCAACAAGATGCCCGACATCAAAACGTTCAAACGGCTGATAGACGAGGAATATCCATACGATATGATGGAAGACATCCCGATGAATATGTTCTGCGAGACGGTGGTGTTCCACGGCGGGAACTACACGTTCTATCCCGGACTGTCGACCAACGTGGCTGAGCTGTTCCGGGCTATGACGGAAAGCATCTACCGGGTGGAGGATGTATTCACAGAAGCCTTCAGGAGGGAGATATACCAAGGTGTGACCTTGCTGTTGGAACTGGGAAGCGTCATAGCCTCCAGAGCCGGTATAGAAAGGATGACAAGGGGCAGTGGCAACCCCCGTGAAAAGATGGTGGAGCCGCAGACCATACCGTCATACGCTATCCCGCAGGGGATGATGGAGCTGTTGTTGCGGCACAATTGCTTGGACAAAAGCGTGCTGGACCGCTTCTTGTTGGATAAGAACGACCCGAAGATACTGACGGACAACGCAGAAGAGAATCCAATTCTCTACAGACCAATTCTGGAACTGGACGGTGATTACTACTTCATCGGGCTGACCAACCAAGGATGTGCCATTAATAACTTCATCCTGAAGACGGCCATCAAGCACCAGTGCCTGCCGGAACTTGTCCGTTTGACACAAGAGACCATCTGGAACCGCATCGGGATGGCGTGTATGAACAAGATGCACTGGAGCCCCATGGACTTCGATGGCTTTATGCCGGAGGATGAACACTACGAAGAATGTCTGTTCCGCATAGATGTGAACTGGGTGGCCTATCTCTGCTATGCCAAGGACACGGAGAACGAGGTGGCGGTGGATGGTGCATACAAAAGTGCCAGATGGAATATGGACGACCGCCTGAAACGGACGCTGGCAGGCATCAGGCAGAACGAAAAGACCAAGGACTACCATGTTCTGGCATTGGTGCTCTATTCATCGATGGGCGAGAACTTTGCCTTGATGTTGAAAGATCAGCCCGATGCGGACTATCTGTTGCACTTCGATGCATTCAACTTCCTGCAGTTGGCTCAGACCGAAAAGTGGGACAATATGAGTCTGGTGCGCTATGCCCGGACTAAGGAGAATACTCCTGCCTTGAAGTTCGGGTTGAACCAGCCACTGGACTGCTATTCGCTCTACAAACATAAGGGAGAATGTTTCTATGTTTCGGATGAACGGAAGCCGGACTTTATGCAGATAGAGCCCAATGAAGGTTGTGCACTGATACACGAAAGCAAAGAGAAACTGGACTTTCACGGCACGCCGATGCATATAGGTGGACGGATTGGGTATATCCCCGTGCAGCGGGATTTGGACTATGCCGCCATCTATAAGCCCATCAACGAGGAGTTGAATGCCAAGAGTTGTGAGAGTTATACGCTTCCGATATGGGTAAGGTGCCAGCAAACCGAGCAGACCGGCCTGAATCCGTCGTCTATCACAGACACCGTGATAACAGCGGTGGCGTTCTGGATGGACCGGCTGAGACCTGCACTGGAAGGGCGGCTTACAGAATGCTACAAGGAAGCTGTAGAGATAGACCTTCAATTCAGCGAAGAAGACCTTGCAGACAAGGGGATTCATTATGATATGATGAAACCTGCCGGAGAGGGGAAGATAGAAGTAGAGCGGACTGCAACGGGCGTGACGGTGGCGTTTGATACAGACTTTCTCAGAGGCTTTATGGGGCCGGACAACAGGGGTGAGCGGAGGATGATGGCGGCGATTGTGACAAAGTCGCTTGATTGGGACGATGCCGCTGTTGAGGCAGCGATAGATATGTACATTCCGTTGGGACTCGCCAAGATGATTCTGATGACAGAGGTGTCGAATAGCCCTGTGTCGTATCCTCTTTGGTTGAATCCGCCCATCACTATCCACAAGGCAAGCGGGCAGTTGATACTGGATATGTTTCCGCAATGGATGGCGGAGAAAGGTTTTGATTTCGACGGACGCTTGCAGACTAAGGAGCAGAAGGACGACTTTTTGCACAAGGGTGTTGACGTGTTGCTGGAGAAGGTGGCCCGAGAGGTCGGCAGGTTTGAAAGCCGCAGCTTGCTGAGAAGGTTGATCAGCAATCACGAGACCTTGGTGTATCAGCGGGAGCATAACAAAATGCTCCATCCGGCACAAATACTCTGCTTTGGTGATACGGAAGAGAAGCGCAAAGAGTGCTTTGATGAGGAGATGCGACTCACCGAAGCCGGGCTGGCGACACGAGCCTTGATAGAATATGTGGCGGCAACACAGGGAGATGAAGGAAAGGAACAAGCAGGAAGCGACGACATAGAGAGTCTGTTGGCACTGATGAGCGAGGTGATTCACATTGGTGGTATTTGCGATGCTATCCACTTGGAGGTTTCGAACCATACGATAGAAAAACTTGCGTCCGGAAGATATGGCATCTATGACGATGACTTTAACGAGGATGTGGATGGTTTCGCCAATGCCCGGTCGGTAGAGAGTGTGAACCAACAGATAGAAGGATTTGAGGACAAGATGGAACGACTGGGGAGGACAGGACGCGAAGAGGTGACAGAGCGGGATCGAAAACACGATGAGCTAGACGAGGCCTTCCTGGCTGACTGGGGCGTAAGTTACTCGCAGTTGCTGCAGATACTCTATTCGAGCTATATGCTGGCTATGAAAAAGCAACGCTCTGTGCTAGATATGGAAGAGAAGGGATTTGCTGCTGAAATAGAGGCTATTTGTCCCGCATTGGATGGTCATGCAATCGAGGCTTGTATGAAGCGGCTGGCATTGGAGAAGCGTCGTGAATATTTGGAAGCCCCGGAGGGAATGGACGGAAAAGAAATCTTCCCTTGGGTGTATAATAGGGAACTCAGTTTCTTGAGAAGACCTTACGTGAGGTGGCAGAATGCTGATGGAAGTGTTAATGTAGTGTTCGGATTCCGATCCTGTCTTGTCGCAGGATTACAGTTGACGGATTTACTGTTTGCCGGGCGTCTGAAATACGTTGGCAAGAAGCTATCGAAACTGCTAGGGCGGTTTGAATCAGAGAAAGGAACTGCTTTCAACGAAGAGGTGAGAACGTTCCTAAAAAAGAACAGTCCGTTGAGGGTCTGGGACTACGACGTAAGCATCAAGCCCAAAGGAAATCTGCTGGCAGATGAAGACTATGGTGATATAGATGTGCTGGCATACGATGAGAAGCAGAACGTTGTGTACTCCATTGAGTGCAAGAATACCAATACGGCCAAGAATGTACGTGAGATGAAGAAGGAGATGGATGACTATCTCGGACGAGGAGAGAACCCGGATAAAGATAAGAAAAAGGCCCTTGTGCTGAAGCATCTGCGCAGGCATAAGTGGCTTACCGACCATCTTGGTAATGTGGCATCCTTCGTAGGAACCTCGTCAGATCCAGTCATCAAGTCGGTGATGCTGACATCGGAAGTGATTCCTACATCGTATTTGCGCAAAGATGACACCCCGCTCCCGATACTGAACTTTCAGGAGATGAAGGCTAACGGGTGGGGGATATTGGAAGCTATGGTTTCTAAAAGATAATGAAGGACAATATTGTTTTTTATGTATAAACATTTCTTCAAACGACTGTTGGATTTCTGCATTGCCTTGGTGGCGCTACTGCTGATAGGGTGGTTACTTATCATCATCACTATCTGGCTGCATTTTGCAAATAAGGGTGCCGGGGCGTTCTTCCTACAAGAGCGGCCGGGGAAGGATGCGAAGATCTTCAAGGTCATCAAGTTCAAGACGATGACCGACGAGCGGGATGCGGAGGGGAAGCTGCTGCCGGATGCTCAGCGGCTGACGAAGGTGGGACGGTTTGTGCGCTCCACGTCGATCGACGAGCTGCCGCAGCTGATCAACGTGCTGAAGGGCGATATGGCGCTGATAGGGCGGAGACCGCTGCTGCCGAAGTACCTGCCGCTGTACTCGCCCGAGCAGATGCGTCGCCACGAAGTGCGGCCCGGCATCAGCG
>ODAI012918865.1_pt1 | contig 22598 bp, 20 predicted proteins | sample 1539321 | NCBI WGS metagenome assembly ODAI01 (sample SAMN02144231, study PRJEB22623) | gut metagenome | biome: sheep rumen | host: Ovis aries | place: New Zealand | reverse complement strand
GCTGCCGGGCAGGGCAAAGACGCTGTCGCCGTCGTCCATGATGAACTCCTCGGGGTGCTTCATCTCCCACCAGGACGGGAACAGCAGGCCAACCGGGAACAGTACGATCCGGAAGAAGCCGCCGCAGCCGCACAGCAGCAGGTCTCCCGTCAGCCGGCGGCGCAGCTTGCCGCGGCACTTTGCGCGCAGCCGTTCGACCAGGATGATGCCCACGATCAGCAACAGAAAACCTGCACCGAAGAAAATCAGGATCTCGGTCTGCTCGCGCTCGGTCAGCAGCAACAGCAGCGCCGCGGAGACCGCGATCGCAAGCCCCGCGAGCAACAGCAGCAGCGTCAGCACTGCGTAGCCCCGCCCAAAGAGCCCCACTGCCCGGTAAAAGCCGAGCAGATTTTTTTCTTTTTTCATAGTCATAGCGGCAATAATGATCAGTATGCCCGCGGCCGCCAGAAATGTGAATTGCTGCCAGTACGGCATAACACATTCCTCTCTTCGACATAATATTACAGCTACATTTTATCGCCATCAGCGCGCGCTGTCAATGCATAGGAGCAAATTGTCAAGCGCCTGACAGTTCCAACGCTGTGATTTCCGAGGAAGGGGTTCCTCTCCCGCCGGCAGGAAAAAGCCCGGAGACATGCATCCTCCGGGCTAAATCTTTTAGTGGTACAAAATCTCCAGGCCGTTTCCCTCCGCCCAGGTCTTTACCGCGCCGTTCTCTGCCTGCGCAATGCTCACGGCGCTCAGCTTCTCACAGCCGGCGGCCGCATCTGCCGCGATACTGTCCGGCGAGCCCTCGAAGTACAGCAGCTCCAGCTCGGGGCAGGAGGCAAACGCGCCAGACCGGATCTCGCCGACGGACGCCGGGATCAGTATGCTCTGCGCGTTCACGCCGGCGAAGGCTTCCGTCTCGATCACGGTGAGCGAGGCCGGCAGCGCCAGTGTGCGCTCGGGGTCCATCTGTCCGGACGCTTCGTACACATAGCTGAGCGTGTTGGAATCGGCATCATAGAAAAACTTCGCCGTTACGGTCCGATTTCCCTGATACGCCCATTCCGTCTGAGACAGAATGATCGCCGCGACCGTATACTTTTCGTCAACATAAGAGGACTTCGGATAATAGGCTCCGCCGCCGGCCATCAGCTTCCCCTGCGTGTCAAAGCTGTTCTGTGCATTTCCGTTCGCGAACGATTCCTCGATCGCGGACCAGATATGGGAAAGCCAGACCTCGACCGTCCCTTCCCTGCGCAGCGCGCAGTTGAGCAGCGAGGTGCAGGGCCGCGTCACGGTATACTCGTGATCGAGGCTCATGATCTCATCGTTCAAGCCAAAATAGTCATGGCTCTCATCCCCGGAAACTGCGGCGTTGTCCCCCGCCGGATCGTCCCACGTGGGATCGATCTGGCACCACACGCCGTTGATTTCTGCACAGTTCCAGGCATGACCTCCGCCCGTCACACGCTCCACTTCAAAGCCCGCTTCCTGCATAAGCAGAAGATACAGCTTGCTGTAGCTGTCGCAGACGCCGGTCCCGTAGAACAGGATCGAGTCCGGACCGTGATAACAAAGGGTCAGGTCATAATAGCTGTGCGATGTGATCCAGTCGTGCAGCCAAAGCGCCGTGGCGTATTCGTCGGCGGCGCTGACCTGCGCGCGGCACTCCGCCACGATCTCCTTCACACGGGAAGCAACGGTCTCCACACCGCTTCGCTCTTCCACCTCGAACTCGATGTTGAGAGAGGTTGTCCCCGACGCATTCGTGACATCGCATATCAGCCAGTACTCTCCCGGTTCGCGGATCGTGTAGGAGAAGGTATTGTCCGCAGTAGGCTCTTCCTGAGAATAGACCGTTAAGAAATGCCGCGTATAGTCCGTCACGGACTCCAGATTGCAGAGCTGAAACCGGTATTGGGTTCCTGCCGTCGTTGCTCTCCACACCGCCGTCTCGCCGAGCACAGCCGGCGTCACCGTTTCGATTTCACTGGACGAAGCGCTGACCTCGGAGACCGGTATACTGAAATCATATACGCGATCCGGCATATGCGGCCGCGTCGGCGGCGTAAGCGCTCCGTCAGCCGCAGCGACGGCAAAGCCCGACATGCCGAGCGACAGGAGCATCGCCAGCAGCACCAACAGAGACATTATTTTTCTCATTTCTGTTTCCCCTTATCTGCTATATTGCGTTAATCTATTGGTTCTCTTACGAAAAATGATACCATACGGTGCGCAAATAATCAACAGCAAACCGAACGAAACTCTTATAAGAATGCCGTTTCATCCTATTCGCGGCGTCTGCTGCTTCTGCCGCTCGCGCTCCTCGGTGACATAGCGCACCACGTAGTCGGCAAAGCGCCGCACGGCGGGACCAGCGCGCTCGGAGTCGGCCACGGCGAGACCGATGATGCGCTTCGCCTCCGGCACCAGCGGCAGGATCTGAATGTCGTCATGCCGCCCCTTCAACAGCAGCTCCGGCATGATGCTGATACCCAGGCCCTGCTCGACCATGGCGATGATGGCATAGTCGTCCTTGGTGTAAAAGCGCACGTTCGGTTTGATACCCGCGGCATCGAGCGCGCGGCGCGCGTCGTGGTCGGAGCTCTGCAGCAGACTGATAAAGGGCTCACGCTCGCACTCGCTCAGCGGGAATTTCGGATACGACGCATAACGGCTGTTCTTCGGCAAAATAGCCAGCAGCCTGTCCTCGAGCAGTGGGATGCACTCGCAGTGCAGACTGCCCGGCAGGGTCACAAAGCCCAGGTCTACGCTGCCGTCTTCGATCCAGCGCTCGACGTCGTAATAGTCGCCGTTGAGCAGCTTGAATTCCACGCGCGGGTAGTCCTGCTGAAAGCGCTTGAGCACGCTCGGCAGCCAGTGTACGGCGACCGAGGTAAACGAGCCGATGCGCACCGTGCCGGTGTCAAGCCCGCGGATCGAGGCCGCCGTCTGCCGCAGCTGCTCTCTGCTGTGGAGCAGCGCGCGCACAAAGGGCAGCAGGCGCTCCCCCTCGTCGGTCAGCTTTACGCCGCCGCGGCCGCGGCGCAGCAGAGAAAAGCCGAGTTCCTGCTCGAGCGCCGCGATCGCGTGGCTGACAGCCGACTGCGTGCAGCCGAGCATCTCACCGGCCCGCGTCAGACTCCCCTGTTCGACCACCGCCATCAGGATCTCATACTTGTCCGACGTCATAGTGCCCTCCTATCATGAATTAATTTCATGTAAGCATGAATAAAATCACGTACTTTCATAGTATACCCGCTTTTTTGCTTTTTTCAAGCAAAAATAGGCTGTTTTTTTCTTTCTTTTTTGGCGGCTGATAGGCTATACTCTCTCCATCCCCAAGGAAAGAAGGGTTTTGCATGAGTTCAACCGTATGTATTATCGCCTCGATCGCCGTGTATCTGATCGGCATGCTGGCCATCGGCGCACATTACTCCAAGGGCAACAACAGCTCGGACGACTTCTATCTGGGTGGCCGGAAGCTCGGCCCGATCGTGACGGCCATGAGCACCGAGGCCTCGGACATGAGCGCCTATCTGCTGATGGGCGTACCGGGGCTGGCCTTCTTCTGCGGCGTGGCCGAGGCCGGATGGACGGCCATCGGACTCGCGCTCGGCACCTGGCTCAACTGGCTGATCGTGGCCCGCCGCCTGCGCCGCTACTCGGCGGCAGTCGGCGCCATCACGGTGCCGGACTTCCTCGCCCGCCGCTTTCACGACGATTCCCACCTGATCGAGACGCTCGGCGCGCTCGTTGTGGTGGTGTTCTTCGTACCCTACACGGCCTCGGCCTTTGTGGCCTGCGGCAAGCTGTTTCACAGCATGTTCGGCGTCAGCTACCTGCCCGCGATGCTGCTGAGCGCCTTTGTCATCGTCGCGTACACGACGGCCGGCGGCTTCATGGCCGCCTCGGTCACCAGCCTGATCCAGAGTCTTGTGATGACCTTTGCGCTGATCGTCGTGCTGCTGTTCGGCATCCGCACGGCCGGCGGCTGGGGCGCCGTTGTCGAGAACGCAAAGGAGATCCCCGGCTATCTGAGTCTCTTCCGTTCGAGCAACATCCTCGACGGGGCCGTCGGCAGCTTCGGCTTTATCCCGATCGTCTCCACGCTGGCCTGGGGTCTCGGCTACTTCGGGATGCCCCACGTGCTGATTCACTTCATGGCCGTCAAAAAGGACAGCATGCTGCCCCTCAGCCGCCGCATCGCCAGCATCTGGGTCGTGCTGAGTCTCGGCGTGGCCGTCGTCATCGGCATCGTCGGCTTCGGCATGGCAAAGGCCGGCGCGATCGAGCTCTTCTCCAACAGCTCCGCCGCCGAGTCGATGATCGTCCGCACCGCCGCGCTGATGAGTGAAAACGGTCTGTTCCTTGCGATCATCGCTGGGCTGATCCTGGCCGGCATCCTCGCCGCCACGATGTCCACCGCCGACGCGCAGCTGCTGGCCGCGGCCTCCGCCGTCACGCAGAACCTGCTGCGCGGTGTGTTCGGACTGAAGCTGTCGGAAAAGAAAAATCTGCTGATCGCCCGGCTTGCGGTCATCGCGATCGCTGTGATCGCCGTGTTCTTCGCACTCAACCCCGAGAGCTCGATCTTCCGCGTGGTGTCCTTTGCCTGGGCCGGCTTCGGCGCGGCCTTCGGCCCGGTGATGCTCTTCGCTCTGTTCTGGAGGCGCTGCAACCGCCAGGGCGCGCTGAGCGGCATGCTTGCCGGCGGCATCACGATCTTCCTGTGGAAGTATCTGGTCCGCCCGCTCGGCGGCGCCTGGGACATCTACGAGCTGCTGCCCGCCTTCATCGTCTCGAGCCTCGTCATTGTGATCGTCAGCCTGCTGACGGCCGAGCCCTCAAAAGAGATCACCGCGGAATTTGACGCGGTATGAGAATTTGAAAATTTTTGGTTTCAACGTAGGGGCGGCTACCAGCCGCCCGTGCGCAGAAATGTGAATTTTACATAAAATGTTGGGCAAATTCGCATCGTTGTACGAAATTGCCCAACATTTTCATGCATATAACAAATTGTGCCGCGCGGGCGGCTGATAGCCGCCCCTACGGCAAAGCATTACTTTTTTTCACAGCCCCATTCTTGTCTATGCCTCGTCTGTGATAAAGATCGAATCGTCGCTCTCGATCCAGTCGTTGACCGGGATCGTGCGGTAGACGCTCTCATCCACGCGGATGACGACGCGGTCGATCCCGGCGTTGATGATCTGGCGCTTGCACATCGAGCAGCTCATCGCGTCGTGCAGCAGCTCGTTCGTGCGGGCGTCGCGGCCGACGAGATAGATCGTCGCGCCGATCATGTCCCGTCGGGAGGCCGATATGATCGCGTTTGCCTCGGCGTGGACGCTGCGGCAGAGCTCGTAGCGCTCGCCCGAGGGGATGTGCAGTTTTTCGCGCATACAGCCGCCGAGATCGGAGCAGTTGCGGCGGCCGCGCGGCGCGCCGTTATAGCCGGTGGAGATGATCTCATCGTTGCGCACGATGATCGCGCCGTATTTCCGGCGCAGACAGGTCGAGCGCTTGAGTACGGTGTCGGCAATATCCAAATAGTAGTTCTGTTTGCTGATCCGGTTGTCCATAGCTTGCCTCCGAAGAAAACAATTTGACTTTTATCGGTAGTATCTGTATAATACATCGCGCTGTAAAGCTTCGTCAATTCTTTTTTGCGAAAAGGGGGCAGTCAGAGCATGGATACGGAAAAGCGCAATTACCAGCGGGAGCTCGACGCCCTGATCCGCGGCTTTGACGGACGGCGGCCCCATGTGCTGCTGCACAGCTGCTGTGGCCCCTGCTCGAGCGCGGTGCTCGAATATCTGACGCAGTATTTTGACATCACACTGCTCTGGTACAACCCCAATTTGTACCCCGAGAGCGAGTTTGACCGCCGCCTTGCGACGCAGCGGCAGCTGATTGCCTGTCTCGGTCTCACCGACCGGGTGCGGCTGATCGCCGAGGACTGGCGGCAGGAGGACTATGTGCCCGCCGTGCAGGGTCTCGAACAGGAACCCGAGGGCGGGGCGCGCTGTGCGGTCTGCTTCCGGGTGCGCCTCACCGAAGCCGCTAAAACGGCCAAGCGCCTGGGCTGCGATTATTTCTGCTCAACGCTGACGCTCTCGCGCTATAAAAATGCCCCGCTGATCAACACGATCGGCGAGGAGATCGCCGCCGAGGTCGGCGTCCCCTGGCTGCCCTCCGACTTTAAAAAGCAGGGCCGCGAGATGCGCTCGAGCGAGCTGTCCAAAGCCTTCGGTCTCTACCAGCAGAACTACTGCGGCTGCGAGTATTCGCTGGAAAACCGCCGCGCCTGGGAAAAGGCGCATGCGAGCGAGGCGTAAACTCTATCAACGTCGCAGGTTTCCACACCCTGCGATACGACCCCGGCTTTCTGCCGCGGTCAAATAAATGAAAAAATGGAGGTACCTTCCCAAATGAACAAGAAGAATCTGACACTGAACCTGGCAACAGCCGCCGTTGTGGGTGCGGCTTATGCCGCTTTGACCGTTCTGCTGGCGCCCATCAGCTACGGCGCCGTGCAGCTGCGCGTGTCCGAGGTGCTGTGCATCCTGCCCTTCTTCCTCCCCGGCACAGCCTGGGGTCTGTACGCGGGCTGCCTGCTGGCCAATCTGCTGACCGGCAACATCATGGACATCCTGTTCGGCTCGCTGGCCACGCTGCTGGCCGCGCTGTGCACGGCGTGGTTCGGCCGGAAGACACATACGCTGGTCACCCGTCTGCTCGCCTGTCTGATGCCGGTGATCTTCAACGCGGTCATCGTCGGGGCGGTCATTGTCGGAGCCTATGAGGGGCTGAACCTGTTCTCCAACCTCGGCGTGTGGGCCGCCGTCGGCGCCTCGGTGGGTGCGGGTGAGCTGGCCGTGCTGCTGATCCTCGGCCTGCCGCTGACCTACTGGCTGGACGCGCAGCCGTGGTTTTCCGCCTTTGCCGCGCGCCTCAACGGCGCACAGGATCGCGCCGCCTGATCCCTGCAACCGGCGAGCAGCGCGGTGTGGGCCGGCGCTTTGCCTGTACACCCTCCGAGAAATCGGAGGGTATTTTTACATCAGGACTTGACAATCGCCGCGCCGCGGTCTATGATAGCCGCGACAAGAAAAATGGGTGCTGGGGTCTCCCGGCTGAGACGGCGTAATCGGGCGCTGAAACCATGGAACCTGATCCGGGTAATGCCGGCGTAGGAAAACCGCGAGAGTTTGCCGCAGGTTCGTTTTTGAGCCTGCGGTTTTTGCTTTTCGGCTTTCTAAAACAAGAAAGAAGGAAGGAACCTATCATGAACAACAAATCCCATCAGAATCTGCGCTGCCTGACAGAATGTGCCGTCTTTGCGGCGCTGTCGCTGGCCCTGAGCTATCTGAAGATCCCCATCGGCTTCAGCTTCGGCGGCTTTGGTGGCTCGATCGACCTTGTGATGATCCCGCTCATTATCGCCGCCTATCGCTGGGGGCTCGGCTGGGGACTCGGCACCGGTCTTGTTTTCGGCACGCTGAAGTTCTTCTTTGCCGGCGGCAGTGCCGTCAACTGGCAGTCCATGCTGCTCGACTACAGCGTGGCCTATATGTTCGTCGGCTTTGCCGGCCTGCTGATGCGCAGAGAGGGCAAGCTGTGGCTGGCCGCACTCATCGGCTGCGTCGGCCGCTTTGTGATCCATTTTATCAGCGGCATCACGATTTACGCCATGTACATGGAGGATATTTTCGGCCTGCCGATGACCAACACCTGGGTCTACTCACTGCTCTACAACGGCTCGTACATGCTGCCGAACACGATCCTCGCGGTCGTGCTGTGCCTGATTCTCGAAAAGCCACTGCGCAAACAGCTGCAATCCTGACTGAATACCTGTTCAGCCCCTGATTTTTCGTTCCGCAAACGTCGAAACAGCAAAAAAAGATTGACAGGAACCGGGTTTATCGGCTATAATAATTCCTCGGCAGCCCTTGCTGCCGAGGAGTTTTCTCATGTCAACTACTTTTCGCCGCTTTTCGGCGGAATGTTGAGTATCAAACCTGAAAGGAGTGCAATCAAATGCTTCGTACCTATCAGCCCAAGAAGCGCACGCGCAAGATCGAGCACGGCTTCCGCAAGAGAATGAAGACTGCCAACGGCCGCAAAGTTCTGGCCCGCCGCAGAGCGAAGGGCAGAGCCAAGCTCAGCTACTGATCCCACTCATGAGCAGGTCAAACATCAAAGTTTTCAGGGAGGAGCGATCCTCCCTTTTTGCCTTGATGCCAGTACCGCAAAAACAGCGAGGTGACACCCCCTGAAGAAACGCTGCACGCTGAAATCCAACGGTGATTTCCAGCGCCTGTACCGGCGCGGCAAAAGTATTGCCTCCCCCTATCTGGTGGTCTACTGCCGCCCCAACCGGCTGGGCGTGAACCGTATGGGCTATACAGTCTCCACCAAGCTCGGGCACGCCGTGGTACGAAACCGGGTACGCCGCCGCTTCCGCGAGATCGTCCGGCTCAACAGCGCTGCGCTGACGCAGGGCTGGGACATCATTCTGGTGGCCCGCGGCCGTGCCGTCGGCGCGCCGTTTGACAAGTTGACGCGCGCGTATCTGGACTGCTGCGGCAAGCTGGGACTGATCCGGGAGGCTGCGCTATGAAACGCCTGATGCTCTGGTGCATCCGCTTTTATCAGCGCGCGATCTCGCCGATGCGGCCGCCTGTCTGCCGTTTTACGCCGACCTGCTCGACCTATGCGCTGCAGGCCATTGAAAAATATGGTGCCTGGAAGGGCGGTTGGATGGCCGTCCGGCGCATTTCCCGCTGTCACCCCTTTCATAAAAAGGGGTACATGTTCTACGACCCCGTGCCCTGAAGGGCAGCCGGGGTACGCCACAAAGAAAACGAGGAATAATTATGTCTTTTGGTGAAATCATCACCTGGCCCTTTGCCAAGTTGATGGTCGGGCTCTATAACCTGACCGGCAGCTATGGCTGGGCTATCATCCTCTTTGCCCTGATCGTGAACCTGATCCTCACACCGTTCAACGCCAAGAGCAAAAAGAGCATGATGCGTTCCCCCCGCCTGCAGCCGCGCATCCAGGAGCTGCAGAAAAAGCATGAGGGCAACCCCCAGCAGCTCAACGCCGAGATGCAGAAGCTCTACCGCGAGGAGGGCGTCAACCCGATGTCCGGCTGCCTGTGGTCGCTGATCCCCTTCCCGATCCTGATCGCCCTGTACAGCGTCATCCGCCAGCCGATCACGCGCATGATGTTCGCGAGCGCCGACGTGGTGACCGCCCTCAGCGAGTATTTTGCCGTCGAGGCCACCGGCCGCAGCGCCGGCTATGTCGAGATCCAGCTGACAAAGCTCGCGCACGAGAACTGGGACGCAGTTCAATCCGCGCTTGGCGACAAGGTCGCGGGTCTGCTCGACATCGACTTTGGCTTTCTCGGCCTGAATCTCGGCGATACGCCCAACTGGCGGGTCCTGTTCCAGGGTCCCTACACCTGGGCCGCGATCGGGCTGTTCCTGATCCCCTTTGTCTCCGCCGGTCTCAGCTATCTGAGCATGAAGATCTCCACGGCCTCCAACCCCTCGACCCCTGCGGATCAACAGCAGCAGGCGACCATGCAGAGCATGAATCTGATGATGCCGCTGATGAGCATCTGGATCTGCTTTGTCATGCCCGGCGCCATGGGTATCTACTGGATCGCCAACAGCGTATTCGGCATGGCCCGTGAGTTCATCATGAACAAGATCTTCAAGAAGCAGCTGGACGCCGAGGACGCCGTGCGCAATGCCGAACGCGAGCGCCGCGAGCACGAGCTGGAGGAGCGCCGTCTTGAGACGGAGCGCCTGCACGCCGAGGGCAAGAACGAAAAGAACGTCAACACCAGCAAGAAAAAGATCCAGGCCAATGAGAAGCAGCAGCTCACCGAGCGCAAGGCCGCGCTCGAGCGCGCCGACCGCGCCGCCCGCCGTGAGCGTCTGGGCATTCCCGAGTATGAAAAGCCTGCCTCTCAGGTCGGCAACCGCCGCTACGCCCGCGGCCGCGCCTATGTGCCGGATCGCTTTACCAACCCAGACGCTGCGGCAGAGCTGACAGCGGCCGCCGCTCTGGCCTCGGAGGACGCCCCCTCAATCGACGAGAGCGTGGCAGACGAGCTGTCCGCCGCCGTCGAGAGCGTCGATACGATCTCCGGGCAGGAGAACAGCGCTGAGTAACGTAAACATAATTGAAAATTGTGTTTACGTTATTGCCATGTTTTTCGGTTGCCCCATCAGGGGCGAGAAAAACGGCATAAAAATCTTTATGATAAACGAAAGCTCTGTTTTCGTTTATCATAATTAGGAGAATCAATATGATCAAAACACTGGATAAATCCGGCAAGACCATTGACCTTGCTCTGGAGGAAGCGCTCAAAGAGCTCGGCCTGAGCAAGGACGATCTCAGCTACCACTACGAAGTCGTGCAGCAGGCCAAGGCCGGTTTCCTGGGCATCGGCGCCCAGAGTGCGATCGTGCGCGTCAGTTACGAGGTGCCCGATCCGAAACCCGAAGTGAAGCCCGCCCCCAAGGCCGAGCCGAAGACCGAAGCAAAGGTCGAGTCGAAGGCCCCCAAGGCCGAGCGCCGCGTTGAGAGCGTCAAGGCCGCCGAGACTGCGCCGAAGGCCGTCGAGACCGCTGCTGAAGCCGCACCCGTGATCGACGAAAACGACGAGTACGCTGCCGTGCGCAGCTTCCTCACCGGGCTTCTCGGACGCATGGGCGTCAAGGCCGACATGGAGATCACCCCGCGCGACAACGGCGGTATCAACGTCAATCTCAGCGGCAGCGGCATGGGTGCCATCATCGGCCGCCGCGGCGAGACGCTCGACGCCATTCAGCACCTGACGAACTATGTTGTCAATCGCGGAAGCGACAAGCACATGCACATCAGTGTCGATGCCGAGAGCTATCGCGCCAAGCGCGAGGAATCGCTGACGAAGCTGGCCGAAAAGATGGCGGAGAAGGCCATCAAGTACAAGCGCAGCATGGCGCTCGAGCCGATGAACTCCTATGAGCGTCACGTCATCCACACCGCGCTGCAGAACTACGAGGGCGTCACCACCAACTCCACCGGCGTCGAGCCCAACCGCCGCGTCGTCGTGAGCTACGTCCGCCCCGAGACGCCCGCCAGCAACAAGCCCCAGAGCCGCGAATGGGCCTAAGGCAACACCCCATCATTATTATGACTTTATGTGCCCAAACGGCACATCGGAGGAAATGAATATGAATTATTTCGAAATGGTAAAGAAGGCCCTGGCCCAGCAGTTTGAGCTCGATCCCGAGAGTATCACGATGGACACCAATCTCCTGGATGATCTGGGCGCCGATTCTCTCGACGTCGTCGAGCTGATCATGGGACTCGAGGACGAGTTCGGCATCACGATCTCCGACGAGGACGCCTCCCAGCTTGTCACCGTCTCCAAGATCGTCGATTACCTCGAAAATCTTCGCTGAGCGTTGGAATAACGCTCTGCGAAGAACCACCCGATATCACAAGCCCACCGGCGAATTTGCCGGTGGGCTTGTTGTCATATTGGGCATTCGTTTGCACCGTGGAATTACGGAAACAGCAGCGTCACCTTGAACAGATCGCCGTCGATGACAAGGTTGAGCTCGATGTTCTGCAGCTTGCAGAGGCTCGCGGCGATGGCCAGCCCCAGGCCGCTGCCCTCGGTGCTGCGGGCGCTGTCGCCGCGCACGAATCGCTCGGTCAGTTCCTCCGGGCGCATAGGCAGCGGCTCGGCGGAGATGTTCCGCAGCTGCAAAACCGGTCGGCCGTTTTCAAGCGTCTGATCGAGATACACCCGCGTGCCGGGCATGGCATACTTTAAAACATTGCTCATCAGGTTGTCGAGCACGCGCCAGAGGTGACGCGGATCGGCCTGCACCGTGACTTTACTATCCGGCTTCGTGACGATCAGTGCCAGCTGTTTTTCTGTCAGCCGCTCGCCGTACTCGCCCTGCAGCTGCTCCATCAGCACGCCGAGGTCAAGCGGCTCCGGGATGACGGGGAGATTGCCCGTCGAGGCCTTTGACGCCTCCATCAGATCGTCCGTCAGCTTTTTCAGCCGCGCCGACTGGCGCTGCAGCACCGCGAGGTATTCGCTGGCTTTGCCCTCCGGCAGCTCCTCGCGCGAGAGCAGATCGACGTAGTTGACGATCGAGGTCAGCGGGGTTTTGATGTCGTGCGAGACATTGGTGATCAGCTCGGTGCGCAGCCGCTCCGCGCGCATGCGCTCGTCCACGGCACGGCTGAGACCGTCGCGGATGTGCATCAGATCCTCCGCCTGGGCCCTCAAATCGCCGATCATATATTTTGTATCGATCACAACCGTTTCTTTGCCATCCGCTATCGCACGAGTTCCCTCCCGCAGCCGTCGCAGACAGAGCACGGCGTAGAGGACCGCCGCCGCAGCAAGCGCCCAGCGGAGCAGGAACGCGAAAAGCAGCATGTCCGCATCAGTAAGCCAGATGTCTATCAGCAGCAGCACCGCGTACAGCGGGATCCACTTCCAAGCCAGCGGAAGGCCGCGCAGCAGGGCCGCCGCGGCACGCAGCGCTTTCAAAAGCCATTGCCAGCCCCAGCGCAGAACGCGCCAGAACAAGCAGCCGGAGAGCAGCGACTTCTGCTTGAGCCGCACAGCGGCGCTCATCAGGAACAGCAGTGTCAGCAGACCGGCGAGGGTCAGGCAGATCGCCGCAATCACGTAGCTCAGCACGAGCTGTCGGCTGTTGAAGGTTGTGTCGATGATCATCACCAGCGCAGAGACGCCCGTGCCGCCGATCAAAAACAGAATATCAAACGGTATCCGTTCGATCACGCCCGCCCTGACCGTGCCGGAGGCGTCGTGATGTCCGGCCGCGGCCATGAGGAATACGAACAGCAGCACCGCCAGCAGCAGGGCCGCCGCACCGAGTGCGATCAGCGTATACCGCAGCGGGTAAAGGCGTTCATAGGCGCCAAGCTCCATATCCAGCTCTTCGCTTTCGCTCGCCCTGGTCCAGGCGAGACTCACGGTGTAGACCTTAGTCCCCGCCATGGCGGACGCCTCCCCGGTCTGCTCCTCCGGGCTGCCCGTCGGAACAGGCGTGGGCGTGACAGACGGCGTTGGGACAGGTGCCATCTCGTAGCCATAACCGGAACTGTAGCTCCGGGTGAATCTGTCCCCTGTTATCAGTGGTTGATTCTCGGATATAAAATACAGCCCGCCGTAATAGTCCCCCACCGGCACCGCGAGCGTGCGCTCGACGGCCTCCGTGTCGTTTACATTGCCGGCCAGCACACGCCCGTTTTGGTCCAGCAGTACAAAGCACACCGTGCTGTCATAGGCCGAGCTGACCGCATAGGCCCGCATGCGCTCCAGCAGATCAAAACAGGTGATCTGCAGGCGTTTATCGATGAAGGCCGCGCGGACGCTTTCGATGCTCTTATTCTGATATGCGCCCTGGTTGTCAAGCCAGGCGATCCCGAAGATTGCGGCGCAGAGCGCAAGGCCGCTCACCGCCAGTAAGATCACAGCCACGAGCTTCGCGGCCAGACTCCCCTTTAACCGGTTCATGTTGATCCTCCATTTCTGATAAAGCAAGTGTTTTTGTACACATGTTCTCATTTTTTGTAAGCTTGGACTAACGGCAATGGCTTCCCCTGGAGGGGAAGCTGTCGCGGCGCGTCCCACGCTCGCGCCGTGACTGATGAGGTGTCAGTGTCCGTTTTTTAGATATGTGTCATCTCAGCGTGCCACCGCATCCGTCATTCGGCTTGCGACACGGAGCTATTCCTTTAGGACGGGAGACGCCGAATGCCACCTTTCCCTCAAAGGGGAAGGCATTGTAGGCTCTATCCGAGACGCTTAATCATCCATTTTGTACCCTTGTCCCCAGACGGCCTTGATGTAGCGCGGTTGGGCCGGGGTGATTTCAAGCTTTTCGCGCAGGTGGCGAATGTGTACCGCGACCGTGCTCTCGGCGCCGTAGGGCTCCTCGTTCCAGACGCGCCGGTAGAGCTCGCCGGGGGAAAAGACCTCGCCGGGGTGCTGCAGCAGGAATTTCAGAATATCGTACTCCCGCGGCGTCAGCGAGACCGGCTCGCCGTCGCGCGTGACGGCCTTGCGCTTATCGTCGAGCTCGATCGTGCCGAGCTGCAGCGTATCGCGCCGGACCGCGCCTCCGCCGAGCTGCAGATAGCGCCGCAGCTGCGAGCGCACGCGGGCAATCAGCTCCACGGGGTTGAAGGGCTTGGTGACATAGTCGTCCGCGCCGACGTTGAGACCGAGCACCTTGTCGGTATCCTCGCTTTTGGCCGTCAGCAGAATGACCGGGACATTGCTCTCCTGCCGGATTTTTGCGAGCGCGGAGATCCCGTCGAGCTCCGGCATCATGATATCCAGCAGCACCAGGTGGATCTCCTGCCGGTGCAGCAGCTCCACAGCCTCGCGCCCGTTATAGGCCGCCGCAGTTTCATAGCCCTCGGCGCGCAGATAGATCTCCAGCGCGGAGACGATATCCCTTTCGTCGTCGCAGATCAGTATCGTCGGCATCTCTCTTCACCTCGGGTGTATTCTACAGGAAAACGTTTTATGTTCCAAGATGGAAAACTCTTAAGAATTGATTAAGAAACTGATTATGATCCACATGCTATGAATAACAGACTGCAGCAAAACGGCTATTTTCGAGTAGGAAGTCGGTTTTGCCGTAGGGGCGCTTCATGAAGCGCCCTTGCTGTGTAATCACATTTTTGTAGTAATAGTGGGCGAATTCGTAATTTTTTCTGCGAATTCGCCCACCATTTGTTAAATATAGTTTGTCTTTCCGCCGGGCGATTCATGAATCGCCCCTACGAAAACTGAGCTATGTTTCTACGAGGACTTTGCGTTTTGCTACAGTCCCATTTTGTCTGTTTTTCACTTTATGTTTCAAAGATCGCGGTCTTCTCCCATGATCCATGCGTCCTGATGATCTGTGTAAATGAGCTTCATGTAATACTCGTTCGGTATGGATATCGAGTAGTCATTGTTCGCATCCATCGGGTCGTATTCACTGACGCCGATGGCGGAATACAGTCCCCGGTAGGTATCGGGGCAGGCGTTCAGGGCATCCGGGCTGCGCATGATATTGCAGGCACTGACGGGTGTTTCGTCATAAAACTGATACCCGTAGATAAAATCCACGACGCCGTAACCGCCCTCATAATACGCTTCCCCAACCACATGCCCATGATAGGCTTTGTCGAGGTTAACCAGATGGAGGATCCGGCACGGAATGCCCAGACACTGGAGCAGCACAGCGCCCACCCTGGCCATATCCGCGCACCAATCCGTTCCGCGCTCGAGGATCTGCTTTTCGGTCCCGCCGAAAAGCATGTCCTTGAAATCCATATCGTATCGCATGGCGATATCACTGGTATACTCCAATACGTTCCGTATGCTCTGCCTGTCCGAAGCGGCCTTGAACTGCCGGGCAAAAGCGTACAGCTCATGCTTCTCCAAGTTCCGGCGCACAGGTTTTTGATACAGAGCCTGAAAGGATTCCTCATCCAGAAGCACCATATCCCGCATAAGGGCATGGTCGATGGAGACCGGATCGTGGAGGTCGTTTTTCAGCATGATTTCATACGGTTTTCCAAAGATCCCGTAGCCTTTTTTCACGGATACAATCTCCTGCTTCAATCCAGGCGGCGGCACTCCATATAGAAGCGCTTTTCGTCGGCCTCGCCCATCGAGAAGGTCTTGCGCGGCATGCGGCCGCGGGCGTTGAGGATATCAAAGAAGCTGTTTTTGTCGATCGGCGGCAGCAGCAGCCCGACGGTTCCCCCGTCGGCACAGAGGCTGCGCACGGCCTCCTCGCCGTGGATATAGTCGATCGACGCGCCGGGATTCTCCCGGAGCATCCGGTCGAGCACCTTCTGCACGGTGCTGACGGCAAGCTCCTCCTCCCCCACAGACACGGGCAGAACAATATCCTCGTCTGCGGTTACAACGGTGAGCTGCTGCGGCGTACCCGACAGCGGAAGCGCGTCCGTCAGCGCCTCGATCAGCGCCGCGGCGCCGATGCCGCGGACGATGCGGTGGATCGGCTCGAAGCGCAGCGCCTCGTCATAGAGGTTCACGACCTCGCACATGGCATAGCGCAGCGGGTGATCCGGGCCGAGGACGGCCTTCTTCTCCTCCCAGCAGCGCTTGGCCGCGGCCAGCGAGTGGTTCCCGTCGCCCACAGTGAAGAGCAGTGCGCCGCCGTTTGCCTGTTGCTGGGCGCGCATCACTTCGTCGATCCGCCGCAGATCCGCCGCGTCGGTCACGGCCCAGCCGCGCAGATGTCCGCCGGAGAGCATCAACTCGACGTCGTAGACGCACTGCAGCCGGGAGCGCATCGCGTACAGCGGCTCGATCAGCGTGCGCATCGGGTCGTTTGAAAGCAGCATGACGTGCCCCGTCTCCAGCGGCGCCCCGCGGCGAACTGCCACGCGCGGCGGCAGACGCTCGACCACGGTCAGTTCGGTCGGCTGGATGGCCGGGTGTACGGCCTCGTCAAAATCATACTGCTCAAGATCGACCGCGCCGACCAGGCCGAGCCGTTTGCCGGAGGGCGTTGTGCGCTCGGTGAGGATATAGCCGCCGCGCACAGCCGTCTGCAGAACACCGGCGGCGAGATAGTCCCGCATCGTCTGCTGGACCTGCGGGATACGCGTCTCCGCCTCGGATAGCCAGCACTCGGGAATGATCATCCGCAGAGTCGAGGGCGCATCGCCCACCGTGCGCTCGGCGCGCTCCCAGTACGCGCGCTGCGAGGTGTACTGGTCGCAGGCGATGCACGGCCATCGGTCCAGGGTATCTGTATTTGTCGGCAGCAGAAAGTCCGCCGGCTGAAAAGCAAGCTCCATGGTCGCTGCTCCTTCCTTTTTTGATGTATTATAGTACGGCGTCTTGTGAAACGCAAGCTTTCCCTGTGTAAAGCAGCGAAATGTTCACTGTTTCTTCCTTGACTTTTCCGTATACTCTGTTAGAATAAAAGACTGCATATATAGCCTTGAAAACACGGTTTTCCGGGCTCTTTTAATAAGGAGAATGTCTATGCTGAAAACGCTGGGGAAGAGTGTGCGGGAATTCAAGTTCCCGAGTATCCTGGTTTTGCTGTTGATGGTATTCGAGGTCGTCCTCGAGGTGCTGATCCCCACCCGCACGGCGGATCTCGTCAACGGCGTAAAAGCCAATATGCCCATGGAGCTGCTGCTCCGTGACGGCGTCGTGCTGGTCGTGATGGCTATGCTGAGCCTCCTGTGCGGCGCGGGCGGCGGCTACTTCGGGTCGAAGGCTTCGGCCGGCTTTGCCCGCAACGTCCGCCACGACGTATTTGAAAAGGTGCAGAGCTTTTCCTTCTCCAACATCGACAAGTTCTCCACGGCCTCGCTCGTCACGCGGCTCACGACCGACATCTCGAACGTACAGATGGCCTACATGATGCTCATCCGCGTCGCCGTGCGCGCGCCGCTGATGTTCGTCTTTTCGATCCTCGCGGCCTACCGCATGGCGGGCTCGCTCGCGACGACCTTCGTCATCGTGATCCCGTTCCTGGCCTTTGTGCTGATCATGATCGGCCGCAAGGCCATGCCGGCCTTCCGCGCGGTGTTCAAGAAATACGACCGCCTGAACGAGAGCATCGAAGAGAACGTGCGCGGTATGCGCGTGGTAAAAAGCTTCTCGCGCGAAGAATATGAGAAGCAGAAGTTTGCCGCCTCGTCCGACGCGATCCGCCGGGACTTCACCTATGCCGAGCGCGTGGTGGCGCTCAACAGCCCCGCCATGCAGCTGAGCATGCACTTCAACATGGTCTTCATTCTGACGGTCGGCGCCAAGCTCGTCGTGACGAGCGGCGGCACCTACATCGACATCGGCCAGATCCAGGCCATGCTGTCCTACGGTGTGCAGATCCTGATGAGTCTGATGCTGCTTTCGATGATCTACGTGATGCTGACCATGTCAGCCGAGGCCGCGCGCCGCATCTGCGAGGTGCTCAACGAGAAGTCCGCGCTGACGAGCCCCGAGGACGCCGTGGAAGAGGTCCGCGACGGCTCGATCGACTTCACGGACGTCTCCTTTAAATACTCCGAAAGCGCCAAAAACTACGCGCTCTCCGGCATCGACCTGCACATCCCCTCTGGCGCGACGGTCGGCATTCTGGGCGGCACCGGCACCTCGAAATCCACGCTGGTGCAGCTGATCCCGCGCCTCTACGACGTCAGCTGCGGCAGCGTAAAGGTCGGCGGCGTGGACGTGCGCGAGTATGACCTGCACGCGCTGCGCAACGCTGTGGCCATGGTGCTGCAGAAAAACGAGCTCTTCTCCGGCACGATCGCCGAGAACCTGCGCTGGGGCAACGAAAACGCCACCGACGAGGAGATCGTCGAGGCCGCGAAGCTCGCCCAGGCCGACGAATTCGTCTCCTCCTTCCCCGACGGCTATGAGACGAAGATCGAGCAGGGCGGCACGAACGTCTCCGGCGGGCAGAAGCAGCGGCTGTGCATCGCGCGCGCCCTGCTGAAGAAACCGAAGATCCTGATCCTGGACGATTCCACCAGCGCCGTCGACACCCGTACCGACGCGCTGATCCGCCAGGGCTTTAAAAACTACATCCCCGATACGACAAAAATCATCATTGCCCAGCGCGTCGCCTCGGTCGAGGACGCCGATCTGATCCTGATCATGGACAACGGGCAGATCGTCGATCGGGGCACACACGCCGAGCTCATGGCCTCGAGCGAGATCTACCGCGAGATCTATGAGCAGCAGACCAAGGGAGGTGACGACAATGGCTGATCGTCGAAACGGAAAACCGGGCCGCGATATGTCCATGGCCAATCTTGTGCGCACCGTCAAGCTGCTGTTTCAGTTTTACCCGGTGCTGGCCCCGCTGACCTTCGGCCTGGCCCTGCTGTCGTCCGTCATCTCCTCGATCCCCTCGCTGTTTGTCCAGCGGGTCATCGCGGTGATCGAAAAGTGGTACGCCGCGCGTGACTGGGCCGCGGCCAAGGCTGAGATCACGCCGATCATTGTTGTGCTGGTCATCCTCTATGTGCTGAGCCTCGCCTCCACGGTCGCACAGACGCAGCTGATGGCCTATATGACCCAGGGCTTCCTCGACAAGCTGCGCCGCCTGCTGTTCGACAAAATGCAGGATCTGCCGATCCGCTATTTTGACACGCACAAGCACGGCGATATCATGTCCCACTACACCAACGACATCGACACGCTGCGCCAGCTGGTCAGCCAGTCGCTGCCTTCGCTGCTGCAGGCCGGCTCGATCGTGCTCGTGGTCTTCGCGATCATGCTGTATTTCAGCATCTGGATGACGCTGATCCTCTGCGTCGGGATCGTTGCCATGACCTTTGTCGTCAAAAATCTCGGCGGCGGTTCGTCCAAGTATTTCGCCCGGCAGCAGAAGTCTCTCGCCGAGACCGAGGGCACCGTGCAGGAGCTGATGAACGGCCAGAAGGTCATCAAGGTCTTCTGCCGCGAGCAGCAGAGCATCCGCGACTTTGACCGCATCAACGACGCCCTCTACAGTGACAGCTTCAAGGCCAACGCCTACGCCTCGACGATGGGGCCGATCATGCAGAACATCGGCAACATCCTGTATGTGGTGCTGGCGCTCGTGGGCGGCGCCTTCATTCTCAGCGGGGTGAAAAACTTCTCACTCTCCGGCATGGCCTTTGACCTCTCGATCCTGATCCCGTTTCTCAGCATGGTCAAGCAGTTTACCGGCAACGTCAACCAACTTGGCCAGCAGATCAACTCGATCGTCATGGCCGCCGCCGGCGCGGGCCGCGTGTTCCGCCTGATGGATGAGACACCCGAGGCAGATAACGGCTATGTGACGCTGGTGAACGTCAATATCGCCGAAGACGGCACGCTGACCGAGACCACGGAGCGCACCGGCCACTGGGCCTGGCGCCATCCGCACGGTGACGGCACGCTGACCTATACGCCGCTCAGGGGCGACGTGCGCATGGTCAACGTCGATTTCTCCTATGACGGGGAGAAGCAGGTGCTCTACGACGTCAGCGTCTATGCCGAGCCCGGCCAGAAGGTCGCCTTTGTCGGCGCGACCGGCGCCGGCAAGACCACGATCACAAACCTCATCAACCGCTTTTATGACATCGCCGACGGCAAGATCCGCTATGACGGCATCAACATCAACAAGATCAAAAAATCGGATCTGCGCCGCTCGCTCGGCGTGGTGCTGCAGGAGACCAACCTCTTCACCGGCACCGTGATGGACAACATCCGCTACGGGCGTCTGGACGCCAGCGACGAGGATTGCCGCGCCGCCGCGCGCCTTGCCGGTGCGGACAGCTTCATCACGCGCTTGCCCCAGGGCTACGACACGATGCTGCACAATAACGGCGCAAACCTCTCGCAGGGCCAGCGCCAGCTGATCGCGATCGCGCGCGCCGCCGTCGCCGATCCCCCGGTCATGATCCTCGACGAGGCCACCTCCTCGATCGACACGCGCACCGAGGCCATTGTGCAGCGCGGCATGGACAAGCTGATGGAGGGCCGCACGGTCTTCGTGATCGCGCACCGCCTCTCGACCGTCATGAACTCGGACGTCATCATGGTGCTCGACCACGGCCGCATCATCGAGCGCGGCAGTCACGACGCACTGATCGCCGCCAAGGGCACCTACTACCAGCTCTACACCGGCGCATTTGAGCTTGAGTAACTGTTCAGCCCCAATGTAATTAAGTTAAAACAAATAAAAAGAAATCGGACAGCCCATGGCTTCCCCTGGAGGGGAAGCTGTCAGCCGCCGATCCCCCGCGAGGCGGATGACTGATGAGGTGGAAGTGCTTCGCGAGCGCAAACGCAGCAATTGAGCGCAGCACCAAACACCTCATCCGTCACGGCCCTTTTGGGGGACGGGCCGTGCCACCTTCCCCTCAAGGGGAAGGCATTGGCACGAACAGCATGCTTTTATCATATCTACGAGCATTTACGCTTAATTTACTGACATTGATTTAGTCTCCCAAGAGAGACAATAATTAATTAATTAAATAACTTCAGGAGAAATCATGGATCAGGTCAACCGTAAACTGTTGGATTTTATCGACGCAAGCCCCTCTTCTTACCACGCCGCTTACAACATCCGCCGCACGCTCGCCGAGAACGGCTTCAAGCGCCTCTACGAAGAAGAGGACTGGACACTGGAGGCTCCCGGCAAATACTATGTCGTGCGCAACAGCTCCTCCGTCGTGGCGTTTTCGCTGCCTGCGCAGCCGCGCTGCTTTCAGATCATGGAAACCCATGTCGATTCGCCGAACTTCCGGATCAAGATGGACGGCGAGGAGAAGACGCTCGGCCTCTACACGAGGCTGGGTGTGGAGAAATACGGCGGGATGCTGTGCGCCACCTGGCTCGACCGTCCGCTGTCGGTGGCCGGGCGCGTCGGCGTGCGCGAGGGCGAGCGTATCGTGTTCAAGCTCGTGAACATCGACCGCGATCTGCTGCTGATCCCCAACCTCGCGATCCATATGGACCGCAGCGCCAACGAAGGGAAGGCCTACAACGTTAATGTCGATATGCTGCCGCTCTTCGGCAGTGCCGACATCAAAACCGGTCTCAACGAGCTGGTGGCCGCGGAGCTCGGCATCGATCCGGGCGATATCATCTCGCGCGAGCTGAACCTGTACACCCGCACGCCCGGCGTGCAGTGGGGCGCGGAAAACGAATACATCTCCGCGCCGCGGCTCGACGATCTGCAATGCGCCTACGCCTGCCTGCAGGGCTTTCTGCAGGCCGAGACGCCGGCGAACATCGCCGTGTACTGCGCGCTGGACAACGAAGAGGTGGGCAGCAACACCCGCCAGGGCGCCGATTCCACGTTTCTGGACGATGTGCTGTTCCGCGTGTGGGCCAGCCTCGGGCACGATCAGGCCTCGTACCGCGCGGCGCTGGCCAGGAGCTTCATGGTCTCGGCCGACAACGCGCACGCCGTGCACCCCAACCACCCCGAATTTGCCGACCGCAACGAGCGCCCCGTGATGAACTGCGGCATCGTGTTCAAGTATAACGCCAACCAGCGTTACATCACCGACGGCATTTCCGCAGCCGTATTCCAGGAGGTCTGCCGCCACGCCGATGTACCGACGCAGCGCTACTCCAATCGCCCCGACCTGCACGGCGGCACCACGATGGGCAATATCAGCCTGTCGCACGTCTCGATCCCGGCGCTGGATATCGGTCTGGCGCAGCTCGCGATGCACTCGAGCTACGAGACAGCCGGTGCACGCGACACCGAGTATCTGCTGCGCGCGGCCAAAACCTTCTATCTCAGCTCGTATCACACCAGAGGCGAGTGGGTCGAATTATAATAACAAATCAGTCCCCTTCAAGGGGACTGATTTGTTATTATAGGCACTTGTTTCATGCGAGACTGAACAGGCGTTTTCCGTTTTCCAGGCTGATGCGCGCGATCTCTTCGCCGCTGAGACCCTTGACCTCGGCGATTTTCTGCACGACGAATGCCAGGTTGCGGCTGTCGTTGCGCTGCCCGCGGCGCGGAACAGGGCTCAGATAGGGGCTGTCTGTCTCGATCAGCAGG
>ODAI011951474.1_pt1 | contig 22601 bp, 13 predicted proteins | sample 1539321 | NCBI WGS metagenome assembly ODAI01 (sample SAMN02144231, study PRJEB22623) | gut metagenome | biome: sheep rumen | host: Ovis aries | place: New Zealand | reverse complement strand
GACTCAATCAGGCGTTCAAACATTCCCGTATAAAAAGCACATTCTTTTTTATTTTCTGAAATTTTTTTAATTGAACTGAATATCATTCGGTGTTCTTCATTTGCTTTTTTAAGTAAATCCTGTATTTCTTCTTCACTTATCGTATTTTTAATATTTTCCCTGATTTGTCTGTAATTTTTATCATTTGAAATACGAATATTGAAATAATTCCTGCAATTTTCATCTACCCAGTCATGAAGTCCGTGATGAGATATTATCACCCTTGCAATAAGTCTTGCTGTCATTTTAAATTCTTTATCGGATATTTCTGTAATAAATTTTGCACCTGCATAACTATGGTCTATTTCTCCACGCCTGAACTTTGAATTGCCTCTGACATAACTGTCAAATTCATGGCAAAGCTTTCCCATATCATGCAATAATCCGACAAGTTTTCCTATATTGTATGCTCCGAATAAATCACAGATATCTGCACATATCTCAGATGTATTTGTACAATGCTGCCAGACTGACTGTTCACGTTTTTTATCAGGCGAAATATGAGCAGCAAACATTTCATCACTCCTTTACAAACAAAAATGTACTGTTTGCTTATATTTTTGATTCAAGTATAACACTTTTTATCTGAAATGTCAATATAAAAATATTCAAATTCGACAAATAAATCAAAGAAATGACTAAATTGTATTCGATAAAAGAGATGTAATAGGATTTGTTTTCTTTATGATGTCCTTTGTATTCATACTTGCCTTTTCAAAAACAAAAAATTCAATGGTTATGGACGTTTTTGCGTTTATATTTGTCGCTTGTCTGATTATCAGTGCTGTAATTTCAATTATATTCAATAATTTTGCAGTAAAAAAGGCATCGGAGAATCTCTCAAAACTTGAATGACAAATTTTTTCTCTTGCTGTATTAAATCGGAAATTTAATTTTAAATTATAAAAACAGTCCCTCTGATAAATCAAAGGGACTGTTTCTTTATTTCAGGCGATACCTCACGGCATATGCCCTTTTCCTTGTATGTTTCGTTGATATGGTCTATTTCTGCAATAAGTTCACGGCATTTCGCTGTATCGTGCATTTCCGTATAAATATCAAGCAGAATATTCAGCAGTTCCGCCTGTTTGTCGATGTATGGGAGTATTTCAGGATATTTCCTGCATATCTCCACGGCTTCTTCTATCTTATCGGCAGCGCAACGGAATTCATTATGATAATATAAACAATTAGCAGTCGGAATATGAATTATGTCAATAATTTCCAAATCTGTCGGGAATACCTGTCCTGCGATATGCTCCGCCTTTTCTGTCAATGCCTTTGTTTTCCCAATGTCAGGCTGGGCAAGTGTATAGTACCAAGCCGATACCATACAATAATAGCAATGATTGTCAGTGCTCTCCCCTATCAGACCATGTACCTTTTTAAGAAGTTCAGCGGCTTCATCATAATAATCAGGGACGCTCCTTATCAGGATACTTGCCAGAGAAAGATAATACTGCGTAAGATATTTCAATTTGCGTCTGTCAGTCTCCTGCTCCATTTCATATATAGCCTTATGAGCCGAATCTGTCAGTTTTTCAAGCAACTGCGCTTCTTTGTCGTTTTCAGGATAATATGCACCGCCAAGCAGAGTATCATAATAACAGCAGAGCATATCATAATACATTCCCCTGATAATATGATGATTGTGCATACTTGTAAAAGAACTTGCACAACGCAGTATTTCTTTAATCTGCACAGTGTTCACCATGCCGACATATATTTCTGTCATTTTCTTGTGATACTCCATGACAGAAATTTTTTCCGCAGACCACAGCCAGTAATGCACCGTTTCCGCAATTACGGGGTGCAGACGTATTCTTTCATCATCACAGAGCCAGCCCTCAGCCGCAAGACCTGAAATCGTTTCAGTCTGAATATCAGGAAAAAATTTCTGCACAAGGATTTTTTCAAGACCTCTCACGTTCATCAGAGCAAGAATTTGCAGTGTGAGCCTTGCAGAACTGCTCATATTGCCTGCATCGAATAATGCTGAAATAATAACCGAAAGCGTATCATATACTTCTTCACCGTCCTTGATATTTCCGATTTTTTCATCTGAGAAATGGGAAAAACCATTTTCACGAATCAGTTCAAGTGCCGTATGAATATCAAGATTGCCTGCCGAAATCTGTCTTGCAACAAGTTCAATTACAAGAGTATGTCCCTGCACAAGTGTAATTATTTCCTCAAAGCAAAGCCGTTCTTCTTTTGTGGGTGTGCGGTCAAGATTCAGTGATATGAGCCTGTAAAGGTCGGAAATATCTGAAAGTGCGCCGATTTCAATAAATTGAAAACTGTTTTTCGGCGGTTTATTTCTTGTTGCGATAATAGTATCATATCCGCAGTCAATAATACGGCTAAGGTCTTTTGTAAGTCTGTCCGTATAGTTATCGAGTATAAAAAGCACTTTCCTTTCACCGCAGATACGCCTGAAAGCTTTAAGTTTACGGGGAAAATATTCCTCATAAGATTCACCGTCCTGCCGTGATACCGTACTTATCTGCAACTGCACATCATCACAGAAAGTGTGTCTGATATCACCGTCATATTCAAGATACACAATAACTTCATACTCCGTCCGATACCTTGCAATGTAATTCTTTACAAGTGCAGTCTTGCCTATACCGCCGATTCCTGTAATATACAGGACTTTATTTTTTTGCAGATTATCTGCTATTTTTCTGATTTCCGTATCCCTGCCCACAAAATCAGGCGATACTGACGGAAGTATCGGAATAATATAATCTTTTCTGTTAAGCAGTTCAACAAGTTCAGTGAGAAGTTTCGTGACTTCATCAATATTCTTAAAGCGGTTGGAAGCAGATGAGCGTATTGTATTTCTGAAAAGCACATTAAAAATTGCCTGAACATCGGGGCGTTCCGTGAACTTATGATACTCACGCCTGCACTCATCAAACGGATACTTTGAAAATCCCCTGTGTTCCGTTTCCATTGAATGTCTGCCGAAAACAATATAGAAAACAATTTCACCAACAGTATATATATCAGCGGTCACGCCTGTTTTTTCGATTGCATAAGGATTCATCTGTTCAGGCGCAGCCCATTCTCTTGTATATGAAAACAGTGTATTGCTGTTATTCATATCATGGATACTGTCAAAATCAATAAACTCCACAAGTTGTGTAACTGTATCATCAGGAGCATTTTGCAGAATGAAAATGTTTTCAGGCTTTAAGTCAAGGCATAGAAATCCCGATTTGTGATAATAGCCCACAGTCTTTGCTATTGTCTCACAAATTGCCATATACTGCGGTAAAGTCACATCAAGCCTGTCAAGTGTTGTGCCTTTATAGCAGGCAACATCTATAAAAACTGTTCCGTTCGCTTCAAAAACATGACTGACAGGCGGAGTCTGATTATTCAGACAGGATTTCTGTCTGATTTTATTCTGAGTTTTGCCCGATTCAAGAAAACGAGTTTTTCCGGCTTCAAAGTCATTGCTGTTAAGGGGAGCGTATTCTTTCAGAATACATTTTGTTTTCAGCGTTCCATGCGTACATTCTGCGAGATAAGCAACGGTATTTGCACCTCTGCCAAGATTTTCAATAATTGTATACTGTCTGCCGTCAGCAAAAAGCGTGTAACCGTTTTCAAGCATATAATCAGCCTCCTTTCACTTATATTATACACGCTATGAACAGACAGTTATAAAAATCAATTCCGTTCATTATGTATAACAAAGTAATTTGTGTTCAATACTGAATTATATGTAACATTATACCGCAGATACGTTTAAAAGTCAACATAAAATTAAATCAGTTATTGAATTACGATTTTGAAGGCTTGCGAATCACACAATGCAAGCGGCAGAATCCACGCTTTTCAAAGGATTCAATGCGGAGTCCTGAATTTCTGCAAAGTTTCCTGATATCGTCTCTGCCGTAAATACGCACATCTCCCTTTCCAATCAGGTGTGCAATTGGCATTTCAATTGTATTGCAGAACCAGCGTACAGCAGCGGTACTCATTGTCATATCCCTGAGAATCAGTCTGCCGTTGGGACGCAGAACACGGTATACACTTTTGAAAAAGTCCTGCGGATTGGGATAATGGTGAAAACTTTCACAGCAGATAACCACATCAAAGGAATTTTTCTCAAACGGAAGATTTTCACAGTCACCGACTATGAGTTTCACGCCTTTCATTCTTTTTCTCTTTGCGACTTCAATCATTTTCGGGGTGAGGTCAATTCCCGTGTAGTGCTTGTCAGGATATTTTTTATGCAGTAATGTCAGCATAGGTGCTGTTCCGCAGCCGCAGTCCAGCAAATCGGTAAAAGGTTCTTTTTCCAGTTCTGCCAGTACATCGGGATAGTCTTTTTTGCACATTTTGTATACACCTGCATGGTCGGATTCATAGACCTCGGCGGCTTTGGTAAACTCCTTTATGGAGAGGGTTTTGTATTCTTTGCTTGTCATAAAATATACCTCCTTTTTATAAGTTAGTTTATACAAATTCTATATTGCTTTTGTATTACATATATAGCGTCTGACAGTAAAGCAATTAAGTTAGTATAATCAAACTATAATTTTTATTATAGCACACTTTTTAAATAATTTCAAGATATATGAATAAAAATTTTCCGACATTGACACAATTTTATTTTATCATGGATTTGAATTTTGACGAAATTACAGACATTTCTGACATGATTGAAATGAAAAAAGTCGGCTCAGAGTGAACCGACTTTTTTGTTGTTTCAGAAGTTTTTAATTATGCCGAATATGAATTTCTGGATTTCAACGAGGTCAGAAACTTCAATTTTTCCGCTGCTGTCGATATCAGCCGCATCGTACATAAAGGTATTGTCAGATTCTCCGACAAATACTTTTCTTGCAAGACACATATCGAAAACATCAACGAAACCGTCATCATTCAAATCGCCTTTTGTAATTTTCTCCTGCGGAACGGCAAATACGCTGTAATTTGCAGATAATCCAAGACCACCGTTAGTTCCGAGGACAATTTTTTCGTCTGCCTTGAAATTCTTTTTATGGAGAATGAAATTGACATCATTTGAAGATAGCATTGAAACGCCTGTATTCTGCCAGTCTTTAAGCCACGGTGTACTTTCGAGAACTCTGTCGTCAACAGCTATGTATACTGTAATATCTTCTGCGGCTGTAAATTCTGCCAAATCGGAAGTATACAGCTTTGAATCGCAGGCTGTTTTTATAGTTTCAGCACCGACAAGGTTCTCAGGGAAACTTGCAAATGTAATATCACGGTCACCATATATCAGGGAATCAACACCTGTATTTTCACATATTGACCAGTCAGCTGCATTTTCCCTGTCGTTTATGATAAGGTCTTTGATAAGTTTACCGTTTACAGGTTCAGGAGGAGCAATATTTCCGTCACCGAAATCTCCCGAAAGTCTGAAATTATCAAGGTATACGGAGCATGGAGCAGTTGAATTTGCTATGAGTTCGATTTTATTCTCCCCTGATTTAAGTTCGATATTTTCGGAAACTGTTTTCCAGTCGCTGTAAGATGAACCCTTTGCGAGTGACAATGTTTTGACTTTTGAGCCGTTCACATAGAGGTCAATGCTGTTTACATCTGATATTGCTGAATACCTGAGAGTCCATTTGAATGTACCTGCCTTGCCTGTTTTAACGGTATCCTTTACTGCGGCAGAATCTTTTGTGCCGAATTTGAGGAATCCCATTCCCTGAAATTTCTTTATATCGGTACGGCAGCCGTTGGTGATATTTTCCTCGATATTTTTCATATCGAAATTTTCACCCTCATACTGGCGTTCGCCCTCGTAGAAATCGGGGAAAGAAGGTGCTTTCGGGGAAGATTTTTTATAAGATACCGAACGTCCTGTTTCATTTCCTGAGCATTTTATTGAAATGTCAAGAGGTCCGTTGTGTTTGATTTTAAGGGTATAAGTGCCGCTGTTCCAGCTTTCTGTCAGTTCGCTGGGAGTCTGGTCATTACCTCTGTCCCTGAAAGTAAATTCAGGCTTTTCGGAAGCACCTTCAATTATAATTGATTCTTCCTTTAAAGTCTTTGCATCGTCCTCATCATAGTTATTCATATAAACGTCAATATGGTCTGAATATTCATTGATAAGAGCCGCACCGTAAATCTGCTGTTTTATATCGAGAGATTTGCAGGTATTATATTTAAGGTCAAATTTTGCTCCTGTAACATCACCGACTTTATTCGGGTTATAGGTGAGCCATGTATTTTCGATGCGTCCCGCATAGCTGTTTGCATAACATTCGGAGGGGAAAAGCTTGTTAAATTCCGCCTGTTTGTCTGCAATTGATTTCCAGCGGCTTGGTATTTCGGACTGTTTTATCTGAACCTTGAATGATTTTGCGATATCGTCAGCGAGATTATAGACTGTGGGAATTGCAGGATATCTTCCTGTACTCTTGAAAGGGTCATGGTTATCGGCAAGGTTTCCGTCAGTACTTTTTCTGTAAAGACCTTCAAAAAGCGTGGGATATGTACAGTACTTGTCATCATTTTTTCCTGAATTTACGTCCTGAATGATGACTACTTTTGTACGGTCGATGACTTCTTTTCTGTCAGGAATCCTTATAGTACCGTCCATGAATTTTCTCATAAGGTCGATATTTACATTTTTGCACTGGTTATAGAAATCCCACCTGCGGTATTTATATCCTTCGCTGTCAGTACCGTCCCACAGCCCCTGTATACAGTCATTCCATACAAGTTCAGGACCGTCAATTACAGTCATGCCGTTCATAGCCATACGTTCAAAGAGAATCGGCAGGCTTGTGGAAAGTCTGTACTGGTCATGGGTCTGCTGGTCAAGTATTCCTCCGTTCCACGGATAGTCAGACCAGCCTGTATCGTCCCAGCGAACGCCCCAGTTTCCACAGTATCCCGAAACATAAGCACCGAAACATTCACTTTCCACATCAGCAATGTAGCTTGTCTGAGTATATTTTTCTTCCAGAATGAAGTTATCCTTGTATGTACGGCAGGCATTTTCCCAGTTTTTATTGGTTTTCAGCATAGCAACGGGATTAAGGTTTGAACCCCACGGATTTTCGCACCAGCTTACATCAAGATATCCGCCATACTTGTTGCATAATTTGAGGAGTGCGGCAAAATGGTCGTAACGCTGCTGATATGTTACAGGGAAATCCTGAGAGGCAAATCCCCAGAACTGCTCACAGTAGTTATAACCGATAAAATTGGGGTAATCCCTGAAAAATTCACCGAATATCGTATTATCAAGGTCATAGTCGGCAGGATAGTCGGGGAAATGCGACTGTCCGCCGCTTGCAGGCTGAATCATAGTCCATACGCCTTTGTCTGCACAGGCTTTAATCCATGAGCGGGCTGTTTCGATACCGTCCTGAACCATGAGCCACTTATGTTCCGTTGAACTCCAGTTTATCGAAAGAGAAATATTAAAGACAACATACGGAAGAATATCTTCGGGTACAAGGTCAATAATCTTTTCGGGGTCGGGATAGTTCCATGAATCTATATGAACTATCCACATAGGGGAATCGTTGCTTAAAGGTCTGCGGAAATTGCTGTTTGCCGCTGAAACATTCATCGGTTCTGCACTTATCTGCAAATCACTGAATATCTGCTTTATATTCCTGCTGTTATCACTGCTGCTGAACGGCAGCATACTTAGAGTAATGCCGCAGGCAAGTGCAGAGGATATTAATTTCTTCATCATTTTAATCACTCCGTTTAATTGTTTTGTTCATATTGTCAAGTAACGTTCGGTTCATACTCTTTAAATTATATCATGTTCATAATTTGTCCACAACCCACAATTTACAGAAAAGGTGTACTTTTTGAAGATATTCATCGGGTGATTATGCAACTTACTGCTGTAACAAAGCCTCCTATGGTTTCTATTATACCATAGGAGGCTCTTTTTGTCACTGTATATTTTAACTTATATTACTGTTCATCTTTTCTGCGTCTGAATACACCTGACATTTTAAGGAATACTGCACCGAATACAGTCATCATAAATGCTCCGAATCCGATAAGACCGTCTGTCATGGAATTATTTCCTGTCTGCGGGAGATTGACTTCATCACCGTTGCTCTGAGTACCTTTACCTGTTTTCGGGTCAATAGTATAAGTATCAAGGACATCGCCCTTATAATTGGTAAGAGTAATTGAAACAGAACCGTCATCAGTTACTTTTGTTTCAGCGTTTGCAGCGGTATTTCTTGTTTTCTTTTTGAAGTCCTTTATTGTCATTTCTTCCATTTCCTCAACAGTTGCGAAATATTCGGAAGTATCAATAACGGGAGGTTCTTCGGGTTTATCATCGGGGATTTCGACAGTTTCCGCATCAGGTACGACTGTTTCATCATCTGTATAGAAAACGATTCTTCCGCCGAGTTCATCAAAACTCTTTGAGAATGTTTCATAGTCGATTATAACAGTAGTGCCTGCATTGGGGTCACGGTATGTAAGCGTACTGTCATCATATCCGCAGATAACGACAGCGTGTTCACCACCCGGCCAGTCAACAGTTTCGCCCAGTTCATCAATCCAGCTCCAACGATACATAATCGGACGCATAGGCGCAGACACATACCATGCAAGGACAGGATTTCCTGTATCGAGAATTGCCTTTATATCGTCAATGGAAGCATTTCTCTTGGTTCTGACACCTTTTTTGAAATTCTCCGCAACGACTGCAATCGGGTCATTGAATACACCATATGAGTAATCACTTCTTGGGTCGCCTACAAATTCACGCTCAGGGTTTGCACCGTGTCTGACACCGTTTCCGTCATCATAAGGCTGTGCGCCCATTGGGAGCAGGTCATAAATCTGGTCTATTGTGACATCAGTGCCATAGAAATTGAGGAGCATATAAAGCGATACGCTTTCGCAGCCTGTCGGGTAATCGGGATACTGACAAAATTCAATCACATCAAGATTTACGGACTTTGTTTCAGTACCGTTTTCAATTTTATCTTTAAGGGCAGAGAGGTCATTTTCATCAACTGTCGAATCACCGTTCATATCAGCAGATGCCCACTGCACAAAGCTAAGGCTTACTTCGTAGCTGAGATATTTTTCAAGAAGTGTTTCATCTTCGGCATTTACAGTTCCGTCAAGGTTGACATCACCTGCAAGCCACTGTCTGCATTTTACATTTGTCAGCAGAGATGTGAAATTGAAAAGGTTCTGTGAAAATGCATCTGCCGCAGACTGTACGAAAAGAGGGTTATAATAATACATCTGAACAGCCGTAACCATTTCGGGAGTAATTCCCTCTCTTATATAGTCATCTGTATTATGTTCATACATCCATTTTGTGCTGTAACCTTTTTCTCCTATTACAATGGTACTCTTTGATGCAAACTGTTTCATAGCCTGCTCCAAATCGTCTGAAAGGAGAATATCTATTTCCTCATCAGTGAAAGCTTTGCGGTGAACCATTTTATCCGCATCGGAAAGAATCTCCCTTACTTTATCTGCATCAAGGTCATGATTGTGAATAAATGAATAGATATTTGCATAGTCCATGAGAGTGAGTGACCACGCAGGCTTATCTGCAACATAATCATATTCCCAGCTATAACCATCGGGAGTGAGAAGCATGAGAGCTTCGGGAATAGATGCAAGACGTTCATCACAGGGCTTTGAATAATAAGGTGCGGAAGTGCTTGCTGTTCCGAAAGGTACGGGCATTTCCGAAACAGTGCCGAAATTTGTGGCTGTTTCGCTGGGGTCACATTCTTCGATTTCAACAGTTATTTCAACTTCATTTTCAGGCATTGAGAAAGAGAAAGTACCGTTGCCGTTATAAGAAGCCTCTGTTCCGTTATATTTTACACTTTTAAGCCTGTGTGTCCTGTCGAGTTCTGCGGAAACGGTAACACGTTCGCCATAGAAAGCCTTGTCCTTGTCGGTTTTTATCGTTCCGATTTCGGGCTGTACGATACTAAGCGCATAACTTTCAAGGGAGAGAGCCGCATAGCGATAATCGCCGTCAACATCGCCCGTAATACCCTTTACTGTTCCGTCGCTGCAATATTGCCATGTAACGCAGAAATCGGACATATTGACTGTTGATGCATCATTCGGCCAGAAAGCAAGCCATATCTCGCAGTTTGTTTCATTGAGTGCTGCCATGTCGATATAATCCCTGAACCAGTTATAGCTTGTATAAACGCCTGCTTTATAGCCGTTTTCTGACAGAAGCTGACAGCCGTATGCAGCAATTTCGGTGAGTGCCTGCTTATTGAGAGAGGTCTGACGGTTTGTTTCAAAGTCAATATATACGGGCATATCGAGTGATTTGCCTTCAAGAGTTTTAATAAGCCCTTCAATATCGGATTTCATTTCGCTCTTGTTGATTGCACTTGTATAGAGGTATGCACCGATTTTAAGACCTGCATTTTTTGCACCCTCATAATTTTTCTCAAAATTGGAGTCCTGATGATAGTTTGCATCTCCGTTATATGTCATGCCTGCACGAATGACTGCGAAATCAATTCCGTCCGCATAGACTTTTTCCCAGTCAATATCGCCGTTAAGTTCACTGACATCAATGCCCTTCATGACAGCCTGCTGCAATTCATCGCTCTGTTCGCTGCTTCTGATTCTGAATGTTGAGTTGATTACTTCTTTTGTATAGCCGTTTACATCTGTTACAGCTACTTTGTATACATATTCACCGACAGGAAGCTGATTGAATACTATATCATTGTCAATAAGGCTCAGATTGAATGATTTTCTTCCACCCTCAATGGTAAACACAAAATCGTCATTATAGTCACAGTCTGAATCCTCAGCCTTATAGATACCGCCTGTAACGCTTTCAATTGTATGTGTGGAAAAGATACTTCCCTTAATGCTCATAACTTTGCCCTGCATAAGAGTTCCTGTGGGGTACTGGGCGTTATAGAGCTGAATATCGGATGGAACTGATTCATCATCAGAAATTTCAAAGCTCTTTTCTATAAGGGTCTGTGTATTGTCCTTTATATCGGTTGCCTCGATTTTGTAGACATATTTTCCTGCGGGCAGAGAGCCGAAATCCAGATAATTGTCAAATGTTGCATTGAGGTTATACGAAGAAGCATCAGGAGTGTCCTCATAGAAAACATCTGTCTGAGTTCCGTCCTCATTATAGACACCGCCCCATATTTTTTTGATTCTGAAAGATGATGATACCTGTCCACGGACACTAAACACACATTCAGTCGGAAGAATATCCGCAGGTTCGCTTGCGCCTGTAATTGCAATTTCGGGAGCGATGGTGCTGTTATCGGCAATTGAGAACTCTTTTTCGGTTGCGGTTACAGTATTTTCATCGGAATCGACAACTTCAATTTTATATATATAATCTCCTGCACTGAGTTCTGCAAAAGTCATCACGGTATCGAAAGTATTCATAATATCGAAACTTTTTGCATTCGGTTCAGTTTCATAATAGATGACCTGTTCACCGTCAGCCGTATATATACCGCCGAAAGCCTTTGATATAACTTTTTCGGAAGAAACTGTTCCTTTTACGGAAAACGAACTTCCCATTGTAAGTACGCCCTGCGGTGATGTTTCATTACTTATGCTAACAGTAAAATCCTGTGAAGAATCGGGAGTTTCAACTGTTTCAGAGGTGATATTTTCGGTTTCGTCCGCATAAGCTGAAATTGCAGGAAGCTGTGACACTGTGATGAGAAATGCCATTGTTCCTGCAAGTGTATTTCTGAGATATTTTTTCATATATTCTCTCCTTTATAGATTTATTTGTATTTTTAAAAATTGCTGACTAACAACGCCATATTAATTATAACACTTACATAAAAATTTGTCAATAATAAAAAATATTTATATATAAAAAATATAAAGATGTAATATCTTCTGAATTTAAAACAAAAAAACCGCTGAACGGTATTTCATTCAGCGGTTTTGATTTTACTGTAAGATATTTGCCCTTATAAAAGTATTTGTATTGGACAAATAGCTGTTCTGCTTTGCATTTGCCATAGCTCTGTCCATTGACATAATCAGTTTGTTGAAACTTGTGTTTAAATTCGGCTTGTATTCGCAATAAGAACACGAAACGTTGAGCTGTACTGTTACATCTCCGATTTCCATTGGTTCTGAGAGGACAGTCATAACGCTGTTAATGCGTTTTTCAGCCTGTACATTGCTTACCATGCGTTCTTTGAATACGAAACAAAATTCACTTGATTTTGTACTGTATATATCTGCCAGTTCTTCAAATTCACTCAAAAGATACTGTGACTTGCTTGAAAGAAATTCATCAGCGGCACTTCTTCCGTACATTTCGTTAAGTGTATCAAAGTTGGGGAAATTAAACATTGCAATAGTAAATCTCTTGTCTGAAAGAGTACCTACGAAATCTTCTTCAAGGGCATATCTGTTTTTAAGACCTGTAATGATATTGCTGTAAGCTATATTTATAGCCTTGTTCTGTGAACTTACAGCCTTTCTGTGTTCTTCTGCGGCAGTTTCAGCGGAAATTTTAGCATTTTTTCTCATTCTTCTTATACCGAGAATACCGACTGTCATGGTAACTATGAGGAAAAGAAGAACAAAAAGGAACTGCTGGGCGCATCTTACAAAGAAATCATATGTCGCCTTATTCTGAAATTCAAACAGTTCATTCATAGAAACTTCGGCTTCCTGTTTCAGCGGTTCTACATTTATGGTATAAACTGCAAGAACTTTGCTGATACTGTCATCATCAGGCGAATCATGTGATATATCGTTTATAACATCAGCAGTGAAAGAATCGAGAGCTTTATGGTATCTTTCAACCTTACCGCTTGAATTATTGAAATCCCCACGAAGCTTTTCGTCTATTCCATCAAGATTTATTGCAAGATAATCCTTTGATTCAGAATCTATTGTCTTAAACATATCGCTGATGTCATTCACTTCATTTTCAACCAGTTTCCTGTTATTGGGGTGTGTGATTATATCGAGTGCATCTTCGTTTACACTCTGCACACACTGAGTTATTTTTGCTATATGGCTCAATGCGTCCTCAGCGTGGTAAAGACCATATCCTGAACGCATAAACGCAAGCAGCACCATTCCCATATTAATAACCGAAAGAATAACAAACAAGATTGTCATTCTGCTGTATTGTTTTGGGTTATATCCTTCTATTATTTCTTCATTCTTACCCATATTCCTTACTCCTTACTAATTTTTTATATTTCTTGAAAACATCAAAATATGCATCACCCTCCGAAGAGAGTGATGCATAAATATTCCCGTTAAAAATTAAAATTTATATCAGAACCATAACGGATAGTTGTAATAGCCCCAGCCGCAGTATGAGAACAATCCCGTTCCGGGTCTTGAGTTGGAGAGTGAACCATAACCGCAGGTATTCTTGGCAACAGTAAATACTCCTGCTGTCTGTGATGTCACAACATAATTTCTGCAGCCTGCCTGAACTGAAAGAGTTTCTGACTTGCCGTTTTCATCGGTTATCTCACCGCTGAACTTTCCGTCTGCATATTCAAGACAACCTTCCGCAGTTGAAGTGTAAGCATAGAGTGAATAATTAATTCTGCCCTTCTTAAAGCTGACATAAGGCATTATTGTCAGTGTGTCGAGGTTAAGGCTTGACTGACCCTGTGCAGCCATGAGACAGCTTGCCATTTTTGTGATGTACTGTGAAGAATTGTCGGAATTTCTGCTCATATCAACGGGATTGAGAAGTATGTACTTTGTTCTGCTGTCGATTTCGTAAACAACGCCTTTCATGTTGAGAACACGGATACCGTCATCTGTCTTTGCATATCCGTAATAGTAAACGTCATTATTGTCACCGAAGAAACAGAAAGTATTGTAGTCAATACCGTCAACAACCTGATATCCGCTGTAAATGCCCCATTCATTAGCCATGAATGTTTCATCTGGTGAACAGCTGAAATTTGTTATATAGTTGTCGTCTATGAGGAGAAGGTGCTGATTGAAAGCTTTTACATACTCAATGTTAGCCGAAGCGGAAGCTCCTGAACTCATAGCTGAATATGCGCCTATTTCAGCCGAGTAAGCCTGAAGGAAACTGCCAAGGCTTGCATTGAATACCTTCATCATGCCTGCCATTGAACTGTCAGCAAGACCCATATCAAAGCCGAACAGGGAAGTTGTGCCGATTTCACGGGTATATTCTGTAATCTCGCCGTGTGAATATGTAACGTATGTCATTTCGTTGTTTGTAGCAACAACGCCCTTGCCCTCATCAGCTTCAACGTTGAAGTATACGACTGCGAGATTTCCCTCATCATTAAGACCGTAGAAAGAAATATCCTTGCCGTCTTTGAGAGTACCGCCTGCGATAGTGATTTTATGTGTATAGTCATAGAAATCAAAGGTATCGCCGTCTGCGGAATATGCATAACCTGTGTTTATTGCTTCTTCTTCAATAACCTCGCTGTTTTCTTCATCAGCAGTTTCGTCAGCGGTTTCATCATTTGTTTCTTCTGTGGATTCTTCTGCAACTTCTTCTGCTGCAACAGTATCAACGGCTTCGGAATCAGTTTCAGCCGCAGCTGCGGTCATTCCTGCTGAACTTGTAAGAACACAAAGAACAGTAAATATAGATAAAAGTTTTTTCATAATAAAACCTCCTTAAATGTATAAAAATTACTATTTGTTATTTTTTGGTTTGTAACACTCCTTGATGACAATTACATTCTAACATATTATTTGCAAAAAGTCAAGTCTAATTTTACTAAATAGTATACAAATTTTGATGAAAAAATTCGTCAATGTTGCTACTAACTAATTATTATATTGTATCTATATTGTTATTTATATATATTTGTAAATTAATAATAATATTATTAATATCTAATAATATTACCAAAAATAAATATTTTCAACATCAACTATATGTTAATAATATGGCAAATGTAAATTTACAAACTGTTAAAAATTAAATTTTTTCCCGAAATAATGACGTTTAAAGGCATTTTCGGTTAATCAGTGCATAAAAAAAGAATAAATATTTACTGTCTGTATTTTTTTACTTCTGGCATAGTAAAGTACAATGAACTCCGCTCCCTTTGAACATATGTTTTCATTCTTTGGCAAAAACAGGAGAATTTCTCAAAGATACGGCAATCACAGCATATGCAGCCGTTGAAGAATGACATGGAACTAAGATCAATGAAAATCAGGTTATTAATAACGATGTGTCTGTTGCCCTTACTAATATTGTCGGCGCAGGCAGTAAGGAGAAAACCCCTGAATACTTCACATCGGGCGATAACGGCACAAAGTATAAATTCAACTACACAACAAACCAATTTGAGGCAGATGCTGAATATTTCTGGCAATAATAAATTGAGGTGAAAGTTATGGAAAAATACATCGCTCCCGAAGTGGAAGTTATTAAATTCGACAATGAGGACGTTATAACAACAAGCGATCCCGAAGTTGAACCCGCATAAATAATATAAACAGGAAACAGGCAGTCCGTGCGGCTGCCTGTTTTAATAGGAGAAAATATGAAAAAATTATTAAATGTTTTTTTATTATCAGCATTTCTGCTGACAGGGCAGTCAGGAAAGCAGTTCTGAAACTTCACAAATTACAACAAAAAATACAGTCACAGATATAACATCAGAACCGTTGCAGACTTTTGAAACATCTGCCGAAACAGCTCCTGTTACTGAAATATTTGTACCTTCATCAACATCAGATTCAGTTCAGACATCTGCAACGACTGAGAAAACAACTGTACAATCCGAAAATGCTGTAAAATCCAATATTGATATTACAGATAAAATTGAAACTGATAAAACAAAATCAGAAACAAAAATTCAGGAGGAGTATTCCCAAAATGAAAGTGAGATTTCCGCTTCTGAAAACAACGATGTAAATGAAGGCAACAGTGCAGTTGTCAACGATGACGGTTCTATTGATTTGCCTGTCATTTCAGTAAGATAGATACAGAAAATTTGTGACATCTCTTACTTATCATCTTATTAATTTATGAATACTCTTGTCTGGAAGAATAATAGTAAAATCTGCATCTTAACCTGATACTTTTTATGAAATTGTTTTTAATCAATTACGGATTCAGGAAGTTCTGTCAGTACTCCTGCATCATATTTCTGTATCGAAACAGCGTCCATACCTGTAACTCCGTCACCCCTGTTATAAACATCTGCATTTTGCATGGCAATACTGTCAAGAGGATATTTTTTATTGTTTGCAACATATTGTAATATTCTTACTGAATCTGAAATACTTATCCTGCCATCAAGATTTACATCTCCGATGACTGATGTTTCAGAATCGGATTTATCCGAAAGATTCACCTTGTAAAATGTCAGGGTGCTGTTTTCAGCATCAGCAACAGCCCATGTCAAGGTATTGCCGTTTACAACAGGCTGAACAGAAGTTGAAGATAATTTTGCATTTTTGATTTCGGATTCCTTTTGCAATAAATTTCCGCATTCATCAAGTATTACATAATGCACGCTGTTTGTTTCGTCATCTGAAACTTTATCCCAGAGGACACAATAATTATTATCATCAAGAGTGACAATTTTCACCTGCTCGGCTTTATCGGATTCTGTCAGCCAGACAACATGGCGGTCAGCGATTTCTCCTGTTGACTTGTCAATTCTGTCCTCACCTGCAAAACCGACAACATTTTCATTGAAAGAGTCATCAGTTATTTTTACAAATACATCATATCCGTCAAAGCTTGAATCCACATTGACGGAATCATATTCTCTTTTGGATTTTCCTGCAACTGCATAAGTATTTTTTGCTTTGGCAAGTCCTCCCATATGCAGATAAACTTTGATTCCGCTATTTCCGCTTGCATGATAAAGCAAATTGTTTGTGACACTGACATTGTTTTCCGAAAGAATGTATTTGTTGAGATTAATGCCTCGTGGCTGTTTGTCACCCATCTGGATAGCGGCAAAACCGTATTCTGTTGGAAGCATACATACTCCGAAAGAATGTGAGCCTTGTTTCTCTTTAAACTTTATTAATTCCATTGTTTCAGTGTTTATGGCTGCAAACTCCGAACACTGATGATTTACTCCGTCTGCTGATACGGTACGCTCTGTATCAAAAAAACAGCCGAGAATATTATCTTTTACGGCAAGATTTGCGTTGCCGAATACAAAAGGATATTGAGCATATGATGTGCTGACAGGGATTCCACATTCCTTGATTGTATTTCCCTGCAAATCATATTTGACTACAACTAAATTTTCAAAATTATCCTCAATAGCTGATTCAATGGAATCTTCCGAAATACCTGTTCCCCACAAAATAAACAGATTATTGCCGTCATCAATTACCGCACCGCCGAACTGAAAGCCGTTTTTCTCAATAAGTACAGAATTTTCGGGATTATTTTCCGAAACGAGCGTCACAGAATTATTATTTCCGCATACAGCATAAATATTTCTGTCAGCGTCCTTTAATTCCTGTACGGTATCGGTTGCTGAAAATCCGTTATTATAGAAAAGAGAGTTGATGATAGAAAATTCTCCGATAGTCTTGTCAGTGCTGCGGGAAATGGTATCAACTTTAACGGAATGACTTTTTGCAGTCAGTGAAACAGGGGGAAGCGGTTCAGGCAGAATATTATCCGCATCAATCACAGCAAATGTATTTATTCTGTCATATTTTTCGGCATAAGCCTGAGCAGTTGAATTTTGATACCCATAAATAATTGTCTCCGAAGGAAATACTGAATCTGAATCAAAGATTTCACAGTCAGGATTTTGTATGGTAACCGAAAGCAGAGAAGGACAGTTGAAAAATGCATAGTCTCCAATGCTGACAACATTTTCGGGAATAATAAAGGATTTCAGATTTGTACAGTTAGAAAATGCATATTCTCCTATACAGGTTACGCTTTTCGGAATATTTACAGCGGTCAGATTTTTACACCTGCTGAATGTAAAATCTTTTATCTCAGTAATATTTTCATTAAGAGTAACGGTGTTAAGAGCCTTACAGCCTGAAAATGCATATTTATCTATACTTTTGACATATTCAGGAACAGTGTATTCTGTTTCAGGACTTCCGCAGCAATAACAAATCAGTTCGGATTTATCCTTACTCAGAAGAACACCGTTTTCACTTGTATAAACAGGATTGTTTTCGGAAACTTCAAAAGCAGTCACACCTGAACAGTATAAAAATGCATTTGACCCTATATCAGTAAGTGAATCGGGAATATTGATTTTTGTCAGACTTTCACAGCCCATAAATGCATCTTCTCCGATACTTTTCACATTTTCGGGAATTTCGACAGAAGTCAGACTTTCACAATTTTTGAATGTATCACGCTCTATAACAGAGATATTTTTCGGAATTGTAACAGAAGTCAGTCTCATGCAACCTATGAACGCACCAAGACCAATATTGGTAACATTTTCAGGAATCTCGACAGAGGTTAAGTTTGTACAGTTGTAGAATGCATAACTTTCAATAACTGTCACTGGTTTACCGTTAATTTCAGACGGAATAACAATATCTCCTGTAAGTTTTTCATCATAATTTGTTATTGTGACATAATCTTCATATTCATGGTAAATCAAACCTTCATAAGTTTTTTCATCTGCTGAATATGCTGTAATCGCAGGTGTATTTCTTATCGAAGTCACTGGCATAGTGGTACATACCACACAAAAAGCCGAAAGCAGAACAAGCATTTTATTAAATTTCATATAACTCTCTCCAATAAATTTAACTTTTATTTTCGTACATATACATTATAGCATAAAATCGTGTATTTGTCTACACATTTAAGACAGTATAAATTTATCATATGTCCCCTGATTGGTGCTGTTTCATTTGTGAATATTGCTGAAAATATTTTTTCAGCTTGCTTATGATATTACTTCTGTGGTATAATTTTTTCATGTGAATTGCTTCTTTGTGGCTATGGTTTGTGTGGTTACTTACTTATACCACTTTTTGAGGAGTAGTTCACTATTTTATTTTTCAAAAGATTTGAAAAGTGGTGTAATATAATCAGAAAGGTAAAGTTTATGGATATACTTAAAGAATTATATTCCCTGCGTGATGAGGAATACAAAAAATTTTCATACAAACTTATTCCGAATATCGGAAGTGAAAAAATTATCGGTGTACGCACTCCCGATTTGAAAAAGCTTGCGAAGAAAATAGTATCTCAGGGAGCAGAAAAATCTTTCCTTGAAAATCTTCCGCACGGGTATTTTGAGGAAAATCAGATACATTCGTTTATAATATCGGAGATTAAAAATTATGACGAATTAATTTCCCGTCTTGATGAATTTCTTCCCTTTGTTGACAACTGGGCGGTATGTGACCAGTTAAGACCGAAAATTTTCCGAAAACACAGGGATAAATTAATAAATAATATCAGAAGATGGATAAATTCCGATAAAATTTATACAGTCCGTTTCGGTGCCGGTATGCTTATGTGCCATTATCTTGATGATGATTTCAGCCCCGAATATTTAAAGCTTGTTTCAGATATAAAAAGCGATGAATACTATGTGAAGATGATGAATGCATGGTATTTTGCGACTGCGCTTGCAAAACAGTATGATTATGCGGTTGTGTACCTTGAAAAGAATATTCTCTCTCCGTGGGTGCATAACAAAACGATTCAGAAAGCCTGTGAAAGTTACAGGGTGTCAGACACACACAAAGCATATCTTAAAACTCTGAAAAGGAGGGCGGAAAGATGAAAATACAGGGATTTTCGGCTAAGACTCTCCCGAAAGATATTTTCACGGGCATTATAATCGCACTTGTTTCGATACCTATTTCAATGGGCTATGCACAGGTTGCAGGACTTCCGCCCATGTACGGACTTTACGGCAGCATATTCCCGATACTTATTTTCGGCTTGTTTTCGACATCTCCGCAGTTTATTTTCGGAGTAGATGCCGCACCTGCGGCACTTGTGGGGGCATTTCTCGGAACGGTCGGCATTGAGGCATTTTCCGAAAAAGCTGTTCAGGTCGTTCCGATGATAAGTTTTTTTGTAGGGATATGGCTTTTGATTTTCTATATCTTAAAGGCGGGACGGCTTGTCACATATATTTCAACGCCTGTAATGGGCGGATTCATAAGCGGTATATCGTCCACGATAATTTTAATGCAGATACCTAAAATTCTGGGCGGCAGCAGCGGTTCAGGGGAACTTATCGAGCTTTCTGAACATATATATCATACCTGCCGTGAAAATTTCAATTATATGTCGTTTATTCTGGGAGGTTTATCACTGGTTATACTTCTTGTTTCAAAGAAATTAGTCCCTAAGCTTCCCATGTCAATATTTGTAATGGCGGGCGGTGCGGTTATAGGTTATACGGGATTTGCAGACAGATACAATGTTGCAAAGCTTTCGGCAATACAGAACGGTCTGCCTGCATGGAGTTTTCCGCAATTTGAATTTGATATCCTTACAGATGTACTGACTGTAAGTCTTACTGTTGCCGTTGTCATCATGGCTGAAACTCTCCTTGCAAGCAATAATTTTGCCAATAAAAACGGCTATAAAATAAACGGCAACAATGAAATTTTAGTCTATGGAATCGCTAATCTTGCAGCGTGTTTTGTGGGGTGCTGTCCCGTGAACGGTTCTGTTTCAAGAACTTCAATGGGCGAACAGTACGGCGGAAAATCTCAGGTCATGTCGCTTGCCGCCTCTGTCACTATGATGATAATTCTGCTTTTCTGTACGGGATTCATACAATATCTGCCTGTTCCGATTCTTACGGCTATTGTAATATCCGCACTTCTGGGAGCAGTTGAATTTGACCTTGCGGAGCGTCTTTATCATCAGGATAAAAGAGAACTGTTCATATTTCTGGGAGCGTTTTTCGGAGTGCTTGTTTTCGGGACAGTTTACGGAGTTTTAATCGGAGTAGTTTTGTCATTTGTATCGGTAGTCATAAACACGGCTAATCCCAAACGTTCATTTCTTGGAGTAATTTCCGGGCATGAAGGTTTCCACAGCCTTGAAAGAAATACATATGCCGTACCGCTGAAAAATGCCGTTATATACAGGTTTTCAGGGAATCTCTATTTTGCCAATATAAATATGTTCATAAACGATATAGAAAACGCTCTCAATGAAAATACTGAATGTGTTGTAGTCGATTCGGGAGCAATATGCAATATCGACATCACCGCCGCAGACAAAATAAATTCTCTCTGCAAATCTCTTGAAAAATCAGGGGTAAAATTATATTTTGCCTCGCATATCGGAAATCTGAATGACCGTTTCCGTCAGCTCGGAATGGCTTATTTTGTTGAAAACGGTCACTGCCGCAGGACTATTCCGTCAGCCCTCGCAGATGCAGGCATTGAACAGCCATATGTTACCGAAAAGGTTTCGGAGGAAAAAATTCTCGCCTACGGAAATCAGGAAAGACTTGAATTTGAATGGGCTTTCGGTGCTGATGCCGAAACTGAATTTGAAAAATATACCGAAAAAATCCTCGGAAATATTTCGGATAACCAAAAATCCCCCGAACAGCAGTTGAGCGATATGATAAGGGCTAAGGGCATATGGAAAGGTATAGGCGAACTCGATCAGGAAGAACTCCTTGTGCATTTGCAGACACATATCCGTGAACTGTCTCAGAAATTGAATATTGAGGAGAATAAAATTGAAGAAGCTATCGAACTGCGGAAAATAAAGCTTGCCATGCGTCTCGAAAAAAATAATCCCTCCGCATTTTCAGCCCTGTGTGAGCATAATCAGCGTTTTGAAAACGATTTGAAAGAAAAAAATCCCGAAATGTACAGAGAACTTATCCGTCACAGAAAAGAAGCTCTCGCACATCTCAGGGTTTCAAATCCCGAATATGCAGGGTTTATTGAGGAGTTTTATGATTTGTAATTGCTGTATGGAGGAATTTTCCGTGAAGAAAAAGAAATCAGGTCAGATAATAATAGTTTTATTTCTGTTATTATGCTGTTTTGCTCTAATTTATCTGATTGGCTGGAATTTTATAGGCGGCAGAAAAATAAAGCTGAGTATCAATGAATCACAGAAACAACAGATAGCTGAAAAATATGGTTTTACTCAAATGTTGAGTGATGATATTGTGTCTTTTCAGGAAATATCATATAACCGTAAATATGTTAATGTTTTGATTTTATCAAAAAATGAGCAAACAGAGAAAATAATAAAATCAAATTCACATATCCAAAAAACAGAAAAATTAAAATTATTTGCCTTTCCCTATCCAAATGCCCGATATATTCCGCATCAGGTAAAGGAATGTTGCTGCTTTTTTGATAAAAATTATTATTATCTTTCTGTGTTTACCAAAGGTTCTGATTATAACAGAGGAATAAATGATTTGTTTTGGGAAATTTATAAAATTCAGAATTTAGATTAAAAGAATTTTGTGAATATCAAATGGCGGATTTTTAAGAAATGAGATTGCTTTTTCGAGGAAGATGTGGTACAATTGACGTACAGAAATGAAAGTTGATTATATCCTATAATGTTGACATCTGCGATTCTCCCGTGCCTTCGGGATTATCGCTTTTCTTTTTTCTACCGCCAGTCT
>ODAI010252578.1_pt1 | contig 22602 bp, 17 predicted proteins | sample 1539321 | NCBI WGS metagenome assembly ODAI01 (sample SAMN02144231, study PRJEB22623) | gut metagenome | biome: sheep rumen | host: Ovis aries | place: New Zealand | reverse complement strand
TCTGATATGGGGTTAGAAAAAATAGAAAATTTAATTCGTGAAAACAGTGCATCAAAAGATGAAAAGTTGTCAAATTTAGAAGTTTTAATGAGCCGTTTTGATTTGGAAAAGAATGAAAATTTTGCTCAATTGCAGTCTTTATTAAATAAAAATGCAGAAACCCTTGATGCAATAAAATTAAGCGGAGGTTCTGCCGGTGATATTGAGCGGCTTACTTCTGTTATAGGTGAACTTGACAATGCAAGAGATGAAAAGTTAGAAAATCTGAAAAATTTGGTTGCCGAGTATAAAGATACAGTCGGGAAATTGTCAGAAAATATTCAAGCTCAATCTGAGAAAGAGTTGAGTGAGATTTCTGAATTAAAGATGATTGCAAATGATGTTTTACCAAAACAGTCTGCATTAAATGAATTGTCTGATTTGATTAACGGCAAAGTATTTGAATGTAAAGACAAATTATCAGAAGAAATTAATGCCGTAAAAGATTCTATTGAATCAATAAATAACGGCTTTAAGAATATTTCTCCCGCATACGACGACACTTCCGTTTCGTTAAAGCTGGCTGAATTAAGCAATCAATTGTCAGAGTCTTCGCAGGGGTATGAACATGCGCTGTCAGTTTTAAGTTCCAGACTGGAAGATTATGTTGAAGCTACCGAAAATATATCAATGAAAACCGGTGCAAAAATAGAAGCATCTTCTGATGAATTTACAAATATCCAAGCGAGATTTGATGAAATGGCCTCAAAGATGGATAATCTCGTTGGGGAATCCGGATTAATTGAAATCCTTGCAAATATTCGTCAACAGTTTGGAGTAATCTCTGAGCAATTGGTTAATGAAAAAGAAGGTATAATTTCCGGGGTTGAAACTTCTTTAACCGATAATGTAAACAGTATTAGTACAGCCTTGATACAGTTAAGACAAGGGTTGGAAGATGTTCATGAAAAACAATTAGAAAATTTTGGCGGACTTATATTCAATCTTGAGGCTATTCGTACCGATATTAATGCAGTTATGTCAGGTGTGGAAAGAGCTGTATCCGAGAAAGTAACGAGTGTAACTGAAGAATTTAAACCGCTTCAAGATGCCATAAAAGAGTTTAATGAGGTTAATTATGAGCAGGTTATCAGTGATGTAAAACAGCAAATAGAATTGTCTTATGTTGCATTGACCAAAGAGCTTGAAGGTAAGATAAGCGGAAATAGCGATTTCGTTCGTGTAGAAGAAGCTTACAAATTCTCTGCGGAAAGATTGACTTCGCTGGAAGAATTGGTTAGAAATTCCGTAAATGATAATATAGACTCAATAAAAAATACTTTGTTTAACGTTCATAATTTGACACAAAGTAATTTGACTATTTTGGAGGATCTTCAATCGGCATTCCAAGCTGATTTAATTAGTTTGGGTAATAAGGTTACAGAAAGCCATAACAGTTTATCTTCATCTATTTTACAGGAGTTAAGTTCATTACGTGATGCTATTAATTCAAACAAGGCAGTTGATGCCGAAGAATTAAGAAGTGCAGTCCTTCCGATGCTGGAAAATGAAGATTTAGTTGATACAATCAGAAGTTTAAACAAGAGTTTGGCTGATAAAATTACAGAGTTTAAACAGGATAATGACCTTGAAGCTCAGGATATTTTGGATGTTGTTAATTCTGTAAAAAATACTACGGAGTATATTCTTGAAGTTATAAACGACAAGTTTGAAAAATCTGACAGTAACGCTTCTAAGATATTAGAAAATATTGATGCTCTTAATGCAAAGCTTGACGTAATTGTTATGGCTATTGATAACAATGAAGTTATTAATGCTGTTTCGGAAATAAATGATAAGTTTGCAAATCTTGAACAAGGGTTTGCGGGTGCTGCGGAAAAAACTAACAGTCAAGAGTTAAAAGCTATTCTTGCAAAGTTGGATGCACTTGCTTCAGTTGCTGAAGAAAATGAACATTCACTAGATTTTGAAGAATTAAAAAATGGGTTAACGGAGTTAGCTAAGCAGACAAAAACTGTTCTTCAGTATGAAAAATTAATTAATATTCTGAATGAAAAGTTAGATGTTATTGCTATGGCTGATAATTCAGATAATATAGATGCCGGTTTCGATGAATTAAAAGCTGCTATTGATGACTTATCCGATAATTTGAAAATGTCTTATAATCCGGAAAGTATTTTGGGCAGAATTGAAAAGAAAATTGATTTAATATCACAGTCCGGAGATATGGAAATTTCCGAAAGTATAGGTGTAATCAGAGAAGATTTATACGTCTTAAAATCGGATTTAACATCTACGGAAACAAAGCTTGAAAATTATTTAAGAGCTATGGACAGCACTCTTGATGTCTTAACATCAGCACATGAGGATAACCAGAGAATATCAAATAATATTGAAGATGTTAAAGATGATATATCATTACTGAGCAATAATATTAGAACTCTTGATAATAAGTTAGATATAATTGCTCAATCGGATAATGAAGAAGTTTTGGCAGAAATTGATGATTTAAGATCAACGTTGGATAGTTCTGTTTCAAGATTTACAAAATTTGCGGACGATACAGATGAAAATATAAACAAGAAAATTGAAGAATTAAAAGAACAATTATCATCTACCGAATCGACGTTGGAAGATTATTCAAGAACATTGGATTACAAATTGGATGAAATTTCGCAGTTCTCTTCTGTTCACGAAAAGTTGGAAAACATAAAATCTGATGTTCAAGAAAGTTTGAAGTTAGAGGATTTAATTAATAAATTAAATAAAAAAGTCGATATACTTGCAATGTCTGATGATAGTGATGTAATTGATGAAATATATGGCATAAAGAGCCTGGTTGAAGAACAACTTGCACAGTTACATTCATCAGTAGAGGATGACGGACAGGTTCAAAAATTAATGGAAGGTCTGAGTCGTATTGATAACAGTATCGCAGGACTGGATTTTTCACAACAGGCAAGTGATATAAAAGAGTCTGTAATTTCAGCATTAGTTTCTGTTACAAATGAAATATCATTTGTAGAAGAGGCTGACGAAATAAAAGATTATGTTGGTGAAAAGACGAATGAACTCCATAGATTATTGATGGATGTAAAACATCAATTATATACAATAACTAATTCATCTGATGATATGGATATGTACACGTATACCCTTCAGGATGTCGAATCGGATTTGGCAAAATTAAGATTGGCATTAAATGATTTTGCCGATAAAAAATCTGATAATGAGCTTGTTGTGATTTCAAATAATTTGAACAAAATGTCACGTGCAATGACAGATTTAAGAGAAGCGGTTGTGGATGCGGAGATTAAGCGTACAGCGGCAAATGGTATTGACGAGGTAAATGAGCAAGTCGTAAGTATCAGTTCTCGTTTAAATAAATTGTTGCTTGCAAAACGTGAGTCAGATTCTCAAATAATTGATAAATTGGATATGAATTTATCAGCAATATCAGGCATGGATACTAAGCGTTTTTCTGATAGAGTTGAAAAGGCTTTAGTTGAAACTGATAAGAAATTAGAATATACGGCAAATATTATTACTGTTCTGAAAAATGTTATGATATACCTTGGCGAATGGATGGACGGCACAACCGAAACATTATCGTCTATATATGATAAAACATCTTTCTCAGAAGAATTAAGCTCATTAAAAGAGTTTGTTTCAGAAAAGTTAAATTTATCTGATTTTGAAGATAATGTATATATGCAATTGAAGAATATTGAAGCTGTTGGTCAAAATTTTGTAGAACAAGGTGAATTTATGAAGCAGCAAATTTCTAAATTTAATCAGCTGGAAGCCGACATTGAAAATCTTCAGAACATAGTTGAAAATACAATATCTCAAAATGAATTAAAGGCGGATGAACTTCAAAATATAGTTGAAAAAGCAATTGCTGTTCAAGAGCAAAATGTGAGCGATTTTAAGAAAGACGTGGTTATGGCTATTTCTCAGAATGAGTTGAAGATAGAAGAGCTTCATACTGATATAGAAAACCGTATACTTAAGCAGGATACACGTTTAGATAGAATTGAAAAAGCTCTAGATAGAATTGCTTCTGTATTGGAATCTTCAAGCAGTAATAGTGACACAATTGAAAAAATAGAGGAACTTGATGAAAAAGTTACGAAATTAAGTTCTAATATTGAAAAATTAGCAGCATATGTTGAGTAGTACTGATAAATTTATAAAAGAACTCAGAAAGGAACTTGAACCTCAAAACGTGTTGTCAGAAGTTGAGGAACGCTATGCCTATGCTCAAGATGCTTCAAATTCTTTAAATATATACAACATTCCGGATGCGGTTGTGTTTGTTAGATGTAGAGAAGATGTTATAAGTGTTGTAAAAAAAGCAAATGAATATAAAATTCCCATAATCTGCCGAGGTGCGGGTACAAATACTGTTGGCGCCTGCCGAGTTGAACACGGCGGTATAATATTAAATTTTTCTAAAATGAATAAAATTTTGGAAATAAATAAGGAAAACATGACAGCTAAAGTTCAGCCCGGAGTTGTATTGGGGGATTTTCAAGCTGAGGTTGAAAAATTCGGATTATTTTATCCGCCGGATCCGTCAAATTTGAAGGTATCAACAGTAGGCGGCAGTATTGCTCAATCTTCCGCCGGGGCTAAGGCTTTTAAGTATGGAACAACCAAAAATTATGTTTTGGATTTAGAGGTCGTAACGGCAAAGGGGGAAGTTATTCACACAGGTTCGGAAACTGTAAAAAATGCTGCAGGATACAACTTGACAAGTTTGTTTGTAGGCTCTGAGGGTACTCTTGGTGTTATTACCGAGGCTACCTTAAAGTTGATTGTAAAACCGGAAAGTTCAAAAGTTATAATGGCATATTTTGACAGTGTATCAAGTGCAATAGGGGCGGTAAATACTATAATTGATTCTCATATTACGCCCGCCACAATTGATTTTATGGATAAAAATGCAATTAATACGGTTGAAAAATTTTATCCGTCTGGTTTGTTATGTGATAAGGAAGCGGCTTTAGTTATAGAAGTTGACGGGTATCAAAGTACAATAGATATGCAGGAGCAGATTATAGTATCTGTTTTGAATTCCTGTATGGCAAGTGCAATACAAATTTCGCATAATGAAGAGGAGTATGAAAGAATATGGATGGCAAGAAGATCCTCTATGGGGGCGTGTGCAAAAATTAAACCGAATGTTACGACGGATGATGTCGTTGTTCCGAGAAATAACCTTTCACAATTAGTAAAAGGAATACAGGATATATGCGAGAAGTACGATTTAACTACGTGCTTAGTAGGGCATGTAGGGGATGGCAGCGTGCATCCGCAAATCCCTATTGATTATTCTGATGAAGATGAGTATAGCCGCTATAAGCGGGCAAAGTCTGAGATTTATGATTTGACTGTAAAATTGGGCGGTGTAATATCAGGCGAGCATGGGATAGGGGCTGAAAAACGTACTGCGATAAAGAAAGTTATCAGTGTTTCTGCTCTGAATTACATGCGTGAAATTAAGCGAGTATTTGATCCGGAAAATATTTTAAATCCGTACAAAATATTTTAATATACTTGTATTGCTTTATTTTTACTAAGTGTTATAATACTCATAGCATGGAGTGAGGACTAAGTATGAGTCATATTGTTATAGATAAAGACAGATGTAAGGGATGTTATTTGTGTATTGATGAATGCCCCAAAAAGCTTATAAAGGTCGGGGATTCTGTTAATAATTTAGGGGTTCATCTCGTTGAATTTTGTGATCCGAATCATGAGTGTCTGGGATGTGCAATGTGTGCCACAAGATGTCCTGATATAGCTATAACAGAGGTTTATAGAGGGTAAAAATGACAGAGTGTTTAACAAGAACTAATAAAAAAGTTTTAACAAAAGGTAATTATGCAATAGCGAATGCTGCGGTATTAGCCGGTTGTGAATGTTACTTTGGGTATCCTATAACCCCGCAGAGTGAGATTGGCGAATTTATGAGCGGGAAAATGCAGGAGCTTAAAAGAGCATATGTATCTGCTGAAAGTGAATTGGCTGCTATAAATATGGTAATAGGAGCTTGTTCTACCGGAGCGAAAGCTATGACATCATCATCTTCGTGTGCGGTTGCATTGATGCAGGAGGCTTTATCATATGCGGCATCTGATGAATTACCGATAGTTTTGGTTAGTGTAATGAGAGGCGGCCCCGGGTTAGGAAATATTTATCCGTCCCAAGGTGATTATAATCAAGCTACAATTGGCGGAGGGAACGGAGATTATAAACTTATAGTTTTGGCGCCGTCGACTGTTCAAGAGTGCGTTGATTTAACTTATAAGGCATTTTATTTGGCTCATAAATATAAAAACCCTACAATTTTGCTTGCAGACGGTTTATTGGGTCAGATGATGGAACCTGTTGAATTCGGCGAATATCCGTATCCTGAAATTGATAATTCATCTTGGGCATTAACAGGAGCAAAGGGCAGACCCGGAAGAATAATCCGTTCATATGCTCCGAGCGCAGATGTTCAGTGTGAATTTTTAAATAAACTTCACGCAAAATACAGACTAATTGAAGAAAATGAAACCGAATGGGAAGAGATAAATACGGAAGATGCTGATATTATTCTGGTAAGTTTTGGTTCTCCTGCCAGAAATGCAAAGTCAGCTATGAAAGAATGCAGAAAACTCGGTATAAAAGTTGGATTGTTAAGACCAATTACTTTATTCCCGTTCCCATCAAAAAGGATTTCAGAATTAGCAAATACAGCAAAGAAATTTATTTCAGTCGAAATAAATATGGGACAAATGATAAGAGATGTAAAACTTGCGGTGAACGGCAAATGCCCCGTTGAGCTGTTAAACAGACCTGTTGGCAACCCGCCTTCGGTTGAAGAAATAGTTAATAGAATTAAAAAAGAAAGCGGGGTGTTGTAATGGCGGCATTGACACAAACTTTTAAAATGCCTGAAAGTATTAAAAAAGGCTCAAAGTTTTCATTTTGCCCCGGCTGCGACCACGGTGTTGCGGTCAGACTTGTGGCAGAAGTGCTTGACGAATTGGGATTAAGAGAAAATACGATTTTGGTCGCATCTATCGGATGTTCCGTTACGGCGTATGATTTTTTGGAAGTTGATAGTATAGAAGCTCCACACGGCAGAGCTTTAGCTGAAGCTACCGGAGTAAAAAGAGCAAGACCTGAAAGAACAGTGTTTACGTATCAGGGTGACGGCGATTTTGCGTCGATTGGTATGGCGGAGAGCATACATTGTGCTTTGCGCGGGGAAAATGTTACTGCGATTTGTATAAATAATACAACATATGGTATGACAGGCGGACAGCTCGGGCCAACAACATTGTTAGGTCAGATTACGACTACTTCCCCGACCGGAAGAAATGTTGATTATTACGGTTATCCGATAAAAATTGCGGAACATATTGCATTGTGTGATGGAACTGCATATTCAGCAAGAGTGTCGTTGGATACGGTACCAAATATCAGAAAAGCGAAGGCAGCTATAAAAAAAGCTTTTGAAGTTCAGCAGCTGGGTTTGGGTTTTGGATTTGTCGAGATTTTATCTACTTGTCCTACAAATTGGAGAAAGACACCTCAGCAGGCTCATGACAGGGTAAGAGAAGAAATGATGCAGGTGTTTAAACCCGGAGTATACAAAGATGTGACGGCAGATGCCGCGGAGGTCAAAAATGGAAAATAGTTTTATAATAGCAGGTTTTGGCGGACAGGGCGTTCTGTTGGCAGGTGAGGTTTTGGCAAATGCATTTATGCTTGATGATAAGCATGTCACTTGGTACCCGAGTTACGGTGCTGAAATGCGCGGCGGAACTGTTAATTGCGAAGTTGTTATGAATGAAGTTGAGGATGTAAGTTCCGTAAATAAAGCTGAATCAGATTTTATTGTCGCTTTAAATCAAGCTTCGTTTGACAGATTTTTGAAGAAAATTAAAAAAGGCGGCTGGATGATTGCTAATTCTACTCTTGTAAAGGAATTAAAGCCAAGAGCAGATATCAATTATATATTTGCACCTGTAAGTGCTTTAGCTGATAAATTGGGTAATGTTAAAATGGCAAATATTTTATCATTAGGTGTTTTGGCTAAAATAAGCAAGCTTGTATCTTTGGAAACATTAGAAAAAGCTTTAGATGTCGTTATTCCTGCGCATAGAAAGAATTTGCTGCCATTAAATATTAAAGCGCTAAAACTTGGTTATGATTACGAATTGGCATTAGCTAAGATATAATATACTTACACGTCTATTGGCGGGTTGTAGCGTGCAATGTTGAGGGATTTTGCGAGGTTTGCTTTTGCCCGACTCTTTGCTGCAAATTTTTTACTAATGCAGATGGGAGATGTTCTTAAAACCTATGCTGATATATCAAAAGCTAAAAAAATATTAAATTACAATCCTAAATTTTCTATAAAAAAAGGTCTTGAGGAATATATTAAAACTACCTAATTTTTATTTATTAACAGATTAGATGTTGAATTTTTATATGATTTGTTATCAGAAAATCACCTAAAAAGTCGATTTAAAATTTTAAAAAATGTATTATCTTTATAATGTGAAATATAAAAAGGATTAATAAGGTAATATTAGAGGTTTTCTTAAAAGTGAAACGTAGATTAATTGAACAAATCGCAAAAAAGAAAGTTCAGTTGGATAAGTTGGCTGAACATGTTGATAAAAGTTATATTTGCTCCCAATTATATAATAAAGTCGTTATTCAAAAAGCTATCCTGAAAAAACAGTTGGATGATTTGAGCAAAAATAAGTTTGCAGAAAAAGTCGTACGACTTTTCCCGCATCGTAAAACACTTATTTGTGATTATTTTAATGAATAATTTAATTCCAAGTAAATCCGTCAGCCTTTAGTCTGTTAATGACTTCTTGCAATTGTTCATCCGAGCATACGTATGAAAGTCTAAAATATCCTTCACCGCAATCGCCAAAAGCATTTCCGGGGACTATTACAATGCCGGATTTTTCCAAAACTTCCTCGCAAAATTCGAAAGCAGACTTGTATCTTGGTGGAATAGGAAGCCATAAATAAAATGTTGTGTGAGGGATTTTATTTTCAGGTAAATCCCAGCCTAATTCTCTAAATCCGTTTACAACAATTTCTTGTTTACGTTTGTATCCTAAATTCCCCTGTCTGATGTACTCATCTCCTTCAGGGTCGTTAATGTATTCAGCGCAAGCTTTTTGCAATACTTTAAATATGCCGTTATCAATAGTTGACTTTCCTTTGCCAAAACGTTGGACTACTTGAGCATTTCCGCATATCCAGCCCAATCTCCAGCCTGTAATTGCATAGGGTTTTGAAAAACTATAAAATTCTACCGCAATATCTTTTGCCCCTTCAATCTCAAATACGCTAAAAGGTTTTTCTTCTTCTCTAAAGTATAAATCGCAATATGCTGCATCTGATATTAAAAGTACCTGATGTCTTTTACAAAAGTCTACTACGGTTTTTACGTATTCTTTTGTTGTCCCTATACCCATCGGGTTATTTGGGTAATTTATGATTACGGCTTTTAATTTGTCCGGATTAAACCCTTCAGATATCATTTTTTGATAATATTTTTCCATATCAGGTTTATAATCATTTTCAGGTGTTAAAGGAACGTGATATCCGTATCCGCCTGAGCATTGTATGATTTGCCAGTATGATGCGTAGCAAGGATCCGGTACCATAAATATGTCTTTTTCAAATTTATCTTCCTTTTGGGTCGTCATAAATCTGATTAGATTTGCAATACCTTCCTTAGAACCTATTAGGGAGAATATTTCTGTATTAGGGTCAAGCTCCACTCCAAAACGTTTTCTCATCCTTTCAGAGATAGCTTTTCTGTACGACAATTCGCCGCGAGGAGTTGCGTAAAGGTGAATATTGGGCTCATCCATTAATTCTTTTACCCTGTTAATAAGTTTTTGCGGTGGGCTCATCGTTGGGGCACCCATTGAAAGGAAAATTGGCGCTCTGTTCTTTTTGGTTAACTCTTCGCGCAATAATTCGGTTTTTTCTTTTAATCTGAACATGATGTATGTTTCAAGTGACATGACATCTTTATTAAAAAGTTTCTCTTCCAACGTTGTCATAATAATTCCCTTCTATTATCCCTATAATTAATATTATATGTAAATAAAGTAAATAAGTAAAGTGGTATGGAGTTATGCGGATGATACGTTTTTTGTGTTCTAAGATATCATATGCATAGGACCTTCAAGGGATGCTGTAACAAATTGCTTTGTATAAGGATTTTCTGCTCTCAGCATTTCATCCGGAGTCCCTTCAAATACGATTTTACCATTGTATAGCATTATCAGACGGTTTGCGGTTCTTGTAATTGTAGACATTTGGTGGGTTACAACAATTGAGGCCGCATTCGTTTCCTGTTGGAGCCTCACAATGTAGTCCTCAATCAGAGTTGAAGAAATAGGGTCTAAGCCGGCTGTCGGTTCGTCGTATAAAATTGTTTTCGGCTCGGTTACTATGGCTCTTGCAAAACTTACACGTTTTTGCATACCGCCTGATAATTCTGACGGGAATTTCCCCTCTATTCCGCTTAAACCTACAAGTTCTAATTTTTTGGAAACAATTTCTTTTAAATCATCTTCTGTGTATTTATGTCTTAAATCCCGACGTTCTCTAAGCGCAAAGGATATGTTATCGGCAACATTTAATGAGTCGAAAAGTGCAGAATATTGGAATACCATTGCAACATCGCCTTCTGAGGTGGTAATTTCTCCGCCGTCTTTTTCTAATAATCCGCAAATAAGTTTTAATACGGTACTTTTACCTGAACCTGAAAATCCTACAACAGCAAGAGTTTCACCATCAGCAACTTCGAATGATATGTTATCAAGTACTTTTCTGTCATCAAATATTTTTGTTAAATTTTTAACTTTTATACTCATAATTTTATCCTTATCTTAAAAGAAAAACGTTATTGAGAAAATTAAATCCCAAACAACTATCGCAATAAGCGACCATACAACCGCTTTATTTGTTGCAAGTCCAACTCCTTTTGCTCCGCCTGATGCCTGATATCCGCATGAACAGCTGATAAGTGCAATTGTACCTCCAAAAGCCACGGATTTCAGCATACATACGCCCAAATCTTTCATATAAATACCAAGCCATGCTGAATCAAAATAGGCAAGAAATCCCAATTCAGTTGTCATTGCTGTTGTTATCGCACCTGCAACGACCCCAAATGCTGATGCTATAATTACCAACACCGGCATCATAAGAATTCCTGATAAAACTCTTGGTACAAAAAGGTATCTTATCGGGTTAACTTTTAATACCGTAATTGCATCAATCTGTTCGGTTACTCGCATTGTTGCAAGTTCAGAAGCCAGTGAAGACCCTATCATGGATATTATTGCAAAGCCGGACATTACGGCCCCGACTTCTCTGACTATCAAAATACTTACAAGCAAACCGACAAAATTTCCGCCGCCTTGTTTTACCATTTCTGCTGCAACTTGAGAGGTTACAATAATTGATGTCATGCCCACAATGGATAACGTTATCGGCAAAGAACTTATCCCGAACCTTACGCATTGATCCATAAGCTCTTTTTTATCAATCTGCCCCATAAGTATATATTTAAAAGTTACAATTCCGTTCTGAATAATAGCTCCGAGCGTTGTAAAAAAATCAATAAACTGATGATTAAAAGCTCGAAAAATCCTATATGTGGCTGACTGCCTGAAGTATTGTTTAAACGTTACCATACGTTGATTATAGTAGAAATCTTGTCTTAAAGCAAGCTGTTAGATTTGTTCAAAATATTTTTTAGCAAAAATAATTTCTTCTTCCTTGGTTATGTTCGGATTTCTTAGTTTTTCCTTTAGTATATAGTCAAAGCAGTCACTATATTTTTTTGATGGTGGTATGCCGATTTTCTGCAAGTCTTGTCCTGTTATTGAAATTTTTGTGTTTCTTAAATTATCCAGATAGCGGCGTGCTATTTGTTCACTTTTCATTATACCGTACAAAATTACTGTTTCTGTTTGCAGGCCGTCAAACATTTTGTATATTTCATAATCGTTTTGCGGGATTTCGCTTTTGATGCGTGAAAAATCTTCAATAATCTTTTTTTCATCTTTTGTAAAAGTTGGTTCAAGATTTTTTAAATTGCTGATTGTTCCCACGTATATTAACCAAATATTATCTGAATTAAGAATGCTTTTATATTCTGTTATAAGGTCTTCAATGCTAATATTAGGGTTTTCTGTATTTTCTGTTGTAATAAGTTTATATATACCGGCATTAATAAATTCATTATATGCTTTTTGAGAATTAAGGTTAAAAGTTTCTTTTAGCTCCTTTTTTATCCTCTTATAACTCATATCGTAATTTATATTTTTAAGATATTCATTGCGGAGCATTTCTGTATGTTCTTCCAATGTAAAATCAAACCGTACAGCAAATTTTAGTGCCCTTAAAATTCTTGTGGGGTCGTCTATAAAACTGTTGTCGTGCAACACTCTGATTTTTCTCCCCTTTATATCATCAAGTCCGCCGGTATAATCAATAATTTCCCCGCTGTTAAATTTTTTTGCCATAGCATTAATAGTAAAATCACGTCTTAAAACATCCTCTTTTAAGTCGCAGCCGATTTTGGTGACAGTAGGGAGATGCCCTGCTTTTTCGTATATTTCGGCACGTGTGGAGGCGATATCAATTTCTTCTCCGTCAATTTCTACTCTAACCGTTCCAAAAGGTTCATTAATTTTTAGGATTTTTATTCCGTTGAGATTTTTTGCGTACTCAATAGCGTTACCGGCATAGGTTAAGTCGACATCAAAACTTTCTTTCCCCAGAATTTCATCTCTGACAATTCCGCCGATGTAGTATAGTTTATTTTCGCTGTCAATTATTTTATTTTTAATGGATTGTTCCAATGTAGTAACATCCTTATTTATTAGCTTTCAATAAGCAAACTTGCACCGATAACACCTGCAGTATTACCAAGTTGTGCAGGAACTATTTCAACGGCTTCTCCTGCAATTTTCATAGCACGTTTTTTGACGGTTTCTTTTATTGAATTCATTAAAAAGTCTCCGGAAGCAGCTACACCGCCGCCGATAATAACTTTTTCGGGATTAAGAAGATTAATTACACTTGAAAGTCCGATACCAATGTATTCTCCCATAATTGTAAATATCCTTTTGGCAACAGGGTCTCCGGCTTTTGCAGCTTCATATACTATATACGGTGTAATATCAGGATTAGCTAATTCTCTAAACTTTGTAGATTTTCCGCCAGAAATGTAATTTTCAGCCATTGCAACAATTGCAGGCCCTGAGGCAAAAGCCTCCATACAACCTGTATCTCCGCATCCGCATATAGGACCGTCGTGCATTTGAAGTTTTATGTGTCCGATTTCGCCAGCGGCATTTGATGCTCCGCGAACCAATTTGCCGTTAACAATTAAACCGGAACCGATACCGGTTCCAACCGTTATGCAGATAAGGTTTTCACACCCTTGCCCTGCTCCGAAATTTAATTCACCTAAAGCGGCGCATCTGACATCATTATCTACACGTGTTGGAATATGAAATTCTTCTTCAATTTTTTGAGCTATCGGAACATCTACCCATCCGGGAATGTTAGGTGCTAATCTTACTATGCCTGATTTATAGTCAACTTGTCCGGGAAAACCAAATCCGATACCTTGTATATCTTTAGCTGTACTGCCTGTTTCTTTTAACAGTGTATGTATTGCTTCTTTTATATTATTAACTGTGTACTCATATCCCATTTCGGCATGTGTCGGAATAGAATTAGAATAGATAATCTTACCTTCAGGACTTACCAATGCCAACTTTACGTTCGTTCCGCCTACGTCAATACCTATTCTGTTCTGTGCCATTTTTATATCTCCCTATTACTCTTTTTCCTATACCCCTATCATATGACAAAAACGCCAAAACCTCAATAATTAGGATTTGGCGTTCAAAACTTTTATTCAATTGTACTAATATTATTATTCAAGCAAATCTTCCAATAAATCTGCATTTCTGCTTGCTGTTGCGGATTGTCTTACTTTTTGTTTGTAAATGTAAGTTCTTAGCGCTTCTCTGATAAGCTCGCTTCTTGAACGGTTTTCATCATCCGCTACCGTATCAATCATATTTAAAAATTCCTCGGGCATTGATATTAGTACTCTTGCCATGTAGACTCCTTTTCTTTTTCGTATTAACTTCTCGTATATATATAAAAAACGCATGCTTTAAAAAAGTGCTAAAATTTATTTACTAAATATATACTTATTTGTGAAACACTTGTGTACAGTGTATTTTGAGGGTTATGCTCGGTTAACATTTCTTAATATTTTATTTTTTTAGTCTTATAGGATCTTCGCAGTTAACTAAATTTTTACCTATTGCTTTTTCCAGTGAAGCTTTTGCGGAGTTATATCCATACAGGGTATTATAGTATGCAAATTGAGCCTCCTGATATGTTACCTGAGCTTCTCTTAACTCAATAGGACTTGCTTCGCCGACTCTGTATCTGCCGTATGACAGTTCGTAATTTTCTTTTGCCTGTTTAACCTGCAATATAGCAACTGGTATTTGGGCTTTCTTTTCCGCCATAGTAAGGTATGCTGTTTGAATTTCAAGGTATATTGCGTTTTGAGTGTTTTGAGCATTAGCTAATTCTCTGTCGTATAAATATTTGGCTTCTTTTATTTCGTTTCTGATTAGGGCTCCGTTTATGGTAGGGAATGTTAAGTATCCGCCTAAGTTGTAACCGTAGTTACTGTTCCAATGTTTTCCGCCTCTTTGGTATTGTCCTTCCAATGATATTGTCGGGAAATATGACTTTTTAACTAATTTTACTGTTTGTTTTGCATTTTCAACTCTTAATTCTGCCATTTTTAATTCCGGTCGTGATTCTCTTGCTATATCAACGGCTTGATTGAGTGTAATATCCACAGGAACATATTCAAGTCGTTCCGTAACGTCGTATTTTTCAATGAACGGAACACCCATGATATTATTTAATCTGGCGATAGCAAGGTTAACGGCATTATCTGCTTGTATAAGCTGTAACTTTGCATTGGACAAGTTTGACTGAGCTATCGTAACATCTACTTTAGGATTCATACCGATTTGGTAAAATGCTTTTGCCTGATTGTAAAACAATTCATACTTATTGACATTATCCTCAGCTACACGTTTATTTTCCATGGCGAGAAGTAAATTAAAGTATGAATCTTTAGTTTGGTATATTATGTCATTAATTACGGCGACAAGACTGTGTTTATATGTTTCATAGTCTAATTTTTTTATGGTTGCTTGGTTCTGTGTTACGCCAAAGTCATACAGCATTTGTTGCAATGTAATTTGTCCCAGAACATAATAATTGTATGTTAAATTTTCTCTAAAAACATCTGATAATTGTAACTGTCGAATTCTTGTGTATCCGGTTTGCCAATTGAATTGCGGAAAATAATTTGACCATACTTGCTTTATTCTTGCATCTGATGCTAAGATATCCTGAAATGCGGCATTTATTTGTGGGTTGTTCCCTAAAGCTATTTCAATACATTTGTCTAAGGTCATGTCCACATTTTTTACTACTGAACCTGAAATAGTTAACGGCTTTTCCGTTTCCTGTTTCTTTTGGGGTAAAACTTTTTCAGCTGACGGATATTCTTTATCGTTGATACTGTTTCCGATATCGGTTTTAGTTTTCCCGATAGCCGGAATATTTATAAAGCTCAAAAGCAGAATCAAAACAATTATTTTTTTATACATTTTTATTATTATCCTTTTTTTTGCCAAATTTACGTGCTGTAAACACCTTAAATTGTTCAATCATAACATAGAATGCCGGAACAAGGAAGGTACCTACAAATGCTACCGCAATCATTCCTCCCATTACTGTCATACCGACAGAATTACGGCTGGCAGCGCCTGCGCCTGTTGCAAATACCAGCGGCAGTAGTCCCAGAATAAATGCAATGTTTGTCATCATTACGGCTCTGAACCTCAATTTAGCGGCTTGCATAGCTGCTTCCTTTATAGGTATTCCGTTTTTATGTGCATCTTTTGCAAATTCGATAATCAAAATTGCCTGCTTTGTACTTAAACCTATCAACATTACAAGTCCGATTTGTGAGTACAAGTCCAAAGAATAGCCTGCCAAGTATTGGAAGAACAAAGCCCCAACCAAGGCAATAGGGGATACTAACATTACCGCCATTGGGAGCATCCAGCTTTCATATAAAGCTACCAAGAATAGGTATACAAATATTAGTGACATAGCGATAATCGGTCCGATTTGTCCGCTTGATTCACTTTCTTGTAAAGAGGCTCCTGACCATGCATACCCCATATCTTTAGGCAAATATTTATCAGACATTTCTGCCATTCTTGCCATTGATTCCCCTGAGCTTACTCCGGAGCGAACCATCCCGTTAATGGTTACCGCAGGATACATGTTAAACCTTGTTAAACTGTACGGACCAACAATTTCTTTTGTGGTTACAACGGCTGACAGAGGTACCATTTTGCCAAAATTATTTTTTATGTATATTTTATCTATGTCCGCAACTTTTTCCCTGTAAGGTGCATCTGCTTGCATATATACACGGAATACACGGCCTAATTTGTTAAAGTCATTTATATAGCTTCTTCCAAAATATGAAGCTAAAGCGTTGTATGCTTCCGATATTGAAACATTTTGTGCTAAGGCTTTTGAAGCATCAACATCAATCATCATCTGTGGCAATGTAGCTGTATATGTAAAATTCAATACCGTAAATATGGCATTTCTTTCCTTATCTTCTTTCATTACTGCATTTGTTAATTTAACAGCCTCATTATACAGTTGCTGAGGATCTCTGCCGCCTTTATCAAGCAGCTGATATTCGAAACCTCCGACCATACCTAATCCGCTAATTGCCGGCGGAACAAATGATGTAATTATTGCTGACGGATAGTTTGAAAATTCCTTTTGGGCTTTTGCTAAAATACTATCCATCTTTAAATCTTTTTTCTTACGTTTAGACCAGTCATCAAGTTCAGAAACTATAAATGATGTGTTTTCGCCCTCAAATCCGACGAGTGTAATGGTATTTTTTACTCCGGGAATTTCAAGTAATTTATGTTCAATTTCCCTTGCAACAATATCTGTTCTTGAGGCTGAAGATCCGTCAGGCAGCTGAATTCTTGTAAATATTACTCCCCTGTCTTCGTTTGGTAAGAAGCCTGTAGGAATTATTTTGCCCATTCCGATAATGAATAATAAAATTAAAACAAATGTTCCAAGGGTTAGTTTAGTCGAATTGATAAATTTGGCAGCTCCGCCCAAATATTTATCTCTTACTCCGTTAAACCAATCATCAAATTTTTGTATAAAAGCAAAATCTGCTTTTTCATTTCCGCCGGATTTTAATATCATTGTACAAAGAGCCGGTGATAAGGTCAAAGCAACTACGGTTGATAAACCGATTGCTGAAGCTATACATAGAGCAAACTGTCTAAACATCTGTCCTGTAATACCTTCCATAAATGATACAGGGACAAATACAGCCATCAATACTAAAGAGGTTGCTAATACCGCACCAAATACCTCTTTCATAGTGATTTCAGTAGCCTCTTTTGCCGGTAATCCCGCTTGAATGTGGCGTTGTGTATTTTCTAATACAACGATTGCATCATCAACAACAAGACCTACGGCTAATACCAAACCAAACAATATTAAAAGGTTTATTGAAAACCCAAATATATTCATAAAGATAAATACACCGATTAATGATACCGGAATCGCGCAAATAGGAATAAAAGCGGCTCTGGCCGTACCCAAAAACAAGTACGTTACAAGCGCAACCAATAAAACGGCTAATGCTATTGCACTTATTACCTCTTTTATGGACTCTCTTACGTAGGTTGTTTCATCGTGTTGTATTTTGTATTCGATACCTTGCGGGAATGTTTTACTTAATTCCACCATCTTTTTTCTTAACTGATTTGAAAGTTCTATTGCATTGGCTTCCGGTATCTGAGATATTGAAATAATTGCCGAATTTTTTCCGCCTATACGAGAGAAGTACGAATAACTTTCTGCTCCAAGTTCTACTCTTGCAATATCTTTTAGTCTTATTTGGGAACCGTCTGCTTTTGAACGTATAACAATTTCTTCAAATTCTTCAGGTGTCTGTAAACGACCTTTTGTTCTCAGTGTCAGCTTGATAAGCTGTTTATTAACCATAGGTTCAACACCCAAATCACCGGCAGGAGCTTGTAAGTTTTGAGATTGAATTGCTGCATTTACTTCACTTACGGAAATTCCTAAATTGGCCATTTTATTGGCATCAAGCCATATTCTCATTGAATAATCTGATGAACCGAATACTGAAGCTGTACCAACCCCGTGGATACGGGACAATTCATCCTTAATAAATATTGATGCGTAGTTCGCTATGTATAATGAATCGTATGTTCCTGTCGGGGAATTAACTGATATCATCATAATACCGGGGCCGCCGGTAGATTTTCTTACGGACAAACCGTAACGTCTTACATCTTCAGGTAATCTTGGAGTAACCAATTGCAGTGAATTTTGTACGTTTACAACAGCCATATCGGGGTCTGTACCTATTTTAAAGTAGAGTGTTAATTGGTATTGACCGTTTCTTGATGTTGAAGACATATAAATCATGTTATCAGTACCGTTAAGCTGTGCTTCAATAGGGGCTGCAACCGTTGATTCAACTACGTCTGAACTCGCTCCGGCATAATTGGCTGTTACTACAACTTGCGGAGGGGTTATTGAAGGATATTCTTCCAACGGTAACTGTGTCATTAAAAGCATTCCGGCAAGCATAATTACTAATGATATAACTATTGCCATTTTGGGGCGTTCTATGAACAAATTGCCTTTATGTTTATCGGTCATTTGTGTATTTCCTTTTATTTTTCTTCTCTCATTTTTATGGTAACTTTGGCACCCGGGATAACTTTTTGAACCCCGTCTACTACGATTTTGTCACCTGTTTTTAATCCGTCTTTTACAATCCAATTATCACCGTGTTGACCGCTAACTTTTATATAGACAAGTTCAGGCATGTTATTTTCTTCATTAATTTTGTAGACAAATTTCCCCGCCTGATTTTCTTGTACTGCAACCAATGGTACAATAGGAGTTTTTACCGGTTTATTTGCGTACAATTTCATCGTAACAAATTCTCCGTGTAATAGCTGATTGTTAGGATTTTTAAAAGTGGCACGCAATGTGACCGTACCTGTTGACTGGTCAATTTTGTTGTCTATGAAATCTTGAACTCCGTCGTAAATATATTTTGAACCGTCTGAAAAATGAAGTTCAACTTTTCTTGTTTTTCCGCTTGCACCGTCAGAGGCTGCTAATGCATTATAATCATCAGCTTCAAGAGGGAAAGTTACATATATAGGATCAGTGCTGTTAATTGTTGTCAACGGACCGGATTGCGGTGTTACATAGTTACCGACTGTTACGTCGATTGTACCTACTTGTCCGTCAACCGGAGCTTTCACGTTAGTGTAGCTCAAATTTCTGTTACTGTCTTGATATCTTGCTTGCGCAGAGGCTAACTGTGCTTTTAGAGAATCTCGTTGAGATAAAATATTGTCGTACTGAGCTTTTGCAATGTAATCTTTTGCTACAAGTTCTTTTGCTCTGGCTAATTGCTTTTCGGCGTAATCTAACTGAGCCTTTAAATTCGAAACATCCGCTCCTGCAACGTTTGCAGCATTTGAGTATTCAGTCGGTTCTATTAAAAACAGTGTTTGTCCTGCTTTAACGTAGTCCCCCTCTTTAAAATAACTTCTTTGAAGGTATCCGTTAATACGTGCTAAGACATCTACTCTGTACTTTGCTACAACCCTGCCCGGTGCATCGTAACTTCTGATTATATCAGCTTCTTTAATCGTATCTACCGTTACTTCCGGAGATTTTTGCATAGATTTTTGTTTTGCTGATTTCATGCCGTTATACATTGATATTCCAAATCTAACCCCGATTGCTGCAAGAATTATCAGTATAACAATCAATATTTTTCTTTTCATTTTAACCTCTTCTTTATGTGGGTAAAGTTTTAGTATCCCTCTTATTAAAAAAATAAAGTACTAAACAATTATCCTAAAAGAAATATCCATTGTCAATAAATTTTTGCAGCAGTTAAATGCAACAATCGGCTTAGTTAAATTGTCTTTCAAAGTATCCGTTTAAATTATCCAAAATTTCTTTATAATCAATTGATACGGGTGTTGGTTTTGACGTTTTAATTACATCAAGAAATACTTTTGCGCTGTGAGGAGATTGTCCGTCCAAAAAATATTTTGAATAAGCTACATCTTGTCTTGCCGGTACTATTAATCCGCATTCTGTAATTTTTTCAATACTTCTTTTTGAGGATAAATAATTGACAAGTTTATGAGCTTCGGTTTTGTGTTTTGATGCTTTGGCAACTGCCCAGCCTGAGGCGTCCAATTGTACTATACTGCCTGAGGTGCCATTTGGAAATGAAATTATGTCCCACTTAAATTTAGCTTCTTCTCTGTATTTTGGTACAAGCCATCGTCCTGATAAGTGCATTGCTATTTTTTGCTGCAAAAAAAGTTGTGCCATTGTTGCACTTGCGCTTTCTTCCGCTTTTGGGGCTACATGGTATTTCTTTCTTAAATTTGCATAGAATTTCAAGCCCTTTTGAGAATCTGGATTGTATATTGAAAGTTTACCTGCGGAGCTTGATATGATGCCTCCTCCTTCACTCATTAAATACGGCAGAAAAAATAGCGGTGATTCCTCAAAACTTATGGCAAATATTCCCTCTTTTTTAAATCTTTGGCAGATTGTTAAGAAATCAGCATATGTCCATTTTTTTGTGGGATATTCAATTCCGAATTTGTCAAATAAGTCCTTATTGTAAAATATAACCAAATTAGAAACATCTCTTGGGACAGCATATGTATCAGCTTTCCAAGATAATGAGCTTATAATATTTCTGTCATATTGTGATAAATCAGCCCAATCATCGACAGGTTCTAATACGCCGGCGTTTGCATATATAGGCAGATACAAATTATTGATGAAAACGACATCCGGTGCAGAATTTGAAGCAAACAGCAGATGAATTTTTTGAAAATAATTTTGAGGAATATGCATAAATTCCACTTTTACGTCAGGATTATTTTTTTCAAAATCATCTATCAGCGGTTTAATAATGTCTACTTCAGATTTTGAGCCCCAGCTTGCGAATTTTATCACGGTTTTGGACTCTTTTTGAGCGCATCCGGCGAGCATGCACACTATCAAGCAGAAAGCTGCAATTTTACAAAATAAACGTTTCATCTAAGCTCTCTTTCCGTTGCTATATTTTATAGTGCAATTAAAACGCCCATTCTGTTGCCGTTTACTTCTACTAAAAATCTTTCAGAACCGACTCTAACCATATATACGTTAGGACTGTCTTTTCTTACTTGCAATTTATCTGTTATAACTCTGTTAAATTCTTTTATAACGGTGCTGTTGCCGTTTACATATCCGATTAACGAGCTAGTACCGTGTTCATTTGTTGTTATATAAAATCCGCTGCTGCTGTCGATTTTATAACTTGTATTAACAGATTTATTTTCTTCAGTTCTTGTTTCGTTTGAAGTAGCCTGACTGTCATTTGATGATGTACGGCTTATTCTTGCAAGGCTGTCTGCAACTCTATTTGACAGTGATGCCGGAGCTGTTGCGTAACTAACTCCTGATGGTTCAAAGAATTCATCAATTGTTGCCATTGTATAATCGAAATTATCAGTTCTTTGCGGAACGGTTCCCTTTGGTAATTTTACATTTGAACCGATTGATTTGTTGGATATTAAATCTGCCGAACTTAAATTTGCATCTTGGAATTTTCTTGCTGAAGAATACAAACTTGAATTTTCAAGATTTACGTATTTTGATTCAATATTTCTTGTTTTGATAATTTCAGAGCTGCGTTTAGGGCGAGCAACTTTTCTTCTTGTTGTTTCCAATGCCGTTTTATGGTCAAAGGATTTAAGTTTTGAAGAGTTCTTCATTGCTTTTATGATATAGTCTTCTTCGCGGTGAACAGGTGTTGTGAATCCGCTTTCGTCGTTAAGTCCGCCTTCAAACTGTTTCAGGATAACTTCTTCACCCGTATTTATAGTAAACTGTTCTTCTGACGGAGTGTTAGCAAATGTTCTTTCTAATTTTGATACAAGTTTTTTGAAATCCGCTTTCCCTGAAGCTTCTGATTTTCTTTCAACTATTTCCAATCTTGGAGTTTTTGTTGTTTTTAAATTTTGATTTTTTACTTTCTTAATAGGTTTAATATCCGGTGCTGAATTTATTGCCGGTTTGTTATATGAAGTCAATTTAGGCTTTTGTGCCGGTTTTAAATTCGAAACGGCATGGGTGGTTGTATTATCTGTTATTCCAGATGATTTACCATATATATTTGATATTTGTTTGTTTTCGCTTTGAATTGAGTTAACAAACTCATATTCGCCGTTTCCAATATGTCTTATAATGCCGTCTTCCGGTTTAATTTCTTCTATTGAGCTCATGAATTTTTGATATTTT
>ODAI013106674.1_pt1 | contig 22608 bp, 12 predicted proteins | sample 1539321 | NCBI WGS metagenome assembly ODAI01 (sample SAMN02144231, study PRJEB22623) | gut metagenome | biome: sheep rumen | host: Ovis aries | place: New Zealand | reverse complement strand
GGCGCCGTTTCAGCATCTGCAGCATAGGCGCCTATTCCCGCACTTGCTGTGAGAACGGCAGCCATGACTGCTGCCACAAAACTTACCGCACGGAATTTGCGGCGCGGCTTATCAGAGAGCGAGATCCGTTGTGCGGGCCTTTTTTGTACTGTTCCTCTTAAACGCATCAAAACAACGCCTCCTGTAAATCTTACACAATTGCAGTCGATACTCTTTGGGGCCGGATCATCTCCTTCCCGTCCCCAGAGGAGTCCACTTGAGCTGCACATCGATCCTGTCACCGGCAGCAAAGCTGGACATTCTTCCATGTCCGATCTGTGTCACGAGGGCTCTGTTCCTGTCTGTGATCTCAAGATTCTGCGTCGCCGGATTTCCGTCCTTTGTGCCGACACAGCTGATATCAAAGTCCGCAAGCTCCTGTGGAATGCTCTCCCACGCTCCGTGTCTTCTCTGCAGCTCGTTCACAACCAGGTCTCCGAGATTTCTCGGTTTGCCGTCCGGAATGCTCCCCGGAAGCTGAAGCGGGATCGTGCTGATCAGTTTGCCGTTGTCACGCACACTGATGTTCAGACTGCCTGCAGCAGGTCTGACATAACCCAGCTTATTCTTTCCACCGCTTACGACCTTAAAGACAATGAATGCGATCACCGCGAGCAGCACTGCGGCGATTCCGATGATCAGCGGCAGCGGGAATCCGCCTTTTTTGCCTGCCACGGTAAACGGAACCTTAATACTGGCATACTGCTTGCCATCGTCCATATCCGCTATAGCCACCACATCATACGTGTCTTCTGCCAAGTCCGTTGTGTCGATCGTAAACGTTCCGTCAGTATTCGCAGTGATCTTTGTTCCGCCATCCGTGCTGTCATCTACAACCTTACCGCTCTGGTCGTGTATACGGATCGATGCCTGCACGATCTTTGCTGACGTGTTGCTCTTGATAGAATATGCCGCGCTGACTTCTTCACCTGCCTTGACATTGTCCTTGTCGAGGCTCAGATTCAGCGTTGCCACGATCTGTATGGTTCTCCATTTGACGGTCTGCTCCGTATCGGAGGTCATGATAAACTTGTAGTCTCCCTGAACAGGCCAAAGGAATTTCACGCTCGTCAAAGCATCATTATCAATCGCCGTCACATACGGGCCGCCCGGCTTTTTGTTTTCATACAGGATATTTCCGTTCGGGTCTTCTATCGTGAGGTCAAATGTTGCAGCCGATTTATGCTCGATCGTGCAGTTGAACTCATAGATATCCGCCTCGATCGGCACGATCTGAGTACCTGTCCAGGTCCCGTCGCCATTGTCTTTCAATGGAGTTTTTCCCTGAGTTTTGTCGTCCGCCGATCTGTTGTACAACGTATCTGCCACATCCTGCATGACTCCGTTGATATCTGTACTCGAATCGATCTCATAAATATTCCCGGTACCGCTTCTGTTCGCAATATCCCCCAGATAATCCCTGGCGACCTGCTCGTCACTGTTCTTCCCGTCGTTGACATACAGGCAGTAAACAGGTATGGGCTTTCCGTTATACTTGACGGGCTCATAATCCTTTCCGACGTTGGCGGCGCCGTCTGTGATCAGCACGATCGCCTTATTGGGGTGGGTTCCGTCGCTGATCAGCTTCTGTCCGGCAGCATCCAATGCGGCACTGATGTTCGTACCGGTCCCATCCTGGGTATAGACACTATCCCACGATGCTTTCTGGTTCTGTCCGGTATTCTCTACCAGGTCTTCCACGCTGTCTACTTTGCCGGAGAATGTGATCACACCGATAGCAGAATTGTTCGCGGGGGATTCCTGATAAAAAGCCTCTGCACATTGGATGGCAAGCCGGTTCGGGTCCGAACCGCCCGGTGTGACGCCGTCGTCTTCCTTGGCCATACTCCAGGAATTGTCGATGACAATATAAACATCTGTCGGCAGAATGCCGCTGTCCTTCGTATCGTCCGCGTACGGCTTTAGCGGGCTGATACTGACCATCATGATCACCGCCAGCAGCAGTGCAATGCTGTGCCTGATAAACTTTTTCATAATCGTTCCCCCTTGGTGGCAGAGTTTATGGTTTTTATGTTTCCTATATTCGAAGTTCTCATGCGGAACTCTTTTGCCTGTCAGTCCTTTTTGGGACCTTCACTCCTCTTTCTGCGTCTCTTCCTCGAACGCACTCAGACTGTTCCTGAGCTGGCGGCGAAGCCAGTTGCCCGATATCACATTGCGGTCCGCCTCCGGTTCTCTCGCCGGGTTAAAATAGTAATATCTTGTATGTGCATACCAGTCCAGTTTATCTCCGGTACGTGTCTTTTTTCCGGCCTCCTCGTTGACATGCTCGCAGGACAGGTCTCCCTTGACGATCCACTTTTCACTGGCAGCATCAAATGTCCCGATCTCCTTTGTCGAATCCTCAAGATTATTCGAGAACCGCGCTATCGTTCTGCACGAATTTCGAATACTGTCACTGTACTGTCTGCAGTTTTTCCGCAGGATCTCCGACAACACCAGACACACGGCCGGAATCACGATCGAGATCACGATCACAGGCAGGCTCATTGCGGCACCTCTCTCATACTTGCTTCGATCTGAAGAGCGATCAGTTCATTCTCCTTGCCAAGCTCACCAAACAGCGCTCTCAGGTCCTCATATTCCCCGCTTCGGTTATATTTGAAGAACCTCATGAGCTTTCCGCCGCTGCAGTGGGCCATACATTTCTTAAGGATCTCTCTGTCGGGATCCGCTTTCATAAAATGAACCAGGTCGCACATGATGCAGCTCACGGTCCAGTCAGAGAGCGGCTCGGAATAGCTCTCCAGACACTTTTCGACCTGATACAGCAGCTTCGGGTTCTTCTCGAAATGCTCCGCCGGAATGATATGCAGGATCTGTTCAATATCTGAATGCGCATTCAGATGAACGCCGATCGCGTCCAGACATTCAAGCCGGAGCTCTGCCAGTTCTGTGCAGTCCGTGATATAACTCAGTTTCAGTGCCTCATAATACACTTCCTCTGCTTTGCGGTTCTCCTCCCGCTTGCTCACGATCTCCTGCAGGATCCTCTTGAGATAGGAGATATCATTTTTGTACTGGTCCAATACAAGAATGAACCAATACCCCTCCTTCCCTCGTCCTGCGGCCTTGGGCGGCTCCTCATAAGCGAGTACATACGAGGCGACGATCTTCTCGTCAAACTTTCCCTTTCGCGTCCCCAGCATTTCCCGTGCGGTCCCGAACCAATAGACCAGCTGCAGGATCCATCTTGCGATCATAAATACGGCACTGCCCAGCATAACAAGTTCAAGCGCCAGAGAGATTCCCATACGTTTTCCTCTGCTCACAAGCAAAAGCATGAGTATCGTATACAGAACAGCCAGAATGCCTCCCATGGCCAGAAAGGTCGTCTCTTGTAATCTCCGGCTGTTCAGATTCCCGTAGTACTGCTTTTCCAGCGTTTTGCTGATCGGTCTCATCTCTTTTTTGCCGCAGATCCTGCAGGGTCCGTCCAAAAAAGTGATCGCGCCGCAGTCACAGATCTTTAATTTATCAAACGGCGATGCGCATGAGATCCCGGGAACCAGGGTGATCTCGCCCTCCCCCGTGTTGATCGGTCGATAGGTATTCAAAGCGTTCTCCTGTAAAATTCATGCCGGTCTTTTATTCCGACCTTATATTCCGGTCTTTTATTCCGGCTATTGATTCTGATCCGGTGAGCGGGTCACCGTCTCTTCCCGTCGTCCGCTTCCAAAGCTTCCCGAAGGGCCATGATATCTTCCTCGATATAGAGCGTTTTCAGGGTGCCCTCAAACCTTCTGTAAGACTCCCGAACCCGCGTCATCGTTCGATTGCCGGTATTGGCGGTCATATACCTGATCAGTCTGAGCGTCTTGTCCAATCTCTGCTCTAAGAGCAGCTTTTCAAAGAGCTCGCTGTCCTCTTCAATGTACGCCGTCAGGACACTCATTGTCCTGTCGTTGTAATTCACATACAGCTTTCCGGACTTGATCAGACTGCAGACCAGCTTATTGATGACCCGATCTGCCGTGTTCACTTTTTTGGCTTTGGCGGAGCTGAGCTGCCCGCAGATCTCGATCACCTCGAGGAAGTCCAGAAGATTATCCGCCTTCACACGGCTCTTCTTCACTCTGTCTCCCCGTACATTTCCCTGCGGCAGGGAAAGCAGCCATTTCTGATCCACTGCAGCTTCCTTGCCGATATCGGTGAATCCAATCTCCGTGACCACCTTGCAGAGGGTATCCAACAGCAGGCAGTCCGAATCGGCTGCGCCGAAATTCCGATCCCGGAAGGCCTCCTCGATCCACTCGCAATAGCAGCTGATCCACTCCTTTTTGGTCATTTTCGACGGCTTGCGGCTCATGGCCTGCAGCAGATCCTCTCTCGAGCGGATATTATAGCGCTCGCAGTCATAGATAAATCCGTCGTCCGACAGCCTCTCGAGCGCCCTGGGCGTGGTCTGGTCCAGTACCCGGCTGATCTGGTTAAATGATGGTCTGTAGTTCGAGGCCCTGACGATGCTGCGCCGCTGCGCCCTTACTTCCGGGGAATTTCCCCACCATTTGAACGCCCGCTCAAAGGTGTGCAGAAGCTCCTCCGACACATCCTCCGGCAGATTGTCCGTGATCTCTTCGGAGGCCGACAGAAGGTTGTCCAGCATCACTTTACTGTTCAGAACGTTCTCATCATCCCGGATGCTGTCAAACAGTGCTGCCGCCTGATCGTAACTGCCTTCTGTGCGCATCTGTCCCGCAATGATCTCCGCCAGCTTCTGCGTCCCCTCGCTGATCTTGCCTTCGAGCCAGTCAGGGTGCGGGCAGCTGCCGATATACTTTCTCTCCTGAGTCAGATACTCCGAGAGAATGCGGATATCATCTCTGCCGGACACGACAGAGCCCTCGCTGATGGAACGGACAGCATGGTTGAACATATAATAGCGGATCACAATGCGGAGCATCATGGGATCCGTCCCGCTGACCGCGCTGCAGTACGCTCTGAAATCATCGGTTGTAAACTCGTCAAAAGCCCGCTTGTCCGCCGCCAGTTTGGTCAGCTTGCCGCTCCATTCCTCCGCTCTGGGGTCAGAGCTGTTTACGCATACCAGATCGACTGCTTTTGCCAGCTGCTGCGGCGGGATCCTTGTTCCCGAAAACGACGCTGCCCATTCTCCGAACACCGTATCCATCAAACGGTCCATCAGTACAGGATACGACTTGAGCTTCGAATTCTGACATTTTTCTTTGAAGGACGCAAGTGCATCCGGTCCTTTGCGCGCGACCTCTTTGCAGATATCCAGAGACGGATACGCCGAAAGCAGTTTCTCCGCAGTCTTTTCTGCCATATCAAACGTCGCGGGTCTCACCTTCTCAGGCGGGATCGTGAGCAGTATTTCCGTGTTCAGAACATCCGTGAGCGGTGCAAGGCTCTCATAATAGCGGTCGTTTGCCGCGTGTGCTGCGGCCTGACCTGCTCCCATAGGCAGCTTATCGATCGCCCCGGCCGCCGCATCATAAGTCTTTAAGCGGGCCGCATAAGTGTCGGTCTGCGCATACTGTTCGCTTAACCACGACTTCATGAATGCTTCGTCGGAAAGGAGCTCTGCGAACAGCTGCTTCAGGAGGCTCTCTCCGTTCACCTCAGCACTTCTGAAATCATCTCTGGCCGCATACTTCTTATATCTCTCCAGAGGATTCGGATCACCCAGGATCACTTCCGCCAATTCTTTGATAAAAGTCTGCTGATTCTTAAATGCAGGCCTGAGCAGCGCAGCTTCGACGACCGGTGTCCAGAGGCTCTCCCTGTTTTCCTTCGTCATTCTCCTCTTGAGTGTGGTTATGACCTGAAGAAAGTACTCGTAGTTCTCTGCATTTACAGCGATGTCTTCGCCTCCCGTGCGCTTTAAGTTCGTGAGGGCCATTCCCCGCAGTTCCTTCGAATCGCTCACAAGCGAGGCCTTCCATCTGGGAATATCGCTCTCCAGCTCCTCGATCGAATTGGAGTAAATTGAAAGATGCCTCTCCAAAAGTTTGAAGAAATCGCAGTATTCCTTGATGATCCCACGAATCTCTTTCATGGACCCGGCGTTCATATACGCGTGCACTTCCTCCGCGATCAGTTTCTGAATGATGCCTTCCGTCCTGAACAGTTCTGCATATTTCTGACCTCCAGCCGCATTATGCCAAAGACCGTGGGAAGGGTCGAACAGGTAGCCGTATCCGGTCTGCATCATGTTCTTGTTATCTTCAAACCGGGAACCGTCAAACCCCGGAAACATATACACATACTGATTTCCCGCAATGCCGATCTTATCGGCTGTCACGAAGATGATGTGATGATATCCGGCGTTGACATCCATGATGGTGTCATACCCCAGTAATCTCCTGAAAGAGAAGGGGATCAGATGATAGATCCAGCACAGAAGATGTTCCATACGGAAGCGGTTGAATTCCTCTTCGTCCATCGAACCGTCCCAAAATCTGCTTCCCTTGCAGTCAGCCGCATTCAGGTCATATTTGATGAACAGTTTTCTTCCACCCTGATCGGGCGCAGCCACACAGTCCATGACCGCCTCGATCAGATTGATCATCTTGGTCTCATTTAAGTTCCACATCTCCATGACATCGGAGAGCGGCATGAGGCGAAATGCGGACTTCGGCAGCCCGGGAAGTGATTTCGCTTCGATCCATCGGTCTGTTTTGTAGACTTCTCCGCCGCCGATCTTCTGTTTGACATCCTCGGGCATGACTTCCCAGGTGGGATTCGGGTCATCCGTCCTGTAAGGGAGTCCCAGCCATTTCTCCGGATCCAGCGCCTCCGGGTCGTTTCCGCGGATGAGATAGGTGTGGTCGATCCAATCCGGCCTGTCTATGACATTTCCTCTGCTTCCGCGAAGCGCCGGAATGTAGGAGCAGGCGGTCTGAAGGATCGTTCCGGTGGGCAGGATCGCGCGCTTATAGATCGTGGGGCATTTGCCCTTCATGTTCTTCTGCGTATTCAGATACTGCGTATAGCGTCTCCGGATCTCAGACTCATCCTGCCCCGAGATCCCGGTCGATTTTGCATAGCAGCCGATTCCGGGGGCCGCGTTGCCGTTGTCTCCCACCTGAATATATCGGATACGTCCGCCAAAATATTGTTCAACACTCATACTGCTCTCCCATCCGCTGCAAATCTGCTGCTGCACATCCGTCTATTCACATCATCCGTCATTGCTCTTTAGCCATGCTGTGATGTCCTCAAATTCATTCGCGGTCTGTTCCGGAGATCTCCAGATATACCGCTTATTGATCTTGAAGCGCCCGTCCAAATGCATGCACAGAACGCTGTGTGCCTCTTCTATATCATCAAACTGCTCCTCGGCATCCGGGATCATGATCAGGGCTGTGGGCAGGTTGATGGTCGAGATCCCGTAGATTCCGGAAAGCGCTGTCTGCAGCCATGTGATCGTGCCCAGATCACCGCTCTCTCCCTCCGCGGTATCCGCATGTGTCTTTATGAAGAACACCGCTTTCTTACATGCGCTTCCGGTCTTCATGGCGCGCTGTCTGCGCTCATTGTCCAGAGCGCTCGTCTCCGTACAGTCATACACGATCCAATCCCGGAACACAAAGCATCCGAGATCTTTGAGGCTCTCGCTGTTCATATGACTGCGGGATGTGAACTGCCTTACAAACCAGGCGGCATGATTGGCCGCTTCCGGCTGGGCAAACAGCGCTATTTCATTGCCTGCTTTTGTGATCAGCTCATCAGAGATGATGTTATGACACCACAGACAGGCTTTCTCCGACATGATCTCACCATCGTAGTCCGCCACGCTGAGCACGAACCCGTTGTGCGCCTCGATCTGCCGATTGGGAAGGCCGGCCCAGCTGACCAGCTTGGCGGGCCTTGTCCATCCGTTCCTGTAATCCCTCTCATCCGGAAGCCTTCCCTTGAATCGAATGAAATAATCGGAAAGCCGGTTGTCCTCGGAGATGGAAAGCCGCATGCTGCTTCGGAACAAGAGGTCATTGACCCTGATCCTGCTCCCGCAGTAAGGACATATGATCCTGGTCGTGCTGTCCAGCTCCAGGCTTGTTTCACTGCTCTTTGTGCCCATCGTTTCTTTCCTATGCCCGGTGCGGATCGCCTCCTCCGGGGATATCCTCTCCTTCTCCTTTGATCAGTCCCAGTCTCCACAACAGCCACTCCATCGGTTCCGTGACACGGATCGGATCCGCCTTGGCCGAACCCGGTGTTCCTTTGGATGAGACCGCGAACCAGCAGGCCTGCCGGTTCTTGACCGCCTCAATACAGCTCTCGAAGACCGCGCTGTCATCTCTGCTTCCCTCGAAGAAGGTCTCGATCTGTTTGTCGCACATAAACATATCGCTGAGATCCGTATTTCCCTTATGGATATTGTTGCGCCCGTCGTTGTTGCTCAGGAAGATCGCGTCATATCCCAGATCCGGGAAGTAGGAGTCATCGAGATCTCTGGCCGTCTTGATCAGGTCGCTCTTGGAGATGATGAAGGCCACCGGTTTATCAAACGCGTTTCCGTAAATGCCCAGATACCTGCTCTGGAAATTGCGCAGCAGTACGAGCGGAGGCAGAGAGTTTGCGGTATTGATCAGATACCTTCTCAGCTCTTCGTCACTGTTGAGTACATCCCCGACGGTGTCAAAATTGGCGGCATCGAACAGGAAGATCCACCCGTCGATCCTCTCGATGAGCGGCTTATAATGCTTATCGAACTCCTGCGTCTCCCGGGCATCACTGCTCAGTGCCTCACCCGGGAAGTCGAACAGGTTCAGTATGAACCCGTCGTTGAGTCTCCCCTCAAAGTTAGTCGCGCTGAAATCAATGATATTGGGCGGCATGAACTGCATGGCCGTAAGGCCCACCATCGACTCGTCGTTGTGCGCCTTTCTGTCCATTTCCATCGCTCTGCTGATCCAGTCCCTGTAGTCGGGATTGGCTTCAAACCCCACCTGGGTCCTGCCCAATATTCCTTTGGACAGCTCCGCGCCCAGCTTATGCAGATAGACCGTCTTGCCGGCTTTGGTGTCGCCTACCAGCGCAACGATATAGCTCGGCCTGATCCCGATATAGGAGGACACTCTGTGGTGGCAGTGCGGGCAGACTCTCTCGTCGCACATCTCGCCATACTTATTGATCACGCTCAGGATCGGCCGGCGCTCAAAGTCCTGCGCCCTGCGGCCTCTGATCTTGATACTCTCATGTCCCTCTAAAATGCCGCCTGCGCGAGGATCCATAAGCGTTATGGACTCCACTTCTCCCGTGGGTTCCCCGTTCTCGTCGAAGATCCTGAGGATCTTTCCGTGCGCAATTCCCCCATGACCGCCGACTCTGCGCTCGAACTGGTCATATAAGGTATCGATCTCCGCCTTGAATCCCGACGATTCCTCGGGCATGCCTTGCGTGATGATCGGTGTGTCCGGTATGGGAGTCACCGGTGCTGTCATCTCAGGCCCCGCACCGGGAAAGGAAGGCGCCGGCGCATCATCTCCCCATCCGCTCCCGAGACTGAAGGTGTTCGGATTGGGTACACTTGCCGAAGGGCCCTCAAAAGACATCCTCTCATCTCTGAAGATCACTCTCGGAGCAGGAGAACGGAACTGCGCTTCCCAGATATGGAAGGTCTCGAGACAGTAAGGGCAGATGATCGGATAATACCCGTCCTCGTCTCTCTTTTTGGCATTGTCAAACGCCCACGCAATAATGCTGTTGTCATAGCGTCTGCCCCTGACACCATCATCGCCCAGTGGGTCATTTTTTTTAAATAATCGGTCAAAAAAGCCCATATGTTCTCCTTTCCAAACGGGGATCTGCTCCCCGGGATGCCGCCTCTATGTCCCCTCACCAGGACACCAGCCGAAAGATACCCCGTATTGTCTCGCCGGATCTGTCGATCACAGCGTCTTCATTCAGCCTCAACTGGCGTTTATCGATCCTGTATCCCCCGTGCAGCCTCCAGTCGGCGATCCGGAAGATATTCCTGCCCGGATAGAGCCTGGGCAGATAGATCGGGATCCTGAAGTTGTCCGGCGAGATCAGTTCAAGATATACCATCTCCTCCGGGAGGAGCTCGCCGGCCTCCTCCGTGATATCGACCAGCTCCACGATCAGCAGCTCTTCGTCACTCCTTTTCGGTCTCTGGAACGTATAGCCGATATAGTACATCGCCGAATCCCTGACGCTGCAGGTGATGTCCTCCCGTCCCCTGACTCTCGAGACCACCTCGATCGGAATTCTCTGAAAGACCGCGTTATTGGCGAGCATCACACCGTTGCGCCGGATCCTGTCCGTACACTCTTCGTTGTAGTATTCCTGCTTGGTAAGCTTATTCCGGATGATCAGCCGCTCCCCTCTTTCCGGGGCCCAGTTGAATCTGAGCGTGAGCCTGCTTCCCCTCTGGATCTCCACTGAACTGAACATAACTCCTCCTGACGACAGCAAAGCCCTGCGGACAGACCCGGCGGATCATCCGCCGGATCTGTCTGAGCAGAGCACACTGCCGTTTAGTTGATCCTTCCTCCGATATGGCGCTCTCTGTCGCGCTCGCGGCCGATGCGGCTGGGATCTGCGCCGCCTCTGCCTCCGCCTCCGCTTCCGAAGCCGTCGCCCCATCCTCTGTCCTCATTGCGCTCAAACGCAATGTAGTTGGCGAGCACGACGCCATAAAGCAGCAGGCCAATCCTGGAAAAGTCCCCCAGTCCGATCAGGTAACCAAATTCCATCACGGCTCCGGCGATGAGACCGCATGCCGTGCCTGTCAGGATCTGCCTCTTCAACATCTCTCCCAGCATCAGCCGGATACAGACGCCCATGATCGTTCCAAAAAGGCCAAAGAAGAGGATCCTCTCTATGATCGCCAGGATGTTGATCGTGTCGGCGCCTCTTCTGGGACCCGCCAGGAATCGGGTATAATCAGGATCAGTTGCGACGCCCAGTCTGCTGGTCGCAGTTTCCTCAACGACTGTTGTGTATGTATCGATCAGGTCCTCCGCATTCTCCACTTTTTTGACGGTACCGCCTGTCCCGTCAGTCAGTTCCTTGAGCTTCTCTGGTACCTCCTCCGATTTGCTCAAAAAGATCGCACAGACGGTCACGTTCTGCGCTTTGCACTCTTCAATCCTCTTCGCTGTATCTAAATCTCCGTCTCCGTCCGTGAGAAGTACAATGACCGGCGAGCGCCCTTTTTCGTCAATTGCACTGTACATCCTCAGGGCCTCTGTGATCGGACGATCAAAATTTGTTCCGCCGCCGTCATCGTGATCATGGATCTTCTTCAGCAGCATGTCTTTCTGCGCCTGATCAAGAAGTGCGGGATAGACGATCTCATTGGCCTTAACAGAGGTTTCAAAACGGATCAGTCCCACCTGACTCGAGGAATCGATCTTGGCGAGCAGATCTTCTAATGCGGTGTCTCTCAAATGGTTCGGATCATTTCCATTATTACCGTTCATAGAGATACTGTCATCAATACAGAATATATAGTCCGTAAGACTGACCTCCTTCTGCTCCTGTTCGATACTCTCGCTCTTCTTGATCGTAAAGCGGAGCTCATAAATATACTCGAACAGCCCGCCGGCAGCGAGAAGAATTGCTGATCCTGCAAGCGCAATGATAATGGACTTCGCGATATTCTCGTTATACATGCCGGAGGTAGTCATCGCACCCAGCAGCACACCCAGTCCGATCACTCCCGCGATCATGCTGAAGAGCACAAGATTGGGGATCTCTCTATACAGCTGTCCGATCAGGAACAGTCCGATCGCCGTCCCGAGGGCCCCTCCGATCAGACAGGTGATCAGAAGGCGGAGATTGAACCTCTCATCATCTCTGCCGCCCGGCCTTCTTCCACGTGTTCTCACTTTGTCATTGTCAAACTCTCTTGAGGAACCGCTGCCCGGACCTCTGCCGGCTCCGAGGCCGCCTCTGGAGTCTCCGCCATAACCGGAGCCGCCCCTCGAATCTCTGTCGTATCCGGAACCGCCCCTTGAGTCTCTGCCGTATCCGGAGCCGCCCCTTGAGTCTCTGCCATATCCGGAGCTGCCCCTTGCGTCTCTGTCGTATCCAGAGCTGCCTCTGGAATCTCTGCCATATCCGGAGCCCCCTCTGGAATTCTGATCGTAATCGCCAGATGCTCTTCCTGGCCTTCTGTCATTCGCCATCTCTGTGCTCCCCTTTCTTTGTTGATGCATTGCTCAGACACATCGAAAACTCTATTTACCAGAATCTCTATATTAGAAGTATATGATCAGACCTCTTCTGTCTTCAGATCGCGAAGCCTGTCGCATTCTCTCAGAAACCGGATGAATCCGAACTCCTTAACATCTGTAAATGTGATCTTCTTCCCCTGGCTGACGCCGCTGTCGATCGTAAAGCTTGCATCCGCCTGCAGGGAAGAGGCACTGCTGGTGTGGCAGATGGCCCTGATCCTGCTGCCCAGATACGGATAATTCGGATCCAGTATTTTGGCTCTCACGATCCGGAAGAGTTCCCGGAAGTTCTTCTCTTCCGGCTGCTTCATCACATTGATGACTGCATTGGTATAATCCGCAATATCTCTCGCATCGATCCTGTCCATATTCGGTCCGGTATAGTTGACCTCATTCCAGAAACTGCTCTCCGATGCGACCTCATGCTTTTGGATCTCGGAGAACTGCTCTAAGAGATCGTTCTTTTTCCGAATTCCTTCCCTGACGTCCCTGACCTTCTCCCTGCACCTGAGCGCCCATTTGTGGATCAGGACCTCCTCGCACTTGGGCGCGAGCGCCGCATAGGCGGGAACTATATAGTCATCCTTGATCCTCCAGATCTGCTCCGGAAGATATTGGATTGGCCTGTCTGACGGCATCCTTTCCGGAATCCGGTCTGAAGTCTGCCGAATGATCAGGTTGAGCGTCTCCTCCATGGCTTCTGTCTGGGCAGAGCTTCTGAGGGAGGCGACCAAACGGTTCAGGCTGTCCGGCAGTGGTCTTCCCAGGAATTCCCTCTCAAATTCGCGGAACATCATTCGGATACTGCTCCCGAAACAGTAAGATTCGACCTCATTCATGGAGAGGACGCTGCCGCGGGATATGTTATCTCTCGCGTCGCTCTCGACCCTCGCCACGCATGCCAGGTCCAGCCACCTGTAGATGCTCCTGTCCACATCCCCCATCTCACTCTTCATGAGCTGCATCAGAAGTTCCGTGTCCTGTACAGTCTCCTCATTCTCGAAGGGCTTGCGCCAATTCGCGGGATCCATGGCTTTGAGGAGGACGTATTCATCGTTGAGCTTTTCGGGAATGGTTCCGGGAATCTGGATCGCGGCTCCTTCCACCGGCATCTCTGTTTCCAGAACGTCTGCCACAAGGTGGTCCCTCCAGTGGTCGCTGTCCAGGATCCCATTGCTGTCCCTTTTATCAAAAACCAGTGTCCGGCTGACGATCGGCGCCACGCGCGTGACCCGCTTCACCGAGGAGCCGAACCGCATATAGACATTGGGACACTCCTCCTCTTTCAGTTCTCTCTTTGTCCATTCCTTCCACTTGATGAAGAAGTCCTGGACCTGGTCAAATTCCTCTTCCGAGCGGAAATCATCCGGCAAAAAAGCGAAGACCCTTCCTTCTCTGGAGATGTTATTGTGATTGAGCGTATCATAGAAGAACTGCTCGGTGATCGCCAGGACGTCACCTGTGATCAGTGAATCCGGATCCTCCACACAGACAGAAGCTATGATCCGCATTCTTCCCGTATCCGCACCGCTGATCACATTTCTGAGTTCGCGGATACATGCATTGATCCCCTTGCAGTCTTCCGCGTTGTTCTCAAGCGTTTTCAGCGGCTCCTGCGCAGTCAGGCAGTAGTGGCGGCAATTGGGTAATTCTCTGAAGGGCGTCTCTTTATTTCTGTCGATAAAGACGATCGCCAGCCTGTCTCTTCCCACCTGTCTGAAGCTGGAGGGCCAGTGCCGCATCATCTGGGGAACAATATACTTCTCTGCTTCTTCGCGGATCCTGTCACCTATAAAGAGCATGCACACAGGATACGGGATCTCTCCGCCGACCTTCCTGTATTCATCCCTTTTGTTTTCTTCCACATATTTTCTCAGCATTATATGAAGCTGATTCTGAACATCGCTGTAAGCTGCTCCGTTTTCCATGAGTTCCTCATCACATAATCGCAAAGCCGGGTGCCGCATCTTCATTATATAGCACGTCGTTGTACAAATAAACAAAAAAGGAGCCGTAATTAACTGCAGACAGACGCCCAGCAATGGCTGTGCGTCTGTCCTACATTCCATTCTGTTTAATACTTCAGATCTTGTAAATTACCTGAATTATTTCATTCTCTGGGAGCGCCGCAGACACCGCAGAATTTCATCGAGACCGGATTCCCCGCATGTCCGTTGCGGCATGTCCAGGGGCTGCTGTTTCCGTCAGGCTTCTTCGTGCCGCATCCGCCGCAGAAGTTGGTGGTATTGCCGGACTTGCCGCAGTTAGGGCAGGTCCATACGCCGCCTCCGGGAACCATCTTCGCAGGTTTTTTCGTGCCGCACTGGCCGCAGAAATTCGTGGTGTTTCCGGTCTGTCCGCAGTTGGGGCAGGTCCAGCTGTCGTCCTGCGCCTGTCTGGGTTTTCCGCACTGGCCGCAGAACTTCATGGCTTCCGAATTTCCTTCATAGCCGCAGCTCTCGCATTTCCAGCCCTGTGCCTGTCTGGGTTTTCCGCACTGGCCGCAGAACTTCATGGCTTCCGAGTTTCCTTCATAACCGCAGCTCTCGCATTTCCAGCCCTGCGGCTTTCTGGGCTTTCCGCAGCGGCCGCAGAACTTCATGATTTCCGCATTTGCGTCGAAGCCGCAGCTCTCACACTTCCAAGTGCCGGCAGTCATATGCGGTACCGTCCGGTCTGCAGGCTTTTCAGGTTCTGCTGCAGGCTCGAAAGCAGGAGCCTTTGCATCAAAGTTCTCAAACTGAGGCAGGAGATTACCTTTTCTGTCCACGATCTTGAGTGCCGCGCAGCGGGATGCCACAAGTCCCGTCGTGCGCAGTTCATTGTCAACGCCTTCGAAATATGCAGTGTAGAAGTCCTGTGTCACAGAGTTTCTGGATGCAGTCGCTTTGGTATTCCTCGCCGCCAGATGCGTCTCGATCATTTTCTTGACGCTGTCCACATCATCCCTGATTCCGGCGAGGTTCTTGTACAGCGTGATCACTTCCTGCAGCGCTTCTTTGTCTCCGTCGTATGCCTTGTTGTATTCCTCCATGAACCGGTCGTCAAAAGCTTCTTCCGCTTTGTGCTTGAGGTCCATATACTTCTGGTTCTCCATCGGATTTCCGGTTCTGAGTCTCTCGAGCTCTTCATAGAGTTTCATATCCCGGATCTCAAGATAGGCCGACGGCACTTCCGTCAGCTGAATGTCGTCATCGTTCAGCTCATAGACATACCGGAAGTTCTTTTCTTCGTAGCGGACGACGCCCGTCGCGAGCATCTTGGCCATCAGGCAGCAGCGAAGCGGTCTGTCTTCGATCTGCGCGCGGATCTCCTCGAGCTCCTCGATCTTTTTCTCGATCTCGTCATATTTGGCCTTCTCTTCCTTGGCCCTCATATAGAAGCTGTAAGCACTGGTGTAATACCACTCGGCCACTTCCCAGGCAACTTGGACCTTGATCTTCTCCTCTTCGTCAGGCGTCACATTGAACCAGCGGTCCTTCATGTCCTGTTTGGCGGAGTTCAGAAGGTTCTCACAGATCGTGAGGCGTTTGGGAACGTCATTGACCTCCTGGATGCCCTTTCCGTAGCGGATCTCCCGTAGCTCTTCGATCAGGTTCTTGAGGAGCTCGTTGTCGATCTCGCCGGTATACTTCGTATAATTCTCTTTTTTGATCCGGCTGTAATAGTCGGTCTTCTTGAGGCTCTCCGAGCGGTACAGATAGAGATTGTAGTCCTGGCCGTCCTGTGTCTTCTCCAGCTTCAGGAAAGGATAGCGGGCCTTCTGCATCTCTCTGAATTCCTTGAGAAGAGACTCCTCATATCTGGCAAATCTCTCCGGTGCGGGGCTCAGGACGCCTCTCTTCCTGGTCGGAATGACAAGCGGAAGCGGCATGGTCATCCAGTTGACGCGGCCGACAACGTCCTCTTCACCCTGGTTGAGGAAGAGGCCCTTAGCATTGGGATTGCCGCTGATCACTCTCTCGCACTCCTCATAGAGTGTATACTCATGAAGAGAGATTCCGGTCGCTGTGCAGATCACGCTGATCCGGTTGCGCAGATAGCTCGTCTCGAGGTTGTACTCCTTCTCACCCTTCGTGAACATCCGGACGCCGCGCTCAATATTTTCGCAGCCTGCGGGGATCGTAATATTGTAAGTGCCGGATACGGTATTGTTGCCGTCAAACAGCGGCTTGGCCTGCTCCGCCATATAAGGCATCAGTCCCATCGCCACGCTCTTATCCAAGGGGTTTCCTTCCTTGAAGCAGGTGCTGAGCAGAGTTTCCAGCGATGTGTTGAGGACGCTGCTCGCCTGGTCCTGCAGATAGTCCTCGATGAACTTTCTGACATTGATGTTGTTGTGGGACCACTCCTCGGCTTTGGAGAGCAGTTCCTTGAGGAAGGCTGCCATCATCGTCTCTTCGTCCGCGCCGTTGTTGGCGAGGATCTTGCGAAGCGTCTTGTCAAGATCCGGGATGTTGCCGGAGACCCAGGTGAAGCCGCGGGCTGTATCCTTGACGGAAGCCTTCTTGAACTCATCGGTGTTGTCCTTGACGACAGCGGCGAGCTCTTCGAGGATCTTGCGGGTCACTTCGAGCCACTGGTTGTTGATCCGAGCGACAGTGCTGGCCACATAGTCATAGTAGCCGATCTGGTTGTCGCCGATGTCATTGCCCAGCAGCAGGTCGCAGCAGAAGATCTCCATCTGCGCGCGGAAATACTCATTCCATGCGATGATGAATTCCTGGCATTTTCTTTTATTGGCGCGAGGGCCTTCCTTCTGCACCATATAATCGATCTTCGCCGTACTGGTGTCCGCTGCCACCTTCGCCTCGCTGCGGCGCTTGATCGTTCTGCGCTTTTCTTCCGCGATCAGGTTATCCAGTGCATCGATGCGTGCGGCTGTTCCCGATACGAGCACGTGGTTGGTCCAGATCGGGCCTCTCCTGACATCCCTGAATTCCTTCTCCAGTCTCTCTCTGAATCTCGCCTCGAAGCCTTCCATGTTGGTGAGGAATTTGCCCATGGCGTAATTCTGCGTGTCGCGGAAATTGAGATGGTTGTACAGATCCAGCCGGTTCTGGCCGAAGAGATCCGATGCCCTGTAATTTCCTGCGTTGAGCATGTTGTTGACGATCTCTCCCATGAACTCCAGCATCATGGCATCCACGTCGAGCTGCAGGTCATAAAGCAGGTTGAACGCATCGTCCTGTGAGGGCTCATTGAGGAACAGGTCGTTCACTTTGCCGAACATCAGCGTGAAGATATACTTGACCAGCCGGTCCGCAGGGATCTGCCAGCATGCATAGCCGGTCGAAATATAGCAGTTGGAGCGCTCCTTATAGGTGTTGCGCTGCTGTGCGATCGCCTGTGTCTGGTCAATATTGCTGTAATAGGAGTCGACAGGGAACTGCGCCTCTGCTTTGACGCCGCCCTGTTTGCTGTCCTCGCTCTTTTTCTGTCCGGAGACAAAACACAGGATGCTTCCCGCCACAGTGTCAAGGCAGTGCTGATAGGGATTGCTGGGTACAAATCCGTCTTTCGCCTTCGCGCAGATCAGATGTACATAGTTGAAGGGGCGCTTATTGGTCCTGAGCGTGAAATTGTCGGAATACTGGCATGTATAATACTCCCCGATCTCCGTGAGCTTCATCGCATGCTCAAGTTCCTGCATCGCGGCGCCTGCATTCTGAAGGATATTGGGCCTGGTCTTGTCATCCGCATTCAGGAGGTTGACGTCGGGCATCAAAAGGTAGCCGAACACTCTGATGTTCGACACTCTGTGTGCGCCCACGCCGGCGATCTCCTCGGCGATATGTCTAACGATGTAGGCCATGTCGAGGAAGGTGCCGCTTCCGGTACCACCGGAAATGCCTGCCAGCAGATAGATGTTGAGGGATTTTACCTCATTGCCGGTGATCAGCTTGCTGATGGTTCTGCGGATCGCTTCGACGACGTTGTTCATTTCAAGAAAGAGCATCGCTCTTCCTGCCTGCCTGATTCCGCCGGCACCGTTCTGTCCGGACAGAGGCGGAATTCTCGTATCGAGCCACCTGTAAATATAAGGATAGCGCGCGCGGTTGTCGTTTCTGATCGCGGGATCCAGAAGTATGGAGAGGCCGCCGTCAGGCAGAATGATCAGCTCATTGTCATCGAGCGTGATCTGGCCGGTCGCTTTGCTGGATTTCTTTTCTTTCTCATTCTTGGCCGTGTCAAACGCCAGATAAGCCACTCTGTTGGGCGCGACGTGCTTGTCTTTATCCGAGCTGCAGTTTTGATTGATCAGTCCCTTCGTCTCGCGGAGCATGTCTGCACCGGATCCTCCGAGTGAAATTACAAGATTTCCTACTTCGGGTGTTGTCTGCACTTTGGAAAGAGATATTCCGGACTCGCCCCCGTTGACCGCGAGATTCTGGATCTCTTCCATTGCCTGCTTTGAAAGTTCAGCCATTAAACCATTCCCCTTTCATGTATTGTTATCATTGATTCTTCAATCGCCACTGTTCCCGCCACTTCGTTCGCTTCGGCAATACAAGTTCGTTCTGACTATGTATAATCTTACCAAAATAACGGCAGTCTAACTATCGAATACTATTACTTATAGTACACTTCATTAAGATATACTGCAAGAGAAAAACTCTATTTTGTATCATATTTATTAACAAATGTTACGCCTTTTTTAACAGTTCTCCTGTGCTGTACGCTCAGTATATCACAGCCGCCCCGAGCCCCCGTAATGGGCATGTCATGTTGGTGTCAGAAGAACCGTCCCCCTGACACTGTCAAGGGGACGGTTCTTCTGACAACTGATGCCGTCCGTGACGGCACTGTTTGACGCTTCTTTTCGCGCGGGATCCGCCGCGCAAGACTGGATAAACCTGATACAATGAAGTATATTAAAGACAGACCTGATCCTTATGCTTATCGAGAGGAGCACAGCAATGAGATGTCCACACTGCGGAAGAAATATTCCGGATAACCGCCCGCAATGCATATACTGCGGAACGCGGCTTGACATGAGCCATCCGGGCACAAACGTTGAGAACAGGACGAATATCATTCCGATCGCCGGTTTTTTCGTCCTCATGGTCGCCATTCTCCTGCTGCTCATTTTCGATCCGTTCAATCCGGATCCGGCTCCTGATGACGGTTCCGGCGGCCAGACCTCGCAGGAAGCAGCTTCTGATTCCTCAAGCAGCAGTTCAGCCACAGGCGATACCACCGATGGCAATACCGATGCGGACAACAACACTGCGGACACAGGCGACACCTCCGGAAACACCCCTTCGAATGGCGGAGACGAGACCCAGCCTGATACGCCTCCGGCCAAAGATCCCGATACCGCTGCCAGCGTGCTGGATTCCGACAAGCTGCGCCAGATCATGGATCGCGCCGGTTCCGACGTGAACTACTCAGTCTGCATCACAGACTTAAATACAGGCAGTTACACGGGCGTCAACGCAAGTGATCCCACTTCCGCGTCGGCGATGGTGGCTGTTCCGATCCTTTACGCAGCTGCTTATGAGATCGACCGCGGCGATCTATCTCTCTCAGATAAGATCACCTTCCATTATTCAGTGGGCGGACGCGGAAAGCTGAAAAAGTCTGACAACGGCAGGTCCCTCTCCCTTGAGAGCCTGCTTCAGGCTATGTTGGAGTACAGTGACAACAATGCCACCAATACGCTTATTGACTATTTTGGCATGGATACTCTTGAGAGCATCTGCCACAAGAACGGTTTTCAGTCCGTGAGTATTAACGGCAGGCTCATGGAGACCAAAGACAATACGTCCAGCGACAATTACATCAGCGCCAAGGATCTGTGCGGAATGATCTACCAGCTGTATTCCAACAAATTCTCCGGCGGTATCAACCGGAGCTTCCTGACCAGATATATGCATCTGCAGGACGGTTCCAACGACGTGGGAATCTGCAGCAGCATCAATTGCGATTACTACAATCTCAACGGCGTGAAGAGCAACAAGTACAATGAGATCGCCATTATTGACAACAACGTCACTCCCTATGCAGTCGCCTATCTGGCAAACGACGCCGATATGGAAAGGCTGCAGGACGTTGCAGCCACTCTGGGAGAATATGTGCACAAACGTGTTGAGAGTATCGGCGAATGAACCGGCCCCCATTGAGGTCCGGCATTAGATACTACAGGTCAGGAGCTTACATTCATGATTTGTCCTTATTGTCATCAAAACATCCCTCCGAACCGAGATCGGTGCATCTACTGCGGAAGCTCGCTGAATGAGACGCGCGCAATCCGCCTGCCCGACGCGGAGTCTTCCGGTCAAAATACAGTAAGCAGCCCGGCTTCTCCCATGTACAATTCGGACGGAGGTGAAGCTCCAAGGTATAATCAGGGCGGCGGGGCTCCTGCGTACAATCCCGGCGGCAGGACTCCTGAGTATAATCCTGCGGGCGGCAGAGCTCCCGAGTATAATCCTGCGGGCGGCAGAGCTCCTGCGTATAATCCGGGCAATGGGGCTCCTGCGTACAATCCCGGCGGCAGGGCTCCCGAGTATAATCCTGCAGGCAGCGGCAGAAATCCCGGCTATAATCCCGGTGCCGGCCCTTCCGGATACAATCAGGCCGGCGGCGGCAGGGCTCCCGGCTACAGTCCCGGCAGCAGCTCTCCCGGATACAATCAGGCCGGCGGCAACAGAAATTCCGGCTACAGTCCCGGCGGCGGGCCTTATGGTTACAATCAGGCCGGCGGCGGCAGGGCTCCCGGTTACGGTGCAGGCGGCAGCGGTATGCCTCCCGGATACCGTCCACCCGGCGGCGGTATGCCTCCCGACTACGGTATGGACGGCGGCCGGCTCCGCTCGATTCTTTTGGGTTGGGCTCCGTTCCTTGTGCTCGGCGTTCTTTTGATCATTATTTTGATCCTGTTTATCGTAGATCCCTTCCATGATTCCTCGGAAGAATCCTCCGAGTCCTCCACTACCGGCGAAACAGCGGCTCCCGGCGATGAGACGGACACCGAACATGCCATGGTCAATGGCCAGAATATTCCTCCGGATGCTCTCGAGATCGGCGGAAATTACTATTATGTCTTTTCCGGTCTGGGGCTTTCTTCAGTGGCCGCGGCGGAACAATACTGTGAAGACCGGGGAGGTCATCTCGCCGTCATCACATCGCAGGAGCTCAATGACCGCCTCTATCAGCTTTGCCTTGACAGCGGCGTCGAGACCGCCATTTTCGGATACAGTGATGAAAAGATCGAGGGAAACTGGGAATGGATCACAGATGATCAGCCCGGCTACACCAACTGGGGGCGTACAGAGCCCAACGGTGCTGCAGACGGAGAAGACTACGCAATTTTCAGTTCGAGCGAAGCAAACGGAAGATGGAACGATACGCAGTTCGGACATGAGACGACCGATTTTATCTGCCAGTGGAATGACAACGGCATTGTGGATGAACCGATCCAGGTCCGCATTCCGGACGATGCGGTCAAGTTTGACGGACACCATTATTACCTCTTCGACAACGGAAAGAGCAATTGGTGTGAAGCGCAGAACTTCTGCAAATCTTTAGGCGGTGATCTGGTCGTCGTCAACAATGGTGATGAGAATCAATTCCTAATGGACTATATAGATGATATGGGCTATGACAAGGCGTTCATCGGCTACTCCGACGAAGAATCCGAAGGACGCTGGTACTGGGTCGGCGGCAAAACTTCCCGGTACGTGGACTGGGGCATCACACCCGAGGGAGACGTCGCCCCTACAAATGAAACGCGCTGGTACAATTTTGCCGAGATCGACCTGCAGCTGACTGCCGGATCCTGGAAAGACGGCGTTTTCGGCCAGGACACGACTGCATATATCTGCGAGTGGGAATGAAGGAGACAGGGGACGGTTCTCTGTCTCCCCAAGAACCGTCCTCTGTCTCCCGATAACACTACGACTTCTTCCTTCTCCGGACAATCACCGCGCCTGCTGCCGCAGCCGCAAAGAGTCCGAACCAGAGATACATTTCATTTGCATCACCCGTTCTCACCGACCTTGGCGGCGTCTTCGGCTCGGGCGCCTGCGGACGATGCACCGTCTGTGCCTGATCCTCCAAATCTTTATGCTCAGCGACCAGCACCTTGTCCCCGGTCTGAGCCTGGATCTCGTAGAGCTCCTCGAACACCACATAATCCCCTGTCTCCAGTTCAGAAGCATTCATGGTAAATCTGACGACCGCCGTCCCGTCACTGCTGTCCGCCGTGAAGGACGTATGTCCTGTGATCTCTTTTCCTCCCGCCTCCGCCGGTTTTCCCGAAGATTTGTTCATGAGCGTCCCGGAAACATAATACTCTTTCCCGGGTATGAGATTCTTGTATGTGACCGTATCTTCGACCGTCACCGTTCCGGAGTAGTGGAGCTTTTTGTCT
>ODAI014405950.1_pt1 | contig 22609 bp, 18 predicted proteins | sample 1539321 | NCBI WGS metagenome assembly ODAI01 (sample SAMN02144231, study PRJEB22623) | gut metagenome | biome: sheep rumen | host: Ovis aries | place: New Zealand | reverse complement strand
TAAAATATGGTTTAAACTATTGCATGATGGAGAAATCCCTACAACAACACAAAACTTAAGTGATGCTGCTGCAGGTGAAAACTATGAGTGGACAGATATGTATGACAGAATGGCAAAAGAAGCTAAAGAAGAAGGATTTGACCATATTGCATATTTATTTGAAGCAGTTGGTAAAATTGAAAGAGAGCATGAAGCTAGATATAAAAAATTACTAGAAAACGTTGAAGGAGGACTAGTATTTAGTAAAGATGGAGATGCAATTTGGAAGTGTAGAAATTGTGGTCACATTGTTATTGGAAAACAAGCTCCAGAGGTATGCCCAGTATGTAATCATCCTAAGTCATATTTTGAAGTTAAGGCTGAAAACTATTAATATTAAATAGTATTTTATTATAAAACGCTAAAATTAGTAAATTTTAGCGTCTTTTTTTGCATAAAAAAGGAAAAAATGTTGATTTTTTTCAGAAAATATGCTATAATAAAAAAGTACTGAACTATCAGTATAGTATACATAAGACAAAAGAAAGAAGATAAACATACAAAAATCATGTATGTTTTTAATTTGTTTTTAATACATTTTAAAGATATTACAAAAGTTTATTAAATAGGAGGATGTAAAATAATGTTTAAATTTAAAATGTCTTTATTAGTAAAAAGTGCAAAATTTAAAGCTACAATTGCAGCTTTAGCAATTGCGGCAATACTTGCAGGTATAATTTTTATACCAAAAAACAGAGCTGGTGAAAAAAGCCAACAAGTTAACATTAAAGCAAATCAATCAGGAGTTACAGTAGCTGGTCACGGAATTACAGTTATTGAGAAAGATGGAAATGCAAATGGATATAATAACTTATTCTGTGTCGAGGAAGATGCTCATTTAAGTTATAGAACATACAGCAATCCAATTGATATTTCAGCAGCTGGAAATTATTTTAGTAACTTAAATTGTGCTAAATGGTTAATTAATAACATGTACGTTTCTAACATTAAAGGAAGCAATGGATTAAATGATGGAACTGCAAGACATGTTATGATTATGAACTTAGCTAACTTATTAACATCAGATACAGTTAAAGCAAAAGTTGCTACATATGGATTTGATGGATCAAGTGTTACACCACAACAAATATTTGCTTTAAGAGATGTTAAAATTGGTGGAACATATAAAGAAAATGCTTTAGAAGTAGTTGAACAAATTGCATTATGGAAATATACAAAAAATGCAGGTAATTCAATTTCAAATGCATATAGAAACAATCCTAACCAATATTTAGATGGTGCTAACTTAACAGCAGAACAACAAAAAACATTAAAATATGTATATTATGCGTTAACAGCTGTTGCTGATACTAAAGCTAATACAGCTTCAGGAAACAGCGTATCAAATTTCGTTACATTAAATAAACAAAATGCAAAATTTGATGAAAATACATATAAAGTAGGACCGTATTATTTAGAATCAAACGGAATGAGATTAACAACATATAGTTTTGGAAATCCTGCTAATGCTGAATACCCAGTTAAAATTACTATAACAAAAAATGATGGTACAACAGTACAAGCTGGAAGAGAAATAATTGAAAAGAATAAAGATGGAAGTTTCTTTATTAAATTAAACGGATATAAAGATAACGTTAAAAAAGTTGATTTAAGAATCGATTATATGATTTCTACAATCAATACAGAAGCATATGTATTAGATGGTGGAGATAAACAAAACTTAATGGGAATTGAAAAAAATGTTGGAGCTACAAGCTTATTTGATTCAAAAGATATAGTTGTTAAAGCTCCAGAAGGAAAATATTCAGTTGTTTTAAGAAAAGTTAAAGCAGATGGAACAACTATTATTTCTGAGTCTCCAGCAGCATTCAGCATAAATGGAGAAGAACAAAGTACAGTAAATGGTATTTTAGATATTGCTAAAGCAAAAACAATTGCTAATACAAATCAAGTAGATTCATATGAAATAATTGAAACAGAAGCTCCAGAAGGATTTACAAAATTTAATGGAACATTAAAATTAAATGTTAAATTCAAATTATCAGGTAAAACATATATAATAGATAGAGATAATACTGCAACTGAAGGATTTACAAATGGTGCTAAAGTTGACATTTCAAATGATAATACACAAATTACAATTACAGTACCAAACGACGAAATTCCAAAGCCAGGAGAATATAGTGTTGAATTATATAAAGTAGATAATAATGGAAACACAATCAATACTCCTGCAAAATTCAATATAAACGGTAAAGAAGAAACAACAAAAAATGGTAAAATTACAGTTGCTTCAAATGTAAAAGTAAATGATGAAACAACAGTTGGAAAATATACTATTAAAGAAACATCTGCACCAGAAAATTATCATTTATTTGATGGTACAATTAATTTATCAGTAAAAATGGTAAAAGAAGGTAATACATATGTATTAAAAGATAATGGTATTACATTCAATGTTGATAAAGAAAATAGTGGTGTTAAATTTACTTTAGAAGGATCAACAATTAAAATTTACGTACCAAACACTCCAAAAGAATTTGACTTAAGCTTACGTAAATATATATCAAAAGTTGATGGAAAAGATGTTAAACCAAGTAGAGAACCTATTATAAACGAACAATCAATCAAAAACTTAGAAGAAACAGGAACAGCTTCATATTATCACATTAAAGATAGTATAGGTGTTACTGTTGGTTCAGAAGTTGAATATACAATTAGAGTTTATAATGAAGGTGAAATCTTAGGATTTGCTAAAACTATAACAGATTACATTCCAGATGGATTAACTTTCGTAAGAATAGCTGATGAAAGTGCAAAAGAATATACTACAACAGCTAAAGAAGGAGATAAAGTAATAGTTCTTAACTATAATGGAAACAGAGAAATTCAAACATTAAGAGACTTTATCGGTAAAAAAGATATTAATGTAACAGATGCTTATTATCAAGAAGTTAAAATCATTTGTAGAGTAAATGATACAGATAAAACATATATTACAAGCCGTGCAGAAATATCAAATTATGGATATTCAGAAAAAGATGCTGAAGGTAATACAGTATGGAAAGACGCTAAAGCAATTGGAAATGTAGATAGAGATTCAGTTCAAAATACAATTAAAGATGCTTTAGACTTAGATAATTGGTATGAAAATGCTAAAGAAAGAACATATGTTGATGGAAATGGAAAAACAGTAGTTGATAAAAACTATTTCCCAGGTGTTCAAGATGATGACGATTTCGAAACAGTTGAAATATTATCAGGAAAATATAACATTGTTATTAGAAAAGTAGATTCTAAAGATCAAACACAAACATTAGCAGGTGCTTACTTTGGTGTTAAAGGTTCAAACATAGATACAGAAGTTGGACCAACAAACGAAAACGGAGAAGTTTCTGTAATTAAAGGTGTTCAAATTGTTAACGATAAACAAGTTGATAACTATACAATTACTGAAACAAAATCACCAGTTGATTATCACGCATATAATGGAGAAATTAAAGTTAAAATTGCTACAAAATATAATGGAACAACATTTGTAATTGATGAAAAAAATACATCAGTAGATGGAAAAGATGTTAAATTTATAACAAATAAAGATAACACAACAATTACAATTATAGTACCAAATGAGAAGAAACAATTTGATTTATCATTACGTAAATTTATTACAGAAGTTAATGGTAAAGAATTAGAAGAAAGTAGAGTACCACAAGTTGATACATCTAAATTAGCTAGTGGAGAGTCTACAACAGCTACATATACACATCCAAAGAATCCAGTAGATGTTAACCCAACAGATGTCGTTACATATACAATTCGTGTATATAACGAAGGTGAAGTTGATGGTTATGCTACAAAAGTTATGGATGATATTCCTTCAGGATTAGTTTTCTTACCAGAAAATGAAATCAATAAAGAATACGGATGGGTAATGTATAAAGAAGTAAAAGATGACGAAAAAGTTGCAGTATCTGCAAATACAATTAAATATAACAATAAAACATATGTTGCAACAGATAAAGCAGAAGGTGCTGACTTAATTGTAACAAAATATTTAGAAAACTCATTAATAAAATCTTTTGATGGTAAAACATTAGATTATAAAGATATTAAAGCTGCATTCAAAGTTGTTGAACCTGCTACATCTGATAGAATTATTACAAACTATGCTCAAATTACAGAAAACAAAGATTCTAATGGAAATCCAGTTATTGATAGAGATTCAACTCCAAATGAATGGAATGATGGTGAAGATGATCAAGACATTGATAAAGTTAAAGTTAGATATTTTGACTTAGCTTTAAGAAAATGGGTAACTAAAGCAATTGTTTATGAAAACGGAAAAGAAACAGTTACTGAAACTAACCATGGTCCATGGGATAATCCAGAACCAGTTGTAAAAGTTGATTTGAAAAATACAAATATTAATGATGTAAAAATTAAATTTGAATATTCAATCAGAATATACAACCAAGGTGAAATCGCAGGTTATGCAAAAGAAATTTCAGATTACATTCCACAAGGATTAAAATTTGTTCAAGAAGATAACCCAGAATGGACAGAAGTTGATGGTAAAATAGTAACTAGAGCTTTAGAAAATACTTTATTACAACCAGGTGAATATGCTGATGTTACTGTAGTATTAACATGGATAAATGGAACAAATAATTTAGGAACAAAAGTTAATGTTGCTGAAATTAGTGAAGACTACAATGATTATGGAACACCAGATATAGATTCTACACCAAACAATAAAGTTCCAGGTGAAGATGATATTGATGATGCACCAGTTATCTTAACAGTTAGAACAGGTGAACCTATTATTTATACAGGTGTTGCTATTGCAGCTATTGCTATAGTTTCATTAGGTATAGTGTTCATTAGAAGAAGAGTTCTTAAATAAAATTTTTGTGTAAATAACACATTTTAAAAGCAATAAAGATATTTTAAACATTTTATATAGAGCAAGAGGCTTACGCCTCTTGTTTTTTTTGTGCTTTAATGATATGATGGGGGCAAGGAAGCTTTGCACTTGTGCATTGGGTCGTCGAAAAGTCCCGAAAAAAGTCGACCAGCTAAATAATTAACGCTCCGTTCGTTTACTGGCGTTTGGATTTGGGTGGAAGACGATAGGTGGGGGCGCCAAGCTGCGCACTACACTTCGCGTTAATTATTTAGCTGGTCGACTTTTTTCGAGACTTTTTGACTACTTTACAGTTTTTTTAATGCAAAGCGTGTTGGGAGGATTAATATAAATATGGAAAAGATTATTCAGATTATTGCGGGTGAATTAGGTGTTAAGTATGGACAGGTTGAGAACACTGTTAAGCTTATTGATGAGGGGAATACCATTCCTTTTATTGCGCGTTATAGGAAAGAGGTTACTGGGGGATTAAGTGATGAACAGTTACGTGACTTGGGAGAGCGCTTGAGTTATTTGCGTAATTTGGAGACTAGAAAAGAAGAGGTTAGAAATTCTATTGAGGAGCAAGGTAAACTTACTGATGAGATTGTTGCAGCTTTGGAGAATGCTAAGATTTTAGCTGAGGTTGAGGATATTTATAGACCTTATAAGCAAAAGAAGAGAACTAGAGCTACTATTGCTAAGGAAAAAGGGTTAGAGCCTTTGGCTGATATTATTTTTGCTCAAGAGGAAGTAAAAGATATTAATGAGATTGCTAAAGAATTTATTGATAGCGAAAAAGGTGTTGAATCTGCTGAAGATGCAATTGCTGGTGCTATGGATATTATCGCTGAAAATATTTCTGATAACGCTAAATATAGAAAAGAAATTAAAAGATTATGTTATAGAGATGGATTAATTGTTACAAAGGGTGATCCTGAAGTTAAATCAAGCTATGAAATGTATTATGATTTTAATGAAAAGGTTAACAAAATTCCGAGCCATAGAATTTTAGCTATTAATAGAGGTGAAAAAGAAGACTTCTTAAAGGTTAAAATGGAAAAACCAGAGGAACAAATTATAGAATATATTGAAAGAGATATTATAAAAAAATCAGCTTCAAAGGGTGGTACACAAAACAATCAGTTTGAGCAAATTTTAAAAAATACTATTTTAGATAGTTTTAAAAGATTGATTGAACCATCAATTGAAAGAGAAATACGTTCTGATTTAACTGAAAAAGCAGAAGAACAAGCTATTAAAGTATTTGGACAAAATGCAAAACAATTATTGCTAGGTGCACCTCTAAAAGGTTTAACTGTAATGGGATTTGACCCTGCATATAGAACAGGTTGTAAAATCGCTGTAATTGACGAAACAGGAAAATTGCTAGCAACAACAACAGTATACCCAACTGAACCACAAAATGATGTAGAAGGTGCTAAAAAAGAGTTAATTAAACTTATTAATAAGTTTGATGTAAATATGATTGCCATTGGAAATGGAACAGCTTCTCGTGAGTCTGAAACTTTTGTTTCAAATATGATTTCTGAATTAGATAAAGAAATTTATTATGCAATTGTAAGTGAGGCAGGAGCATCTGTTTATTCAGCTTCAAAACTTGCAACTGAAGAGTATCCTGATATAAATGTTTCATTAAGAGGTGCAATTTCAATTGCTAGAAGACTACAAGATCCATTAGCTGAACTTGTTAAAATTGAACCTAAAGCTATTGGCGTTGGTCAATATCAACACGATGTTAATCAAAAAAGATTAACAGAAAGTTTAACAGGCGTAGTTGAAGATGCTGTTAATAAAGTTGGAGTTGATGTAAATACCGCAACACCATCACTATTATCATATGTTTCTGGTATAAATAAAACAATTGCAAATAATATTGTTAAGTATAGAGATGAAAATGGAAAATTAAAAGAACGTAAGGAATTATTAAAAGTACCAAAGCTTGGAAAAGTTGCATTTGAACAATGTGCAGGTTTCATTCGTATTTTTGATGGAAAAAATCCACTTGAAATAACTGCGGTTCACCCTGAAAGCTATGATGTAGCTGAAAAATTGCTAAAGAAAATCGGATATGACAAATCTGATTTGATTGATAAGGAGAAACTAAATCAAATAAAAGCCCACTTATCTGCATTAAATGTGGAAAACACTGCTAAAGAATTAGAGGTTGGAGAGCTTACATTGAAAGACATTATAGACGAACTTTCAAAACCAGGTAGAGATCCAAGAGATGAAATGCCTAAGCCTATTTTACGTAGTGATGTTCTAAAATTCGAAGATTTAAAAGAAGGAATGATTCTTACAGGAACTGTTAGAAACGTTATAGATTTCGGTGCTTTTGTTGATATTGGTGTTAAGCATGATGGTTTAGTACATATTTCAGAACTAAGTGATAAATTTGTTAAAAATCCATCTGATATTGTATCAGTTGGGGATGTTGTTAAAGTTAAGGTTATAAAAATTGATACTGAAAGACAAAAAGTTGGACTAAGCATGAAGATTTAATTTGCAGAAAACCTTTTGATTATGCATGAAAGGAAGAAAATAATATGAAACAAAACGAAAGAATAAAAGATATTATTATTGCTGTATTATTAATTGTAATTTTCATTTACTTTATTTTAGGAATAAATTCGTTGAGTCATGGAGATAAAATGGGATTTTTCAACTTTAGGTGTTATATAATGTCATCTGACTCTGATGAATCGAACGCTAATGCTGGTGATTTAATTGTTGCAACAAAAATTAAAACAGAGAATATAAAAGAAAACGATTCTATTATTTACAAAAAAAATAATAGATTATACATAGAAGAGGCAAAAGAAAATAATCTTCAAGATAAAGAAGTAGTTGGAAAGTTTTTATTCAAGGTAAAGGGGTTAGGAAATATTGCAATGTTCATGAGAACCCCGTTAGGTATAATTAACATACTAATGATTTTTGTTTGTGCAATTATAATTATTAAGAAAATTGTTAAGAATAGGGAAGAAAGTTCACAAGACGATTTAAAAACGATTGAATCTGATAACCAAAATAAAAATGAAAATTAAGAGGAAACAATATTATGAAAGATAATAAAGATGTTAAGAAGGATGTAAAAAAACGGAAATAAAAAGAAAATTATAAATATAATTGAATATGTAATTATTTTTCTTGTTGTGTTTTTTAATGCAATATTGGTTTTTCAATCAATGAATAATCCAAATAAAACACCAAATTTATTTGGAAAAAAAGCGTTTATTATTATTTCTGGCAGTATGATTCCTGAAATTCAAATAGGTGATGTGGTTATAGTAAATGACACAGATGCAGTTAAAATTGGTGATGTAATTGCTTTTAGAAGGGATTCAACTGTTATTGTTCACAGAATAGTAAAGGAAATGAATATAAATGGTGAAGTAATGTATCAAACTAAAGGTGATAATAATAATGTTGAAGATAAAGAATTAGCTCCAAAATCAACAGTTGAGGGAGTTATGATTGGAAAGATTCCAGCTATTGGAAAAGTTTTGATGTGGCTTTATAATCATTTATCAATTGTTATAGTTGTTCTTATTGCTATTTTAATTTTAAGATTCATATTTAGATAATGAACATGTAATTGCATAAAGAGTAATCAGGTTCTAAAAGAACTCCTTTAAAATAAACTTATATAAAGTTTGTTTTAAAGGAGTTTTTACTATGGAACATTTAATGAAAACGACATTGTTAGGATTATTTTTTGGGACATTTGGAACTACATTAGGAGGAGTTATAGGGGTTACGTTTAAAAGAAATTCAAATAAATTTTTAAGCTTTATTCTGGCACTGGCGTCTGGCTTAATGACTGCTATTGTATGTTTTGAATTGGTGCCAGAAGCTTTGGAAATCTCAGGGTTAGCTTCAGTATTATGTGGCATAGTATGTGGAATTTTATTAATGATTTTATGTGATATTTTTGTTGAAAATAAGTTTCAAAAAGTGACAATACATGATAAAAAAGATAGATTATTGAAAACTGGAATTATAGTGAGCATTGGATTGGCAATTCACAATTTTCCAGAGGGCTTGGCTATTGGATCTGGTTTTGAAGCTTCGAAAACTTTAGGATTTTCACTTGCACTTGCAATTGCTTTACATGATATTCCAGAAGGAATTTCAATGGCTGTTCCTATGAAAAATGGTGGAATGAATTCTATTAAGGTATTGTTTTATGTCATTCTTTCAGGTGTTACAACAGGTATTGGAGCTTTTTTCGGTTCACTAATAGGTGGAATATCACAAAACGTTATAGCTGTTTGTTTATCTTTTGCAGCGGGTGCAATGTTATACATAGTTTCTGGAGAACTTATGCCTGAATCAAATACACTATATAAAGGAAAGCTACCTACTATTGGACATATTGCTGGTTTTGTATTGGGAATGTTAAGTTTGACAATCTGATAGAAATGAACAATTACAACCATTTCTGGGTTTTGATTTATTTTAGGAAATAATTGGAAATCTATTGAAAATTTAAATGTTTCAATATATAATATCAAAAGTAAAGAACTTTGATTTTCACAAATGAAAAGGAGGAAAATTTATGGCAACAAGAGATAAAAATATATGGATTTTAATAGTGTTTATTTTAGCAGGCCTTGTAATAGGGGGACTTATAGGTCAATTTGCTTCTAAAGTTGATTATTTATGGTGGCTTGCTTATGGTGAAAGCTTTGGTTTATCACAACCACTACAATTAGATTTAAGTATTGTAAAATTAACATTTTCATTAATGTTAAAAATAAATATTGCAAGTATTATTGGAATGGCTATTGCAATTTTTGCTTACAGAAAAATCTAATTATAATGAACAAAATGAATTATTCTGGGAGAAAGGACGTATATGACTATAAAAATTAAACAACTTCCAGAGAGTGAAAGGCCATATGAAAAACTGGAAATATATGGCGAAAAAATGTTATCAAATGCCGAGCTTTTGGCAATAATAATAAAAAGCGGAACTAAAGAGAATACATCTGTAGAACTTGCAAACAAAATTCTATCACTTGTAGATAATAATGTATTACAATCTTTACAAGATTTTTCACTTGAAGATTTCAAAAAAATTAAAGGAATTGGAAAAGTAAAAGCAATTCAATTAAAAGCTATGTGCGAACTGGCAAGAAGGATGTCTCAGCCGGTTAATAAGAAGAACATAAAGGTAAATTCTTCTATTGATGTAGCAGAGCTATTAATGGAAGAATTGAGGTTTGAAAAGATTGAACATGTTAAACTATTATTGTTAAATGCCAAAAACATAATAGTTAGAATTATAGATATTTCAAAGGGTGGTATGAATTCTGCAATAGTAGAGCCAAAAGAGATTTTACAAGAGGCAATAAAGTCGGGAATTCCTAAAATTATACTTGTACATAATCATCCGAGTGGTGACTCAACACCAAGTAAGGCCGATATAGAGTTAACTAAAAGGTTATATTCAGCTGCCAATATTATAGGAATTCAATTATTAGATCATATTGTGATTGGTGACAGGTGTTATACAAGTATTTTTTCGGCAGAAAGGATTGTGGAAAATTAAATGAGAAAATCTAGATTTAAAAAGATTTTTGGATTAGCATCTAAAGATATTGGAATTGATTTAGGTACAGCTAATCTTTTAGTAACTTTAAAAGGAAAAGGAATTGTATTAAAAGAGCCATCTGTTGTTGCAATAGATAGAAAGACTGGAAGTATTTTAGCAACTGGTTATGAGGCAAAAGAAATGCTTGGAAGAACTCCTGATGAAATAAAAGCAGTAAGACCAATGAAAGATGGTGTAATTGCTGATTTTACAGGAACGCAATTAATGCTTAAAAATATTTTAACAAAGGTATGTCAAAGATATAGCATTGGAAAACCAAGGGTAGTTGTTGGTGTACCATCTGGAATTACTGAGGTGGAAGAAAGGGCTGTTGAAGAAGCTGTTTTATATGCTGGAGCAAGAGAAGTGTATTTAATTGAAGAACCTATGGCTGCTGCAATTGGTGCCAATATGGATGTTGCTGAACCAAGTGGAAATATAATTGTAGATATTGGTGGTGGAACAACAGAAGTTGCTGTAATTTCATTAGGTGGAATAGTTGTTAGCAATTCTATTAGAGTTGCTGGGGATGAACTAGATGAAGATATAGTAAATTATGTAAAAAGAGAAATGAATTTAGCAATTGGAGAAACAACTGCTGAAGATATAAAAATAGAAATTGGATGTGCACTTCCATTAATGACGGATTTAGCAAAAGAAGTAAAAGGAAGAGATTTGGCAACTGGTCTTCCTAGAACAGTTTATATTACATCATCTCAAATTCAAGAAGCAATGCAAGAATCTATTGGGAAAATTGTAGATATTGTTAAAAATACTTTGGAAAGAACACCTCCAGAATTAGCATCAGATATTATGGAGAAGGGAATTGTTTTAGCTGGTGGAGGTTCACTAATTAAAAATTTAGACAAGCTATTAAGCCAAGTTACAGGTATGCCTGTTTTAATTGCTGACAATGCTTTAGATTGTGTTGCTAGAGGGGCAGGAAAAACATTAGATGAGATTGATAAATTAAAAACTGTATTGCTTAATGCAAGAAAAAGAAAGTAATACATGAAAGGAATTGCAGAACTTGATGGACAAGAAAAAAAAGAATTCAGTGATTGGAATTGTTATAACTATTTTAATTCTAATATTTTTAGTTGCGATTTCTAATACGAAAATTGAAAAAGTATCACAAATTGGTAATCCATTTACTAATTTTGTAAATTCAATTCAAAATGGTATGGTGTACTTGAAAAACAAGATTGCTGGAAATGATTCATTTTTCGTTAATTTAGATGAAATGAAAAAAGAAAATGAAGAGTTGAAAAAGAAAAACAGTGAATTAGAACAATCATTGAGAGAATTAGAAATTGTAAAGGCAGAGAATGCTACTTTAAAAGAATATGTAAATTTAACAGACAAATACACAGAATATAAAACTTATCCTGCATATGTTATTCAATCTGATATTAGTAATTATAGTAAAATAATTATGATAAATGCTGGTAAGAAAGATGGAATTGATGTTGATATGACAGTTATTTCTGATAAAGGTCTTGTTGGACATGTTATTTCTGTAACAGATGATACAGCAAAAGTTCAAACCATTATAGATACATCAAGTACTGTAACGTGTACAATTAGCACTACAAGAGATAGCATTAGTGCAAGAGGTGTTATAGATTCTAATGATGAAATAAGAGCAACTTTTATACCAACAGAAGCTAATGTCTTAGAGGGAGATACTGTTGAAACTTCAGGAATAGGTGGAATTTACCCTAAAGGTATTCATATTGGTACTATAAAAAAAGTTGTAAATACAAAAAATATTACTAATAGATATGCTATTATAGAGACAGCAGTTGATTTTTCAAAATTAGAAACTGTATTAGTTATAACAAATTAGTTAATTTTAGAACGTTTCTCATAGAATAAAATACTGTGAGAAACGTCTTTGTGACTAAGAAAAGAAGGTGAATTATCTGAAAAAGACAATTTCAATTATTGGAATAATATTTATTTTTTTTATATTATATTTTATGCAAATAGATTTTTTTAGTTGGTTTAATATTGCAGGTATAAAGCCAAATTTATTTATAGTTTTGGTTCTATGTGTTGGTTTATTTGTAGGTAGAAATTATGCAATGCCTTTAGGCTTTATAATAGGTATATATTTAGATGTTTTGGCAGGAAGACAAATTGGGATTTCGGCTATTATATATGCTTTAATAGGTTTTCTAGGAGGATATTTTGATAAAAATTTCTCAAAGGATAGTAAAATAACAATATTGCTTATGGTAGCAGGGTGTACTTTGTTATTTGAAACAATTGTATATTTGTATAATTGTGCAAGGAATCTTATACCACTTCAGATTATAGGATTTATAAAAATATTGCTAATTGAGATTGTTTTCAATATATTGTTAACAATTATTTTGTATCCTTTAATTAGAAAAGTAGGGTATATGTTAGAACATGTATTTAAAAGTAAGAAAATTTTAACTAGATATTTTTAATATGTGTAGCTGATTTTATAAAAAAATGTTTTGAAAGAGGTGAAATTTTGGGCAATTCAGATGCTAGAAATAGTAGAATAAAGTATAATGTTTTATCAATGTTAGTATATATTGTTGGAATTATATTGTTGGTTCAACTTTTCAACCTTCAAATTATAAAGGGCCAAGAATACAGGGAACAATCAAATACAAGATTGACAAGAGAGTCAGTTTTAAAAGCTGCAAGAGGAAATATATTAGATAGAACAGGTAATCCTATAGTTTCAACTACTATGGGTTTTAGACTTGATTTGTATAAAACTAAAGTTGATAATCAAACTTTGAATGATACTATTCTAAAAATTGTTAACATTTTAGAAAAAAATGGGGATAAGTACTGCGATAATTTACCTATTTCTGTTGAACCTTTTGCTTATAAAATTGAAAATGAAGATGGCCAAAAGGAATGGAAAAAGAAAAACAAGATTGATGAAAATGCTTCTGCAGAAGATTGTTTTTATGCGCTTAAAGAAAAGTACGAAATTCAAAGCACAGATGTTAATGAAACTAGAAAAATAATGACAATAAGATATGAAATTTCTCAAAATGGTTACAGTAGCACAAAGCCTGTAGAAATATGTAATAATTTAAGTAGGGCGAGTAGTATGGAATTAAGTGAACAAAATTCTAAGTTTGCTGGAATTGATATTGTAACAGAACCAATTATTTCATATACATCTGGAAGTTTAGCATCACATATATTAGGCACGGTAGGTAAAATAAAAAAAGAAGAATTAGAGGGAAGAGAAGATACATATGATATGAATGACTTAATTGGTAAAACAGGAATTCAATATGTATTCGAAGATGTGCTAAAAGGTAAAAATGGTATCAGACAAATTGATATGGATATTGATGGGAAAATCACGGGAGAGTATATTGCAGAAGAAGCTGTAGCAGGGTCTGATGTTGTTCTTACAATAGATTCAAATGTTCAAGAAATAACAGAAAAAGCGTTAAAAGATAATATAACGAAAATATCAACTGGAGGTTTTGCTTCAAGAAGTGATGCTGATGCAGGTGCTGCTGTTGTTATGAATGTAAAAACAGGAGAGATACTTGCAATGGCAAGTTATCCTGATTATGAACCTCAATTGTTTGTAGATGGGATAAGCAACGAAAAATATAGTGAATATGAAAAAAAATCAGCATTATATAATAGAGCAATAAGCGGGGCATATGCTCCAGGTTCAATATTTAAAATGATTACAGCTATTGCAGGTCTAGAAAGTGGAGCAATTAATGTGAATACTACTATAAACGACACAGGGGTGTACCCACATGCACATAAACCAGTATGTTGGTATTATACGGAATATGGAAGAGGACATGGATATTTAAATGTGTCTCAAGCAATTAAACATTCATGTAATTATTTCTTTTACGAAGTAGGAAATAGAATTGGAATAGATACAATAGAAAAATATGCAAAATATTTTGGATTAGGTAAGAAAACAGAAGTAGAATTACCAAGTGAAGCAACTGGGAAAGTAGCTAGCAGGTCTATTGCGGATAATGAAAATAGAAGTTGGTATTTGGGAGAAACTTTGTCTGCATCAATTGGACAAAGCTATAATAATTTCACACCAATACAAATGGCTAAATATATTAGTATGTTAGCTAATGGTGGAAAAGATATAGATGTTACATTAGTTAAAACAATAATAAATAGTGATGGAACTCAAATGTCAAAACGTGATATTAATGAATTTGTAAATAATAAATTAGGATTTGATTCAAATAATAAAACAGAAGAAATGAATATTTCTCAAGATAATTTACATGCTATCTTGGAAGGTATGAAGGGTGTTACAAGTGAATCAGGCGGAACTGCATATTCAACTTTTGCAGGGTTTAATATGGAAGTAGCTGGAAAAACAGGAACTGCTCAAGTTGGAAATAAAACAAATGGATGGTTTGCTGGTTTTGCTCCATATGATAATCCAGAAATCGCGGTTGTAGTTGTTGTTGAAAATGTTACACATGGTGGATATACTGCAGAGGTTGCAAGAGATATTTTTGCAGAGTATTTTGGAATGAATGCAAGTAAAATTGTTGAATCACAAGAAGCAATTCCAAGTATCCAACAAATAAGATAAAATTTTAAGGTTAGGGATAGCTCTCACTTAAAAGAAAGGATGAAAAAATGTCTGATAATGGTATTATATTTAATTTAAAAAAGAGACACATAACTGTTAAAATAAATGATGAAACAGAATATAAAACTGTTATTACATGTTTGAAAAAGAAATTGCCAGAACTCAAAAAATTATATAAAGATTCCACTCCTGAGATTTATATAATGGGCAAAGAATTTTCTAATAAGGAAATATACTCTATTCAAAAAATAGTTGATAAATTTTTTGACATTGATGTTAATTTCTCATGTTCAAAAATGTTAGGACTTCATGGAATTAGAAAAACCTTTTATAAAGATATTGCAGTTTCTAAAACTAAATTTATAAGAAATTCTCTAAGATCAGGTCAAAAAGAAGAGTTTGAAGGAAGCTTAGTTGTTTTAGGAGATGTAAATTATGGAGCAGAGGTCATTGCTGGTGAAAATATTGTTGTGCTTGGAATACTAAGAGGATTGGCACATGCTGGCGCTAAAGGGAATAAAGAGGCTATTATTTCAGCAGGTTCAATACAGGCAAATCAGATTAGAATTGCAGATGTAGTGAAAGAGTTTGAGAGAGAGGAATTTGAAGGTTCTTCGATTAAAACAAATGCTTTTTTAAATGAAAAAGATGAAATTATAATTGAATAATTAAACATGTGGACGGTTCTAGATGTCATCGAATAATTCGACATATAGAACCGTCCAAGTTGTTAATTCATTTAATTTAAAAGAAGGAGAATTAAAGCAAGGAATAAGTATTCATCTTGAATTCCTTCCTGATATAAAAAGAATATTATACATACTAAAAGTAAATCGTCGAAATATATTTTTAATCCGAAAATTTCAAATAACGCTTCTTCTTTTTCTTCATGTAAGGTTGAACAAGCATTCATTTTAACATTTTTATTCTCAGATTCTGGTTCAAATTCAAAAGTGGTGTGTGATTCTGGCTTGATACGATTATTTTCAGATTTGTTATTATAACGATTATAAATTGGCGCTCTAGACACATATTGTTGTTTTTTTCTAAAAAATGGAGGTGGTAAATAGAAGTTATTGTTGTACATGCTTATTATCACCGCCTAAAGGATTCATTATTTCAATGATTTTTCCCATCTTCATTAATTGGATATACTGATCAACTTTGCTTTTTCTGCTTTCTTTTAAATAGGGTTTTAAAGATTTTAGCAAGTTTGTTCTAGAATCATCTTGCTTGCTATTCATTGAATTCATAATTTGTTGCATCTTAAAAAAAGTATTCATGTCGAAATTCTCGAATATATTGTTTGTTCGGTCATCAGAGTGGTTGCTATTGGAAGAATTATTGTTTTCAGATTTGTTTTCGAATTCGATTGAAGGTTCATTTTTTGATTGATTTGAATTATTACTCATAGAGTTTAGAATGTTTTTTATATTATCAGGCATTTCTGCATTTCCATTCATCATTTTACTGAAATTCTGCATCATTGCAGACATATCTTCATTCAAACTAAATCACCTACACTTTTTATACTAATAAAAATCTTAGTAATAGTATATGCTTAATAATTTTAAATGTTACAAATTTGATTTCCAATTAGAAGAAATAATTAGTGTATATTGAAAAAATCTGTGTCAATATATTGTAATTTTCCCAAAATTATTATAAAATACTGTAAGTAAATTGTAATATAAAAAGCGATAATAAAATAAATACAAAAAATATATCACAATATGTAAAAAACTTTTTGTAATTCACATATTAAAATTGACAAATTTTTATTTTTTTATGTACTAAAATGTGTGAAGAAAAAAGGTACAAGAGGTGGTAAGGATGTTTCAAAATATAGAAAAAGGTTTTAATAAAGAGGAAAACCAAAAAGAGGATGTTAAATTATATAGAATTGCTGAACTTAAAGAATTAGTAAAGAAATTTTTTGTAAAGCAGAATATATTGCTATACATTGTTTCACTAATGGTTTCAATGGTCAGTTTTGGAGGAAATAGTTCATTAGGACTAGCTCCGTTTGCTTTAGCCATTGTGGCTGCAACTTTGAGTAATGCAATACCAATAGGCTTTGTATATGTACTTACATGTATTGGAACTTTTGTTGGATTTGGACCAAGCGGATTATTAAATTATGTTGTTACATCAGTTGTATTCTTCATTAGTTTGTTTATTTTTAAAACAAGAATTCAAGAAGATTGCAATGAAAGAAGAAAGGTTGGAAAAAATCTTATAATTGCAAGTTTAGTTGTTCAAATAGCTCCAATAATATTTGGTACATTTTATTTATATGATTTATTAATTGGAATTATGCAATCAATTATTGTATTCATATTCTATAAAATATTTGTAAATTCAATAACTGTAATTAGAGACTTCAATTATAAAAAAGTATTTTCAATAGAGGAATTAATGGGAGCTAGCATGTTAATTGCAATAGCACTTTCAGCATTGACACCAGTACATGTGTTAGGTTTCTCAGTTAAAAATATATTATGCATTTTAATGGTTTTAGTTTTAGGATGGAAAAATGGAATGCTTGTTGGAGCAACAGGTGGAATAACAGTAGGAGTAGTTTTAGGTATTATTGACGTAGGAAATCCAATAATGATTGCTGCATTTGCAATTTCAGGACTACTTTCAGGATTGTTTAGTAGATTCGGAAAACCAGGAGTAATAATTGGCTTTGTTTTAGGAAACACTGTACTAACATATGTTTCAAATGGAAATATTGTACCTATCATAGTATTCCAAGAAATTTTGATAGCTTCATTAGGTTTATTACTTATTCCAAAGAAAATTGAATTTGTAATCGAAGATGTGTTTACTAACTCAAAATTATTACCAGAAACTACTGGCAGAGCATTAGAAGGAAGCAAAGAGACAATTAGAAAACTAACAAATATATCAGAAACAATTTCTGAAATTGCTCAAAGTTATAAACAAACAGCAGCTACTGTTTTAGATGATGAAATGACAAAAATTGAACAGGAAAATAAAGAAATATTTGTTAAAGAGTTACACAATAATATTGAAAACATGGAAGAAAACATGCTTTATGAAGAACTTTATTATTCAGACGAAATTGTTTCAGATATTTTTAAAGCTTTATTAATTAATACAAGAATCACTAAGAAACAATTAGTGGATATATTTTCTAATCATAACAATTATATATTAGGGTATGATGAGGAAAGTGATAATTCTTCAATAGAAAAAGATATTTCTGAAATGATAAAAAAGATAAACTATTCATATAAAACAAGTAAGATGAATTTCGTTTACAAAAAGAAAATTGAAGAAAATAATAAAAATGTATCAGCACAATTACAAGGAGTTTCAGACATAATTGCAGAAGTTGCTGATGAACTTGAAGAATCTCAAGCAAATGAAGTAGAAGAAGAATTTAAGAACGAAAAAGAACAAATAATACAATTATTAAAACAAAAACAAATTAACATTGACGAAATATATATTAAACAAGAAGATACTGGAAGATATAAAATTACAATATATCAAAAATGTTGTGATGAGCTTGATGGAAGTGAATGCCCATATAAGACAATAGGACAAGTTATTTCAAGAGTTTTAAAAGAAAAAATCAGTTTAGTGGAGCAAAGTTGCGGTTTAAGAAAGAAAGAGGATATTTGTAAGTTTTCATTTATGTCAAAGGATAAATTTAATTTGCAAATTGGAATTGCTAAATCAACTAAAGATGGTTCACCAGTTTCTGGAGATACAAGTATTCAAACTAGACTTGAGGATGGAAAATATTTAATTGCTTTAAGTGATGGTATGGGGTCAGGACCTGAAGCAAGAAAAAGCAGTAAAATAGCAATCAAAATGCTTGAAAGGTTGTTAACATCAGGGTTTAAAAAAGATACATCAATAAAATTAATAAATTCAACATTAGCGTCAACAATGAAAGATGATGACATGTATGCAACATTAGATATTGCAATTTTAGATTTATATGCTGAAAATATGGAGTTTGTAAAAAATGGTGCATGTCCAACCTATGTAAAAAGAGGAAAAGATGTGCAATTATTAAAATCTATTACAATGCCAACTGGAATAATTGAAAATATCGAATTAATTGAATATGATAAAGATATTAAACAAGGTGATATTATTATAATGTGTTCAGATGGTATTATAGAGTCAAATAACGATTATCAAAACAAAGAATTATGGCTAAAATATTTATTAGAAGAAATAAATAGTGAAGATGTCCAAAAAATAGCTGATATTATTATATCAGAAGCTATTGACAATGATTTTGGTAAAGAAAAGGATGATATGACAGTAATAGTTGCGAAAGTTTGCTAAATTTTAGCAAACTTTTTATGCTTTATAAAAAATCAAAAAAATAGTTTACAACAAAATTGTTGTTATGTTATAATTTTAGAAGAATAAAACGAGGTGATTTAATGAATCAAATATTAGTAACAAATGAAGAAAATGGAGCTTCATCAAATGAGATGAAACCTATTATAAAATTTTTCTGTATAGTGTGTATAGTTTTTGCTATAATTTTAATTTTCTGTGGAGGATTTTCTCTATATAACAATTTATCAAAGAAAAATGATTTTCCTAATCCAGAGTTAATAAGTGAAAAAGAAGGAAGTCATTTAAATGTCAAAATAAATGGTGAAACTGATGGAAACAAAATAGGAATTAATAAATTTGTATATTCATGGAACGATGGAAACGAAACAACTTTATCAGGAGATGGAAAGTCAAAAGTTATATTCCAAATTGAAATGCCACAAGGTGATAATAAATTCAGTTCATATGTTATAGATGTTAATGGAAATAAAACAAAATATGAAGATATTCATGTATCATTTACTGCAGAGGAAGATACAATTAAACCGGTAATTACATTAGAAAACATCGGCGGAAAATTAGAAGTTACAGCTACAGATGAAAGAGAATTAGATTATTTAACATATAAATGGGAAGATGGTGAAGAAGTTAAAGTAGAAGTTTCTGAAGAAGACAAGTCTACTATAAAACAATCAATTGACGTGGAAAAAGGAACTAAAAAAATAACTTTAACAGCTGTAGATAAATCTGGAAATGAACAAACAAAAACAAAAACAATAATTGGGTCAAATGGACCAACAATTAAAGCTTCATTATCAAATGGAAATTTTGTAGTTAAAGTAACAGATGAATTTGGAATTACAAAAATAGAATATACTCATAATGACGAAAAACATACAGTTGAAGATTTGCCAAAAGACGCAACAGAATTCGAATTTAAAGTACCATTAAAAGCGGGAGAAAACTACTTAAAAATTGATGCATACGAAAATGGTATTATGACAGAATACAAATGTAAAAAGACAAAATAAAAGTAAGGTGAAAGCGAATGATTCAATATATTTATATTATTGATCAAGAAGATTATTTATGTGATAAGTTAAAAGAGCTATATAGAGATGAAAAAAACTTTTGTTTTAAAAAAGTTAAAGAGAACGAACTTGATATTGCATTAAAAAATATTCCAGAATTAATAATAATTCATGAAGATGCATTAAATAGAAACATAATTGACATATGTAATGAAATACGTGAAAATGACGATAATCGTATTACGCCTATTATTGTAATTTCATCTAATACAGATCATAATCATAGGGTAGAGGTGTTGAAATCATCAGTAGAACATTTTATTAAAAAGCCAATAGATGAGGAATATTTGTACTATACTATTTTAAACATAATAAGACTTTTGGATATCAACAGAACTGTTAGCCCATTAACTGGGCTTCCAGGAAATGTTCAAATACAGGCAGAAATGAAAAAAAGACTTATGAATCACGAAAGATTTGTAATGCTGTATCTTGATTTAGATAATTTCAAAGCTTATAATGATATGTATGGTTTTATAAAAGGTGATGAAGTAATAAAATTCACTGCAAAAACAATTGTGAAAAATGTACACGAAACTGACCCAGAAAATGGTTTTATAGGTCACATTGGTGGAGATGATTTTATAGCAATTATTTCAAATGATAAATATGAAGAACTATGTCAAAATATAATTTTGGATTTTGATTATAATGTTTTAGATTATTATACCAAAGAACATATTGAAAAAGGATACATAGAAATTGAAAATAGAAAAGGGATAATTGAGCAATTTCCAATTGTGTCAATATCAATTGGTGTAGTTGATGTTGATGAAAACTATCATAATATCTTGGAAATAGGAGAGGTTGGTGCACAGGTTAAACATGCATCTAAAACTATTCCGGGAAGTACCTATGTTGTAAACAGAAGAAAGGTATCACTTTAGAATCAAATGAAGCTTATATATAGTAAACGAAGGAGGAAAAAATGCAGGAACAAGGACTAGTTGTAGTAAAAGATAATTTTTTAACAAGAATTACACAATCAATAAAAAGATTTTTCTTTAAAGGTAGAATGAAAGATTTACTGGAAGATACTAATAGACCAAAAATAAAAATTATTGAAAGTAATGAAGAATTTGTACAAAAAGAAATTGTTGATGCAAGACGTGCTTATAGAAAATATGTAATTAATAATAACAAGAATATTTCAAAAGATGTATTATCATATATTAGTATGAAAATAGAAGAAAATGAAGAAAAAATAAATCAAATAATTGATATAAATAACGATAGTATCACATACCAAGAAATTGCTGAAATGGTTATTGAGGAGAAACAGCAGATTGTAAAATTTAAAGCTAAAAACAACAAAACAGGGCGATACAATGTTCCTGTGGGAGTTATAGGAATTGAATGTGATAATGTTGAAGATTCAATTAAAGCAATGTTAAAAGCGGTTTCAACTAGAAATGCTGTAATTATTTTACACAATAATTTTAATATATACAGTACAGAGTCATTGGTATTGTTAATATTTAAAGAGTGCCTAAAGAATTTTTATATTGATGATAATATTATTCAAATGTTTGAAAAAGAAGAAATTGACCTATCTAAGTTAGATAAGCTAATAAAAAAAGATGGAAAAATAGTTGGAAAAGATGTAAAAAATACGATATATATTTACCAAGAAAACAAAGAATATGAAAATGAAGTACAAAATGAGATTGAACGTTTACAAAACAATGAATTGTATAAATCATATGAAATAAAACCAATTGCTGGAGAATTTGGAGATATAGTTAATTATTTGAATGAAAATGAAGCATCAGCTGTATGTATGTATACAAATAACACACAAAAAGCTTATAAATTTATAAATTGGATAAATTCACCAAATGTTTTTGTAAATACCGGCATAAAAAAATGCAATGATACTATTCAAGAAAATAACGACTATTTTAATTCAAAATTTGTTTTACATGAAGATGTTTTTTAACATCTTCTTTTTGTTTTATTAAAAAATAAAAAAAATTTAAAAAAACTATTGCAATTTAAAAAATGTTATATTACAATTTAATTGCAAGTGGAGGAAAGTGGTACAAAGTGGAATGAAT
>ODAI011525895.1_pt1 | contig 22614 bp, 23 predicted proteins | sample 1539321 | NCBI WGS metagenome assembly ODAI01 (sample SAMN02144231, study PRJEB22623) | gut metagenome | biome: sheep rumen | host: Ovis aries | place: New Zealand | reverse complement strand
TCCATCTGAACATGTATCACCTAAAGAAAGTGAGACTAATCAGACTTATCTCTATATAGATGATATGGCATTTGGTACTTTAGAGGATGTTAATTCTAAGTATGCTTTTGAGATATATACAGATGAGGGCGAGAGCGCTATGATATCCGGCAAATATGTGGCAGATTTCTCATCGATGCATGACTCCCTATCTGAGCTTGTAGATGCAAACGCTTCATTTGATAGTGTATCGGAATTTGGAGTATATGAATCTAGCTCTGATTCTGAGGCGTATACTTTTGTATGCTTTCCTAAGACCCCATATAATGGTAATGTTGATTTTTATGGTCAGGCCAAATGGTTTATAGGCTTTGCTGAGGATATGAAATTCGTATTTCCGATAGTAGCCGCTTTGGCATTTGTGTTTTCAATTGTTTGCTATGTATTGTTTATGTGTGCCGCAGGTCACAGAAAGAATTCTTCTGAAATTACGGCAGGCTGGGTAGGATGGATGTGGACCGATGCAGCGTTTTGGCTGTTTTTAACCTTTGAATATATCATATTTGCAATTATATATAGCTGTTCTTCTTATATGAGAGAGTGCAATCTTTCTATAGGAATGACAATTGCAGTGCTTGGAATATTTGCGGCTGTCATGATGACAATAGGGCTTATGTGGTCTGCAAACTTAGCTGTAAATGTAAAGCTACATCGACTCATCAAGCATACATTTGCGGCTCGTGTTATAAAATGGCTTAAAAGTAAGCTTGTAATCATTCATCAGGAATCAATAAAGGTAAGAAAGAATATCAAATGGACCAGAAGAATATGGGCTATCTTTATCGTAATTACGATAATTGAGTATTTTGTTATCATGACTTCAATAGATACTACTGGTATAGCCCCTTTCTGGGCAATTGAAAAGATTGCATTTGCAGTAGTATTGCATAAGCTTTTAGTTAGCTATGCAAGAATCAAAGAAACAGCCACATCTCTTGCAGCTGGTGATTTATCTGCCAAGGTAGAGCTTAATGGAATGCCGCTATTTATGGCAGAGCATGCCATGGCCATGAATCAGATTCAGGAAGGAATCAATGTGGCATTAGAGGAGAGAACCAAATCAGAGCGCATGAAGACAGAGCTTATTACAAATGTATCTCACGATATCAAAACTCCTCTTACATCTATAATCAACTATGTTGATTTGCTGCAAAAAGAGAAGATAGATAATGCTAAGGCTAAGGAATACTTAGAGGTATTAAGCCGCCAGTCAGCCCGCCTTAAAAAGCTCATTGAAGATTTGATTGAGGCGTCAAAGGCTTCTACTGGAAATATCAAATTTACAATGGAACCTATTAACGCAGTAGTGCTTTTGAATCAATCTATAGGTGAGTTCACTGACAGACTTGAGGCAGGTAAGATTACAGTAGTAACTGATTTCCCATCACAGGATATATATCTAAATGCTGACAATCGCTACCTTTGGAGAGTTTTCGATAATCTTATGTCTAACATAGTAAAATATGCCCAGGCTGACACAAGAGCCTACATCGATTTGAAAAAGGCAGAGGGCAAAATCATATTTACCTTTAGAAATACATCTAAAAACGAGCTTAACATATCTGCGGATGAGCTTATGGAGCGTTTTGTAAGAGGAGACAGATCCAGATACACAGATGGCAATGGACTTGGTCTTTCTATTGCAAAAAGTCTTGTGGAATCCATGGGCGGTACATTGAAGCTTGAGATAGATGGAGATTTGTTTAAGGCTATGGTTGAATTTGACGAGCTTGTAGAGTCAAAATAAATTTATTTCCATTAGGGGTTAATTTGTGGCATTACTTCTCCGATATAAGATTTAGCAAATGATGTAAGGAGGGTTTTGATGAGTTCGATACATAATTCAATGGAATATTATCAAAGTAATCAAGGCTTGCTTTCAATGCTAAACAGTAAAAAGAGTGGCAATGCTCTAATTGACCAAATCATTTCAAGCAATGATTTGAAGTTTCAGCGAAAGATGGAATCCATGGGGCTTTCATCTAAGGGCTCTAACAGTAAATACAAAACAGTGGATAAATCTGCAACAAATCTATTAGATGCTCTTTCAAAAATGGATGACAAATCCTTATACGAGGCTGAAAATGGAAAAGAATATGATAATGCTGGATTATTGAAGGGTGTTTCTAATTTTGTTACAGCCTACAACAGTGCTATAACAAACCTAACCAAATGTGGAGGGGCTTTAAATAACAGCTTTCAGACTGAGTTTGTGGAGGCATTCAAGGCTAAAAAGGCTGATTTTGAAAATATCGGAATCACTATGGAAAGCGATAACAGGCTTATCGTAGACCAGGAGAAGCTATCAGTAGCAAAGCCTGAGGATGTAAAGGCTTTGCTTGGCAGCACATCCAACTATTATAAAAACATTGCTAGTGCAGTGGATTCAATCGATACAATCATAAATAAAGCACTTGCAATGGGCTCCGGCAATTACAATGCCAAAGGGGTAATGTTGTAAGAACTATTTGAATATGTAAGGAAGTTTAAGGTTCATGGATGAAATGCCATGAACCTTTTTTATTAGGAGAAAAGGCTATGCAGATATCTTTTGATTTAGGCACAATGAAATTAAATAATGAGAGCAAATCAGGTCAGTATGTATCAAATCAGCTTACTGATGTGGTGAGAAGACTTAAAGAACAATCTACTAGGGCTAACAAAGAAGATGATTCAAAAATGATGGAAAAAATCCAGGCCAAAATAAAAAGTGGAAAAAAGCTGACTTCCAGAGAAGAATCATATCTAAAACAGCACAATCAAGAGCTGTATATGCAATATTTAAGAATAAGAAGAATGGCTGAAGCCTTGGAACATCAGCTTGAAAATGCTGATTCTAAAGAGGAAATAAACGATATTATCTTTCATGCCATGAATGGTATTTCCGATAAAGATCCATATAAAGCAGCTATTGTTGCCGCACTAGATGAAGTGATAAAGGATTTCAAAAAATCGGATGGATATAATAATCTGCCTTCTAGCAATGAAGAGATTGAAGAGGGACGAAAGGCTAGGGCAAATAAAGGAAAAGAAAATACAGAAGATGATGAGATAGGCTTTTTTGAAGAAGTAGAGAACAAAGAGGATGATTTTGATGCTATGGCTTGGAGTCCTTTGCAGGATGTGATAGACGCTATGCCTACCTTTGACATGCAGTCCTAATTTGGTGGGACGGTATATCATCCTACTAGATGGGGGTTATAGTTTAGTTGTTAAGTGAATATGTGATTTTTTAAATTCCACTTAAAAATCCAAAAGTGAGTTAAGTGTAAAAAATAAAAAAATAAATTCACTTAAGAATATATAAATAATTTTAATCAAAGTTCAGTTTATTTGAAATTTGGCCTTTTTCACTTAAAAACTGCTTAAGTGAAAAAGGCTTTTTATAATATTCACTTAACCAGGGGGAAAAAGTGGCTTCAAAAGTTAAGTGAAAAAATTTTTTTTTATGAGAAAACTTAACAGGAATTTAGGATCTTAAGTGAAGATATAAAAGTGGTATTTTCACTTAACTTGATAGCAAATTTTTGTTAAGTGAAAATCGATTATTGAAAAATAAACTTAAGCTCGGTGTAAATTTGTGGAATTAGGCATATTTAAGATGATAATCATGGAAACAACTGAAAGAATCTGTAGATTTATAAGAGCATATTCTTTAAAATATAAGTATGAAACTAGTTAAAACGACAAAAAGGGAGGTAGTTATGAAAACAGTACTTATTACGGGGGCAACATCAGGTATAGGAATGGAGTTTGCTAGGAGATACGCGGCAGCAGGCTACAGACTCATTATCACAGGACGAAGAACAGACAGATTAGAGCAGCTTAAGGAGGAATTAGAGGTTCCTGTAGATATTTACACTTATGATTTAAGTAAGAAAAAACAGTGCTTTGAATTGTTAGAGGCTCTTAAGGAAGAGAACATTGATATATTTATAAACAATGCAGGCTTCGGTCTGGCTGGAGCATTCCTTGAGACTGATATAGAAAAAGAAGTTAACATGATTAAGGTTAACGATATGGCTATGCATATTTTATTTAAGGGAATTCTTAAGAAGATGCATGAAAGAGGCCGTGGTCAGATATTAAATGTAGCATCATCTGCAGGATTACTTCCAGCAGGACCTTACATGGCTACATATTATGCAAGCAAAGCCTATGTAACAAGCTTAACAAGAGCAGTGGCAAGAGAGCTTAAAGAGATGGGTAGCCCTGTTAGTGTAAGTGCTCTTTGTCCAGGACCTGTAGATACAGAATTTAATGATACAGCAGATGTTGTATTTGCTTTAAAGGGAATTAGCGCTAATCAATGCGTTGATGAAGCTATTAGAGGATTGGAAAAGGGTAAGCTTATTATTGTTCCTTCATTTACAATGAAGCTTGCAGCTGTTTTCTTACATCTGGTTCCTTATCCAATTCTGATAAAGATGACAGGACGTCAGCAGAAAAAGAAGCTAGGCTAGAATATTGGGAGAATTTAATGAGAATACTAATTACAAATGATGATGGAATTAATTCTGATGGTATAGTGCGACTTGCAAAGGCCGCAAAAGAATTTGGTGAAGTATGGGTGGTGGCACCTGAAAGTCAACGAAGCGCTGCCAGTCATAGCATTACCCTTCACGACACAATCGATATTTATCCATGCGATGATTTTCCTATTGATGGAGTAAAGGCATATTATTGTAGCGGAACTCCAGGAGATTGTGTAAGAGTGGGTGGGCTTAATGTGATGCCACATAAGCCAGACGTGGTTTTATCAGGAATTAATTTCGGATACAATGTTGCTTCTGATATTCAGTATTCCGCTACATGCGGTGCCGCATTTGAAGCCGCATTTCAGGGATATCATGCCATCGCTTTATCAGAGGGAGCCTGCGATTGTCATGAGGTAACAGACAAATATATTAAACAAGTTTTAAAGGAGCTTTTAGATAAGCCTCTTGAAATGGGCCTAGTTCACAATGTGAACTTTCCAGGATGTACATTATCAGAGTGTAAAGGCATTCTTTATGATAGAAAGATATCAAGAGGAATGTTTTATAAGGACACCTATGATGAGGTGGAAAAGCTTGATAACGGTGGAATACGATATGTGGTAAATGGCCATTATAACGAGGAAAATGAGCCCGAAACAGATTTTAGAGCAATAACAGATAACTATGTTTCTGTGGGAGTGGTAAACAATATAGGATTTTAGTTTAGGATTTTAGTTTAGAATTATAAAATATGTTTACCAATTGATGCTTCTTTGCTATAATTAATCTAGTTTCTTACGAATTTTAGGAGGCAGATATGGCAGAAAATAAGAATTTTGTTATAAATGTTAATGGAGATGGTGGAGTTAACATCTCTGAAGAAGTTATTGGAATTATTGCAGGCCTAGGTGCTGTTGAAGTAGAAGGTGTTGAATCACTTGCTGGTAACCTTACATCTGATACTATTTCAAAGGCAGGTGCAGGTAAGCTTGCAAAGGCTATAAAGGTAGTTGACAACGAGCCTGGTAAGATAGCAGTTCACATGGCTATTAACATGAAATACGGATACGAAATTCCAAAGGTTTCAGGAATGGTACAGGAAAAAGTTAAGTCAGCTGTTGAAACAATGACAGGTCTTGAGGTTAGTGCTGTTGATATTCGTATAGCAACAGTTAGCGTAGCAGGTACAAACTAACCTACAGTTATTTATTTTTTATGCATATTAATGTATAATTATGGGGTGCTATTTTAGATAGCACCCTATATTAGTCTAAAGTTATAGAAATTTCAGGAGTATTATTTATGAATAGACACGAAATCAGAAAAGAAGTATTCAAAGCTGTATTTATGAAGGAATTCTATGATTCAGATGAAATGAATCAGGTTATCAACACATTCCTTGATGGAAGAGATAATGCAGAAGAGGAAGATCTTCTTAAGAACAACAAAACTGAAGAGGATGAGGAGTACATCAAAAACAAGGCTGAGGATATTATCTCAAAGCTTTCAGAAATTGATGAAATGATTAACAAGTCCGTAGATGGTTGGAAAACTACACGTATGGCTAAGGTTGATTTGACTCTTATCAGACTTGCTCTTTACGAGATTAAGTTTGAAAACCTTCCAGTAGGTGTTGCTATTAATGAGGCTGTATCTTTAGCTGATGAATTTGGTTCAGATAGTTCTGCTGGATTCGTTAATGGAGCGTTAGCTAAATTAGTATAATGAACAAAAATATATATAGTGTATCACAGGTAAATACATATATTGAGCGTATGTTTGCCGATGATTTTTTGCTTGGAAACCTTTCCCTTAGTGGTGAGGTTTCTAATTGTAAATACAATCATACAGGTCATATTTACTTTACACTAAAGGACGAAAAAAGTGCCATTAGCTGTGTAATGTTTGCCGGTAAACGCGCCAAAGGTCTGAAGTTTCCTATGAAGGATGGAGACCAGGTAGTTGTCAGTGGATATGTTGGTATATATGCTGCCACAGGTAGATATCAGGTTTATGCCAGTGAGATTGAGCTGGCTGGTGTAGGCGATTTATATCAGCGTTTCGAAGCGTTGAAGCAGGAGCTTGAAGAAAGCGGAATGTTTGCTTCCATGTACAAAAAGCCACTGCCTACCCATGCTATGAAAATCGGTATTGTTACTGCCTCAACCGGTGCGGCAGTTCATGATATTATCAGGGTATCCAAAACCAGAAATCCTTATGTTCAGTTGATTTTATACCCAGCTCAGGTTCAGGGTGAAGGAGCAGCTGCTACCATCGTTTCTGGTATTAACTGTTTGGACCAAATGGGACTTGATGTTATCATCGTTGGTCGAGGTGGCGGCTCCATAGAAGATTTATGGGCCTTCAACGAAGAAATAGTTGCAAGGGCAATTTTTAATGCAAGCACACCTATCATTTCAGCAGTAGGACATGAGACTGATTTTACTATAGCTGATTTCGTTGCAGATAAAAGAGCAGCAACTCCTTCACAGGCAGCTGAGCTTGCTAATTTTGTTTATGATGATTTTGCAGGTAGCATAGACAGATATTCAGATAAGCTGAATAGAGCCTTAGATTACAAGCTTTCTAATGCTATGCAGCTTATAGAAAACTATAAGCTTCGCTTAAATGCACTTAGACCAGAAAACAAAATCAAAGCAAATGAAGAACAGATTAAGATTTTATATCAGCGCTTAGAAAACCTTATGGAAAACAAAATAGCCAGATATGAAAATCGACTTATATCTATTTCAGGCAGATTAGATGGATTATCTCCAGCTAAAAAGCTTGCCACTGGTTTCGGATATGTCACAGATGCATCAGACAAAAGAATAGATAGCGTCAGTCAGTTATCTGTTGGTGATTCAATGGTTGTTAGAATAAAGGATGGAACCATCAAGACAGAGGTTACTGATATCGATTTTACAGAGTAGGAGTAAAAATGGAAGAGAACAATACAAAGACAATCGAAGAAAGCTTTGAACAGCTTGAAGAAATCATATCAAAGCTTGAATCTTCGGATGTTTCCTTAGATGAATCCTTTGCATTATATAAAAGTGGAATGGACGAATTAAAAAAAGTAAACGAGAAAATCGAGCAAACCAAAAAGGCTGTTATGGCTATCAGCAAGGATGGCGGTCTTCAGGTTTTTGAAGAGGAATAAATATGGGACTAGACATAAAATCAGAACTATCTAACAGAGCGACAGAAGCAGAAAAAATCATATACAAATTCCTTCCAGAAGTTAATGGAATGCAGCGTACCATATTTGATGCCATGAAATATTCTGTTATGGCTGGAGGCAAGAGACTTAGACCAGTGCTTATGAATGAAACCTTCAAGCTTTTCGGTGGCGAAGGTGATGCTGTTAATTACTTTATGGCGGCAATGGAAATGATTCATACATATTCACTTGTTCATGATGATTTGCCATCAATGGATAACGATATGCTAAGACGTGGTAAGCCTACCACTCATGCAGTATATGGTGAAGGCATGGGAGTCCTCGCAGGAGATGCTCTTTTAAATTTTGCATTTGAAACAGCTCTCAAATCATTTGAAGATACTATTACACCAACAGAGCTTAAGATTAAAGCTCTTCAGATTTTAGCTAGGAAAGCTGGTGTTTACGGCATGATTGGTGGTCAGGTTGTAGATGTTGAATCTGAAAAGAATCAGTCAGAAATGACTGAAGAAAAAATAGATTTCATATATGAACTTAAAACAGGTGCCTTAATTGAGGCATCAATGGAAATAGGTGCTATTTTAGCAGGAGCAACCGATGAACAGGTTAAGCTGATAGAATCAGTTGCATCCAAAATTGGAATGGCATTTCAAATTCAAGATGATATTCTTGATATAGAGGGAGACGAGGCAGTTCTTGGTAAGCCAATTGGCTCAGATGAACGAAATGAAAAATCTACATATGTTACATTCAAAGGTATCGAAAAATCTAGAGAAGAGGTAAAACGTCTTACAGATGAGGCAATTGAGATACTAAAGAAGCTTCCATATGAAAATGAATTTTTAGTGGATTTACTTCAGTACCTTGTCTATAGAGACAATTAAGAGATTATGGTTCTTGATAAGATAAAGCAACCTAATGATATAAAGAAATTATCAGAGGAAGAGATAAACGCTCTTCCTGGTGAAATTCGTGAATTTTTAATAGAAACCCTTTCGAAGACAGGTGGACATTTAGCTTCTAACTTAGGAACTGTGGAGCTTACTATAGCACTTCATTTGCTTATGGATTTCCCTAAGGATAAGCTTGTTTGGGATGTTGGACATCAGGCCTACACTCACAAAATTCTTACAGGAAGAGCAGCTGAATTCGAGCACCTACGTCAGTATGGTGGCATTAGTGGTTTCCCTAAAAGATCGGAAAGCGACTGTGATAGTTTTGACACAGGCCATAGCTCTACATCTATTTCTGCTGCCCTTGGTTACTGTATGGCCAGAGATTTAGCAGGGGATGATTACAAGGTTGCTGCTGTTATTGGTGATGGTGCCCTTACAGGTGGTCTTGCATACGAGGCATTAAACAATGCATCGCGTCTTAAGAAATCCAATTTGCTTATCGTTTTAAATGATAATGAAATGTCCATTTCAAAGAATGTAGGCGGTATGTCTACTAATCTTGAAAGACTTCGTACTAGCTCAAAATATGTTGGATTTAAGAATGATGTTCTTAACTCATTAGAGTCATGGCCTAATGGAGAACGATTGATTCGTAAAATCAGAAGCACCAAAAACGGAATCAAATCATTAATGGTTCCAAACATGGTTTTTGAAGATTTAGGAATTATGTATTTAGGCCCAGTTGATGGTCACAACATCAAAGCAATGGTTGAGACCTTCCAGATGGCCGTTAAAATCAAAGGGCCAGTGCTTGTGCATGTTATTACCAAAAAGGGAAATGGCTATTTACCAGCAGAACGTCATCCATCCAGATTCCACGGAACTGACATTTTTGAAATCGAAACCGGTCTGCCAAAGAGAAATCCTAACCCAGGATATACAGATGTTTTCTCAACTGTTATGCGTAAGATGGGAGATAGAAATCCAGAGGTTGTTGCTATTACAGCAGCCATGGCAGAGGGAGCAGGCTTAAAACGATTTAGAAATATGTTCCCAGATAGATTTTTTGATGTAGGTATTGCTGAAGAGCATGCAGTTACTTTTGCGGCAGGCCTTGCTTTAGGCGGAAGAGTACCAGTATTTGCTGTTTACTCATCATTCCTCCAGCGTGCTTACGATCAGATATTAGAGGATGTTTGCTTACAGAATCTTCACGTAGTTTTTGCTATAGATAGAGCAGGACTTGTAGGTGCAGATGGAAGCACACATCAGGGTGTATTTGATATTTCATTCCTTACATCTATGCCAAATATGACTGTTATGGCTCCAAAGAATAAATGGGAGCTTTCAGATATGATGAAATATGCTGTATCTGAGCACACAGGACCTATTGCCATTAGATACCCAAGAGGGGAAGCATATTGTGGTCTTAAGGAACACAGAGCCCCTATTGAGCTTGGCAAGGCAGAGGAAATCAAATCAGGTTCTAAGGTTATGCTTTTCGCATACGGCTCTATGGTTAAGAAGGCCGAAGAGGCTGCAGAGCTACTTTCTAAGCATGGTATTGATGCAGGAATCTGCAACGCAAGATTCGCAAAACCATTAGATGAAAACTATTTAAATAGTATCAAATCTCAGTACGACATGATTGTTACTATGGAAGAGAATGTGCTTACAGGTGGCTTTGGCGAACAGGTACAGGCATATTTAGCGGACAAGGGATACAAAGGTAAGGTGTTAAAGATTGCTGTTCCTAACGAATTCGTTAGACATGGCAGTGTTACACTTTTATTTAAAGAACTTAAGATGGATGCTGAATCCATTACAGAAAGAATTTTAAAAGCATTAGGAAATTAATATGAAAGAAAGACTTGACGTAGTTTTAGTGGATAGAGGGTTTGCACCTTCTAGAGAAAAAGCAAAAACAATGATAATGGAAGGCAATGTCTTTGTAAAAGGCAACAGAGAGGACAAAGCCGGAACCAAAATCGATGTAGATGCTGATATTGAAATCCACGGACAGCAGCTTAAATATGTTAGCCGTGGCGGGCTTAAGCTTGAAAAGGCAATGACTCATTTTGGCATTACACTTGATGGCAAGGTTTGTATGGACATTGGCGCATCTACAGGTGGATTTACCGATTGTATGCTTCAAAATGGGGCTAGCAAGGTCTTTTCTGTAGACGTTGGATATGGCCAGTTCGCATGGAAGCTTCGTCAGGACCCAAGAGTTGTATGCATGGAGAAGACTAACATTAGATATGTCACACCTGAGGATATCGGGGAAGCATTAGATTTTGCTTCAGTTGATGTTTCATTTATTAGTCTTACTAAGGTTTTAGGTCCAGCAAAGGCATTACTTGCTGATGACGCTGAAATGGTATGTCTTATTAAGCCTCAGTTTGAAGCCGGAAGAGAAAAGGTCGGTAAAAAGGGTGTGGTAAGAGACCCAGCAGTACATGAAGAGGTTATTAATACCATAATAGATTTTGTTACAGAAATAGGTTTTTATGTTCTTCACCTTGAATATTCACCAATCAAGGGACCAGAAGGAAATATTGAATATCTTATTCATATTGCTACACAGGAAAAACAGGGGGAAGCAATTGATGTAGCTGCTACTGTAAAGGCGGCACACGACAGCTTAGACAAATAATGAAAAAGTTTTTAATTGTTGCAAGGTCTTTTAGCGATTTACATGAAAAATATATAAACATTATCAGAGATTATATTTCTAGCCATGGTGGCATGTGTATTCTTGATTTAGATACCTGCCCAGACAGCTCTGAAAATCAGGTTACAGTTGATGATGATATTGAATGCATCATTACTGTAGGTGGCGATGGTACTGTGGTTAGAGTGGCCCAGAATGTGACTAACAGAAAGGTTCCAATTGTTGGACTTAACTGCGGGCACTTAGGTTATCTATGTGATATGACAGTAGATAATGTTGAACATTGTCTTAATCAGCTGCTTAGCGACAATTATAAAATAGATGAAAGAATGATGCTTGAGGGTGATTTATCATCAGATGAGAATAATCATTTTAAAGCATTAAATGATATAGTGGTGGCATCTGATGCTGCTGGCTTATATGTTTTAAATATTACTGTAAAGGTAAATGGCATTCAGCTATACTCACATAACTGCGATGGATTGATTGTATCAACACCTACAGGCTCTACAGCCTACAATCTTTCAGCAAACGGACCCATTGTTAGTCCTCATGCAGATTGTATTATACTTACACCAATCAATCCTCATACACTTAATTCAAGAAGTATTATATTAGCTTCTACAGATGAGGTTGAAGTTTCTATTGAAGCCCGTCATGAAGAGGATGAACCAATTGCAAACGTTATTTATGATGGTACTCTCAGACAGAAGCTTCATAAAAATCAGGTTTTAAATATATACAAATCTAAATCAACGTCACATATGGTTATGCTGGAAAATGTTAATTTCCTAGAGCGAATTAGAGCACGAATGCAGGAGATTTAAATGAAGATTGAAAGACAAGCAAAGATATTAGAATTGATTGTTAAAAACGAAATAGGTACCCAGGAGGAGCTTACAGCTAAGCTTGAAGAAGCTGGCTTTAATGCTACTCAGGCTACTATTTCCAGAGATATTCGTGAAATGAAGCTTACAAAAATAGCAGATAGTGCAGGTAAGCTTCGTTATGTAGCCTACAGATCTACAGACGATGACATGAATGAAAAATATATCCGCATCTTCTTAGATGGTTTTATATCTATGGACAATGCTGGTAATATATTGGTGGTAAAGACAGTTTCTGGAATGGCCATGGCTGTGGCAGCGGCTTTAGATCATATGGATTTTCCAGAAATCGTTGGTTCTATTGCAGGCGATGACACTATTATGTGTGCCATCCGAAGCTTAGATGACACCGTTTCTTTAATGGGGAAATTAAAGAGACTTATAGAAAAAAGGTAAGTGCAAGTATCCTTTTATTTTGGTAAGTTGGGCGGAAAAGGAGAATAAAATGCTAGCAAGTTTGCACGTAAAGAACTTAGCCCTTATTGACGAAGAGGAGATAGTGTTTTCAAATGGGCTTAACATCCTATCTGGTGAGACTGGAGCAGGTAAATCAATTATTTTGGGAGCTTTACACCTAAGTCTTGGAGACAAAGCATCAAAGGATTTTTTAAGAGATGCTGATGCTGAGGCTTTCGTTGAAGCTGTTTTTTTGGTTAAGGATAAGGCTACACAGGAGGCTCTTAGAGCTTTGGATGTGGAACCTTATGATGACGAAGTAATTATGAGTCGTCGTATCACTGACACTAGAAGCGTTGGTAAGATCAACGGCGAACAGGTTCCAGCAGCTAAGATGAAGGAAGTAGGAGCATTACTTCTTGATATTTATGGTCAGAAGGAACATCAGTCTTTGCTTAATACCAAAAGACATATGGAGCTTTTAGATGAGTTTGCTAAATCAGAAATAGGTGATTTAAAAACTAAGATTGCTGCAAGCTATAAAGAGTACAAAGCCCTTGAGGCAGAGCTTGAAGAAGCAAGGCAAAGTGATGTTTCAAAGGAACGTGAAATAATCTTACTTGAGCATGAAATTAATGAAATAGAGGCAGCCGAATTAAAGGTTGGTGAGGATGAGGAATTAGAGGAGGAATACAAAAGACTTTCTAATTTTAGCAGAACCATGGAATATTTTGGACGTGCCCACGAAGCTATGGCAGGAGATGGTGGTGCTTCCGATGCAATCAGCTCTGCTATATCTGATATTCGATACATTGAAGGTATTGATGAAAAGGCTTCTGAATTCTTATCTATGCTAAATGATGCAGACAGCATTATATCTGATTTTAACAGAGAACTATCTAGCTATATGTCAGATGCATCCTTTGATGCTGAAAGATTTAATGAGGTGGAGGTTCGCCTTAACGAAATTAATCGATTAAAGGACAAATATGGTTCTACAATTGAACTCATATTAGAAGAGCTGGATAAGCGCCTTGAAAAGAAAAAGAAATACGAATCCTTTGACGAGTATTTATCAGAGCTTAAGGCTAAGGTAGATAAGGCTACAAAGGAATTAGATGCATTGTGCCAGAAGCTTTCTGATATTAGAAAGAAAAAGGCAAGGGAATTATCAGAGAAAATGAAGGTTGCTATGAGTGATCTTAACTTTCTTAACAGCGAATTTGATGTTGAACTTAGAAAGCTAGATCATTATACAGCTGATGGCTTTGATGAAGGGGAATTTGTCATTTGTACAAACCCTGGAGAGCCACTTAGACCTCTTAAGGATATAGCCTCAGGCGGTGAAATGAGCCGTATTATGCTGGCTATAAAAACAGTTCTTGCATCACGTGGTGGTATTGATACCCTTATCTTTGATGAGATTGATGCAGGTATTTCAGGTAGAACAGCCCAGGCTGTTTCAGAAAAGCTATCTACTGTAGCAGGCAGCCATCAGGTTATTTGCATTACACATCTACCACAGATTGCTGCAATGGCTGATACTCATTTCTTAATCGAAAAGAGTGTTGAGAATGGCCATACTATTTCAGGTATTAAAAAGCTATACAATGATGAAACCGTCTACGAGCTTGCAAGAATGCTTGGCGGTAGTGCTATTACAGAAGCAGTAATTAATAATGCAAAAGAAATGCTGGAGTTAGCAAAAGCATACAAAAATCAATCTTGACAAAATATATAACGTTTAGTATATTAGAATCCGCATTACGAATTGCGGATTCTTTTTTTATCGTTTTTTAAATCCATTTTCATACAAATAGAATAAATGGCGAATGAAAAATTTAATAGGGTAAAGGACTATATTGTATATAAGGTAGTCAATCATGATAGCAACATTGGACTTCTAACAGGTGTTCCACATGTAAACTATTTGGATTTGGCAATTATTTTTTATAGGATAATGCCAGAGACTGTAGATTTGGAGGAAAAGGAAGTAGTTCTTATTGGAAATGAAGAATTATTTTTATGGGACGTTACAGTAGAGGATTTGATGAATGCTGCTGGAGCTAACACATCTAGAATTTTAGGGGTGAAGATAAGAGGTATTTTATCTACTATTGCAGAATATTTAGATGAGGTATCCTTGTTTGAAATAGCAGAGGAAGAAGATAACTATATTCCTTTGTATGTTGTTTCTAACAAATATAGCTATAATGGGGCTTCGGTTATTTTATATAAGGATTTATTGAAGGCAATAGCTGCTAAACTAAAATCGGATATATATATTATACCTAGCTCAATTCATGAGGTTATTGTTGTTAAATCAATAAAAGGCTGTGAGATAGATACTGACGGCCTCAAGGAATTAATTGCTCATATTAATGATACAAGCCTTCCAGAGGCTGAAGTATTATCTAACAGCCTTTACTTTTATTCAAGGGATACAAATGTGTTAAGCATTGCTTAATTAGTATGCCTTAAGCTTTTTCCATAGTGTGGTGGTGTAATCTAATGTTTTGTCATCGTAGGCACTGTACAAATCACAGCGGGCAAGTGTTTCCTTTGTAGGGAAAACAGTTTCATCTGCAAGTGTTTCAGCATCCTCGTTTGCGGCAACAGTTAGATTAGGGGTAGCATACCAAACATATTCAAAGTTTTCAGTTGCTGCCTCTTCCTCACACATGAAATCAATCCATTTCATTGCAGCGTCATAGTGCTTGCAGGTACGTGGTACAAACCAGGAATCAATCCAAAGATTGCCACCTTCCTTAGGAACGGTATAAGCTAACTTATCGTTGTATTCCATACCCATAGCAGCTTCACCGGAATAGCAGACAGCCATTGCTGCATCTTCAGAAACCATACATTCGTATGTCTCATCCATTAAATATGCATAGACATATTTCTTTTCATCACAAAGCATATCAAATGCTTCATCTAATTCCTTAGTATTTGAAGTGTTAATATCGTAGCCTAGCATTTTAAGTGGAACCATAAATGCATCTCTTTGAGAATTAATCATTACGATTTGATTTTTGTAGGCTGGGTCCCAAAGACAATTCCAAGAGCTAACAGTTTCTTCATCTACCTTTTCAGTGTTGTATAGGATTCCTACAGTACCGTAAAAATAAGGAACAGTATATTTGTGGTTAGGGTCGAAGGATTCTGATGCCTCAATTATGGTAGGATCAATGTTTTTGTAATTAGTAAGTGAGTTGTAATCGATTGGGATTAATTCCCCTTCCTCACGAAGGGTTTCAATCATGTAATCGGAAGTACATACTACATCATAATTGATTGAGCCTGCCTTATATTTAGCATACATATCCTCAACGGATTCGTATTCCTCGTATTTAACAGTAATACCAGTTTCCTGCTGGAAACGTTTTAAAACATCTGCTTCAATATATTTTCCGTAATTTAAAACTACAAGTGTATCAGCGCTTTCTGCGTCATTACCACAGGCTGTAAATGAAAAACAGCTTGTAAGAGTAAGGCAAGTCATACTGATAAATGTAATTAATTTCTTTTTCATTATCGTGCAACCTCCTTTTTGTTTAAACTTTTAAAGTTAGTTGCAATAAGCATTAAGAATGCTAAAAGGAATAGCAGAGTAGATAGGGCATAAAGCTCAGGCTGGATACCTTTTCTAAGCTCTGTATAAAGCATAGTTGAAAGTGTGTTTACACCGGCACCCTTTGTAAAGTAGGTGATGGTGAAATCGTCTAAGGACATAGTAAATGCCATCAAAAATCCTGATAATACTCCAGGGAAAATCTCTGGCCAGGTAACCTTATAAAAGGCATACCAAGGTGTAGCACCTAAATCCATAGCTGCTTCAAGGCAAGCATCGGACATAGACTGAAGTCTAGGTAATACATTAAAAATTACGTAAGGTACTGAAAATGCTATATGTGCAAGTACAACAGAAAATTCTCCAAGTGATGTAAATCTTGTAAACAAAAGCATTAATGAGATACCTGTTACTATATCTGCATTTAAAAGAGGTATGTTTGTTGCGCCGAGCATAATAGCTGCGTGACGTTTCTTCATACGATTGATACCAATGGCTGCAGATGTACCAAGTATTGTAGCTAAGATACTAGATGATAATGTGATGCGAAGAGTAGTCCAAAGCGCATCCATAATAGTATCGTTGCTAGGCAAGTTAAAATACCACTGCAAAGTGAATCCGCCCCAAACAGTACGAGACATAGAATTATTAAAGGATAAAACTATAAGTACGAGAATAGGAGCGTATAAAAATAAAAATATTAGGCCAAGGTAAGCGTAAGAGGTACCCTTTTTGATTTTTGTCATAGTAGCATACCTCCGTTCTCAGAATCATCAACCTTATTCATAATGCTCATTGATGCAAGAACAAAGAGCATAAGGATGATAGAAAGGCCAGAGCCTAAATTCCAGTTTCTTGCAAGAGTAAATTCCTGCTCGATAACATTTCCAATCAATAATACCTTTCCACCACCAAGTAGGTTTGAAACTACGAAGGATGAAAGTGCAGGAACAAATACCATGATTATTCCTGAAAGAATGCCATCCTTTGAAAGTGGAATAGTAATCTTAATGAATGTGTTAAGCCAGCTTGAACCTAAGTCGGAAGCGGCTTCTATTACTTCGTCATTAATCTTTGATAATGAATTATATATTGGCAAAATCATGTATGGTAAAAAGTCATATACCATTCCAAGAATAACGGCTACTTTAGTATAAAGAATATGAATAGTAGGAAGCCCAAGTGCTGAAAGGATTCCGTTTAATATACCGTTATTTGACAGGATATTTTGCCATGCAAGGATTCTAAGCATAAAATTCATCCACATCGGAAGGATGAAAAGAAATACTATGAAGCCTTTGTTTGTGATTTTCAGATTGTGAAGAATCAAAGCAACTGGATAAGCCATTATAAGGCAGATGACAGTTGTGATAAATGCAACCTGAATAGACAATCCAAGTGATTTAAGATGGATTGGGTCTGTAATAGCCAGCAAATTGGAAAGTGTAAAGCTTCCGTCTCCAGTATTAATTGCATAGCCTAGGATGTAAAACAAAGGTAGGATGGTGCATATTAATACCCATATTGCATAGGGAGCAGCAAGGAAGCTTGTGCGAAACCTATTAATCATCCTCCTTTAATACCTCCTCATCTTCAGACTCAGGTTTATTCATAATCTGGATGTTAAATGGTATTACATTCAATGAAACATGCTGTCCAATTTCATAATATTTAGTGGTATGAACTAACCATTCATAACCTCCACACTGAACATCTAATTCGTAATGAACACCCTTAAACAGGCAGTCGGTAATAACACCGTCCATAAAGCCCTTGCCAGGTGCATCAAGCTCTACATCTTCAGGTCGAATAACAACATCAACAGGTTTCATTGTTCCAAATCCCTTATCTACGCAAGGTACCTGAACACCTAAGAAGGAAACAAGCTCATCCTTAATCATGATACCTTCGATAATGTTACTTTCTCCGATGAAGTCAGCTACGAAGGCGTTTTCAGGTTCGTTATAGATATCCTCAGGTGTACCTATCTGCTGAATATAGCCCTGATTCATAACAACGATAGTGTCAGACATTGTAAGGGCTTCCTCCTGGTCGTGTGTTACATATATAAATGTAATGCCAAGCTCCTGCTTGATTTTCATAAGCTCGTACTGCATGCTCTGTCTAAGCTTTAAATCAAGGGCGCCAAGAGGCTCATCTAAAAGAAGTACCTTTGGTTCGTTAACGATGGCTCTTGCGATAGCAATTCGCTGTTGCTGACCACCTGAAAGTGAATTGATGGAACGATTTTCAAAGCCATCAAGGTTTACAAGCTTAAGGGCGTACTTAATCTTGTCAGAAATATAGTCCTTTGATTTCTTTTGGATTTTTAATCCGAACGCAATGTTTTCTTCGATAGTCATGTGAGGGAAAAGGGCATATTTCTGGAAAACTGTGTTGATTGGGCGAAGATTAGCAGGCAATGCTGTAATGTCGTTGCCGTTAAGGTAAATCTTTCCCGAATCAGGCTTTTCGAATCCTCCGAGAAGTCGAAGTGTAGTTGTTTTTCCACAGCCAGAAGGACCAAGTAAGGTAACAAAAGAGTTTTCCTTAACAGATAGGTCTAGTTCGTCAAGAACCAGCTGTTTACCGTAGCTTTTTGATACGTGGTCGTATTGAATAAATTCCAACGTGGTATCCTCCATAAAACATATTAATATATACAAAAAGAGCTCCGAATCAGACTCGAACTGACGACCCCCTCATTACGAGTGAGGTGCTCTACCAACTGAGCTATCGGAGCGAATTGCTTGTAAAAAAGAGCTCTATTATTTTATATAACACCAGGAAAAATTTTAATATATAAAAGGAAAAAAATCAATTATATTGTTGAGAAAAGCAGAGGGTTTTATTATAATGACTTTTGTACAAATTTAAACATTTATTTAGGAGATATATATAATGGAAGCTAAGAAGAAAAACGTGACATCATTTGATTTTAGACAGTTCTTTACAAGAGATAATTTACCTCTTATATGTTTGATTATTTTAGGTGTTTTTGCAGTGGTTGCAATACTTGTTTCTATTTTCGCACTTGCAATCAATCCAGTTATTGCTTGTGTAATGGTTATTCTAGAGGCAGCTCTTGCAGCAACACTTAACAGAATCCCACTTTGGATTCATGGATTAGTATTTATAGCACAAATCGTTTGTGGAATTATTGCTTCGCAGGTTCCATTTATGATATTTATGGCGTTTATTTATGTTTTCGCAACAGCATTTTTATATGTATGGGCTAATAGATAATGAATAAAGTTAACTATCAAAAGGAATTAGATAATTTAATAGCAAGCTTAACCAAAGAAGGCCAAGTGCCTTCTTTATTATTACATAGTTGCTGTGCGCCATGTAGTAGCTACTGTATTGAATATCTTAGTCAGTTTTTTAATGTCACTGTATTTTATTACAATCCAAACATTTATCCTGATGAAGAATATTACCATAGGGTTAAAGAGCAGCAGCGCTTTATATCCCAGTTTCCTACAAAGCATCCTGTTAAGTTTATAGAGGGCGATTATGATAAGGACAGCTTTTATGCCATCGCAAAGGGACTTGAGAAGGAACCGGAAAAGGGCAGAAGATGTCACAAATGCTACGACCTCAGACTTAGAAAAACTGCTACAGTAGCAAAGGATTTAGGCTTTGATTATTTTACAACAACCCTTACTATCTCCCCTATGAAGGACTCACAGGTTCTTAATGAGATAGGAATCAATATAGGAAAAGAGCTAGGCGTTAATTGGTTATCTAGCGATTTCAAAAAGAAGGAAGGCTATAAAAGAAGTACAGAGATTTCCAGGGAATATGATATGTACAGGCAGGATTATTGCGGCTGCGTGTATTCATATAATGAGAGACAGTTGTTAAAGGCACAAAATACGGAGGATTAGTTATGGCACAGTTGTGGGGTGGAAGATTCACCAAGTCTACAGACCAGATGGTTTATGATTTTAATGCATCTATCAGTTTTGACCAAAAGCTTTTTGCACAGGATTTACGTGGCAGTAGGGCACACGTTACCATGTTGGCTTCAGTTGGAGTTATTACTGATAAAGAACGTGATGAGATTTTGGCAGGACTAAAAAGCATTGAAGAGGATGTTAATTCCGGTAAGCTTAAAATCACATCTGAGTATGAGGACATCCACAGCTTTGTAGAAGCTAATCTTATAGATAGAATAGGAGATGCTGGCAAAAAGCTTCACACAGGTCGAAGCCGTAATGATCAGGTGGCACTTGATATGAGACTTTACACTAGAGACCAGGTAGATGCTACATCAGAGCTTCTTGTTCATTTGTTAGAGACTATTCTTTCTATTATGGAAGAAAATATCGATACTATCATGCCTGGCTTTACACATCTTCAGAAGGCTCAGCCTATCACCCTTGCACATCATATGGGTGCTTATTTTGAGATGTTTAGAAGGGATGTTCTACGTCTTCATGATATTAGAATTCGTATGAACTATTGTCCACTTGGCTCTGGTGCTTTAGCTGGCACTACATATCCTTTGGATAGAATGCAAACAGCTGAGCTTATGGATTTCGATGGACCTACCCTTAATTCCATGGATGGTGTATCTGACAGAGATTATCTTATTGAATTCCTTTCAGCATTAGCTACAATCCAGATGCATCTTTCTCGTTTTTCAGAGGAAGTCATTATTTGGAATAGTAATGAGTACAGATTTGTGGAAATAGATGATGCATATTCTACTGGCTCATCTATTATGCCTCAGAAGAAAAACCCTGATATTGCAGAGCTTGTCAGAGGAAAAACAGGTCGTGTTTATGGCGCCTTAATGTCTCTTCTTACAACTATGAAAGGCATTCCTCTTGCTTACAACAAGGATATGCAGGAGGATAAGGAACAGGCTTTTGATGCTATTGAGACTGTCCAAAACTGTATTACTCTTTTTGATGGCATGCTTTCTACAATGTCATTTAATAAGGATGTAATGTCTGCAAGTGCTAAAAAGGGATTCACAAACGCCACTGATGCTGCAGATTATCTGGTAAATCATGGCGTGCCATTCAGAGATGCCCATGGCATTATTGGGCAGGTGGTTCTTTATTGTATCGAAAAATGCATTAGCATAGATGATATGACTCTTGATGAATTAAAGGCCATTTCACCTGCCTTTGAAGAGGATATTTTTGATGCAATTTCAATGGAAACATGTGTAAATAAGAGACTTACTGTAGGCGCTCCAGGACATGCTGCAATGGAAAAGGAAATTGCAGAGAGCAAAAAGTTTCTTGAATTGTGGTCTAAATAGTCAAAAACGACTTGCATTTTTTAGTCACTTTGTTTATAATGCCATTTAACGACGGACAAATGTCCGTGACAGAAAAACATTTACTTAAATTATAAAGGAGAAGTTTGAAATGAGTGAGAAATTGAGAGTCGGTATTCTTGGTGGAACTGGTATGGTTGGTCAGAGATTTATTTCTCTACTTGAAAATCATCCTTGGTTTGAGGTGACAACTATCGCAGCCAGCCCACGTTCAGCTGGACAAAGATACGAGGATGCTGTTGGTGGAAGATGGAAGATGGATACTCCTATTCCTGAAGCCGTAAAGAATATCATTGTAAAGAATGTTAATGAAGTTGAGGAAGTAGCAAAAGAAGTTGATTTTGTTTTCTCAGCAGTGGACATGTCAAAGGATGAAATTAAGGCAATTGAAGAAGCTTATGCCAAGACAGAGACTCCGGTTGTTTCAAATAACTCTGCACATAGATGGACACCAGATGTACCAATGGTAGTTCCAGAAATCAATCCTCAGCACATGAAGGTTATTGAGTTCCAAAGAAAGAGACTTGGTACAACAAGAGGCTTTGTTGCAGTTAAGCCTAACTGCTCAATTCAGTCTTATGCACCAGTTCTTACTGCATGGAAGGAGTTTGAGCCATACGAGGTTGTTGTTACAACATATCAGGCTATCTCAGGTGCTGGAAAGACATTTAAGGATTGGCCAGAGATGGAGGGGAACATTATTCCATTTATCTCAGGTGAGGAAGAGAAGTCAGAGAAGGAGCCACTTAGAATATGGGGCGAAATTAAGGATGGCGTAATCGTTCCTGCTGATGATGTTAAAATCACTAGCCAGTGTATCCGTGTTCCAGTACTTAATGGACATACAGCAGCTGTATTTGTTAAGTTTAAAAAGAACCCTACAAAGCAGCAGCTTATCGATGCTATTAACAACTTCTCAGGTGTTCCACAGGAGTTAAAGCTTCCTAGCGCACCAAAGCAGTTTATCCGCTATATGGAAGAGGATAACCGCCCACAGGTATCCTTGGATGTTGATTATGAAAATGGCATGGGTATTTCAGTAGGACGTATCCGTGAAGATAGCATCTATGATTGGAAGTTCGTAGGTCTTAGCCATAATACTGTTCGTGGCGCTGCTGGTGGTGCAGTTTTATGCGCAGAATTATTAAAGGCTCAGGGCTATATCACAGCAAAATAATAATGTGGATTAT
>ODAI011195680.1_pt1 | contig 22622 bp, 18 predicted proteins | sample 1539321 | NCBI WGS metagenome assembly ODAI01 (sample SAMN02144231, study PRJEB22623) | gut metagenome | biome: sheep rumen | host: Ovis aries | place: New Zealand | reverse complement strand
TTGATGCCGATGAAGAAGATGGGCACGCGGCTCCAGAATATCTCAATATGGCCAACGGCCTGATGGATGGGGATGACCCACTGCACAATGCAGCACCAGCATATCATCAGTACGGGCAGCCAGCGGTAGACGGGATGCTGCTGGATGAGCTTCATATATAAGGGCGCCCAGAGGTAGAGCATCATGATGGCTGGCACATACCAGAAAGTACCCTCGTCGTGCAACCAGAAGCCCCAGTTGATGGTGATGTCGAGGATCAAGTCGACATAATCGCCTGTTGCGAAGTTGAAATGCTGAAGATAATAGATCGACGAGATGATCAGCCACGTAGGGAGGATGCGCAGCAGACGGCGTTTGTAGAAGGATTTAAAAGAGGGCTGCTTGGTCCATGAGTACCAGAGACCGATACCGCTCAGGAAGAGGAACATGTCGACACCGATATTGCCGCATCTGCGTAAGCCGAAGAACATATCGGAACGATTCAGAGGTATGTGGAAAAGGATGATGAACACGATAGCCATGCCCATCAGTTCACCACGATAGCGGCTTACGTCAGCCAGTTTAATCTCCTTCATGAATCAGGTGCTCGTATTTACTAATGGCAAGTGAGGTCTTCAAGCGACCTATGGCGATAATCTTTTCAGACTTGTCGTAGTCGAAGCTGCCATAGCGTGTCATCTGGATATCAACGAGTATGTCGGGATTCGTCAGTTTGGCCATGAGGATAGAGTTCTGGCGGATCATCAGCGAGCTGGTGCGTGAGAGCATCGTGTAGTAGTTGAAATCGAGGTTGTCGGGTATCAACTTGTCGAGAATCTGTGCCTTCAGCGACTTGTCGTGCTTACGCCGTTCCTGCAGTTCGTGCTGTAGCTCCCATTGTGCCTTGTAGTCGTGACCGCTCACATCGATGCCAACGAGGATGTCGCCGGAATGCCGCTTGACACGGTTCAGGGGGATGGGATTGATCACGCCACCGTCGATGAGGATCATGCCGCCACGCTGCACGGGTTCGTAAAACGAGGGTAGGGAGATGCTGGCGCGGATGGCTTCGAACAGACTGCCCTTGCGGAGGATGACCTCGCGACCAGCTTTCAGGTCGGTGGCTACGGCGCAATAGGGTATCGGCAAGTCCTCGATGAGCACATCGGGCACAAACTCCATGATGGCCTCAATGATACGTTTGCCCTTCACCAGGTGATTGAGTGATAACGAGAAGTCGGTGAGCTCGAGCATCTTCTTCCTGTCGACAGTCTTCATCCAGTCGCGGAACTCCTGGAGCTTCCCCGCAGCGTAGACGCCGCCAATGAGGGCTCCCATCGAGCAGCCTGCTATCGAACTGATACGATAGCCGTTCTTCTCAAGCTCCTCGATGGCCCCGATATGTGCCAGGCCTCTTGCACCGCCACTCGAAAGGACTAATGCTACATCTTTTGCCATGATTCTAATATAATAACCGATGCAAAGGTACAAAAAATAGTGAAAAGTGAATAGCGAAAAGAGAAAAATTTGTATCTTTGCACCCGAATGTGTGTCACGGTAGACCGTAGCCAATATGATCAGATATACGAAACGTGAGGAGATATGGAATGCCGCATCGCACGGTGGAGGCATCCTGCTGGGGGTGGTGATTGGTATCATCTTCCTGATATGGGTGTTCCGCAGCGACAGCAACTGGGCCAGGTGGGGAGTCATCCTCTACCTCTTCGGCATGCTCGCCTCGTATGTGGCCTCGACGCTCTACCACTCAACGAAACACCACTCGAAGTGGAAGGAAAGGCTGAGGAAATGGGACCATGCAGCCATCTACTGGCATATTGCGGGCTCGTACTCCCCCCTGACGCTGGTAGCGCTGCGCACCCAGGGCTACTGGGGTTGGAGCCTGTTCTCGTTTGTCTGGGCCTGTGCGATAGCGGGAACCATCGTGAGTTTCATCCACCTGAAGGAGCACTCCAATCTTGAGACATTCTGCTTCATCGGCATGGGGCTGAGCGTGCTCGTGGCCTTCAAGCCGTTGATGGCCTCAGTGTCGGCAGCGGCTGTCATCTGGCTCATCGCCGAGGGCGTGAGCTACATCACGGGTGCTGTGTTCTATTCGCTGAACAAGAAGAAATACATGCACTCGGTGTTCCACTTCTTCGTGCTTGCGGGCTCGGTCTGTCATATCATTGCGGTGTGGGATGTGCTGATGGCATATTTGGACAATTAGCCCCAAAGTGGAACCGCAGGCCTCGGGTCTGGCGCCAGCAAGCAACTTTGTGATGCTGCGCCCTCGCTTGAAATAACAGTGAAGGGGCCCGCATTGCTGCGAGCCCCTTCACTTGTGAGTCAACAGGCTTACCTAATCCCCGTAAGTTCACAGAAACATCAAAATAGCAGTGGTAGATGACATTATATCTTTGATAGTAACCTTACCGCCGTTTACCTGCTCTAACTCTTCCATTGTCAACTTCTGAGCCTTCATCTGGCTGTTCATTTCATTCTGCTTCATAATCTTATAAATTTTAAATTGTTAAACTTTCTGTTTCTTGTTTTGCAGTGACAGGCGTTGTAACCTGTTTGCGATGGCAAAGTTACGGCGAATTTCGGCATATTCCAAATAATTAGGCGAAATCTTCTCCGAGTTGTTGCGACAGGGTGGGAATGAAACGACAAAAGCGGTCTATAGGGCAAAATCCTGTCGCTTAAGTTCATGCTCGCTGGGGCCAGACCCCAAAGTAAAGTGTGTGCTGGGGTCAGGCCCCAAAGTGAAGTCGCAGGCGACTGCACTTTGGCGCCAGACCCGGGGCCTGCGGGTTCTGCATATTCGAGGAGTGTGGAGTGAGGAGTGAGAAGTGAAGAGCCGATTGTTATTAACTTGGGGGTATAGGTCGCTGGAGGTGAATAGGCTGGCGGGGGATGCCTTTCTTTATAAATGTACGTTTTCCTGCTTTTTGGCGTGTTACCAGATGTTAAAGTTGAGCAAAGCCACATTGAGTTGCTGCTTTTTTTGTACCTTTGCAGGCAAAATTTGCAAATTTTAAAGTAATTATGGGTTATACACGACTGACTGCTGCAGAGGCTGCGGCACTGATCAAGAATGGCGAACACATCGCCATGAGTGGCTTTACACCAGCTGGTGTGGCCAAGGCAACAACTAAGGAACTGGCTAAGCTCGCTGTGGCTGAGCATGAGGCTGGTCGCGAGTTTAAAGTGGCAATTTTCACGGGTGCTTCTACAGGACAGAGCACGGATGGTGACTTGGCAAACGCCCAGGCTATCCTCTATCGTGCACCTTACACGACGAATCCCGACTTCCGTAAGCACGTGAACATGGGAGAGATTCCCTACAACGACCTGCACCTGAGTCACATGGCACAGGAACTGCGCTATGGTTTCTATGGTCCGCTGGACTGGGCTATCCTCGAAGTGTGTGGCATCGAGGAGGTGGGCAATGACTATCATGTGTATCTGACAGCTGCTGGTGGTATCTCTCCGACGGCTGCCCGTCTGGCTAAGCACGTGATCCTGGAGCTCAACTCGTTCCACAACCCTAACGCAAAGTATATCCACGACGTGTATGAGCCGTTGGATCCTCCTTATCGCAAGGCAATTCCCATCGAGCATGTGGGCGATCGTATCGGCCAGCCCTTCGTGAGCATTCCCAAGGATAAGGTGGTAGGTGTCGTAGAGTGTAACATCCCCGACGAGGCCCGTGCCTTCAAGGACAGCGACCCTGTAACGGATAAGATTGGATTCCTGACAGCAGAGTTCCTCGTTGAGGAGATGCACAAGGGACGTATCCCCAAGGAGTTCCTGCCTCTGCAGAGTGGTGTGGGCTCAACGGCCAATGCCATCCTCGGCGCTCTGGGTGCCGACAAGCACGTGCCTGATTTCAATATCTATACTGAAGTGATTCAGAACTCAGTAATCGACATGATGCTCACTGGTCGCGTGAAGGATGCCTCAGCTTGTTCGCTGACTGTCAGCAACGAGTGCCTGATGCAGGTTTATGACCACATGGACTACTTCAAGGATCACCTGACGCTGCGTCAGAGCGAGATTTCCAACTCGCCTGAGATTATCCGTCGATTAGGTGTCATCGCTATTAATACCGCTATCGAGGCCGACCTCTATGGCAACGTGAACTCTACCCATATCAGTGGTGTGAAGATGATGAACGGTATCGGTGGAAGCGGCGACTTCATCCGCAATGCTTACCTCTCGATCTTCACTTGCCCGTCGGTAGCTAAGGGGGGCGTGATCTCTTCGATTGTGCCGTTCGTCAGCCATCAGGACAGCTCAGAGCACGATGTGAACATCATCGTGACAGAGCAGGGTATCGCCGACCTGCGTGGCAAGGGACCCATCCAGCGTGCAGAGACCATCATCGAGAACTGTGCGCATCCCGACTACAAGCAGTTGCTTTGGGACTACCTGAAGATTGCCAAGATGGGTCAGACCCGCCATAACCTGCCTGCTGCCTTCGCCATGCACGACACGCTGGCACGCAAGGGCGACATGAAGCTGACCGACTTCGCTGAGTACGTGAAGTAAAGGTAAAAAAGTAAAAAGGTAAAAAAGAAAAAAGGTTAGAAATTGGAATCGAAATTAGTCATTTACAATACGCTGACGCGGCAGAAGGAGCGCTTCGAGCCCCTTCATGCACCTAATGTCGGCATGTATGTCTGTGGTCCCACCGTCTATGGTGACCCTCATCTGGGACACGCGCGCCCGGCTATCACTTTCGATCTCGTGTTTCGTTATCTGAAACATTTAGGATATAAAGTAAGGTACGTGCGCAATATCACGGATGTAGGTCATCTGGAGCACGATGCTGATGAAGGCGAGGACAAGATTGCTAAGAAGGCTCGCCTGGAGCAATTGGAGCCGATGGAGATAGCCCAGTATTACACGAATCGCTATCACCAGGCGATGGATGCCCTCGGCTGCGAGCGCCCATCGATAGAGCCTCATGCCACAGGGCATATCATCGAGCAGCAACAGCTTGTGAGGCAGATCATCGACAACGGCTTTGCCTACGAGAGCAACGGCTCCATCTATTTCGACATCGAGGCCTACAACAAGAAGTATCAGTATGGTATCCTCTCTGGTCGTTCGCTGGAGAACATCAAGGATGCTTCGCGCGAACTTGATGGCGTAGGTGAGAAGCACCATCAGGCCGACTTCGCGCTGTGGAAGAAAGCCCAGCCAGAGCACATCATGCGCTGGCCATCACCTTGGAGCGATGGATTCCCCGGATGGCACTGCGAGTGTACGGCGATGGGGCGCAAGTATCTGGGCGATGAATTCGATATTCACGGAGGCGGCATGGACCTCGTGTTCCCCCACCATGAGTGTGAGATAGCACAGGCCCAGGCCTCAATGGGGCATCAGGCTGTGAAGTACTGGATGCACAACAATATGATTACTATCAACGGGCAGAAGATGGGTAAGTCGCTGGGTAACTTCATTACCCTCGAGCAGTTCTTCACGGGTAACCACGAGAAACTGGAGAAAGCCTACTCGCCGATGACCATCCGCTTCTTCATCCTCTCGGCCCACTATCGTGGCACGGTGGATTTCTCTAACGAGGCTCTGCAGGCTGCTGAGAAGGGACTGGAGAAACTGTTGAACGGCATTGCCGATCTGGAGCGCGTACAGCCCGCCGGCAAATGCGATGCCGAGACGGAGAATATCGTGAGGAGCCTGCGCCAGAAGTGCTATGACGCGATGAACGACGACTTCGCTACTCCCCAGGTAATCAGCCACCTCTTTGAAGCCTGCACCACGATTAACAAGCTCGTGGATCACAAGGCAACCATCTGTGCCGACTGTTTGAATGAACTGAAGGAGACGATGCGCCTCTTCGCCTTCGATATTCTCGGCCTCTCGGCAAATACGGCAGCGGGCGGAGCCAATGAAGCGCGCGAGGAAGCCTTCGGCAAGGTGGTCGATATGGTGCTTGAACTGCGTGCCAAGGCCAAGGCTGACAAGGACTGGGCTACCAGCGACAAGATACGCGACGAACTTGCTGCTGCCGGCTTCGAGGTGAAAGACACGAAAGACGGTGTCACCTGGAAGTTGAACAAGTGAGAAGTGAAAAGTGAAAGAGTGAGCCTACGGTTTTCCGTAGGCTTCTTTTGTCATGATCAGTGAGCGCGTCTTCTTCTTGAAATCCTGGAAGGAAAGATAGTCAAGTCCTTTGTGAGGACGATTGGTGCCCCACGAGTTTTTCATCACGAAATAGTTTTCTCCCTGATCGTCGTGGGCAATGCCAACGATGGCCATGGCGTGCCCATCGTTGGCCCAGCCGATACCATGATGCTGTCGCACGGCTCTTTCGGTTCTGGCGAGTAGCGTGTCGGCGGGTATGTTCAGGTAGCGGTCGTGCAGCCAGTTGTCCTCGGAGACGAGTTCCAGTTCCTGATAATACGGTCTGCTATCATCGCACATCAGTTGGATATACTCCCCTGGCTTGCAGACGCTACGGGCAAACTCCTGTGGGGTGTAGGTGGCTCCCAGCATAAACACCCACGTCGGTGCCGGGGTGTCGATGGTAGCCATAGCATCGTAGCTCACGATGCCGTATTTCTCTAACAGTCGCAGGGTGGTGGCCAGTTCGCCTCGCTTGTTTTTGGGGGCCTCAGGTTCGCGCTCCATCATCTTCATAAGATAATAAGGTGATAGGTTCACGGAGTCGCCCCAGGAGAGATGCTCTGTCTCAATGGTGGCGAGCACGGCATAGATCCAGCAGGTCTCACTGTCGCCCTGATCCTTGACAGGCGTCATGCGATTGAGCACGTCATTGGTATAATGCCTCTCTTGCGAGCAGGAGCACAAGAGAATACTTGCAATCAAATATACGATCCAGCGTGGCCTCATTCCACTAATACCCCTTATTTTGTTTGAAATGTGGATTCTGCGTCATGATGTCACTGGGGATGGGATAGACGGTGGTGTGGCCGTCGCTTTCGTCGACGGGGTTATCGTAGGCATCACCCGTGAAGAGGCTTTTATACTTATGGAAGCGTATCATATCTTGTCGCCTCCAACCTTCCCAGCAAAGTTCGAGCAAACGCTCGTCGAGCAGGTTCTCGGGGGTTAATTCGCGTTGTGTAGCCCCGGCCCTTTTGCGCACGGCATCGAAGTCGTCACTGCCATCCTCACCATTGCGCCATCTGGCCTCGGCGCGCATCAGTAGGGCATCGGCAAAGCGGAATAGCACGATGTCGTTATCCATGAGCGTGCCGTCCTTCGTGGCATTCTTGTCGATATCGTATTTCTTCATGCGGGCACCGGCCGTCTCTACGTATGTGTCATAGCTGAGGTCCATTTTCACGGCGAGGGGATAGTAGATCAGCGGCTCGCCTATGCGGTCGAGTACCGGATTCTCATTGCGGTCGAGCACTTCTCCTGCCCAGTAGTTGGCGTAGAAGCGTGGGTCAACGTCTTCAGTCTCATAGCCGAAGATGCGTAGCGTGTTGAGTGTGGCGCACGCTCCGTTCTCGCCTGTGATGCCGTAGGCTGCAGCATGGCGGTAGTGCCACGAGCGCTTCAGGTTCTGTTGTGTGTTGCTGTAGAGATCCTTGTCCATAGGGATGACCCAGATGTTCTCAGGAGAGTTCTCGTTGCGCACAGAAAAGTTGTCGCTGTAGTAGTCTGCCAGCCTGTAGTTGTTGTCCTCCAGTTGGTCGCAGAAGTAAATGACGGTCTCCCAGGCGTTCATCTCCTTTCCGTAGACATCGAGGCGTATCTCCTTGCCGTCAGGGTAGTACTTGTCGGTCCAGTCGTCGTCGAGATAGATTTCGGCGTTGAGTGCCAGCTTGGCTAATACGAAGGCTGCCACATCGTAGGTGACGCGACCGTAGTAGTCGTTGTGCTGAACGCAGTTTTCCTTCTTCAGATCTGGACTTGCTTCGATGAGTTCGTTGAAGGTGAACCAGAACAGCTGGCTCCGGCTCGGCTGTTCTACTTCGTTCATCGAGATATCAGTGCTGGTGACGATGGGCGCGCGCCCGAAGAGGTCGAGTAGATACCAGTAATAGATGGCGCGCAGGGCCCTCACCTCGGCAGTGTACTCAATGTACTGCTCTTCGGTAAGTATGCTGTGGTAGTCGCTGATGTGCTTCAGGGAGCGGTTACAGAGCGTGATAACCTTGTAGAGGTAAAGCCAGGAGTTCCCTATCAGGTCGTGCCCGGGTCCCCATGAGTGGCGGTACATGTGCTGCCACAGTTCGCCGTCGTACCAGTCGTGCCCTCTGGTAGGGAGAATGGCTTCGTCGGATCCGAATGTCTGGAGATCGTATATTCCCCGGCAGGTGCCTTGAAGTCCTTGGCCGTCGGTGGCTCCTCCTACGTAGTTATACAAGGTGGCGACGGTGTTCTTGAACAGGCGCTCGGGGGTGTCGTAGGCCACTTCCTCACTGACCTGGTCGTGTGGATGCTCATCGAGGCTGCATGAGGTGAATGCAAAAAGTGTAAAGATAGAAATGAAAAGTATAAGCTTGAACTTCATAATTCCTGACTCTTAAATACGTGGTTAAAACTTCAGACTGAGTCCCATGGTGTAGGACCGGTAGACGGGCATGACGTTCTTGTCGTCAATGCCAAGGGTGCCGTTGATAATGCTTGAATTGATCATCGGGGTGAGTCCGCTGTAGCCAGTGATGGTGGCAAGGTTGTTGACTGATGCCGAGATGCGCAGGCTCTGGATGTATTTCCATCTGATGGGAATGGTCCATCCCACGGTGAGATAGTCTATATTCACGTAGTCGCCGTTTTCAAGCCAGTAGTCGCTGATGGTCTGGTCGATGATGACCTGCTCTTGTGCTCCCTTCATGATGTTGTAGTTGGGCAGCGAGAGAATGTTCGTGTACGAGAGTGCCGTTCCGTTGTATATCTTGTGCCCGAAGGCGCCGTTGATTTGTGTCGTGACATCCCACTGACGGTAGCGCAGGGCGATGTTCGAACCCATCATGGCCTTCGGCGTGGCCTGTCCGCAGATGTAGCGCTCGTCTGTGACGTCATAGTATTTTATGCCGCCTTCCTCCTCGATGAGTCCTTTGCAGTGCGGCAGTACGAATACGCCCAGCGGCTCTCCCACAACCTGCGTCACCACGTCGCTGGCACCATGGAAGCCGGCACCCCAGAGGGCTGCAATGCCCTTCGCCTTGGGGGCCGTCAGATGTTGCCCGTTGTAGTCGCCGTCGAGCGAGATCAGCTTGTTGCGCTCAAACGTCCAGTTCATGTTGATGCTCAGCTCCAGGTTCTTCGTGCGTACTGGGGTGATGCCGAATCCGATTTCGAGTCCGCTATTCTGCATCGACCCGAGGTTGGCGAGAATCTTGTTGTAGGGGAATGGTGGCACAGGAACGGTGTAGACGTAGAGCATGTCTGTGGTTTTCGAACGGTAATAGTCGACACTCAGGGCGATGCGCTTCTCCCACATCGAGAGGTCAAGACCCACGTTGAAAGTCTTCTTCACCTCCCACTTCAGGTCGGGGTTGGCATTGCGGATAATGCCGAGCGTGGTAGTGATCGAACTTTGGTAGGGTACTACGCCATTGGGCTGCATCAGCAGCATCGAGTTATACGAGTCGATGCCGGCCTGACTGCCTGAGAGGCCGTAGCCGATGCGTATCTTGGCGTTGGTGATGAACTTGAGGGGTTGCATCCAGCGCTCCTTGCTGATGACCCAGGCGCCGCTGAGCGAGGGGAAGAATCCCCAGCGATGGTTCTTGCCGAACTTCGACGAAGCGTCGCCTCGGGCATTGGTCGTCAGTGTATATTTATTCCATAGGGTCACCTGGGCGCGCACGAGAAACGATTCCATCTTTGATTCGCGATAATAGGAATCGGTACCGTCCCAAGGGCGCGTGGCTCCTGCCGACAACTTGTCGTCGCCGAAAGCATCAGTCGAGAAGTTTGTCGCTGTGACGTAAAGTCCCCTTATCCTTTCCTGCTCTGCCTCGGCGAGTGCCATCAAGTTGAGTGTAAAGTTCTTTTTGTCAAGGATATAGGTCAGCGACATGTTGCCTCGTAAGTCCTCCTCCTTCTCGTGGTCACGATAGGCCTCGCCCGTGCTCCACACGCTTCTGGGATAGTAATGCGAATTGCCGATAGACTTGTAAGAGTATGATCCGAAGGCGCGCAGTGTCAGATTCTTAGTAAAGGTCACTTTCGCCTTCATGTGTACATTGAAGTGTCCTCCGTCCTCGTTCTGTTTCATTTCGAGCAGCGAGAGCGGGTTGTTGATCCAGAGCGCTTCCGTCACCTGGTCGTAGGTTCCGTCGGCATTAGGCCTGTCAGGGAAGGTGGGGTTGAAAGTGGCTGCAGAGTAGAGTAGTTTCTGGGGAAAGGGAATGTAGTCGCGTTTCTGCACGGAACCCACCATGCCGAGGTCAACGGTGAGGTGGTCGTCGAAGGCCGTCTGGGTGATGTCGAGCTTGGCGATGATGTTCCGGTAGTCCTGTGTCTTGATGACCGTCTTGTGGCGCATGTATCCCACAGACGCACGGTAGTTGGACTTCTCTGTACCACCGCCAAAGGCGATGTGGTGGTTCTGGACGAAACCTGTACACTCGATGGCCTTGCCGAAATCAGTATTGAATCCCTTGTCGATGATGGGGAACTCGTATTTCCTTGCAGTCTCACGGAATTCGTTGGCATCAAGCATCTTCATGCGCTTGTAGACCGATTCGAAGCCGATGCTGCCATCGTAGGAGATATGAAAGTGCTGCCCCTTGCCGCGCTTCGTTGCCACCTCGATGACACCAGCCGCACCGCGTGAACCGTACTGTGCCGTCTCCGAGGCATCCTTCAGAATGGTGAAGCTCTCGATGTCGGCGGGATAGATAGTTGAGAGGATGGCGAGGTCGGCAGCCACACCGTCGATGATGACGAGCGGGTCGTTGCCGCCAGTCAGTGAGGTGGTACCGCGCACGCGTACCGCTGAAATCATTGCCTCCTGATTGCCGCTTGGCGATACCTGTACGCCGGCCGCTTGGCCTGAGAGGGCGTCGAGTGACGAGGTGATAAGACCCTTGTTCATGCGCTCCTCCGTCACTTGGTCTACGGCTCCTGCAATAGCGTTCACGTCGCCCTTTGAATAACCTACTCTCACGATGGTCGTATCTTCTTCTGCCGTCTGCGCTCCAGCCGATGCTGCCGTCAGTGTCGTTAGTAATATGCTCAATAATCTAATTCCCATGAGCTATAGTTTTTGGGTTTTTGTTTGCAAAGATAAGAAATTAATTGCAATTAAGCTGCAATTATTCATAAATAATTTGTAATTTTGCAGCCATGAAGGTTCAAGATTTTGAAATAATGGCTCCTGTGGGCTCGCCAGAATCGCTGGCGGCAGCCATTCAGGCAGGGGCGGACAGTATCTACTTCGGTATTGAGAAGTTGAACATGCGGGCGCATTCAGCCTCCACCTTCACCATCGACGATTTGAAGCAGATGGCGCGTACGTGCAATGAGCACGGCATCAAGAGCTATCTGACGGTCAACACCATCATCTATGGCGAGGATATTCCCCTTATGCATGAGATTATCGATGCTGCTAAGGAGGCAGGCATCTCGGCTGTTATTGCCAGCGATGTAGCCGTCATGACCTATTGTAATCGGGTAGGGCAGGAGGTACATCTCTCCACTCAACTCAACATATCCAACATCGAGGCCCTGCGCTTCTATGCACAGTTCGCAGATGTCGTGGTCTTGGCACGCGAACTCAATATGGATCAGGTGGCCGAAATCTACCGTCAGGTAGAGGCCGAGCACATTTGTGGACCCTCGGGCGAGCAGATCCGTATCGAGATGTTCTGTCATGGTGCCCTCTGCATGGCCATCAGTGGCAAGTGCTATATGTCGCTCCATGCAGCCAATCGCTCTGCCAATCGTGGCGAATGTATTCAGGTGTGCCGCCGTTCATATACGGCTACCGACAATGAGACGGGCTATCAGCTTGACATCGACAACAAGTATATTATGTCGCCCAAGGATCTGAAGACCGTGCGTTTCATCGATCGTATGATGAAGGCTGGCGTGCGCGTATTTAAAATAGAAGGGCGCGCACGAGGCCCTGAATATGTCTATACCGTCGTGAAATGCTACAAGGAGGCTATCCAGGCTGTTCTCGACGGCACGTTTACCGAGGCACGTAAGGACGAGTGGGACGAGCGACTCGCCACTGTCTTTAACCGTGGCTTTTGGGATGGCTACTATCAGGGGCAGACTATGGGTGAGTGGAACCGTCACTATGGCTCTAATGCTACAGAGCGCAAGGTCTATATCGGCAAGGGCGTCAAGTACTTCTCCAAACTTGGCGTGGCAGAGTTTACCGTCGAGGCCAATACCTTCAAAGTTGGCGACAAGATGCTGATTACAGGTCCTACGACTGGTGTGATGTATGTTACGGCTGATGAAATCCATGGTGACAACGGCCCTGTAGAAATAGCAGAACAAGGTACCCGTGTCTCTATCGCTGTTACCGGCAAGGTACGCCCCAGCGACAAACTGTTTAAATTAGAAAAAACATACAACAATGACGATTAACGAAATACAAGACGAAATTATTGAGGAGTTCAGCGGCTTTGACGACTGGATGGACAAGTACCAACTGCTCATAGACTTAGGTAACGAGCAGGAACCGCTGGAGGAGAAATATAAGACGGAGCAAAACCTGATTGACGGGTGTCAGAGCCGTGTATGGTTGGTGGCCGATCTTGTGGAAGGTGGAAAGTGGAATGCAGAAGGAAAGGTCATTCATTTCAAGGCTGAAAGCGATGCCCTGATTGTGAAGGGTATCGTCAGTCTGCTGATTCGCGTGCTCTCTGACCATACACCGCAGGAGATTCTCGATGCCGACCTCTACTTTATCGAGGAGATAGGGCTGAAGGAACACCTATCACCCACGCGTAGCAACGGGCTTGTGGCAATGGTAAAGCAGATGCGCGTTTATGCATTGGCTTACAGCACGAAGCAATAGAGAGGACAGAACTGAAAAAACAACGACTAAAAATTTTATAATATATGATACAGACTGTAGTTAAGCGCGACGGGCGCATCGTAGGATTCAATGAGCAGAAGATCATGGCTGCCATCCGTAAGGCCATGCTCCACACCGATCAGGGCGAGGATGAGCGACTGCTCTATCAGATAACAGACCATATTGCACAGCGTGGTGACAGCCAGATGACTGTGGAGCAGATTCAGGATGCTGTGGAGCTGGAGCTGATGAACTCGAGTCGCAAGGATGTGGCACAGAAGTACATCGCCTATCGCCATCAGCGCAGTGTGGCACGTAAAGCCAAAACGCGCGAGGTGTTCCTCGATATTGTGAATATTAAGAACAATGATGTGACGCGTGAGAATGCGAATATGAATGCCGACACGCCTGCAGGTATGATGATGAAGTTTGCTTCGGAGACCACGAAGCCCTTTGTTGACGACTACCTGTTGTCGGAGGACAGTCGGGATGCTGTAGAGCACAACTATCTGCATATCCATGATAAGGATTATTATCCAACGAAGTCGCTTACCTGTGTGCAGCATCCGCTGGATCATATTCTTGAGTGCGGATTTGTGGCTGGGCATGGTGCCTCACGCCCTGCCAAGCGCATCGAGACGGCCTCGGTACTGGCATGTATCTCGATGGAGTGCTGTCAGAACGAGATGCATGGAGGGCAGGCAATACCTGCTTTCGACTTCTATCTGGCTCCTTATGTACGCCTCACATATATTGAGGAATTGAAGGCTCTCGAAGAGCTTAACGGCGAGAATTACAAGGAACTATACGACCAGCCTCTGATGGACTATCTGAAGATGCCCCTCGACGGTCTGACGGGTAAGGAACGCGCACAACAGCATGCCATCAATAAGACCGTTGGGCGTGTGCATCAGGCGATGGAGGCCTTTATCCACAATATGAACACCATCCACTCGCGTGGTGGTAACCAGGTGGTGTTCTCCTCTATTAATTATGGCACAGATACGAGCGCTGAAGGGCGCTGCGTGATGCGCGAGCTCCTCCTCTCTACCTACGAGGGTGTGGGTGGTGGCGAGACGGCCATTTTCCCCATCCAGATATGGAAGAAGAAACGTGGTGTGAACTATCTGCCTGAGGATCGTAACTTCGACCTCTACCAGTTGGCATGTAAGGTGACTGCTCGCAGATTCTTCCCTAACTTCCTGAATCTCGATGCCACTTTTAATCAGGATAGCGAGTGGAAAGCCGATGATCCTAAGCGCTACTTGCACGAGGTGGCTACGATGGGTTGTCGTTCGCGTGTGTTCGAGAATCGTTTTGGCCCAAGGACGAGTATCGGGCGTGGAAACCTCTCTTTTACCACCATCAACATCGTGAAACTCGCCATCGAGTGTATGCTTGAAGTGAAAAGTGGAGAAGTGAAAGGTGGAAAGTTGAGCGATGATGTGAAAGAGAAGCGTATCGCATTATTCTTTGCCAAGCTCGACCATATGCTTGAAGTGGCTGCAAAGCAGCTCGACGACCGTTATCAGTTCCAGAAGACTGCTTTCACCAAGCAGTTCCCGCTGCTGATGAAGAGCCTTTGGATAGGTGCCGAGAAGTTGGGACCTAACGATACCATCGAGAGCGTAATCAATCAGGGTACGCTGGGTATCGGTTTCATCGGACTGGCCGAGTGTCTCGTGGCTCTCGTAGGTAAGCACCATGGTGAGAGCGAGGAGGCGCAGGAGTTAGGACTGAAGATTATCACCTATATGCGTGATCGTGTGAATGAGTTCTGCGATCAGTATCACCATAACTACTCCGTACTCGCCACACCAGCAGAGGGCCTTGCAGGTAAGTTCACGAAGAAGGATCGCAAGCAGTTTGGCGTTATTCCTGGAGTGACGGATCGCGATTATTACACGAACTCCAACCATGTGCCCGTCTACTACAAGTGCTCTGCGCGCCATAAGGCTGAGGTAGAGGCACCCTATCATGATCTGACGCGTGGTGGTCATATCTTCTACGTCGAGATTGACGGTGATGCCACGCATAATCCTCAGGTAATCATGAGCGTCGTGGACATGATGGATCAGCTGAATATGGGTTACGGCTCAGTGAATCATAACCGCAACCGCTGTATGGACTGCGGCTATGAGAATGCTGCCGACCATTTGGAAGTGTGTCCGAAGTGCGGCTCTAAGAACATAGATAAGCTACAGCGCATCACGGGCTATCTGGTGGGAACGACGGATCGCTGGAACAGTGGTAAGCTTGCAGAGCTCAACGATCGCGTGACGCATATCGATCATGGATCGCAAAGTCTTTTCGAGGAATGAGGAGCGAGGAATGAGAAATGATTCGTGTCCTTGATATTATAGAAGATACGATGGTGGATGGTCCGGGATTCCGGACCTCCATCTATTGTGCAGGGTGCCGTCATCAGTGCCCTGGCTGTCATAACCCCCAGTCGTGGGATTTCAAGGGAGGGCGTGAGATGTCTACAGAGGAACTGATGCGTATCATTATGGCCGATCCCTTTGCCAACGTCACGTTCTCTGGTGGCGATCCTATGTATCAGTGTGATGGTTTTGCGGAATTGGCACGCGCCATACATAAGCACTCGAATAAGGATATCTGGTGCTACACAGGATTTACCTACGAGACGCTCATCACACGGGCACAGCGCGAATTGTTGGAATTGCTCGATGTACTGGTAGACGGTCCTTTCATCGAAAAGCTTCGTGATCCGGATCTTCTCTTCCGGGGCAGCAGCAACCAGCGCCTCATTGATGTACAGAAAACGCTCTATGCGGGCGAGGTCATCCTTTGGCAGCCCAACGTCAGTATCTAATATAAATCCCCACCAAGTTGGCGGGGATTCTCTTATTCCTGATAAGAATCGAGTTTCTTCAGATAGTACTCACGGAAGTCCTTCCAGTGATAGTAGGGCTCACAGTCTGTATGAATGGGTAGCCATGCCTCTTTCTCGTTGAGCAGGATCTTGAAAAGCACGTCCTTGTCATCTGGGTCCTTGCGATAGAACACCATCTGGATATTCGCGGCCATGGGGAATACGTCGAAGTTGATCCATCCGTTGATGTCGAGGTCCTCGAGGTCCTCGAACCGGCGGTCGAACCCGTTGAGTCCCAGAAGGCAGGTGAGTGGCAGCACAATGGTCTCATGGCCGAAGCGCAGCGTGGCACCATGATGGGCACTGGCGATGGCACTGTCGGCATCCTCGATGAATTTCCGCAACAGGTTGCGCTGGGTGAAGGGCTGTGTGCCCCCGTTCCACGGGCTATTGCCGAAGAGCAGATACCAATAGGCATTGTATTGCAGCCAGTTATTGTAGATTTCGTGCATGGTGTAGATCTTGAAGAGGTTGAAGTGATGGCGCATCTCCGTGCCCTGTACACTCGAGGCTAGCTTGAAGATGGCCTGGTTAAGCTTGTAGCCGTCGATGCTGTCGCGATAGTAGGTGCTGTCGTTGAAGAGCCGCCGCATGGCTTTGTCGTGGATGGCATGGCGCTTGCAGAAAGCTTCATAGTGGTCGAGCGCCGTCTTGGGCATACGCTTCCTGTAGAGGTTGCTGTCCTGGAGGTTCATGTAGTACATGTCGTGCTGGCTGGCATCAGAGCGGATGACAAGTTCTGGATTGTTCCTCGTCAGCTGCAGCAGTTCGTTTCCCATCGAGATGATGCAGCGCACCACCACGGTGCTCTTGGCATCGATGACGGCCTTTCCGCTGAACACCTCCGGGAAATTGTCATACATACGCTGGGCTATTCCTTTGTGCTGGGCGGCTCCAAGAGGCGTCAGTTCACCGTAGCGGTCACGGGCTTCCTCACGCAGGTCTTCAAGTTGTGCGAGTGTTTCCCTGCCCATCTCGCTCAGCTTTCCCGCCTCCCCTGCTTTCTTCATCAGCTGGTAAGGCCATTCATACTCCTTGACCCTGATGAGGTACCGGGAGCCGTGCCGGGCGTAGGTACTTATATAAAAAGGTGACTTGCCCTTGGGCGCAGGTGAAAGTCCCACGTCGGGGGCAGGATATGCGTAGTAGTTACTACCTGCTCTAAAAAGGTCGTCCATCAGCTTTTCACGTATGCTTTGTGCAAGTATTACATGGCTACAAAGTAAGCAAAGGACGAATAATATTTGCTTTCTCGTCATTTTTTTCCGATTTCGGTTGCAAATATACGAAAAAGATTGTATTTTTGCAAAAAAAAAGCGAGGAATATGTCGAAAAAGTTAAAATGGCAGGATGAATACTGGCTTTTGCTGATGGAAATCTACCTGCAGAAGCCTGTAGGAGTTAAGCCCATGTACAGTAAGAAGATGGTGGGTCTGAGCCTTGAGCTTCACATAGCTCCTAATGTGCTATATAATAGAATGTGCCAGATAGCTAATTTGGAGACACCGCGTATTGAGCGCATCTGGGAGACTTATGGTAACAATCCCAAGAAACTGTCACGAGCTGTAAGCCTCTATCGTAGCATGAAGGGCTTCAACAATGCTGAAGATTTCTACGAAGGGGTAGAAGTGAATGAGAGTTTCGAAAAGGATTTCCGTCCTGTGGCCGACGGCTTGGAGTTTACGCCCATAATGCTCACGCTGATACTCGACCTCTATTTCCGTCTAACGCCTATCACGATGGTTGCAACCACTCCCGAGGTGCAGCAGTTGGCTCGTCTCATCAAAGTGAAGCCTCAGGAAGTGGTCGATGTGCTGGAGACGTTCCAGTACTGCGATCCTTATCTGAAGCGTCGTGAGGTGACGTTTAACCCCTTGTTCCTTCCATGCCAGCAGGTGTGGCGTCGTTATGGTAATGCCGATACCGAGGCCCTCGCTTCGTATGCAGAACAATTGAAAGAGTATTTTAAGTAGTTTGTAGTTTAATGTTTATAGTTTAGTGTGAACGAGAAATACGGTCAAATACAGGAACAGACACAACAGCTGAAGCAAGGGCAGGTGTTCTCTCACCAGCAGTTGTTACAGGCCTCACTGGTAGAACTGCCAGTGGCACAGCTCGTCGATCGTATCAATACCGAGATGAATGATAACCCTGCCCTCGAGGTAGCGGGACCTGGCGATGAGGATTTTGCTGAGAGTCCGGAATATATGGATGGTGCAGACGCTGCAAATCCCTCTGATGAGGATTTCGAGACGCGTAATGAGCGAGAGGAGCGACAGTCGGCACTCGACGATGCTCTCAGTGCCTTGGGGCGCGACGATGAGGATCTGCCCATTTATCCTTCTGGAGGCTCCTACACTGAGGAGCGCGAAGAGATGGTCTATGGTGAGAGTACTTCGTTCTACGACCAGCTGAAGGAGCAGATGGGCGAGACGGATATGACCGACCGTCAGCGCTATATCATGGAGTATCTCATAGGGTCGCTCGATGATGACGGACTGCTCCGCAAGGAACTCTATGCCATCAGTGACGAACTGGCCATCTATCATAACATCGATGCCACGGAGCACGAGATAGCTGAGGTGCTCGCGATGCTTCAGGAGTTTGATCCAGCAGGTATAGGGGCACGCAGCCTCCAGGAGTGCCTCTTGTTGCAGATAGAGCGCCGCGACCCTTCACGCCTCAAGGATCTGATGAAACGTGTGGTGAACAGTTACTTCGAGGCCTTCACGAAGAAGCATTGGCAGAAGATACAGGCCTCGCTTAGTCTGAATGACGAACAAGCAGCAGCCCTCTTTCGGGAACTGCGAAAGCTGAATCCACGCCCTGGAGCCTCATTGGGTGAGACCGTGGGCAGGAATATGCAGCAGATAACGCCCGACTTCATCGTAGATACCCAGGACGATGGTACGGTTACCTTCACGCTCAACAATGGCGAAGTACCCGAACTGAAGGTGTCGCAGTCGTTTGCTGATTCGATGAAAGAATATCAGCAGAATAAGGAGAACCTGAGCCGGCAGACGAAGGAGGCACTGCTCTATATAAAGAAGAAGGTTGATGCCGCACAAGGCTTCATCGAGGCCGTGAAGGTGCGCCGCCATACGCTCACCATCACCATGCGGGCCATCATACAGCTGCAGCACCAGTTCTTTGTCGATGGCGACGAGTCATCACTGCGCCCGATGATTCTCAAGGATGTGGCCGAGAAGACGGGACTCGATCTCTCGACCGTTTCACGCGTCAGCAATTCCAAGTATGCGCTCACGCGCTGGGGCACGTTCCCGCTGCGCTACTTCTTCAGCGACGCCATCACCACCGAGAACGGTGAGGAACTGTCGACGCGCCAGATCAAGGCAGCGCTGCGCGACATGGTCGACGGCGAGGATAAGCAGCATCCAATGAGTGACGATCTCATCAAAGAGAAACTCTCAGAGATGGGATATCCCATAGCCCGTCGCACGGTGGCGAAATATCGTGAACAACTGGGAATCCCGATTGCAAGACTGAGAAAATGAGGAGTGTGTAGTGAGGAGTAAGGAGTGAGAAATGAGTAAAGGTCGAAATCGCGAGAAGAGTATTATCCTGACGGCACGGGTGGTGAGCATGCTGTTCACACCGTTCTATCTGCCGTTGGTGGGAATGATAGCACTGTTTTCCTTCAGTTACCTCGGACTGATGCCTTGGGGCTATAAGCTTCAGGTGCTCACGATGGTCTATCTCTTCACCATCCTCCTGCCTTCGGTGCTCATCCATCTCTATCGCCGTTATCGCGGATGGACGCTCATCGAGTTAGGCCATAAGGAGCGTCGCGCTGTACCTTATGTCATCTCCATCCTCTGTTATTTCTTCTGCATCTACCTGATGGATCTTCTTCACATCCCCCATTTTATGGGTACTATCCTCTATGCGGCGCTGTTCATTCAGGTGGTCTGCGCCCTCGTCAATGTGTGGTGGAAGATCTCCACCCACACTGCAGCCATCGGTGGAGTGGCAGGAGCGCTCTTTGTCTTCGGCGAGCTTTTCGGTTTCAATCCCGTGTGGTGGCTCTGTGTGGTACTGATCCTCGCCGGCATCCTCGGCACCAGTCGTATGATCCTGCGTCAACACTCTCTGTTGCAGGTCGTTGCCGGTTTCATCGTAGGCATCGTGTGCTCAGTCGTCGGACTCATTTATTTGTAAGAATGAAATAATGAAATAATAAAAAAATGAAGCCATTAGTAAGTATTATCATGGGCAGTATGAGCGACCTGCCCGTTATGGAGAAAGCCTGTAAGTTGCTCGATGAGATGCAGGTACCTTTCGAAGTCAATGCCCTTTCAGCCCATCGCACGCCCGATGCCGTTGAGGCCTTTGCGCGCACAGCCAAGGATCGCGGTATCCAGGTGATCATCGCTGGAGCCGGTATGGCTGCCGCCCTTCCTGGTGTGATTGCTGCCAGTACCACGCTGCCCGTCATCGGTGTACCCATCAAGGGTATGCTCGATGGTCTCGACGCCATGCTCTCGATCATCCAGATGCCTCCGGGCATCCCTGTAGCCACCGTGGGTGTGAATGGTGCACAGAATGCAGCCATCCTTGCCGTTGAGATGCTCGCCTTGGGCGATGCCGAACTGGCTCAGCGCCTCGCCGTCTATAAGGGAAACCTTCGTATCAAGATCGAGAAAGCCAACGAAGAACTCGCAGGCCTGAAGTATAATTTCAAATGTAATTAATAGCGTTTACTGTAAAAAACAAGAATATGTACACTCGAAGATATAGTACAGAGGCCCGTGTCGGCAACATCGGCATTGGAGGCACCAACCCCATCCGCATCCAGTCGATGGGAACGGTAGATACCAATAATACAGAGGGCTGTGTGGCTCAGGCAAAGCGCATCATCGATGCTGGTGGCGAACTCGTACGCTTCACCACACAGGGCACACGCGAGGCCGAGAACATGAAGAATATCTCTGCGCGCCTGAAGGCTGATGGCTATACGGCTCCCCTTGTGGCTGATGTCCACTTCACGGCCCATACGGCTGATGTCGCAGCCCTCTATTGTGAGAAGGTGCGCATCAATCCTGGTAATTACGTTGATCCCGGGCGCACTTTCAAGCACCTCGAATATACCGACGAGGAATATGCCGCCGAACTGAAGAAGATCGAGGCGAAGCTCGTGCCCTTCATCAATATCTGCAAGGAGCACCATACCGCTGTGCGCATCGGTGTGAACCATGGCTCACTCTCCGACCGCATCATGTCGCGCTATGGCGATACGCCCGAGGGCATCGTCGAGAGTTGTATGGAGTTCCTCCGCATCTTCCGTCGCGAGAACTTTAGTGATGTCGTCATTTCCATCAAGGCCTCGAATACCGTGGTGATGGTCACCACCGTGCGCCTGCTCGTCAAGACGATGGACGCAGAGGATATGCACTATCCCCTCCACCTCGGCGTCACAGAGGCTGGCGAGGGCGAGGATGGTCGCATCAAGAGTGCCGTAGGCATCGGCGCCTTGCTCACCGAGGGCATTGGCGACACCATCCGCGTGTCACTCTCCGAAGAGCCAGAGTGCGAGATTCCCGTTGCCCGCAAGCTCGTCGATATGATCCCAGAATGTGCTGCCCTGCGCGAAGAGGCTGAGGCCAGCATCAAGGATGACACCATCACACTGACCCTCGATGCGCCAGACTGGGAGACCCTCCAGCTGAAAGCCGCGATGGCCGTTGGTGCCTTGCTCATCGATAAGAAGGCTCATCAGCTGATAATCACTACTCCTTCCTCTTCCCTCGTTCCTCCATCCTCGAGTTTAAATGAGCTCTCTGATGCCATCCTTCAGGCAGCGCGCATCAAGTTCACGAAGACGGAGTATATCTCCTGTCCGGGTTGTGGGCGCACGCTCTATAACCTGCAGGAGACCATCGCCCGCATCAAGGCAGCCACGAAGGATCTCGTGGGACTGAAGATAGGCATCATGGGCTGCATCGTGAACGGTCCTGGTGAGATGGCCGATGCCGATTATGGTTATGTAGGAGCTGGTCGTGGTAAGATCTCGCTCTACAAGGCGAAGGAATGTGTCGAGAAAAACATCCCCGAGGAAGAAGCCGTTGAGAAACTTCTCGAACTGATCCATAACGACAGGAAATAACTTTTTATTCTAGGGTAGAAAAGGAATCTCCCGCTTGATTGAGCAGGAGATTCCTTTTTACCTTTTTACCTTTTTACCTTTTTACCTTTTTACTTTTTTACCTTTTCCTACATTCCCATGCAGGACGTAGCCCCAAGAGCGGTGAGTATGGCAGACGCAATAGATGCGATGATCTGCACAACCCATTTGAAAGTTTCTTTCTTTGTCATACGATTTTTAAAATTTTAATGGTTAAAGTTACGATTCGTTCCTCGATTAAGGCGCAGCCCCCGGGTCTGGCGCCAAAGTACAGTCGCCTGCGACTTTACTTTGGGGCCTGACCCCAGAGTGCACCTCTCGATTAAGGCTCGTTAGTTGGACCTTCGCCATCGTTATTGGTAGGCCCGTCGCCCGAGTCATTGCCGCTCTGAGAGCTTCCACCCGAGTTCGAACCACCACCGATGGCCTCAGCCTTGGCAGCTGCAATCTCGGCAGCAGCCTTGTCAGTCCAGCTCAGCTTGGCCACCTTGTTCAGCTCCTCACGAGTGTACTCGCCAGTAGCCTGTGCCAGGAGCTTCAGGCTCTGCACGGCAGCACCCGTCTTGTCGGTCTTGCTGATTGTGCCGATGCTGGCAGAGATGGTCTTGTCCGTCTCA
>ODAI013049249.1_pt1 | contig 22623 bp, 7 predicted proteins | sample 1539321 | NCBI WGS metagenome assembly ODAI01 (sample SAMN02144231, study PRJEB22623) | gut metagenome | biome: sheep rumen | host: Ovis aries | place: New Zealand | reverse complement strand
CTGTTAATTTATGTAGAGTAGGAGCAAATTCTTCATTCTTCATTCTTCATTCTTCATTAAAAAGTCGTAATTTTGCAGGCGTGAAAAGAAAGTCGGTCATTCTTTTGATGCTTTCCCTCTTCCTCTTTGCGTTAGCGGGGAGCTATCAAGATTCACGATACGAAAAGTCGGAAGATGCCAAAGACACTACGAAACTCACTGACGACGGGCAACACCCTGACACGTCGGGTGGGCTTCGGAGTGTTTTGCGTGTAGCCTCTATTCTCGACACGCTTTCACTTACCCCCCGTATCTCCATTCCCGACAGTTCGGACTTCAGCAAGCTTCTTGCCGGCCCCGATCCTAATGACACGACGCGCATGGACTCGTTGCAACTGGCCATCTGGAAGCGTAACAAGGCCATAGATGACTCTATCAAGGCTGACAGCCTGAACCGTGAGAGCAAGAATGCCATTGAGGCTCCTGTTGACTTCTTTGCCAACGACTCCTTAATCTACGAACAGGGTTCGGGCATGGCCTTCCTTTTCGGAGATTCTCATGTGAAGTATCAGGATATGGACTTGAAAAGCGACCGCATCCGCATGAATCTGGACTCGTCACTCGTCTATGCCACAGGCTCGCGTGACTCGGCTTCAGGCGATATGATAGGCTTGCCTGTGTTCAAGATGGGCAGTGATACGTATGAGAGCGACACGATGCAATTCAACTTCAAGTCAAAGCGTGGGCTTATCCAGCAAGTCTATACCGAGCAGCAGGAAGGCTTTCTCACGAGTGAACTGTCGAAGCGAGGCTCTAATGGTGACATGTATCTGCGGCATGGACGCTATACTACATGCGACGACCCCCATCCCGACTTCTATCTGGCCCTGTCGCGTGCGAAGGTGCGTCCTGGCAAGGATGTCGTTTTCGGACCGGCCTATATGGTGGTGTGTGATGTACCCATCCCACTGGCTGTTCCCTATGGATTCTTTCCCTTTACAAAGGACTATAGCAGCGGTTTCATCATGCCTACCTATGGTGATGAGTCTACTCGTGGCTTCTATCTCCGTGATGGTGGCTATTATTTGGCCGTGAGCGACATCTGGGACTTGAAACTCATCGGTGAGATTTATACGAAAGGCTCGTGGGGCGTGTCAGCTGCTTCCAACTATCGCAAGCGCTATAAATACAACGGCTCGGTCTTTGTCAGCTATCAGAAGACAGTCACGGGCGAGAAGAATATGCCAGACTACGTCAAGCAGACCAGTTTTAAGTTTCAGTGGAGCCATCGCCAGGACTCGAAGGCCAATCCTTATTCGAGCCTGTCGGCCAGCGTGAACTTCGCCACGTCAAACTATGAGCCGAACAACATGAATTCGATGTATAATCCGCAACGAATGACGCAGAGTACCCGAACATCTTCAGTCTCTTATAGTACAGGATTCTCAAGCATCGGAATGACACTCTCCACCACCATGAACCTGTCGCAGAACATGCGTGATTCGTCTATCGCCTTGACACTGCCCGACCTCAACATCAGCATTGCCCGTTTTTATCCCTTCAAGCGAAAGAAAATGGTGGGTAAGGAGCGATGGTACGAGAAGATTTCCATGAGCTATACTGGTCATTTCAGTAACTCCATCAATACGAAGGAAAGCAAGCTTCTGCATTCCAACCTGATTAAGGACTGGCGTAACGGCATGCAGCACACTATCCCCATCAGTGGCAACTTCACACTGTTCAACTACATCAACATCAATCCGTCTATCAACATCACCGACCGTACTTACACCAACAAGGTCTATCGCTCATGGGATGCTGTCAAGCAGACAGAGGTGCGTGATACAACGAATGGCTTCTATAACGTCTACAACTGGAACCTGTCACTATCGGCTTCAACCAAGCTCTATGGCTTCTATATCCCTTCACGAAAGCTCTTTGGCGACAAAATACAAGCTATACGTCATGTCTTAACGCCACAGATCAGCTTCAGCTATGCCCCTGACTTCAGTGCATCTCGTTATGGCTACTATGAAACCTATCAGAAAACCGATGCCAAGGGTAATGTGACGATGGTGGAGTACTCGCCCTATCAAGGCCAGCTCTACGGCGTGCCTGGTAAGGGAAAGACTGGCAGCATATCGTTCGACTTGTCGAACAATGGGGAGATGAAACTGAAAAATGAAGATGACTCCACGGGATCCAAGAAAATCAGCCTCATTGATGAGCTCGGTGCCTCGATGTCCTACAATCTGGCGGCTGACGTTCGTCCGTGGAGTGACCTGAGCACCCGTCTGCGCCTGCGCCTGACGAAGAGCTACACGCTGAACATCAATGCCGTTTTTGCCAGCTATGTTTATGAGGCTGACTCCGTGGGAGCAACACCACGGATCAGTGATCACACCACCTATTGGCAACAGGGAAAGATTGGCCGCTTCCAGGGCATCTCTCAGAACTTGTCCTACACCATCAACAACGAGAAAGTAGTGAAGTTGTTCAAATGGCTGAAAGGCGAGCGTACCAAGAAAAAAACAGAGGAAGAGGAGAAACCGGAGGAAGAGGATACTGGCGTGGAGTCCAATCTGGATAAAGACATGGAGGCAGGAAGAAATGGAGCCAGAAGGAAGTCGAATTTGGCTGAGACCGATGATGACGGCTATATGAAGTTCTCGCTGCCTTGGTCTGTCAGTTTTGGCTATGGTATCACTATGCGTGAGAATACCGATGTGAAGAAATTCAACTACAACAGTATGCGCTACCCCTATAAGTTCACTCAGAACTTGAACATCAGCGGTAACATACGCATCAGTGACGGATGGAACATCTCCTTCTCGTCGGGCTATGACTTCGAGAACAAGAGAATTTCCATGACCACAGCCTCGCTTTCCCGCGACTTGCACTGCTTCAACATGTCGTGCTCTGTGGTGTTGTCGCCCTACACCAGCTACAACTTCTCGTTCCGTTGCAATGCAGCTACGCTGACCGACGTGCTGAAGTATGACAAACGAAGCAATTCTTCGAGCACCGTGCAATGGTATTGAGGGAGAATTGAAAAATGATAATTGAAAATTGAGCAGCATTGAAAGAATTTGTTATTTCAGAGGCTAAGACCGAGACGGCAGTGCTTGTGGCACTGATCACCCAGGAACAGAATGAGGCCAAGACCAAGGAATATCTTGACGAGCTGGAATTCCTGGCCGATACGGCTGGCGCGCGTGTAGTCAGACGCTTCACGCAGAAAGTGGCAGGCCCCAGTCATGTGACCTATGTCGGAAGCGGCAAGCTACAGGAAATCAAGCAGTATATCAAGGAACAACAGGATGCCTATGACGAGTGGGTGGAGCAACAGGACGGTTCACCCTTCTCTTCGGAGGAGCAGGAAATGGCATGTCCTGAACCTGTCGGTATGGTGATTTTCGATGACGAATTGTCGGCCAAACAGATACGTAACATTGAGAAAGAGCTTCAAGTGAAGATTCTCGACCGCACTTCACTCATCCTTGACATCTTTGCCATGCGTGCCCAGACAGCTGAAGCTAAGGCACAAGTAGAGCTGGCTCAGCATCGGTACATGCTACCCCGTCTGCAACGCCTGTGGACCCACTTGGAACGTCAGGGCGGCGGCTCAGGATCTGGAGGCGGAAAGGGAAGTGTGGGACTCCGTGGCCCCGGTGAGACACAGCTTGAGATGGACCGCCGCATCATCCTGCAGCGCATCACGCTGCTTAAACAGCGATTGACTGAGATAGACAAACAGAAAACCACACAGCGGAAGAACCGTGGGCGGTTGATTCGTGTGGCTCTCGTTGGCTATACCAATGTAGGAAAGTCAACATTGATGAATTTGTTGGCTAAGAGCGATGTCTTTGCGGAGAATAAACTTTTTGCCACACTCGACACCACCGTGCGAAAGATGACCATCGACAACCTCCCGTTCCTGTTGGCTGACACCGTAGGCTTCATCCGTAAACTGCCTTCAGATTTGGTGGAGTCGTTCAAGTCGACACTCGACGAGGTACGCGAAGCCGACTTGTTGGTGCATGTCGTCGATATCTCTCATCCTGATTTCGAAGAGCAAATTAAGGTGGTGGAGCAGACACTCGCTGAACTGGGATGCGCTGAGACACCATCGCTCATTCTGTTCAATAAGATCGATGCCTATCATTGGACACCGCAGGACGAGGACGACCTCACACCGCCCAAGCGTGAGAATATCTCGCTCGACGACCTGAAGAAAACGTGGATGGCGAAACTACGGGAAGACTGTATCTTTATCTCTGCTCGAGAAAGAGACAATATCGATGCCCTTCGCACGTTATTATATAATAAGGTAAGGGAACTACACGTCCAGAAGTATCCCTATAACGATTTTCTGTACGAACGCATAGAAGAATAACCTAACACCAGTTTTTTATGAGAGACTATAGACAATTAACTAAAGACGAGATTCAAGTACTCGAACAAAATGCCTGCTGGGCAGAGGATTGGACAAGAGTTATGGTGGCCGAGTCATTCCGCCCCTATAACTTCCATCGCGTGATATTCTATGGCGACATACGCCTTGGCTCTTTTGAGAAGAGCATCGAGGTGAGTAAGGACTTTTTCAAGCATTCCGGCATCAACGATGCTACGCTACGCAATGTGTCGGTCGGCGATGACTGCCTGATTGAAAAGGTGGGTAACTTCATCAACAACTACACCATTGGCGATGACTGCTATATTTCTAATATTTCCACTATCGAGACAACTGAGGGTGCCAACTATGGAGCTGGCAGTACTATTTCCGTGCTCAACGAGATGGGCGATGGCAACGTGACACTGTTCCGTGAACTGAACTCGCAGTTGGCTGCCTTCATGGTGAAGCACAGCGAGGATAAGGAACTCACACGCCGTCTGCACCAGCTCATCGACGACGAGGTGCGCGTCTCGACACCCGACCGTGGCGTGATAGGCAATCGTGTGAAGATTGTGAACACCAAGGAGATCACCAATACCGTCATCAAGGGCGACTGCGAGATCAACGGCGCGGCCCGCCTGTCGGAGTGCACCATCCTGAGCAGCGAGGATGCCAGCGTCTACATCGGCACGGGTGTCATCTGCGAGAACTCTATCATTTGCGACGGCTGCTCCATCAACAACTCGGTGAAGATGCAGGACTGCTTCGTGGGCGAGGCCTGTCAGATTACCAACGGCTTCACGGCTGAAGCTTCTCTCTTCTTTGCCAATTCGTTCATGGCCAACGGTGAGGCCTGGGCTGCATTCTGCGGCCCGTTCTCAGCCTCTCACCATAAGTCGAGCCTCCTCATCGGTGGACAGTTCTCGTTCTACAATGCCGGCTCGAACACCAATTTCTCCAACCACGCCTATAAGATGGGGCCCCTGCACTACGGCACCTTGGAGCGCGGCACGAAGACCGCCAGCGGCTCCTACATCCTGATGCCTGCCACGATTGGTGCGTTTTCGGTCTGCTTCGGCAAGCTGATGCACCATCCCGACACCCGTTGTCTGCCGTTCTCTTATCTGATCGCCTACGGCGAGACCATGTATCTGGTGCCCGGTCGCAACATCACTACCGTGGGACTCTATCGCGACATCAAGAAGTGGCCCAAGCGCGACAAGCGCAGCAAGCAGTCTAAGAAGTCCATCATCAACTTCGACTGGCTCTCTCCCTTCACCGTAGGCGAAATCCTCGAAGGTCGTAAGATTCTTGAGAACCTGCGTGCAGCCAGTGGCGACAACGTGTCAACCTATAACTTCCATGAGTACGTGATCAACGCCTCTTCGCTGCAGAAGGGACTGAAATATTATGACATCGCCCTACGCATCTACATGGGTGCCGTGCTGAAGCGAGCTGTCAAGGGCGGTTGGCTCGGAGTGCCTGAAAACGAGGTCGGCAAGGGACAGTGGGTTGACCTGTCAGGACTGCTGCTACCAGAGAGCGAGGAGAATCGTCTGATTGACGATATCAAGTTGGGCACCATCGAGAATATCCAGCAGGTCATCGACCGCTTTGTAGAAATCAACGACCATTTCCGCAAGTATCAGTGGACATGGACCTATCAGCTCATCCTCGACTACTATCATCTCAGTACCATCGACGATGCTGCCATGGATCGCATTCGTGAGGACTATGTGCGAGCCCGTCGTGCCTGGATTGCTGAGATTCGCAAGGATGCCGAGAAGGAGTTTGCCATGGGCGACGTGGAGCAGGAAGTGCTCGACGAATTCATCTCCAAGCTCGACCACGAGATTGACTACGAGAACTGAGTGAGCTCAGTTCTCTGTCGAGCTCGCATGTCCCTTGATGTCGAGGTTGTCGCAGGACGAGCGTACGCAAAAACATGTTGTAGGCTAAGTTAAGGTTTTCGAGAAATACTCTTGATATAGTTTCCCGGAGTGATACCGAAGGCATCGTGGAACGAGCGTGAGAAATGGCTCTTGTCATAGAATCCGCAGCTTTCTCCGATGTCTGCAATCGTCCTCTCAGGTTCTTCTTCCAGCATGCGACGGGCTTCTTCCAGTCGTACCTGTAGGATGAACTTGATGGGTGTGATGCCCGTTATACTGGTCAGCTTGGCACGCAGCTGGAACGGTGATATGCACAGGCTGCTGGCCACGTGCTCTACGTCGGCCTTGCGTTCCGGCATGAGCTCGACGATGGCTTTCCGTACTTTGGCGATGAACGCTTTCGAAGGGTTGGTGAAGGTGTATGGCTCTGCTTCTTCGGGCACCGGACTTTCTGCCTTTGCCGGTTCCGGTTGAGCGAGTGGGGCGGTGGATACCGGCGGTTGGATGGCCAGTTTCCTGCGCAGCCGGTTTCTGGCTCCGAGCAGGTTTTCGACACACAGGTTCAGCTCTTCGGCATTGAAGGGCTTGTACAGGTATACGTCGGCTCCCGCCTGTCGTCCTTTGATGCGGTCGGGCTCGGTGGCCTTGGCGGTTACAACGATGACGGGAATGTGGTTGGTGGCCTCGTCGGAGCGTATGGCGCGGCATAGCTGCAGACCGTCCATGTGGGGCATCATCAGGTCGGTGATGATGAGGTCGGGCATGGTTTCTCTTACTATGCCGAGTGCCTGCAAGCCGTCGGTGGCATAGTGCAGTTCGTAGTCGCCGCTCAACTGCCGGCCTATGAGGGCGGCCACGTCATTGTTGTCTTCGACGATGAGCAGGCTGGGCTTCAGCGTTTCCTCGTCCTGTTGCAGGTCAGCAGCCGCACCGGGCAACGGGCGTTCTGGCTCTTCAGCCGCTTTCCGGCCTGTCGGGGTGACGATGGGCAGGCTTATCGTGAAGGTGGTGCCCTCTTTGGGTGTGCTCTCTACGCTGATGCTGCCGTGGAGCGCGTCTACGATTTGCTTGACGAGTGCCAGTCCTACCCCCGTTCCTACGTTGTCAGTGGTGTAGTCGGCCTGATAGAACGGCTCAAAGATGTGGCCCAGCTTGTCGGTCGGGATGCCGATGCCGTTGTCGCTGACGGTGAGCAGCACGTCGGTTCCCTCCTGCTCAAACATGACCTTCACCTGTCCGCCGGCAGGCGTGAACTTGATGGCATTCGAGAGGAGATTGCCCAGTAGCTTGTCTATGTAGTCGGGAACGTATTCAGCTTCGACATTGTTCGTTCCGCACTGGTAGACGAATGAAATGTCTTTCTGCCGGGCCAGTTCCTGATAGCGTTCTGTCACCATGGCCACGTAGGCATCGATGTTGCCCACCTCTACGGGCTGATGGCCTATGGCCGACTTCACCTTTGAGATGTCGAGCATCTGGTTGACGAGCAGCAGCAGCTGGTTGCCCTGATGCTCGATGGTCATGCTGAGCTGTTTCACATCCTTCTCCTGAACAGGAGATGACAGGGTCTGCAGTTCGTGTGCCAGTCCGAGGATGACGGTCAGAGGTGTGCGCAGCTCGTGGGTGACGTTGGTGAAGAACTCCTCGCGTACGGAAGAGAGCTGTTGCAGTATGGCTGTCGTCTTTTTTCTCTGGCGGAGTGCATACCCCAGGGCGATTATCAGTCCGATGAGCATGAGCATGAAGGCCAGCGACGATATGAGGATGATGCGGTTCGTGCGCTGCGATTGAGCGTTCTGCTCTTCCAGTTCGTCTACGTGCAGGTCGGTATTGGCCTTCGTGGTGAGTTCCTTCAGCTGTACGGTGTGCAGCGAGTCGTTCAGCCGGATGTAGTGTTTCAGTGCAGCCAGTGACTCCTTGAGGTCTACGGCTTCAAGGGCTTCCGACAGTGTGCGGTAGTCATAGCTCACGCTCTGGGCATTGCCCACGGCCTGCTGCATCTGTATCGCCTCGCGCAGTGCCTCTACGGCTTCGCGCTGCCGTCCCAGGTCAATGAGGTTCCAGCCTTTGAACTCCAGTGAGATGGCCAGCTGATTGCGGTCCAGGGGGTCTTCTTCGCGCACCAGTCTGATAGCACTGTCGGCCGCCTGCAGTCCTCGCTCGTACTCTCCGTTGCGGTCGTAGGCATAGCTCAGCTGTGTCAGGTGGTTGGCTATGGCCGACTTGTTGCCCACCGCCCGGGCTGCCTCGGCGGCTTCAAGGCCGTAGCCGATGGCTTTGTCTATTTGGCCTGCGCTGCAGTACAGCTCGCAGGCTATGCCCAGGATGTTATGGGTAGAGGGTGAAGGGTGTCGGGTGGCCTCGGCCAGTTGCTTGTCGGTGCTGATGGCTTTCTCGACCAGCACGAGGGCATCGTCGTAGTTGCGCAGGCCGTGGTTCACCAATGAAAGATATAGGTACGCGCGCGAGAGCTGCATCAGGTTCTGCTGTTGTTGGCACAGTTCTATGGCCTGCATGCCCATGTCGACGGCTTGGGGATAGTTGCTGGTTTTGAAGAGGCAGTAGCACTTGTCGCAGAGCAGTGTGGCATGCCAGTCGGCAACGTCGGTGATGGCACAGTTCTTCTTCTGGACGAGCTTCTCAGCAAGGGGAAGTGCCTGCTCGATGTAGCTGAGTGCCTCCTGATAGTAGGAGGTGGTGACCAGGAAACGCACTGCGGCGAACCAGACCGTGAGCTGTTCTTCGTCGCTACTCATGCCCTCGGTCAATGTCGGAGGAGGGGAAAAGAATATGCGGTCGTTATCGATGAGCGCCAGCAATTGTCGAGCGATGGATGTACGCTGTTGTCGTTCGCAATGGTTGTAGACTTCCAAGAGGGAATCAACCTTGGTAAGTGTGTCTGCATGGGCAGCCTTGAAAAAAGATGCTAAAAGGAGTAGTGCAGTTAGTACAATAGTTTTCTGCATGATTATTAGAATGATTTTCGTTGCAAATTTACGAAATATTCTCTGAAATATGCAACTTACCCCTGTTAAGATTGTATTTTCAACAAAATCTACAACAAATTCTAATGAAAATACAACCTATTTTCTCTAAATATTTAATATATTTGCCACATAATTTTCTAATTTTAGATAAAAATGCTATAAACAAACACCTTAATCTTTATTCAAGTGCTCATTGGCAATCCTAAAATACATTATAATATTTAATATTAACTAAAATACAATCTGCTTATGAAAAGAATTCTTTTATCCGTGATGATGCTCATCACTTGTGCGATGGGTGTGTGGGCTGACGGCTATCACTTCCAGTATGAGAAGGGCCAGGATCAGCATGTGATCTACCTGTCGCTGGCCGACATGAACAATAATGTGCTTTCGCAAGATTTGATGGTCGATGCCGACTATTATGTGGGCGCTTTCATCAATGGAGAGTGCCGTGGTGAGGCTAAGGTGGAGTTCGTGGCGGGCGATCTCACCTTAACTACTCCTAACTGGATCAATGTGTTCACGCTGAATGTGCAGGGTGATGGCAATAAAGACAACAACAAGTCTATTGTTTTCCGTGTATACAAAGAGAAAATGGCCGTTGTAGGAACAGCTGAATATTACATCCCAAAGGAAACGGCCAGCGTGTTTTTCCAGAAAGATGCCACTACAGGAGAGCCCTCTAATACTTATCGGTTGAAGTTCAATCCGGCAACAAGCATCATGCTGACACCTGAGATTTCTGTTCATAAAGGAGAACAGAAGAATATGTTAGACTACATTAGTGCAGTCCCCGAAGGTTCGCTTATACCCTATCCCCTTCATTGGACTTATCCAGGCGAATATGTAGCCATCGGCGACAATATCCTCGACGCATTGGCCGTGACAACAGAAGGTCCTGCTGGTGTTAATTTGAGTGCTGGCACCGGTGAATTAGCTTTAGCTGCGTTTACTAGTGTAACTGTTGACAATCCTGCTACGGCATTCCAGTGGACTCATAAGGAAGTAACGGTTGATGCCAATGACCCCAGCAAGGGTTCGGTTACCGTGGCCATGGGATCCGACCTGTCGGAGATTCTCAGCTTTGGTTATACGCTCACCCCTGGTGATGCTACCACTACTTATCAGTGGACTTCAAATAACGATGCTGTCGTAAGCAATTCGCCGGTGGCGGCCGGTATTAAACCGGTCGGCGTGGGCACAGCCGTCCTCACTGGTACGCCTCAGGACGAAAGCACGGCTACAGCTCCTCAACTCACGGTGAAGGTTGTGAATCCCGTCACTGCATTGGGATACAAGTATGATGACCGATGCGGAGTGGTAGTGGTAGAAGTGGGCGACAATATCAACCAGCGACTGAATGGCGAAATCACCGTGTTTCCAGAAGATGCGACCGACCTCACTTATACCATTAGCAATTATGATACAGATTATTTCGAAGTGCAACCCAATGGCGACCTCGTGGCCATGCAGGCCAACAGCGATGGTCAGGTGAACAACGTCACACCGATTACTGTTACGGCCAACGATGGATTCGGAGCAACCATTGACATGAAGATTGTCATTATTCCGACACAGCCCACGGCTGTCAATCCCGTTGGCGAAATGCTCTATCAGAACAATCCCGACCAAGAGCTCGACATCACACAGACATTGATGAACTTCTTGAAGCTGACTCCTGATAACCTTAATGTCGGAGATTTCAATGTAAGAATCATTCCAAGTGACATGTCGGTTGTGTCGGTAGACTATCTTCCTTCGAGTGACGATCCTGTTTATACTTTGATACATCAGGAAAGCGAGAAGCAGGTCACGATGAACGTTTATGTAACGGTGCTGGACAAGGAAAATATCGTTGCCAGCGAGGAGCCTGGATCTGTCGCCCCCACTGTGAATATCCAAACGAAAGATCTGGATACCAGTTTCACACTCGATATTCGCATGGGCTTGGGCGGATTCGCCATCATTCCTTCACCAGTGATTGCCAAGGTTGGCGAGACGATTGAGCTGACCCTCGTGGAACAGCCGCAAGGCGTGGACTTCGACCCGAAAAAGATTTCTCTTGAAGTGACACCGTCTGTGACGATGCCCGCCGGATGGACATTTGCCACTGTGGAGGCTAAAACCGGCGATAAAACAGGCTTGAAGTGGGTGATCAACACGAAGAGCGTGGGCAATGGCACCGTCAATGTCATCTACGAGAAAGAAATCGGCAAGCAGCAGATGGGCACTGGCGATATCGTAGTCCAGCAGCAGCTGCAACTGAACGAGGGATGGCAGTGGATCTCGCTCTATCAGGGACTTATCCAGGGTACGGACAGCATGAAGACTTACTTCGGAGACTACCTCGGTGAGATTCGCAGTGACAACGGCAACATTTACAATGACCCGGTTTACAGTTATTTCGGGGCATTGCAGACTTTGGAGATGATGAAGACATACAAGGTGCGCATGAAGACGGCCACATCATTCAACGTCGAAGATACCAGCACGCCGAGCACCTACTTTGTGAACAACAATACCGAAAGCCTGACCGGCGGCCCCGTGGAACCGATTACCGTAGCTGCAGCAAAGGGATGGAACTGGATTGGCAATCCCTACCAGTACACGCATGCGCTGAGCGACATCTTCGGCAACACAGTCTTTACCGAGGGCGACATGATTAAGGGTAAGGAGAGCTTCGCTACCTATACCTCTGGAGCATGGGCTGGCATGGAGAACCTCACTCCTGGAGAGGGATATATGTTCAGGCTCGCATCGGCCGGCAATATTGAGTTCACCCGTGAGTTTGCCTTCAAACAGCCAGAGACGCAGGCATCGGCACGCACCTTTGTAGACGAGAACATGCCCTTCACGATCGATCACTCACGCTTTATCGACAATATGTCGATGATAGCCTACGTTGGCGGACTCGAAGACAATGCCCGCCTCACGCTCTACGCTTTCCGTGGCGATGAGTGCCGTGGACGCAGCATTACCGTGGGCAACCGTCAGTTCATCACCATCCACGGCGAGCAGGGCGAGCGTTACACCTTCTGCGCCTACGACGAACTCTCCGGACAGTACTACGATGTGATGGGTTCAAGGGCTTTCGCGGCTGTGAGCGGTTCAATTGCCAATCCTGTTCCCCTCTATATCGGTCAGACGACCACAGTGGAGGCCATTAAGAACAAAGCAGCCCTTGGCGGTGAGGTCTATGACCTGCAGGGTCGTCGTGTCAACGGCAATGTCAAGAAGGGCATCTACATCCAGCGTGGCAAAAAGATGGTGAAATAGCCGTCTGGATTCCACTGATTCTTCTTTATATATAGTATAAGGTATAAAACTCACCTAACGCAAACGATTATGGTTGGACGATATAAAAGTATTCTTGTAATATTGCTCTCTTGCCTCTCAGTGCTTCCTTTAGCACTGAGGGCGCAGGGATATCAGATGGCTGACGGGCGACAGTATCACGCCTCATCCATCTATTACGTCATCCTCAAAAACGCCGCAGGTGAGAACATCAACAGCCTGTATGCCGCTGTCGACGGAGCCATCGGGGCTTTCGTCGGCAGTGAGCTGCGCGGCGCGAGCGAGTGGATGCCCACGGGCAATACCTCTGGCAAGGGCGTCTTCTTTATCCGTGTCTGGGGCGATGAAAACGATTCCGCCACAGCCACGTTCCGTCTGCGCGACAGCAATGGACTGGAGTATCAGATTGCCTCGCAAGACTTTTCCAAGGGCGAGGAGGGCAGCTATGGTTCGCCGTCCTCTCCCATTTCGTTTACCGTCGTTCCCGTGACGGGCATCACACTGCCTGCCACGGAAATCACGATGAAGGTGGGTGAGACCTATAGTCTGCAGACTTCCCTCACCCCTGAAAACCATTCAATGTTGCTGACCACGTTGAGCTATACTTACACCAGCAGCTCAGCTGCCTTTACGGTCAGCACCACCGGTGTCATTTCCGCCGGTGCCATAGGCCAGGGCAAGGTCACCGTAAAGGCCACTCCCGGCAATTTCACCGTTGAGGCCACCGTAAAGGTTGAGGCCGCACCGGAAAAAATCTCCGTTAAGGAAATCAGGAACAACATGGCCTCCGACCAGATCGAGATGACAGAAGGCGACGAGTTGCTGCTCGACTTCTCCGTCCTCCCTGAAAATGCCACCAACAAGGCCGTGAAGTTCACCAACGACTACGACATCGTAGCCATCAAGCAAGAAACCGAAACGTCGCCTGTCACCATCGTTGCCAAGAAAGCCGGTACCGATGTGCTCACTGTCATATCTGAGGACAATGAAAAGGCAACGCTCACATATTATATCACAGTGAAGCAAAAGGTGATACCCGTCACCAAGATTGAGGTCACACCCTCGACGCTCAATGCTTACGTAGGCGAGACCTATGACTACACCGTGAAAGTGCTTCCAGAGAATGCTACCGACAAGTCACTGGACGTGGTGGTGCAGAAAACCTCCGTCATTGACTTGGATGCCGACAACATGAAGGTGACGGGTAAGGCCGTTGGTACGTCGAAGGTGACGTTCCGCGCGAAGGACGGTTCCGGCACGGAGGCCGTCATGGAGGTGAAGGTGAGTGCCGTCCCTCAGGTGACGCTGTCGTTTGCCACCCAGACGCTGAACGCCTCAAGACGGAACGACGTGGCGCTGACACTGACCAAGGAGGGCGATGCCGACTTCCTGCCTTCAAGAGTCGAGCTGGTGTTCAGCAAGGCTGCCAACGGTGAGCCTTCGGCCATTGCTACGAAGGCTGACGAATCGGGTCTGAAATGGAATGTGCGTGGAGCGTACGTTGGAAAACACTCTGTGAAAATAAGGTATAACGGCAAGGAACAGGCTGCTACGTGCCAGGTGAACGTCTCCGCTGACTATCCGTTGCAGGCGGGATGGAACTGGCTGTCGCTCTATGCCGTCAGCAGTAAGCAAGGCAGTAGCATACCCCTTACGAAAGAATTCCTCAGCGGCTGTGTTGTGGACAATGCGAACCTGATTGTCGAGATGCGCTCGCAGGAGAAGACCCTGTTCTATGACCCCAAGGAGGGATATTTCGGCAGCCTCACCAAGCTGACACCTACCGAGGGCATGTACAAGGTGAAGGCCGCTTTCCAGGAAGAGAACGAAGACAAATTCATTATCACTGTAGGAGGGGCTGACCTGGTGAGCAGCACTTCGCTCACCCTGCCGAAGGTGGGCAAGGGTTACACTTGGGTGACCTATCCTCACGAGATGGACCATTCAATAGACGCGCTCAGCAAGTACCTGTCGCAAAATGTCGTGGAGAACGACATGATTATCGGCCAGAACGGATTTGCCGAATATGATGGTGAGAAGTGGATAACCAGCAATGCCTTCAAGCTGGAGGCAGGACAGGGCTACATCTATTATACCGAAGGCGAGAATGAACGCTCGCTGAACTGGGGACCGGCCACGTTGTCCCCCGATGCGGAGCCTGTGCGCGCAGCCGAGTCACCTTCGCTCCTGTCGGAGGTGAGTGCGATTCCCCGTCAACATGCCGACTGCATGGCTGTGGTAGCGCGGTTGGACGGTGTGGCCAACGTTGAGAACTATTGTGTAAAAGCCTTCGTGGGCAATGAGTATCGCGGAGGTGGAGAACTTGCCGCCAACGGTCTCCTGTACATCACGGTGAACGGAGAACCAGGCGAAAAGGTTTGTTTCAGGCTCTTCAACAAGACAACCGAACAGTTGGAGGGCGCACCGTCGGCCACTGTCGCCTTCAGCGGCAAGGCTGGCAGTCACAGCAATCCTGTCAGCATTACGGGCATAGCGGGAAACACTGCGCCTCAACTGGCTACCACCGCTGTCTATGACCTGATCGGTCGCAGCGTTGGCAACAACCCTGCAAAGGGTGTCTACATTGAATCCGTCACGGAAAGTGGCCGTCGTATAACACGTAAAATCATACGCAAATGAGAACAAGCATATTCGACACGATGACAGGTCAGGCCGGGAAGGCGTGCCTGATGGCTTTACTCGTTGCACTTTCCGCGAATGTAAAGGCGCAGGACATAAGCCAGATAGCGAAGAGTGACCCCCTCATCATCACCGGTGCGGTGGGCACGAACAACACTTATCATTACAGCAGTGCGGGCAACACATACGGCTCGCCATTGGGTAACACGTTCTATGCCAACCTGAACATCAGCGTCTATGGCATCTCCATGCCTTTCTCGGTCTACTACAGCAACGACAACCTGGAGTTCAGCTATCCCCAATTGTCTTTCAACCTGACTCCAAAGTATAAGCAGTGGACGGGACACCTTGGACAAAGTTCCATGGACTTCAGCAGCTATGTGATGAACATGTCGTTCAACGGCGTGGGTGTGGAGTACGATGACAACAAGCGGTTGCGCTTCGGCGCGTTCTACGGCGTGCTGCGCAATGCCGTCAACGACAACCCCGAGGATCCTTCCGCACGCGCTCCGCAGTACAAGCGCTTAGGGTGGGGCTTCAAGGCCGGCTATGGCAGTCAGAAAGCTTACCTTGACCTCTATGTGCTCCGGGCCTACGACCGTCCGAAGTCCTTGGACGACCGCTGGCGGCGCCTGGTTCTTCCGCAGGAGAACATCGCCATTGCACTCAAGGGTGGAGTGAACATCATCAAGAACCTTTCGCTGAACGCCAATCTGGCCACCTCTCTTTTCACTGGCGACATGGAGGCTGAGAAGATCACGGAAGGCGCTGCCACGAATTTCAGTTCACTCATAGAGCCGCGCTACAGCTCACTGGTGCGTTTTGCCGGTGATGTAAGTGTCAGCTACAGCATGCAGGGACTGAGCGCGTCGCTGTTCTATCGGATGGTGCAGCCGGATTTCCTCTCGCTCGGCACCTACTACATGTCGAACAACTACCACAGTCTGGGTGTCAACGCCACTACCCAGCTCTTCAAGTCGTTGACGCTGGCCGCCACCTTCTCAGGTCAGTCGGACAACCTCACCAAGAAGCAGCTCTACACCACCAACGCCTACGTCTATTCGCTCACGGCATCCACACGCTTGGGTACGAAGTTCAACTTGGCCGCAAGCTATAACGGCTACCTGCAGTCGCAGAGTGACGGTACGATTCCCGTGAAGGACTCAACCGAGGTGCGCAGGGCTATGCACAGCCTGAGCTTCACGCCCACTTTCATGACCCAGTCGGAAACGCTGGGACACAGCGTCTCGCTCTCCTTGAGCTATACTCAGAACAAAGACCTCAACAAGTTCTCTGTCGGCGTAAGCGACGTGAAGGCAACGGCCCTCGGTGCCTCCTACAGCATGGACATCAAGAGCTGGGAGCTGAACCTTGCCTCGTCGTTGAGCCATCAGGTCTCGAGGGGCTACCAGACCAAGTATACCAGTGACATCTTCTCGTTGACGGCCAGCCGTTCGTTCTTCGAAGAGAAGAATCTCAACCTGTCAGCCGTGTTCAATATCATCTACAATGAGGTGAAGACACGTTCGAAGAGCCTCTCCATCGGCTTCGACCTGTCGGCAGGCTACACACTGAAAAAGGTGCACTCTTTCTCTCTCGCAGCCGGTATCAACACATACGGTGACGTGAACCAGAACCACCGTCGTTCCAGGGTGAACAACCGTGACATCACGGCCAGCCTGAACTATGTTTACACTTTCTCGCTGCTTGAAATCAAGCGGAAGGGCGAGAAGAAGAAATGAGCGTGACGACTTTTATAGAAATTAATGTACGACAAAACAATAAAGAAGATATGAAGGCATTCAGACACATCGGTTTAGCAGTCTTTTTTGCATTGCAGGTATTGTCGGCTTGGGCACAGGATGTTGTAGTGACATTGACTCCTGTCCAGCAAGTGCTGCCGCCACAGGCACTACTCTATATATCTAATCCCGGCAATTATTTCAACGTATCGATCACCAACAACTCGAACACCGTTCAGAATGTCTATCTTACGCTCGCCGTCGACCACATTCTACCCAACGACGGACTCTCGATAGCCACTCCGGCTAAGCGCCAGCCCTCGCAGCCCATTGTCATTCAGGCCGGCTCTACCCGTATCTTGAACATGGCCGAGATAAAGACCTTGTTCAACTACATCCCTTCAAAGGAGATCATGGCTTCCCCGGGACTGTTCAGCAACTATAGCAACGGTTCGTTGGGACTCTTGCCCGAAGGCCAGTATCAGGCCAGGATGGTGGCATACAAGTGGAACCCGCAGTTGGCCAACCCTGTGGCGGTGAGCAATCCGTCGGCCGGTTCCTGTGTCTTCACTATCTGCTACAAGGCGCAGGCACCTGAGTTCCTGCTGCCTATGGCTGCTGGCGGACAGTCTTTGCTTTCAGTGGCAAAATTGGACCCTGCCAACCCGTTGTTCACGTGGAAAGCGCCCGTCATCAACTGTAATCCGGGTGCCGTCACCTTCCGCTATGACGTGAAAATCGTCGAGCTGATGGCCATGCAGACCCCCGATGTCGCTATGCGCCAGAACTTCGCTGTCTTTCAGGTGGCCGACCTCACTGTGCCTTTGTGCATGTTTCCGACCATCTATTTTGCTCCGAGCCGTCTTCAGGAGGGTAAGACCTATGTCGCGCAGGTGACTGCGAGAACCAATGGAGCCAATGCCAACAACCTGAACTACACCTCTATTGAGAATGAGGGAAAGAGCGACCTGAAGATTTTCCAGGTGGTGCCTGTGAAGGTGAAGCAGGACGAGGATGAAGACAAGGACAAAGACAAAGAAAACGCTGGCAAAGGAGAGGGTGAGGACGATGGCGACGACTATGGCGCTGTCGGCGGGATGCAGGACAAGCGTCAGGAGCTGGACTCCCTCTACGTCTTCAAGAAGCCACGCATCACGCTTCCCACCTTCCAGGAGGGCATGGCCCGCAAAATGTTCATCGGCGACATCATGGGCTTCGAGTGGCGCAAGGCCACCTTCAGCAGTGGCGAAGGCAACCGTCAGGACACCATTAAGTTCACCTACGACGTGCAGTTGTTCAAGGGCGATCATTCAAAAGGTATCGAGGAGGCTGTCAAGGGAAAGCCCTTCTTCACCAAGACGGTCAAGGAGAACAGCCTGGAGATTGAGTGGGACGATCTGAAAAAGTACGAATTGGCTGCCAACGACTATATCGTGGTGCGCATATTGCCAAAGGCAGGTTGCAAGTCGATACGCTACATAGAGTCCGACGACAATGTGATGGACTTTGCAATGGCCGAGCACTTGGCTCACCAGTATTTCGTCTGTTCCGACATGGGGCAGGCTCCCGACCGTACTCCGACTAAGAAAAAGGCAAGCGACTTCGTGGGAAAGACTGTGGGTATCGGTGAATATCAAATGGTCATCGACGAAATTAAGAAAGTCAGCAAAAACAAAAAGGAATACTTCGAGGGAAAAGGCCATGTGGAATGGAAGCCGATGGGCATCAAGTGCATGGTGGCCGTGAAGTTTGACTCCCTCTACATCAACACCGCCGACATTGTCTATGGCGGAAAGGCAGTGACCTACCAGGAGCCAGAGCAGAAATCGCTGAGCGACGGCGAGGTGGTCGACAAACTGTTCTCCGACTGGGGCATCGACAATCTGATTGGGGATACCCGCATCCCATACGCCAAGGAGATACAGCAGAAGAGTACGGACAAGGTGAAGAATCTGGCCCAGACCATCAACATCTCCAAGTATTATAACTATGTGAAGAAAGGACAGGCCGTATGGGATCAGTTCCTCAAGGGCGAGGTCAAGGATCTTTATATGCCTGTACAGCTGCCGAAGAGCATCAACCAGACACCTGTCGACATACAGATCGTCTCCATGGCATTCATGCCTACGTCGGCTACCATGAACGTGCTGGGTGAGTTCACCCTGCCCAATAGCAAATACTATAACAACGACATCCTGCTGTTGGGTGCCCCCCGCCTCTGTATCAGTCCAAGCCGTGTGCTCCCCGAAAGCGGAACCCTTGCACTGCTGGGCGACTTCACTGTGAACGACCCTGAGTCGTCGTTCGACCTGACCTTCAAGGCTCCGAAAAATGTTCTTGAACCCACTGACGGCTGTTTCATCAGTTGGCATGCCGACAAGCTGGAACTTTTTGATGTCGATGTCGATATGACCATCCCCGGTCTGCACAAGGTCGATTCTAAGGGCGATGCCACCAACGAACTGCCCAAGCTGCGCTTCCATGCCTCTATTGGCTCGTGGGACGACTGGTTTGCCGAGGCATCGATGGATATGTTCGAACCTGACGACCTGAAGGGATGGGCTTTTGCGCCAGGCGACAAGATTGTGTACGACCACTCCAAGAAGCGCAATGCCGACGGCGTGGCACTGCCCAAGAATTATGACCGCCAGAAGGCCGACATCACCAAGGATGCCGAGTGGCAAGGCCTCTATATCAAGCGCATGGGAGTCATCTTCCCCAAGATGCTCTCTATTAGCGACAAGAAGAAGAGCTTTGAAGGCCGTCTGCGCCTCGATGCCGAAACGATGTTCTTCGACGGCTCGGGTGCCACGTTCACCTTTGGTGTGAACAATGTGTTCGACTTCAACACCGCCAAGGTGGGCGGCTGGGGCATCTCCATGGACGAAATCAAGATGGAGGTGATGCAGAACAAATTCGTGAAGGCTTATTTCAACGGAAAGATACAGACTCCGCTCGAAGGCAAGATAGGCTACCGCTGCGACATGTACGCCCAGGGCAAGGACGAGAAAGGAAAGGCCGACCCCAACCGCTCGGCCTACGTCTTCAAGACCCAGCAGGTCGACGGGCTGAAGTTCGACTTCTGGCTCGGCGACATGAAGTTCAACAAGGACCAGACCTACTTCCTCGTGGAGCACGAGACCTTCAAGAACAAGGACAGCGAGACCCGTGTGGAACTGTGCATGGGCGGCGACATCTCCATCACCGTGGGCCGTGCCAAGCTGCGGAGCATGGGCAAGGTGGGAGCCTTTGTCGACTCGAAGATTCCCGGCATCCATATCGCCGGCATGCGCATCGCCAACTGTCCGCGATGGAAGAGCAACTACACGCAGAACCAATACGAGGCTCCTGCCAAGGGAGGCATGAACGACTTCTTCGGGTGGAAGACCGAGAACAACATTGCCACCGACAAGTTCTACTTCTCGCTGGGCCGCTGGTCGCTGGCTTCCGAGAAGAAGACGCTCGGCTGCTTCGACTTCAACCTGAAGGACTTCGATTTCGGCTATAAGAACAAGCAGGCCACGCTTGGCATCACCGGCCAGGTGTCTATCATGAACGGTCAGCTGTCGGCCGACTGCGGTCTCGATATCGTGGCCGATGTTGACTTGGACAAGTATTCGTTCAAGTTCAACACCGTGAAGTTCAAGAAGGCTGCCTTCGACAGCAGCTTCGGCGGCGTGACGCTGAAAGGCTCGCTCGAGGCTTCCGACGGCGATGACAACGGCTATAAGGGCGAGATGGAGTTTGCCCTTCCCGGTGGCTTCCTCGGCTTCAAGGCCAATGGTGGCTACTTCAAGCGTGAGTCCGGCGACGAGAAGTTCACGTGGGGATACTTCATTGCCACCGTGCAGTCGTCGGTGGGTCTGCGCTTCGACCCCATCGTGGTCACCAAGCTCGAAGGCGGTTTCTACTTCAACTGCACTGCCCCCACCACCATCGGTGACACGCCCACCAGCAGCAATGCCAAGGATGGCGTCATTGGTGCTTTCCTCGGCGTGGGGCTGGCCACCTCTGGCGGCGACAACCTGCTCTCTGCCGACATGAAGCTGCAGGTGTGCTACGACACCAGCCGCAAGAAGCTCTCCTCCATCATCATGGACGGCAAGCTCGATGCCTTCAAGTCCTCGCCGAGCGATAATGGTCTGGTGAGTGCCGAGTGCCAGCTGGCCTACGTCAACGACACCGATAAATACATTGAGCTGAACATCACGGCCTCCGGCGGTGCCTCGCTCGACAACATCATGAAGGAGAAGCTGAAGGCTCTGACTGGTGCCGACGTGAAGCTGCCCAATGATGTGAAGCAGGGACTGAGCAAGATTACGGAAGAGGAGCAGAAAGACGATACGAAAAAGACCAGCGGAGCCGACAAGTCGAAGACCGAAAGCGGCATGAAGGCCAGCTGTGGCTTCGAGGTGAGCCTGAACTTCAAGGTCACCATGACCAAGGGCTCGAAGTCGAAGTGGCATGTCTACATCGGCGAGCCTGAATATGAGAAGCGCTGTAAGCTGACGCTCATCGACTTCCAGCTTGGCGCGAAGACTGACTATTTCGCTGCCTGGGCCTATCTCGGTGCCACGATGTATTTCTGCATCGGCAACGAGCTGCCCAACGGTGGCATGCTGCCCGACCCGCCAAAGGCCGTGATGGACTTCCTCAATGGTACCGACGTGAACGGCAACAAGCAGGCTGAGGGCAGCAAGGCTACCAGTGCGAAGAACAAGACGCTGAACCAGATCAAGAACCTCATCAACAGCGGTACCGTATCGGGCGGCATCATGCTTGGTGCCTGTGCCGAGGGCGACTTTGGTGTCAATGCCGGCATCGTCTATGCCAGCGGTGCGTTCTGCTTCGGCTTCGACCTCGTGCTCGAACGGTTTGGCGAAGGTGCCAAGTGTCAGGGCGGCAAGTCCATGGGCTACAAGGGCTGGTATGCCATGGGTCAGGCCTACGCCATGCTGAAGGGCGACCTCGGTGTGCGAGTAAAACTGTGGTTCATCGACAAGAAGGTGTCGCTCATCAGCGTCGGTCTCGGTGCCATGCTGCAGGCCGGTCTTCCCAACCCGACGTGGGTCTATGGCAAGGTGCGTGCCCGCTGCTCACTGCTCGGAGGCATCTTCAAGTTCAACCACGCCATCGAGTTCAAGGCCGGCGACGTGTGTATGCCCGACTATGGCAACCCGCTTGACAACCTCGAGATGTTTGCTTCGGCATCGCCTGGCTATAAGAACGACCAGACTAACGGTTGGAAGGATGCCAACAAGGTGAGCGTCTACAGCACGCCGCGCTTCGTCACCAACTATGTGATGGATCAGAACATCCGTCTTGTCGACGAGAATGCTGCCCAGAATCAGATACAGAACAAGGGTGCCAGTGAGAGCGAGGCCCGCGCCAACTGTGAGCGTATCTACAAGTTCCAGCTGGGCACGCTGACACTGCTCAACTACGATACGGGACAGTCGAAGACCTTCACTGTCGGTACCAGCAACCACACCGACTTCGATGCCTATGTGGGAACGCTCGAACCCGACACGCGCTACAAGATGACCCTCACGGGCTATGCCAAGGAGTGGGTTCCCAAGTACTCAAGATGGGAGAATCCGGAAATCGACGGTAAGCGGCAGGAAAAGAAGGACCAGGCCGAGTTCTACTTCAAGACAGGACCTTTAAATCCTACTCTCGAGAACGACATT
>ODAI011882115.1_pt1 | contig 22625 bp, 23 predicted proteins | sample 1539321 | NCBI WGS metagenome assembly ODAI01 (sample SAMN02144231, study PRJEB22623) | gut metagenome | biome: sheep rumen | host: Ovis aries | place: New Zealand | reverse complement strand
CCGTAGTAGTGCACCACGTAGCCCCTGTACGCCACGTCTACACCGCACCCGTACGCCACTATGCGCCAGCGCGTGTATACCACCACGCACCTGTCCGCCATCACCACCACCATGGCCGTCCGGTTCACTACCGCCGTTAATAGCAAATAACTGACTACACTATATTAATTATTTCTGAGGTTGCAGCGCGTAATGCCTGCAGCCTTTTTTTTGTCTGGATTAGCACAGTGGCTGTTAGGGTTCGGTCATTGCGTTATTTTGTATAGAAATGTCTGTATATTCTTAACGACCACATTGTTTGAGTTCACCAGATTTTGAAAATTATATTCTAAATTTGCCGATGGAACAACCAAAAGGAAGAAATTGACCGCATATAAACTAGAAAGAGGGTGTATCTGTTACGATACACCCTCTTTTCTTATTTTCTTATTCTCTTATCCTGCCCAAGCCTCTTGATAATAGGAGCGCTTGGTGGTAATCGGTTTTACAAACTGTGTTTGCCCCGAATTGATGAAGTCGCACACACGGTTGATCTGCTCGGCAATTGTCGACCCGAATTTTCCATCGAAGAAAGCGCTGCCAATGGTGAAGGCCCAAGGCTGCACTTCTTTTATGAACCGCAACCGCTCGTAACTGTCGATGCTACCTGCCACACAGACCGGTATGCCGGTTTTCGACACCATGTCTGCTATCAGCTGTTGCGCGTCTGCCGTGTACCGGTAACCTAAGAGGTCGATACCGTTGACTCCCTTTGACTTCAACTTCACAGCTTCCTCTACCATCGACTCGATACTGCCCTGCAAGATGGAAGGACGGCCAACAATCTGGCCCACAAAAGGCATGTAAGTGATGTTGTGGAGCTGGCAGAACTGCTGAATAGAGTCGTAGTAACAAGTGCCCATAAGAATGTCGCAGCCGCACGCTGCCGCCACCTGCGCCCCCTCGAGGCCTTCACTCTCGGTGTAGGCTACAACCTCGAGCACCGTTTTCTTACCACATTCCTTCATTCGGGCATATATGCGCTTCATTTCCGCGACTGGAAGCGGCTGTTCCTTAAATCCCCAATACAACGCCTTGGTGTCTTTGCATTGTTCAAAGACTTGGTACGCATTCTCTACCGTGAGGTCGTTGTGGGTGAGCATTACTATAAGTTCTGGTTTCATGGGCTAGTCTTTTAAACGTGCAAGATATTGGTGTATTGTTTCTTCGATACCAAGGTAGATGGCATCGCTGATAAGGGCATGGCCAATAGAGACCTCGTCGACCCATGGAATTTGCTGATGGAAGAAGGCCAGGTTTTCCAGGCTCAAATCGTGACCCGCATTAAGGCCAAGTCCACATTCGCGTGCAACTTTTGCGGCCTCTACATAGGGCTGTATGGCTTTTTCACGGCCAGAGGCATACTGAGAGGCGTAGGCCTCGGTATAGAGTTCCACCCGGTCGGCGCCAAGTTCGGCCGCCTTACGGATCATTTCTGGCACAGGGTCCACAAAAAGGGAGACACGGATACCGTGGCTCTTGAAGTCGGCGACCACATCGCGCAAGAAGTCGGCGTGTTTAATGGTATCCCAACCCGCGTTGCTGGTAATGGCATCTTCGGCATCGGGCACAAGCGTTACCTGGGCTGGCTTCACATTGTTGACCAGTTCCACAAACTTAGGCACCGGATTACCTTCTATGTTAAACTCCTGGGTCAGCAACGGCTTGAGTTCGTACACGTCGGCATAGCGGATATGGCGCTCGTCGGGACGTGGGTGTACTGTAATGCCTTGTGCACCAAAGCGTTCACAATCTAAAGCAAATTTTACCACATTGGGCAGGTTACCACCCCTGGCATTGCGGATGGTGGCAATTTTGTTGATATTTACACTTAACTGAGTCATCGTTTTTCTGTTTTTTCGGCAAAGGTATTTCCCTTTTCGAAAACAGAATAATTACTGTTCCCGTTTGGGAAACAGATGTACCGAAACTCACAAACTTTAGGTTTAAAAGGCCTCTAAAACGGTATATCGGACCCTAGTAAGACGGGGTTAAAGACGGAGAATTTGCCCCCCCACCTTAGTCCTTGTTCCCGCAATTCTGACTGTCACCACCCTGCTTACATTCATCATTCAGTCAGTGTTGACGGCAAAGTCGTTCTTGCCCCAGGCAACTTGTTATCTTGCAGCAGTGCTTCGAAAGCAGACACAATTTCCTTCAATTTTTCTTCAAGCGTCTGTATCAGGTTGCAGTCAATAGCCACATCGGGGTTATACTTATCCATCAGTTCAACGAGAGCAGAACAAATATCTTCAGCAGAGGCATCGGTTTCAATGCCTAATACATTGTAAGGCGATAGAACCGTCTTGCTCCCGTTGCCTGCACCACAAATCCGTAGTGCCTGATACTTGCGAGAGAAGTAGCTGATGTCACCTTTCTCCAAACCGAGGCCTTCCATCACCACGTTGAGCACCTCCCATTCCGAAGGTCTGATGTCGTTGTCGAAACGCGCAATGTCGACCAGCTGTTCTATCAAAGCCAGTTTTTCATAGTAAAACATATAAGCGTCGGCATCCTTACACGATTTTTCGAAGAGCATTTGCACATCTTTCAACTTCAAACAATGGTTCAACTTTCTCCAGGTGTATTTCCAGAATTTCACATGCCCCTTCAAGTAGTTCTCGGTATGTTTCAGTTCCTTTTTAACCACACGTCCGTCAGCCCTGACTAATAGGGCCATCAACCCGGCAATAGTATTAGGTATGAATACGCGTCTACCTTCCTCTTTAATTCTACAGCGTTCCTCCTCAACTCTGTGCAGTTCCGCTTCTTTCTTACGCTGTCTTTCACACTCCGTTCTTCTACATTCTTCCTCTGCTACCTTACGTAGTTTCACTGCTATAAGACGACGTTTTTCCTCTTTTCGGCAGTATTCCTCGGCGATTCCACGTTCTTCATCTGCAATTTTACGCAATTTCTCCGCTATACGGCGGCGTACCTCCTCTTTTTTCTCTTTCGACGTATAGCTAATGGTTTCGAAGTCGTCAAAAGATACCATTTCGTCTGGGCTGGCACTAAAGTCCTCTTCTTCACCAAAGTGGTTGTATGACGTATCGCAGCCTTCGTCAGCATCCTGTTCGTTAACCACTTGCAGACTTTTGGAAGCGTCTACTCCCTTAAACAGATTTCTTAATCCTTCCCTTATTCTATCTACTAATGCCATAACTGTTAGAAATTTCTGTGCAAATATAGAAAAGTTTCGGCAGCACCATCTACCCTAAGCACCTTATTATTTATAACTTACCACCGTTTTCCATCAGCAAACAACCTATAGGCCCACCAGATACTAGCTTTTTAAGACTCGGCCCCTACGAGTAACACATCAGGCGGCATAAAAGCCAGTTATACGGCAAAAACAATTGAAAATCATGGGTGAAGGTTTTCCCTAACAAGAAAAAAATCCTTGCAACCTTGCAATCTTTGGTACAGCTTTTGTAAAATAGTATTTTTGAGTCAAAGAAACGACACAACTTCCATTAGCAAGTTGTTATCAAAAAATGAAAACTTATGAAGACTAAGATTCTTTTGGCATTTTTTGCCTTAGGTTGCAGCCAAGTTATGCAGGCCGACCCTACAATTCTTTCGGTAGAATTAAACAACGGCTCCAGCTATTCGTTCCAGTTAGACGAAAAGTCTGAAATAGCTTTGAACGAAGACAAACTTGTTGTAAACGAAGAAGATAACACTTCTTTTGAGATTGACGATGTAAAAGACTTCATTTTCTCGGATAGCGACGTCGACAAAGACCAGCTATTGAATGAATCGAACACCCTTAAAGTGGTGACACTGGCCGACGACCTCATTCACATTGAAGGTTTGAACTGCAATGCCGATGTAGACCTGATGAGCCTTAACCGGGGCCTTATCAGTTCAATCAACGCTAACGACGACGGTGTTGTGGGTATTGTCCTTCCTGAAACGAACGACACCTACGTTATTACCGACGGCCAGCACTCTGTGAAAGTGATACGCAAGTAAATCACCCAGAAAGAGCAGACCGGCTTCTAACAGCATAGCCGCAATGGCTTTGCACCCTTCTTTTTACGGCTAGAACCAGCCACAGGCGCATTATTGTTGGTTTTTGTCACTCATCAGTGTTTCGTAAGCAGACACAATTTCTGATATACCCTTTTTACATTGAACAAATTGCTATAAAGTATATTGCAAACACCATTATTATTGACATGAATAATGAATAGCCGAGCTCTATCTTCAAAAGAATGCGAAGAATGCCCAAGATAAAAGGCACAAGACCACAAACTATCAAAGCAAATAAGAGCAATGCAACCATAGCGTCAACCTTAATGAACAAATAATTTGACAAACACCATAGCAGGACACAGCACACAAAAGTAGTAATTTTGCTTCTCAAGTCAGGCTGAAATCTGAAAAACTTGAGAACTGGCAATGGAACCATTACTATCATAAGGCTCAATAAGAACCCCGTTAAAAAGTCTTTCAGTATTTTGGAGTAATCGCAACTAAACTCTATAGGTTCGTTTGGATCTCCGGTCACTTTTACGTTAAAAGTATTATGCACATTCTGAAAATCAAAGTCCCGGCTTACATAAATCATTTTTGCACTTGGGAAATAGACTGCCAGCCTGTTACCATTACAATCGCGATACCCAGTTTTGTCGGTCAGTTTTCCTGTATGCGTAGAAACAGGAAAAGTAGCTAAGATGCCGTTATTAAGTCTTTCCAGAATATCGACGGAATCATTCTTAGCATCGTATATATAAAACTTTTTTCTGTCTAAGACAAAATCATCGCTAGGGTTCTCTGCATCAAACAGAAATTTCAGACCTTCATCTCCAATATAGTCAATATAAAAGGTGTCGCTTATTGCACTACCATCTATATTGAGAGTCAGATAGTAATGATAGAGACTGTCTGCTTTAGATGTAGAGAAAGTCAACAACAGCAACAGGTAACATACTATATATTTTATTGCGTGCATAGATTAAACTGTTGAATGGTCTGTGAGGGCTACAAACCCGGCACACTTAGCCTGCAATCAGGTCGTGTATGTCGATGACGTAGTCGCGTACCCCCTTCGTTTTCTGGCCGAAAATGTCGATGAGGTCGTATTCCTTGAAGGGATCTTCTTCGATGAGGGTTTCCACCCTGATGTCGCCGTTCTCACAAACGTAGGTGACAATGCTCTTGATGAACTCTTCTTGGGCGGAGTTGAGGGCCGCCCCCTGAATAAAGTTGCTGAACCGCTGCACGGCTATTGTGCGGTCGACACCAATCTGCGAGCGGATGAAGGCCGCCACACTGTCGCCACACGCCATGTTGCTGACGTGCTGCCGGTATTCTTCCTTCGTACCCAGCTCCTCCCAACAGATGCGCTCTAACTCCTGCACATCGGCAAAGCTGAGCCGCTGCATATTCTGAATTTTCTTTAAGACGTACAGGTCCTTGTTCCGGGCCAGGAAATCGATGACGCGCTGCTTGTAGGTCAGCTGCGGAGCAGTGCCCTCTACAGTAGCGCCATACTGCACAAGGTCTTCTATGTCGACTATGAACTTGCGTTTGCCTTCGCCTTTCAGGTATTTCAGCAAGTCGCGCATTTCCGTGCGGGTGTGTTCCAGTTTCGCCATCGTCAGGTCGGCCCAGTAGGTGGGCAGCGCCACCTTGTTCAAGAGGGGCAGTTTGGCGGCCACCTCTGGAATAGAGGCCTTTTCCAACAGCAGTTCGGCAATGGCCGTTACCTTGCTTTTGAACTTGTCGGCCACCTTTTCGGGGTTCACCACCGACAGTTCTATGCTGTTTATAAAGTAGTCGAACATACGTCGGCCGTCGGCATCGCGGCTCCGTACCAGCAGCGGCGAGATCTGTTCTTTCAGGTCGTTCGCGTCGACGCTCGTAAGGCAGACCCACGCCTCGGCCTTTTTGTATTTTTCCACAAACGCCCATTTGTTCCGCACTGCAATCAGCGCGTTGTTGAGTGCGTCGACCTGTTCCCTCATTTCCTTCTTCAAGTCGTCGTGCAGCTGTTTCGCCACAGCGTCAGACTGCCATTTGGCGTGTTGCAGGCCCAGCACAAGGTCGCAACGGGTTTGGAAGAGGCGTTCGGTAAGCGACAGCGCCACCCCACCGTCGTCCCGACCCGAGCCTCCGCCGAAGTACTCGAAGTTGCCACACCAGTCGAAGATGTAGAAGCCCTTCTTGTCGGTGCCGTCATCGAAGAGGCCCTCGCTCAGGCGGGTGCCACGGCCCACCATCTGCCAGAACTTGATTTTCGAGTGGACGGGCTTGAAGAAGACGAGGTTGACAATGTCGGGCACATCGACACCCGTGTCGAGCATATCGACCGACACCGCAATCTGCGGCATCTTGCCCCTGACGCCAAACTGCTCCACCAAGTCTTGCGCATAGGTCACGTAGTTGTCTATCAGTTGGCAGAAGTCGTCGCCATACGAGGGGTAAAGGTAGGCGAAGCGCTTCACAATCTGCTGGGCGTGCGTGTGGTCGCAAGCGAAGATGATGGTTTTACCAATGGTATCGCCACTGTTTACCTTAATGCCGTTCTCCATCAGGTCTTGCAGCACCTTGTCGCACGTGTCGTCGTTGTAGATGTATTTGAAGATTTCTGTTTTCGAGATGTCGCGGTTGTCGCCCACCAGGGTGCCCATAGCCTTCTCGTACTTCCAGATGCTTTCCAGCTGTTTCTTTTCGTCGTCGGAGAGTTTGTCGTACTCGATGCCCGACTTCATGATGTCGGTGGTGCGGTTCCACACCGAGTAGTTGACCAGGTAGCCGTCGGCCACCGCCTCCTCCAGCTCGTAGGCGAAGTTAGGGCTGCCCGCTTCCACCTGGAAGAGGTCGTAGGTGCTGCGGTCCACCTCTTGCCTTGGGGTGGCGGTAAGTCCCACCATCAGGGCGTCGAAGTAAGACAAGATGGCGGTATACTTGCCGAAGACCGAGCGGTGCGCCTCGTCGATGATGACCAAGTCGAACCTGCCCACACTGAAGGGCTTGTCCTCGCGGTCAATATAGTTGATCATGGTCTGGTAGGTGCTGAACACGATGCGGGCGGTGGTCGACGGGTCTTTCTCGTCGCTGATAACGCTGACCGAAGCGTTCGGCATCAGTTTCACGAAGTTCTTTTTGGCCTGCCTAACCAAAGCGGTGCGGTCGGCCAGGAAGAGCACGTTCTTCACCCAGCCGTTGCGCATGAGCAGGTCGCAGAGCGAGATGCTGACACGTGTTTTGCCCGTGCCCGTAGCCATCACCAGCAGGCCACGGCGGTGCATAGAGCTGAAATGCTCGCACACCGACTTGATGGCGCGCTTCTGGTACTCGCGGTTGGTAATGTCGTCGTTAATCGTCCAATCGGATATTGGTCCGCGCCCGCGGCGCTGCATGAGCAGGTTGAGGTCGTCCTCGGTATGGAAGCCGAGAATTTCGCGTGGCGGGTATCCCAGTCCGTCAATTATATAGGTTTTGAAACCGTTGCTGTAGTAGATGACAGGCCTTACGCCATACTTCTTTTCGAGGCAGTCGGCATAGAGTTCGGCCTGGTGCCGCCCCTTGGCGGGGTCCACCATGGTTTTCTTCGCCTCGACCACCGCCAGCGGTTTGCCGTTGGCACCGAAAAGCACATAGTCGGCATAGCCGGTGTGCTGGTTGTTGGGCATGCCGGCCAGTTCCACCTCGATGCAGGCCTTGCTGGGCAGAATAGCGCCCTTGTCGGCCAGCACCTTCCAGCCGGCCTCTTCCAGCAGCATGTCGATAAAGAGTTTCCGGGTTTCGGCCTCGCTGTAGCCCAAGTCGAACTGTACACTGGCAGACGGATGCTCAACCGCCTCCTTGTCTACCTTGTTAATAAACTCCGCAGGCACGTTCGGCACAACCACCTGGTTACCGGCATAGGCGGGCGTGAAGTCCGACACCACCAGCGGCGCCTGTCCATTAGGCTCGTAGCCGTGTATGAGCTGCTTGTTGAAAGGGGGCAGGTTGCTAGCCACCCTCAGCTTCATCATAGTGGTGGCCACCAGGTTGTAGAGGTTGAGCACGGTAAAGAAAGACTCCTTCTTCGTGACCTCGCTGCCAATATGGTGCCCCTTGTTGCCCGTAGAGCGCACATAGCTGGTCGCCTTCATCAGCATGTCGTCGTCGATGAATTCGGCATAGGGAGTGCCGGCCTGCGTAAGTTCGAAGAGGCTGTCCTTCGCTTCCACCTTTATACCCTTCAGTTTGTAGATGGCATGCACCAGCCATTCCAACCCCATGCGGGCGTTCATAACGCTTATTTTGGGTTTAGACAGCTGCAGGTCTTCAGCGTTGCTGCAATAGTAGTGCAGGTCGCCCAGTTCGTCAATATTTTTTAGGAAATCGAAGTTTCGCATAGGCAAACTATTTGTTCGCTCGTTTTAAGGGGAGTAAAACAGAACTGCTTTATGAAATAATTTTTTGCTGGCGGGCTAAATCCTCATTGATGACCTTAAGATTCGAATCTGGTATATTCCAACATTTCATAATGGATTTCAGTTCCTTTTTCAGGGAATCCATTACTGGAACTAACCATTCCGGCTGACTTTCCTTCACAACCAGACACAACCCGCAATCATCTATATCACTGACTTTTAAATTTTTTAAACCAATTGGCAACTCATTACGAACATCGTCCATCCCTTTTCTTTTGGCCAACGAAGAAAACATTATTGAAATTGAATTTTGGAATTTATCCCTTATCTCGCTAATGTATTTGTCGTAATCGTCCTTGTTCGTCACATTGGGATTAGAAGACTTCGCTTCCAGAAACCTCAGTATTTTTTTACCACCCCAAACTCTTCGTTCCACATATTCCACACTTTTGATGTTTCTTTTTAAAACACTTCCGCTTTTCTCTATTATGAAAGTATTATCTTCCTCAACAGGAAAGTCCATGCCAGACTCGTTGATAATTATTGTCATAGACTGATTTCCTCCTTGTAAATGTTTATACTTTCATCTATAATCGGATTAGTTGGCATCTCATCCTTCAGGTCTGATATTGAGACCTCTTTATCGGAAAAAGAAAATGTTGGAACGGATATTTTATATTTATGTGCCAGAATATAAAGCCCCTTAATCACAAAGTAGTTATGTGTTGTAATGAAGAATTGAAGTCCATCCTTTGCCAGTAGAGAAATAATCTCCAAAAACTGTCTTATCAGTTGGGGATGGAGGTTCGATTCTAATTCATCGATAAAGATGATGGAATCTCTGCAGAGGTAATGGTTACCTAACAGACTATCTAAGATGGATATTTTCTTAATGCCTTCAGAAGTGATATCAATGTCAAAAGACCTGTTTTGATTATCCTTGAAGATCCACGTGTTTTTTTTATCGTCGAACTGGATTCTTCCTCCAATTGCAGTCTTCAAGGTTTTTCTAGCATTTGAGAACGATTCAGCATTACGACCTTTAATGGAAGGTCTTAGCGCTTTAGCAAGATCAAAGTAGGTCTCGTCAAATCCGAATACCTGGCTATTTTCACGGCTGGAAAGGATAATGTTTTGCAGAGAGAGCACCTCCTTAGCAGGAAGAAAGATGGAGTTTGTCTCAGTTGGGGTGTAATTGTTCTGAACAGAAGAGACCTCTTTTATTGTAGAGTTGCCAAATTCGAACGAAAAAGACTCACCTTTCTCATTCTTCATCAAAAATTCAAGTTTGTCATCTCCTTTTTTCACTAAGTCTTTCAGTTGTTTTGTCTGAAAAGTCCACCATAAACAATTAGACAATAATTCTTTAGTTGTTCGTGGGTCATTTCCCCTCTGAAAGCGCTCGACAGTTTTCGTAGCAGCAAACAAAGTTTTCAGCATGAATGTTTTACCTGAACCATTATGCCCAATAATCAAATTAATCTTGCCAAGATTTTTTTCGTTCAAATCAGCAATGGGACCAAAAGACTTTATGTGAATTTCCTTTATCATTTACTTTCTCTGTTTATTATTTTCTTCGAAAACTGAAATACAATGTAAATGTAAACCATATTTCTATTTTCTTCAATAAAATACACAAAGTATCGTGTGGTATGAAAACTGAATTTTAATTAAAGCACTCCCCCCACATCGGTGCCTTGATGAGTTCTTCGGCCTTTTCGAGGCTATTTAAGGCAAACACCTGCCAGATGGGGGGAAGACTTTTTACTTCAAGACCACCTTCACCGACTGGTTGCCGACCGTAACGACATAAACGCCGTTTGTGCCGAGCAGGGCTATTTCCGCCTGGCCGTCGGCGTCGGTAACAGCCGTAGCCACCTCTTTACCGTTCAGGTCGAACACCTGCACTTTGCTTTTTGCAGTGGCGTTGCCAATCTGCAAGGTGCCGCCATTTACGCAGTAAGACATCAGCCCTTGGTTCGCAACAAGTTCAGTTCCAGCCACCTTGCCAGAGACAACGGCACGAACGCTTTCACCATTGGTTCGCACGCATAAGTAACTTTTACTTATGCTCTTTTCGGTGAATTCAATAATTCTTGCCTCGTCAGAATTGTTCTTGTAGACAGAAGAAGACCAATAGTCTCCAAAAGTGTGGTCTTTCATCACTGGAGCGCCAGTGCCGGTGTAGGGGAAGAAAATGGTGTTGCCATTGGTCTTACTGGTGCCCAGTCGGCCGGCAATACCCGAGCCATTGTAGTTTTTAACACTTTCCCAGTTACATCCGTTCACCAGTTCCACCTGCTCTTCCGTAGTCGGCATTCTCCAACCAATGCCCCAGTTAGCGATAGCGGCATCGTCGTCGGCCTCTAGCTCATAGAGGTAGTCGACCGTGCCGTAATAACTGTTTGTGCAGTATTTGGTATAACTCGTTTCGCTCTTCGCCCATTTGTAGTTTTTATAGCTAAAGCTTGTTTTGGGTACGGTTTCACCCCAGGCGAAGTAGTCGCCGTACTCGGTTGGCTTGGAAGCACCCACATTGCAGGTCGCCCAAAGTCTGCCACTCGCCAAACCGAGGTCCACATAGTCGTATCCGGCAACATTGCCACTAACCGTTTGTGCGTTACATTCAAAAGCGCACACTGAAACACTTACAGAAAAAAGGAAAACAGAAATTTTATTCATTTTATACTTTAAATTATGCGTTAAAATAATAATCCATTCTTGCGTTAAACAGTTCCTCGCTCTTTGCAAGGCTCTTTTTCGTGTCGGCCTTCATCGCCTCTATCGCCTCAATTTTTGAGGCAAAGGCTTGCTGGAGAGGGAGGGGGGGAGTGGAAATTGGTAATACACTCAACATCTTTTGATTTAAATTTGATATATTACACCCTCTACCAGAATTGGTTATCATTGCTTTTACAGAAGGAACTTGAAGTGAATATAAAATAAATGTTGGAGCAAAAGAGGATAGTTCTATTCTTGCTCTAATACAAAAACCGCTAAATGTCACTTTTTCCCCATTTGTATGAATTAAAACATTTCTTCCGACAAGTGACTTACTTCCATTTGAACGGACAAAAACTACATCTCCATCTTTTAGGCAGTAATCTTCATCTATAGAATCTTCTATAAGAATTGTGCCTAATTGTTCAGAATATACTTCGGTATTTTGTTGAAAATCGGGGACTCCTAAAAATTTCACACACATACCGTTTTCGGATTTATTGAAATTTAAACCATTTTTAAATGATGCAACCTCCCCCAGCTTCTTCACCTCCCATCCCTTATCATTTTTAACGGGGTCGCCAAACATATGGTAGAAGATGGATTGCTCCAATTCATCGTATTTTTTCAGGAGTGACTTGTGGTCGGCTATGATGGCCGAGAGGGCGTCCAGCTCCGATACAATGGCTGTTTGGGTGGAAAGAGGGGGAAGATTCATTCCTATTTGCAACAAATCACTTTTTGTTAAACTCGGAATAGTTACAGCTTTATTAAGACGTTCAAAATCATAATCACAACAGAAATAATAAAGATATTTTGGTGTCAATAACTCTTGATTTGACACCAACCCAAATGCAGTGTCAACATTCCAAAATTTGGTGGTTACATATAATGGATTATTTATACTTCCCTTCCTTCCTATTACGATCGTGTTTTCTGGGCAAAGATAGTCATTTGCATACCCCATTATACCGCCACTTCCATAGATAGGATATGCTCCATTTGAGTTTTCTACATTCTTTTGGTTCTTTCCATTGACAATAGAAAGAACATCACCCAACTTCTTATATTCCCAATTCTGCTTCATACATTGTCCTCCTTTCCCGATACGTTTTGTAAGAGTGGATGAAGCATAGTTATTTCACAGTCAACATCTTTTAGAAATTCGGCAGACGTATCTGCCGGATTAGCAAACGTAGCCTGGCTTTGCAGAATGGCGCTCTTTATCAAGCCTACGGCATCGTTTATGTGGTTTTGCTCGTTCATGAATTGCGGTTTTAAAACGTTCGCCATTGGCGAAAGTTTTTATAATCAACTAAATGTCAGTTATCTGTAATTCGGCAGACGCGTCTGCCGAAATTAGCCCAAGTATTTTTCCTTGAAATCGGCCAAAGCAGACTGAATGTTGCCGACCAGCCCCTCAATCTCGCCAAAAATGACCTCGGGCGCCTCGTAGTGCACTTCCTCGCGCTCAACCTCCTTGTACTTATTGATGGAGAGGTCGTAGCCGTTCTGGCAGATTTCCTCCACCGGCACCAGAAACGACTTGTCTTTGCGGGTGCGGGCTTTCTCGCCGTCGGGGTTGTGGAAGCGTGCCACCACGTCGGGGATGTCGTTTTCCTTCACCTCGGTGCGCTTCTGGTCGAGGCTGAAACCGTCGGCCGTCATGTCGTAGAACCAGACATGGTCGGTACCGCCGTTGTCGGTCTTGGTGAAAACCAAAATGGCGGTGGAAACGCCCGAATAAGGCTGGAACACGCCGCTCGGCATGGAGATGACCGCCTGCAGGCGCTGGTGGTCGACAATCTCTTGGCGGATGGCCTTGTGGGCGGTGGAGCCGCCGAACAATACGCCGTCGGGCACAATGCTGGCACAACGGCCGCCCAACTGCAGCATACGCACAAACAGGCTGAGGAACAGCAACTCGGTTTTGGTGGTGTTAGTTACGGCAGTGAGCGAGTTGGCGATGTCGGTCTTGTCGACACTGCCCGCAAAAGGCGGATTGGCCAATATGAGCGAGTAGCTGCCCGCCTCGGTATTGTCGGCCGAGAGCGAGTTCTGCCACTTCACGTTGGGGTTGTCCACTCCGTGCAGCATCAGGTTCATGGCACCTATGCGCAACATGGTGGTGTCGGTATCGAAACCGCTGAACATGCCGTTGCGGTAATGTTCGGCGTTCTCTTTCTTCATCAGGTCGGAGCCGTAGACCTCTTTAATATATTTGGCCGTTTCTACCACGAATCCGGCGCTACCCATGGCAGGGTCGCACATCACATCCTTCAGGCTGGGACGCATCAGCTCCACAATCATGCGGATGATGTGGCGCGGCGTTCTGAACTGACCGTTGTTGCCACTGGCCGCCATTTTACCGAGAATATACTCGTAGACGTCGCCCATGGTGTCGCGGTTGTTCATATCGATGGAATCGATGTCATCGACGAGTTGCTGCAGGGTTTTCGGGCTCTGCAACAAGAAGACGGCATCCTTCATAAAACGGCTGTAGGCCGACTCGGCACCAGTGTTCATGTTCTTGATAAAGGAGAAGGCATCGTTGCGGACAATATCGAACATACGGGCGCTTTCCTCGTTCTTGAAAAAGTGCCAGCGCAGTTTCTCGTAAGGTATTTCCTTCTGGGTGTCGGGGTTCAGCCAGTTGCCCTCCTTGAAGACGGGATCCTTAATTTTGGCAACGCCCAAAGTCATAGCGTTGGCCTCCTTCTTCAGCTGGGCATCGTCCAGCATCTTCATAAAGAAGAGGTAGGTCATCTGTTCGAGCACGGTGAGCGAGTTGGTGATGCCTCCCGTCCAGAACGTGTCCCAAATTTTGTCGATTCGGTTTTTAATTTCTCCGGTTATCATATAAAATCACATGTTATACAAAAAGTAGACTAGTCCACCCAAACGGACTGTGCCAAAACGATAAATTTAGCAAAAAAAGCCCGTTCGGCAAGGCGGAAGGGGGGAGAAATTGTCTCCCTACTTTTTCCCCTCACAGCGAGCATTACCCCAAAAACTGGGCCAATAAGATAGAAGTGGAGACGATAAAGAGCAAAACAAAAAAGATGACAATAAGAAGTAGAAGGATGTTTGGACAAGCATTTAGTTTATGGTCCTTGTAACGGATGCAGAGCGACTCGACCTTCTCTTTGGTGTAATACGACCGCGACTCGTGTATAGATATCCATGTAATCATTACTGCAGACGCCAAAAAGCATAGAGACATGGCTACCTCTCCCAAGGGAAAAAACAATACCACAATTAGAATCTGAACAGGAAACATAACAACACATACAACTCCAACCATGGCCTTGTGTATCGGGTACAGAGGATCATCGGAATAAAGCTGGTGGTTGGAATTAGCAAGATAAATTCTATATGCGAGGTAATCGATTGGGTGCATAACTGTTTGGGGTTTGTCGGGGACAAATTTAACTAGAATATCTCTACCCAAAAAGTACAAATCGGCTACATTAGTGAGCAAATCAGACAAAAAAAACAGCATTACCCCAGCGGCTGACTGGGAACCACATTTCTGCGGGGTATTCTGCTGTAAAACAGATTAAAATAGCGAGATAACTGATAAAAACGCAGTAAAATAACCTTGAAAAAAATTTGATTTGCGCTTTAAAATTTAGATATTTACTGAAACGAACTCAAAAAACTAATATCGATATGATTCTAATGATTATCCAACTGCTAGTTGTTTTACTAGCGCTCTACGTGGGATCGAGATACGGCTCACTGGCACTTGGAGCTATTTCGGGTATTGGATTGGCCATACTAGTATTGGGATTCAACCTAAAACCTGGCACCCCTCCAACCGACGTTATCTACATAATTATAGCCGCCGTTACCTGCGCCGGTATGCTTCAGGCTGCTGGCGGAATGGACTGGATGATTCAGCTGGCGGAAAAACTGTTGAGAAGCCATCCGAGCAGTATCACCTTCCTTGCTCCGCTCTGTACCTTCTTCCTTACCGTCATGGTGGGTACCGGCCACGTGGTATATACGCTGATGCCGATTATCTGCGACATTTCGCTGAAACAGGGCATACGCCCCGAACGCCCGTGTGGCGTGGCGTCTATTGCCAGCCAGGTGGGTATCACCTGCTCGCCCATAGCCGCAGCGGTGGCGTCGTTTGTCACCATATCGCACGCTAACGGATTTGAAATCAGCAACCTCGAAGTTATCTTCATCACTATTCCTGCCTGCCTGTGCGGACTGATGTGCGCGGCGGCAGCCTCTTATAAACGCGGGCTCGACCTCGACAAGGACCCTCTGTTCCAGGAACGCTGCAAAGACCCCGAAACCTACAAGTATATGTATGGCAGCTCGGCAACCCTGCTCGACAAGAAAATCAGCAGAGAGGCTAAATGGAGCGTCTACATCTTTATGGGCGCACTCGCCATTATTGTCTGCTTCTCTATCTGCCAGATTATAGGTCACGACATCCGTCCGGCCTTCCCTGCCGTAGTGAACGGAGTTGAAAAAATGAAACCAATTGGTATGAACATCATCATCCAGATTGTGATGATTGCAGCGGCTGCCCTTATGATTCTGGTGGCAAAAGCCGAGCCGAAGAAAGCTATGCAGGGCTCTGTATGGCAGTCGGGCATGGTGGCTGTTGTTGCCATCTACGGCATTGCGTGGCTGGCCGACACCTACTTTGGCAACTATATGGATGAAATGAAGGGCGCCCTGGGCACGATAGTGAAAGATTACCCTTGGTCTATTGCCTTTGTTTTCTTTGCCGTTTCGGTTCTTATCAACTCACAGGGTGCGGTAGTGGTGTCGATGCTGCCACTCGCCTACACGCTAGACATACCGGGTCCGGTACTGCTAGGCTTGCTACCATCGGTTTACGGCTATTTCTTCATTCCGAACTATCCGTCCGATATTGCGACCGTGAACTTCGACCGCTCGGGCACCACCGTAATCGGCAAATACTTGCTCAACCACTCGTTCATGATGCCGGGCTTTATCAGTGTAACCGTCTCTTGCATTGTGGGTTATGCTATAACCACCATTATCTATTAAATGACACTTTCAACGAACAGACTAATGCCCCATAAGCACTTTCCACAGAAGACTGCCTGCGCCATTGCCGGCGCAGTGCTGTCGGTTCTGTCTGCCTCTGCTTTTATAGCCGCCACCCCGCTCCCACAAGAAACAGAAGACGAGCTGGCGGAAGACACCACAGAAGCATACAACCCACGGGAATGTGCCGAGAAACAAAATCCGGAGGGAGTCCGTTTTGTGGTAGATAAAGTAGCCGTTTCCACAAATTACGAATACGAACTCGCTGGCGAAAAAGCCTTCTCCGTGTTGCTATCTAACCCTATCTGCTACATGCCGCAGAAGCACCGCGACCTAAAACTGGTACTTACTGGCGAAACCAACGGATTGCTGAGCACAGTAACCTGCGCCTACAACAGCCACAAGCCGCTGGTGCTTTCGCCCGATGTGATATGGCTGACCATCTGCCAGGGAATGGCCATACACGTCAACCAGCATTTCAAATCGCTTGAGCAGGTCTTGTACAAACAGGGGCATCCGAATATAATTAGCATACGGAACGACAAACTGGGGACCGACGAATCGGCATGGGCCGCCCTTGTCGATTCTATATCGGTCCACACCCAGCGATACACGGGTAACGCTTTTTACGACGCCTTTGTTCCACAGTTCAGCACCACTACCGAGGTAGAGCGGCAGGCCTACCAGGTTACCCTGCTCTTTGCCCAACAGAAAGCGTACACCTATAGGGGAGAAACGGGGTGCGGAATTCCCTACATAACGCTGAAAGGTACTACCGCCGACTGGAAGGAGTTAAAGCGGAAACTATCGGTACTCGATTCGTTGGGACTCCAACAATGGAAGTCCTGCCTCGAACCTATTCTCGACCAGTTTATCGCTGCGTCGAAAGGCCGTGCCAACCGCAAATTCTGGAAAAACATCTACAAGATAAAACGCGAATACGAAATCTACTCCATAACCGGATGGATACACCAACTGTTCCCCTACATAACAGCTTTTTCTGACGACGACGAGGTAAAAACCTCCCTCAGCGGAATCCGCAAATATGAGGTCTCGTTCCATCCCAATCCGTACCTCGAGAAAGGGGTAACCAGCACCAACAATCTGACCACCGACCGCTTTCCATGCGGGATTGTAGAAGTTCCATTTGAATGGAAAATAAGCAACAACGAGGGGGCTGAAACGAGGAAGATGCGTTTCTATGCCGGCTTCCTTGGCATTAAGCAGTACCACGACAAAAGTCTGGAACCCTTCATCTCGTGGGGCATCAGCTACGATGACACAAACGGGCGCATAAATTTTGACAAGTAGCGTGGGCTTCACCACCAGACACAAAACTTTCTCCTAAATAGACGGCAAATGGGCAGAAAACAACTATACCGGCAGAAGAAAGTTGAAAGAGCTTACTACGAAGAGAATGACGACCACGAGAAAACCGGTTATATCGTCAGAATTAAGACACATAACGAAACAAAGCTTTTGCATTTCGAGCTGGAGCAAGATTTCGACCTGCTTAAAGCCACCGAGGTCGACCTCTACCTTCACCAAGGATTTTTCGGTTTCCCTGTCTATAAAAAGAGAGTGGCAAAAACGAACGTAACCACTGACTAACTTCTACCATTATGTTTACTTTCCACACAATAGGAAAAGAGGAATACGATAATTTAAATTGCCCCTGCCTTTTTGAGGTCTCTGCAGCCCCGACATACGTCAAGATTGAGCACAACGGACAATTTCTAAAATTTTCACACGCTTACGTTTGGCAATTTCTTGAAATTGGTCCCGACGAGTTTGCCATCGGCTCTTTTACGGATGTCTATATCTACAATTGGGAAAAAAGAGCCACTATGTTCTACTTAAACACGGCTACTTCCGCCAGTTGCTTTAGCGAGTTCCGCCGTTTTAAAAACAAACTGCTCGTTTTTTCCGACTGCGACGTTTATCTGGTAAACCTCGACACTTACGAAATTGAAAAGGATTTTTACTACCCCGACATCTATACCTCTTACGAGTTAAACGACAATATATTGAAGATAAAGTATCTGGAACTATCAAGTACATGGTTTGTGCCGAGATAGAGAAATACTTGGAGATAGAAGGCATTCTTGGAAACTCTACCTCGTTCTCTCTCGACTACAGCAACATTCTGGTTGAAGGTGAGGACGAAGCCAAACTGCTGGCACGCAGACTTCGTGAAGACTTGAACATCGGTTTAGATGCTATTGTTTCAGCAGTTGAATTATTAGAATCCTGCGGTGTGAAGATTATTGAAATCGATCATGACGAGAAGTTCTCAGGTACTTGCAATACGGCTGAAACTATTCCAGTTATCGTCATCAACCGAAACATGACCTCTGAACGCAAGCGTATTACCATCTTCCACGAACTCGGCCATCTTCTAATGCATTGCGCAGAGGGTGTTGACGAAGAAAAGATGTGTAATATCTTTGCCAATGAAGTACTCATTCCTTCAGATAAGTTCAAGAGTCTTCTAGGAGATTCCCGTCACGATATTTCACTTGTAGAGCTTCAGGCAATACAGCGCGAGTACGGCATTTCTGTTGATGCGTTGATGGCAAAGGCTGCTCAGCTCAATATCATCACCAACAACAGATACACCTCTTATTATAAAAAGAAAAATGCGCTTCCAACTTTTAAAATGTCAGTGGAAAAAAGTCTTTATCCTATAGAGCAGACCAATCGTTTCGAGCGTTTGGTGTATCGTGCCTTAGCTAGTGAGGTCATCAGTACGTCTAAGGCGGCAGCTCTTTTGGAAATTTCTGTAAACGAAGTCCGTAACAATTTGAACTTAATGTAGAAGCATGGAGATTGTAGTCAACGACACGAATATCTTGATTGACCTCTACAACGCAGGACTTCTTGGCTGTTGCAAGCAACTGAATCTCGACTTCAGGACTCTTGACTTGATTATGGAAGAGATGATAGAATTGAACATCTGCGTTCTCTGCTGTAAACTGGTCTCTTTTTGCAGAACTCGTTCCACTCTTTTGCCAGCACCGTTGACATATTTCTTCTTCTAAAAATTGTACGCGTCGCTAAACGCACCGATGCCACGGTCTTCAAAAGAAGAGCCATGGTCGAGGTCACGAATAACAACGCATACAAAATAACCTTTTAGCAGTGCAAAGACATCTAATTCTAAGCCCCCTAGTACGTGGCCACTTCCTCGCAGTTTTCGAATCCTCTATAATTCCTCAAGCGCCACACAGTTTTCAAAAGCGTTGCTTTCTATGGTTTTAAGGTATGCCATTACTAAGACCTGTAGAACGGATTTGCAGGTTCTACCTTTATTTCCTTTAGTTTGGGACAGAAGAAAATTTACATCTATATATGGAAACAGCCATTTGACTTTCTGTGTTTTTTTCGATTTTTCATGTTTAAGACAGATATTGACTTTCTCGGTTCTAAAAATAGGAAACATAAAATCTGCATCCCCTTCTTTTTCAAATCATGGCTCCTTGTACAAAAAAAGATGACAGTAGTTATCACAACTACCGTCACCCACATAACCTTAACTATGAAAAAATCTATCTGTATTGTTTGCAATTCAAAGTTAGTTATCATTCACAACATATACAAACATAATAGTAGACTACATTTACTAAAAAGTGTCCTATTTCCGAAAAAACACAAAAAAGGCGTGTCGCACATTGGCAACACGCCTCATTTTCGGTGACTTAGCAGCAGTTAACCGTTCTTTTTTCCAGATAGCCGGCCAACCATCTGTAAGTTCTGTTTACCTTATTTCGTCAGCAGTTTTTTAATGGACTTTTCCAACTTCGAGTTGAAACTGTTACAAAGCACGTAGCTGAAATTGTCGGCCAGAATTTCCTCGGGGTCTATAATATAGCTGGTACCGATTCCGACCTTATCATAGAAGTCTTCGGCTTCTGATACCGAATGGATGATAGGTTCGCCATCCTTTAAGACGAGCTCGCACTTCTTTTTGTCAATCTCGATCAGACCAACCTCCAGATAATCGAAGAAGGTTCCGCCTTTCCATTTACTCTTTGAAAAAATAAACATGGCACAGTCTACTTTCTTGCCCCCAATCTTAAAGGTCGCGTAAGTGTTGTGGTGGTCGACATCGGGATTCGAGATCATCTTGTTTTTAAACGATTCAGGCACCGCAATGTCCTTTTTCAGCGTCTCGAAACCAATCAGCTTGTAGATTTTCTTTTTAAAGTCAGGATTGTTACGGGTAAGCACATGAAACAGTTCGTGGGCCACTAGAATATCGAAGTTCGGATAGCGGTAAACAGACCTGTTACTGATGGCGATACCCTCGCGTCGGGTATAGGCGGCACACTGTCCTTCTTCGCCCATAGCCGAGAGCATAAACGGCACCTTGTCGGCCAGAGGCAGGTTAAATCCGTTAGCCTCGATGTTCTTGTTCAGTTTCTCGATGCTCGTCTTTACAATCTTAGTCGACGTTTCATCCCACGAGCGGGCTTGTTTTTTCACAAAGTCGACAACGTCGTTATAGGTTGCACTGTCGTTATGCAGACGCGACAGCACATCGAACTCACCCCAGCTAGAGAGGTAGTTGTCGCCACTAGTCAAATATTCAGCAGTTTGTTCACTGCTGTAAAAAACAGGATTGATAAGCTTCACCGCCTTTTCCGCAAAGGAAGAAGTAGAAGTGAAGAGGTTAGCACAAACTATAGCTACAGCAAATAACTTATTCATAATGAGATTTTGAAGATTAAAATTACCCCGTTGACTTGAAACAGATTCGGGAACACTCTAGTTTTATTATTCACACCAAATTTAGAAGAAAAGTATGGTTTTTACAAATGAGAAAGGGATTAAGATTTCGTCACCTTACCAATACGACAATTTAAAACCGATTTCAGACAAAAATATTGCAATTTTTACTCTAAAGAGTACTGTGGAACTATAAAAAGAAAGTGCAAGGCAAAATGTACGTCCAGCGAAGGAGTTTACTATATTTGCACAGAATTGTAACGTTATCGCAATATGGCTAAGATATTAATTAAGGATACCACTCCAATAGAGCGCATCCAAATTGTGAAAGAATCACTCGACGGTGAGTATGACGAGTTTTACGATGATTATGTAGCAGGGAAGAAAGAACTCGCGGAAATCAACCGAGAATACAGTGAACATTTTGCCGGCACTGGTTCCGATGAGCAGACGAAACCCTAAAACAATTCAAAACGAACTCCAACCGCAATCTGTATTCACACTTTCTAATACCCGTAAAGCTATTGGTATAGCGTATCTGTATTTATCTTTTATTGATATAGTATTGTATACCAATAAAAAGATAAATAGTAAATACTACCAATAACATATAAGTAAGTAATACTATGCGAATACGTGTAAATAATACTTTTAGGTTTACCACTTTGCATAAAGCACTACATACTACTATAATACCTTACTACCCTAGTACTGCTGTTTTGACTATAAGCTCGCATGAAGTAACTAAAGCTAACAATTTATGATGGTGAGAAGAACTTACTACTCCACACAAAATACTACATACTACAATACTCCTGTACTACCCTCCTACAACTAGTTTTAACACAGACAAGAGATTATCTGGAACCGATTATTAGAGGTCATAAAAAGCCATAAGGTGACTTCACGGAAAGTTTACACATACCTTCTCAGAAAGTAGCTTACAGCGAAAATTATAGGCTTTTTGAAATTGGGGGCGTTAGCATAAATAAAAAAATCTACTTGGTGAATAGTAAATTCTGATATTCATGGTAATCAAATACTAATATTTCATTGTATTTCAATCAAAAGATTAGTAGCACATACTACTAATAATATATAAGTAAATAATACTATACAAATAAGCGTAAATAATACTATGCTGGTTACTACTTTGTGCAAAGCACTACATACCACTGTAATTCTGTACTACACTAACAAAGTTGTTTACTAGAGTCTGGCAAAGAATTAGTCTGGGCTAGTGAGTTATGAACAGTGAGAATAACTTACTACTTCACACATAGTGTTACATACTACGATACTCCTGTACTACCATAGTACACTTTTAGGCCACGAACGAGAGAACTAGCATAATCAACGATTAGTAAGTGTGAGAATCCATAAAGTAACTTCACAGAAGATTTATCCATATCATCCCGAAAAGCAACCTACGGCGAAAAAAAGGTATCGACAACAAAGGGCGTTGACCTACATAAAACACTCAACATGTCAGATGGTAAATTCTGAACTCATTTGTTATTATATCTGATTATTTTATTGTATTTCAATCAAAAGATTAGTAGCATATACTACTAATAATATATAAGTAAGTAATACTATACGAATTTACATATATAGTATTACATGATTTAAACTACTTTACCGCATCTAGCAGAGTATTACATACTACTTTTAACCTGTACTACCTAAGGGTAACTATCTGCTAAAGTCTGGTAAGGAATTAGT
>ODAI013863440.1_pt1 | contig 22628 bp, 15 predicted proteins | sample 1539321 | NCBI WGS metagenome assembly ODAI01 (sample SAMN02144231, study PRJEB22623) | gut metagenome | biome: sheep rumen | host: Ovis aries | place: New Zealand | reverse complement strand
GATTGATTTAATGCAAATGGTTAGAAGTTCGCTAAAGCGAACTCGCCCGAGTAGGATTTATATTGCCAAAATTGAAACGGCAAACAGGTTCGCTAAAGCGAACTCGTTTCAGGTAAAGGTGTTTTTGAAATGATAATTTAGTAGAAGCGTGTTATAACAAACTTCAAGTAGGGAACGGGCTCTGTTGTAGAGATGAAAGGTTAATAATTACTATATTATGCTAAAGTAAAATTTAGCATTAGAATTAGCATTAGAATTAGCATTAGCATTAGCATTTGCAGTTAAATTGCTGCAAAACAATAAATAACAAAGCTGCCCGCGGTGTGGGCAGCTTTGTTATTTATCATTAAATTTTGATAGCTTAAATGCTTTATTTGTTCAAATATTTTGCCGTGGCGCGCTCGAGCGGGATGAGAATCACTGTGCCTAAAAGTGTGCAAACCACCAGCTCAACAATACCGTTGACACCGACCATGGCGGTTAAGAAGGTCATCACGCTTTGTGCGCCGAAGCTGTCGGCAACGCTTTGGATATAGTCTGTTTTCCAGAAAAAGAGAACGAGCGAGCTCATAAATAACACTGTGTTAAACAGCGGCACGGTAATCGCGCTGAGTGCATACTGCACGGGCTTCGGTGCTTTTGTTTTGCTTAAGCCTTTGTAGACAAAGCCGCCGATAATACCGATTAAAACGCGCGGCACAATGCACATAAAGGCGGTTTTCCAAGCGCTGATTTGCATTAGCGTTGTGCCGAAGGCATCCATACCGAAGCATTGGATAAAGCTCGTTAAGCCAAACGCAAGACCTAATATTGCGCCGACCAAAGGGCCGTTGGTAACCGCGCCGATAATCACCGGAACCGTTAAGAAGGTGATAGACAGCAGCCCGATTTTCAGGTAGCCGACAGGTGTGAATGCCATGATGGCGATAATGGCGATTAATATCGCAGTGATACTTAATTTGTAGATTTTTTCTTTTTTCATTTTGCTTTTCCTCCCTGATTGTAATCGTAAATAAGTTTTAATCCGTCGTTTATCAAAGTTTTGTCATAAATCGGCTCAAATTTCTCCACACTATTTAAGATAATGGGCGCTAAGCCGCCGGTGATGACAACGGTGATGCTTTCATAGCCGAGGCTTTGCTTGATTCTCTCGCTCAAGCCCTCGAGCATCACGGTGGTTCCCACAATGGTGCCCGAAGCAATGGAATCAAAAGTGACATTGCCGAAGGGTTTATTGTAGGCTTTGATTTCGATTGGATTGAGTAAACTTGTTCCGGAACTTAAGTGCTCGATGCACATGTTGATTCCGGCGCTGATTGTGCAACCTAAGTAAGCGCCCTTTTCATCGAGAACGCTGATTTTGGTTGCCGTACCAAGATCCCAAATCAGGCAGGGTAGCGGGTATTTGCTTTTGGCGCTGACAGCTCCTGCCACCAGGTCAGCACCCAATTCTCCGCGGTTGACGCACTTGATATCAAGCTTGGTTTTAACACCCAAATCGAGCATTAAGCTCTCAACCGATAGCAGCTCCCTGACCGCGGTTTTGAGAACAGAAGAAAGCTCGGGTACCACAGAGCTGATAATTGCTCCGCGAAAGCCTTCTGTGCCGCATTTTTTGTTTTCGAGCAAGTGTCTGATGTCGTACGCATACTGGTCGGAAGTCTTGCGCCTGTCCGTATTCAGTCTTGCTGTGATAAGCGGTTTGTCCTCTTTGTAGACAACGATGGTGATGGTTGTATTACCGATGTCTGCCGTGAACAACATAGATACCACTCCTTTCCGGATGTAGTTCCTAAACATTATATAATAAAATCAGCATATTTACAATGTAGTATTTATGCAAGATAAATATTGAAAAATCGGTATTTTTTGTTAAAATGAATAAGAGAAAGAAACAATCGAGGAAATGCATGAAACTCTTGTGGCAATATTTAAAGGAATATAAAAAGCAGCTGATTATCGGCCCGATTTTCAAACTGATTGAAGCGGTTTTGGAGATATTGGTGCCGACAATTATGGCAAAGCAGCTGATAGACATCGGCATCGCTTCCGGCGATAGGGGATATATCTTTAAAATCGGTGCTTTGATGCTTGCCCTTGCCGTTATCGGCTTAGGGTGTGCTTTGGTCTGCCAATACAATGCATCGGTTGCTTCGCAAGGCTTTGGCACCAATTTAAGAAATGCCGTGTTTGAGCACATCTGCGCGCTTTCTTTTAAAGAGCTTGACAAATTCGGTGCGGCTTCACTTTTAAACAGAATTACGAATGATATTAATATTTTGCAGCAGTCGGTTGCCATGGTAATTCGCCTTGTCATCCGCGCGCCGTTTATAGTGCTCGGCAGCTTTGTGATGGCTTCCGTTATCAATTGGAAATTGGGCTTGATTATCCTTGCCACCGCGCCGATTTTTGCGCTGATTATTTGGCTGATTATGCGCGCTACAATCCCGATGTACCGCGTGATTCAGCAAAAATTAGATAAGCTTTCTTCCGCGGCGGCGCAATCCTTTGCCGGGGTGCGCGTTATCCGCGCCTTTGCCAAAAAACGCGAGGAGCGCGAAAAATTTGATGCCACTGCCGAGGATTTTGCAAAGCTGAGCGTGCGTGTCGGCAAAATTTCGGCAATTCTAAACCCGGCAACGCTGTTGCTGCTCAATTTCTTAATCATCAGCGTGCTGTGGGCAGGCGGCTTGCAGGTTCATGCCGGTGATATGACAAAAGGCGATATTATCGCCGTTACAACCTATATTTCCTATATTATGACGGCAATGTTGGTCGTAGCTGATTTGATTATCCTCTTTATTAGAGCCGGAGTAGCGCGCGACAGGGTGTGCGAGCTGTTGCAAACCGCGCCCTCATTAGCAGAGGGAACAGAGAGTGTCGCTATGGCTGCCGGCGAAAGTGCAATTGAATTTCGGCATGTTTCCTTTTCATACAACGGCGGCGAAAAGGCGCTTGAAAATATCAGCTTTACTTTAAACCGTGGCGAAAGCCTCGGTATTATCGGCGGCATCGGTAGCGGCAAAACCACGCTTGTGAACCTGCTCGCGCGCTTTTATGATGCCGATGAAGGAGAGGTTTTTGTCCTCGGAGAGAATGTGAAATCCTATTCCTTTGCCTCCCTGCGCGCGGTGATGCGCGTTGCCATGCAAAAGCCCTTCCTTTTTGCAGGCACGGTAAAGGAGAATATTTTGCAAGGCAAGCCCGGCGCAAGCGAGGCGGAAGTCACAGCCGCTGCCGAGACTGCACAGGCGGCAGAGTTTATTGCCGCGAAGGAGGGCGGGCTCGGCGCGCGTGTGGAAGCGGGAGGCAGTAATCTTTCGGGCGGACAGCGCCAAAGGCTTTCTCTTGCCCGTGCTGTCATTGCAGGCGCACCGATTTTAGTGCTGGATGACAGTGTTTCCGCGCTCGATTATGCGACAGAGCTTCGCTTTAGAAAGGCGCTTAAAGCAGATTATGACGGCACGCTTGTGATGGTTTCGCAGCGTGTTTCCACCATTCGCGATTGCAATAAGATTTTGGTGTTAGAGGATGGCAGGCAGGTCGGCTTTGACAGCCACGAAAACCTGTTAAAAACCTGCGAAACCTACCGCGAGATATACACCTCTCAATCCAAAGAGGAGGTGGCACGATGAAAAAGCGCATTTTCTTCTTTTTTAAAGCGGTGCGCCTGCCGCTGTTGGCAGCACTCGTTTGCGCGGCATTTGCCGGCGGACTGCAGTTGACTCTTCCTTATTTGATGGGGCAATCGATTGATTACATTCACGGTGCCGGCAAGGTGGATTTTAAAATGCTGGCGCACTACACGCTGTTGATGGCAGCCGCGGTGCTCGGTTGCGCGCTCTTTCACTGGTTGACCAAGCAGCTTTCCAACAAGGTGGCTTTCGGTATCGGCAAAGCCATTCGTGCGGATTTGATGAAAAAAGCCGATGCGCTGCCCATTTCCTTTTATGATAAAGCGGCGCAAGGGGATTTGCTCTCGAGAGTGAGCGGTGATGTGGAGACCATCACCGAGGGTATCCAAAATACCACCTCGCAGCTCTTTACAGGCATTTTTACCCTCCTTGGCACACTCGTCCTGATGCTTTCATTAAATTGGGTAATAACCCTCATTGTGGTCATTTTAACACCCTTTGCATTTTTACTTTCATCATTTATTGTTAAAAACATTGATAAAACCTTTAAAAAGCAGCAAAGCACTGTAGGCGAGTTAAATGCCTATGCAAAGGAGTATATTGACGGGCAAAAAACGGTGAAAGCCTATGCCCTTGAGCAAAGCGCAAAGGAAGGCTTTTATGAAATCAACGACCGCTTGTATGCCTGCGGGCAAAAGGCGCAGTTTTTCTCCTCGCTTGTCAACCCGACTACCAGGTTGATTAATTCGAGCACTTATATTATAGTCGGCATTGTGTGCGGGCTGCTGTGTGTTGCGCATACCGCCATCGGCGGCAAGGCGATGACAATCGGTCTGAGTGCCGCATTTTTAGCGTATGCCTTGCAGTTTGCCGCGCCGATTAATTCCATTACCAATGTCACCGCACAAATTCAAGCGGCAGTGGCTTCTTTCGGCAGAGTATTTGAAATTTTTGATACGCCGAGCGAACCGAAGGAAAGCGAGAATACGCCGCAATTAAAGGTTTCGCGCGGTGAAATTGAGTTTAAAGATGTTTCTTTTTCCTACAGCGAAAATAAGCCGATATTAAAGCATGTATCCTTTCATATTGAGCCCGGCAGCAAGGTAGCGATTGTCGGCCCGACCGGTGCCGGCAAGACCACGCTTGTCAACCTGCTGATGCGCTTTTATGAAGCGGACAGCGGCAAAATCCTGATTGACGGGCAGGATACCGCGCTTGTCACGCGCGATTCGCTGCGCACAAGCTTTGCGATGGTGCTGCAGGAAACCTTTTTGTTTGCCGATTCGGTGCGGGCGAACATCGCCTACGGCAGACCGGGTGCGACCGATGCGCAAATTATCGAAGCGGCAAAAAAAGCGCATGCCCACTCCTTTATTAAGCGCCTGCCGCAGGGGTACGATACCGTTCTCGGCGAGGGAGGCGGTGCACTTTCTGCAGGGCAAAAGCAGCTGTTGACCATCGCGCGGGCGATTTTGCTCAATCCGCCGATATTGATACTCGATGAAGCGACCTCGAGTGTGGATACGCTGACCGAAATCAGAATCCAAAAAGCGCTGCACACCTTAATGCAGGGGAAAACAAGCTTTGTGATTGCACACCGCCTTTCTACCATAACCGACAGTGACCTCATCCTCGTGATGGACAAGGGCAACATTGTCGAGGTCGGCACCCACGAGCAGCTGCTCGCGCAAAAGGGGCTTTACACATCGCTTTGGCAGAGCATGCAGTTATAATTTAATATTGAAAAGTAAAATTGATTGATGTATAATTGATTTATACTATGTGGAGGAGAAAAGGATATGAAAAAATTTATCAAAGAGTTTAAAGAATTTATCGACCAAGGTAATGTGATTGACCTGGCAGTCGGCGTTATCATCGGCGGTGCCTTCAAGGATGTGGTAACCGCTTTGGTGGAGAAGATTTTAACCCCGATTTTGAACTGCATCGGCGGTGGGGCAGATGGCAAGCTCGGCGCTTTGCAAATTCAAATCATCCCCGGTAATGAAGCCACCGTGATTGAATTCGGGTCTTTCATTTCATCCATTATCAGCTTTATCATCATGGCGCTGATTGTGTTCTTAATTGTTAAGGCAGTCAGAAAAGCAGCTACCATCGGCAAGAAGAAAAAGGCAGCCGAGGAAGAAAAAGAACCGACAACCAAGGTTTGCCCCTTCTGCAAGAGTGAAATTGATATTGAGGCAACACGCTGTCCGCACTGCACAAGTGAATTGCCTGAAGAAGAGGAAGAAGCAGAATAATTTAGTTAAAAATAATCAATTGATTTTGAAGGAGATAGAATCATGGCTTATAAAGAAACATCATTTCCCTCAAGCACAGGCTTAGGTGATATTTTTGTCAGAGAGTGGCTGGTGGATGCGCCGAAGGCAATCATCCAAATGGTTCACGGCATGGCGGAGCACGGCGAGAGATATGCCGAAATGGCAGAATATTTCAATGCGCAGGGCTTCAGCTTTGTGGTGGATGACCATATGGGTCACGGCAAGTCCATTCCCGAGGGCAAGGAGGAAAACCAAGGCTATTTCGGCGAAGAGGATGGCGATGTTCATTTAGTTGAGGATGAAGCAATCTTAACCGATTTGCTCAAGGAGGAATTTCCGGAAGTACCGATTATTTTGTTCGGTCACTCTATGGGCTCTTTTATTGCGAGAAGATACACCGCGTTTTATGCCGATAAGCTTGCAGGCGCTGTTTTTTGCGGTACCGCCGGTGCTAACCCTGCAGTGAAGATTGGCTACACGCTTGCAAAGAGCGAGAGAAAGAGAAAGGGCTCTCAGCACAAATCCACCTTTATTGATAAAATGGCTTTCGGCTCCTATAATAAGAGAACCGAGAAAAGAACCAATTTTGATTGGTTGACCAAAGACACAGAGATTGTGGATGCCTACATTGCAGACCCGCTTTGCGGCTTCTTGTTTACGGTGGCGGGCTATATGGATATGTTTAAGCTGTTGATGTTTGTCAACGACAAGAGCTGGTACGAGCGCGTTCCCAAGGAGCTGCCGATTTTGGTTACAGCCGGTCACGAGGACCCGGTCGGCGCCTATGGCAAAGGCCCCAAAGAGGTGTATGCACACCTGCGCGCAACAGGTCACTCCAAAACCGATATGAACCTGTACAAGGATGACCGCCACGAAATTCATAACGAGACCGACAGGCAGACGGTTTACGAGGATTTGGTGAAATTCTTCAATAAAGCGATTGCAAAATAAGTAAAAAATTAAGGAGGGCGCCGCCCTCCTTTTTGTCTATTTAATCTATAGATATTTTTATTGCTTTTTGGTATAGTTTTCTCAATAAATTGACACACGAAGTGCTTTGCATGTAAATCAGATTACAGACATTAATAAGATAAGGGGCTGTCCGGCAGGACAGCCCCTTTGGCTTTAATACATTATATCGGTTTCGATGTATCTGACTCCCATCTCATAAAGCTTTCTGGCATCCTCGGGTTTATTGACTGTCCACAGTGACAGCCCGACATCCTGCGACAGGCACAGCTCGATATCCTTTTGGTTATTGAGCCCGAAGTCGGCGGATATCCAACAATTGCCGAGGCTTTTGGCTTCATCAATCTTTTTTTGGTTGATACCGTAAACCAAATACCACAGCTCAATTTCGCTGTCATAAGAGCGGATTTCCTGCAGGTGCTCTAAATCGAAGTCAATAATAATGGCACTCTTTTCAAGCCCTTTGGCTTTTATCGCATCCACCACCGATTTTAGTGAGTCATAATTGGAGGTCTTAATTTCAATTTGCGGTCTGGTAGAGGAGCCGACAAAGACATCTAAATACTCCTCTAAAGTCGGGATTCTTAAATCGCCGTATTCCCAAAAGGCGGTACCGGTTTTGTAGGGGTAGGATTGCAGAGTGCTTAAATCTTTATCGCCGACTGCACCGAATTTGCCGAACCTTGTCAACAAAAGCGGGTCGTGGTACAGCACCCACGCGCCGTCGCTTGTTTGCTTAATATCGCACTCCGCCGAGTAATAGCCGAGCTCGACCGCCTTTTCATAGGCAGGCAGGGTATTCTCAGGCGCTTGCATGTTCACACCTCTGTGGGCGGTGATATACATTTCGCTTGCAATATCGGGCGCTTCATCCTGCAGGCTAATCAGTGATTTCGGTTGGTAGTGCATTTTGCGAATGCCTTCAAAAGGCGAGAAAGAGCCGAGGAAAAACCACAGCAGGAATGCACAAAACACGAGTGCTAAAATCAGGATTACTATTTTTTTCTTTTTACTCATTTTCCGCTTCCTTCTTTCTATCGCTTTGGGATAAATCGGTTTGCTGCTTGCTGTGCTCGATAACCTCTATTGCAAGCCGTTCCAAGTCCTCGGTTGTATCGAGCTCGCCGCATTTGCGCCGGTAAGCCGCCGCGCCGCGAATGCCCTTTAAGTACCAAGCGGCATGCTTGCGCGCTTCGCGCATACCGACTTTTTCGCCCTTGTACTCTACAATTTTTTTGATATGGCGGAGCATATAAAGCATTTGCTGCTCAAGCGGCGGGTCGGGGAGAATGACGGTGTTGTTTAAATACGCGGCAATTTGTTGGAATATCCACGGCTTTCCGAGCGCTCCCTGCGCCACCATAATCGCATCGCAGCCGGTCATGGAGAGCATTTTTACCGCGCTTTGCACATCGCGAATACCGCCGTTGCCGACCACGGGAATGGAAACACTGCTTTTAACCTGTGCAATGGTATCATAATCAATCGGGAAGGCATACATCTGCTCTCTTGTTCTGCCGTGAACGGTGATGGCTGCCGCACCTTCGCCCTCGCAGATTTTGGCAAGCTCCGGCGCGTTGATACTCTCGCTATCCCACCCGGTGCGAAATTTCACGGTAACGGGTACTTCGCTCGCTTTCACCACCGCTTTGATAATTTCTTTTGCCAGCGGCAAATTTTTCATCAGCGCGCTGCCGGCGCCGGTATTGGCGACCTTTGGAGCGGGGCAACCCATATTGATATCAATCGCATTCGGTGAAAAAGCGCTGCACCTGCGCGCAGCCTCCGCCATGATAGCGGGCTCGGTACCGAAAAGCTGAATGGCGGCAGGGCGCTCCTTGTCACTCAAGCGCAACAATTCTGCACTTTTCCTGTCGCCCATGGTAAAGCCCTTGGCGCTGACCATTTCGCCGACTGTGAAGCCTGCGCCGAATGCAACACACAGCTCGCGAAAAGCCATATCCGCGACACCCGCCATCGGCCCCAATATTAAACCGTTTTTAATTTCTGTATTTCCTAATTGCATTTTGAGAGACCTTTAAAGATTTTTAAAATTATAGCACATTAAACTTTAAATGACAAATGAATTGTGGTAAAATACTATTAATAATAGAATTTATATTGGAGGCAGCATGAATTTTTTAGTTGTGGATGGCAACAGTATCATCAACCGCGCGTTTTACGGTATTCGCGACCTCTCCACAAAAGAGGGCATTCATACCAACGCGATTTACGGTTTTATGAATATATTATTTAAGCTTTTAGAGCAAACCAAGCCCGATTGCGTGGCGGTGGCATTTGATTTAAAAAAGCCGACCTTTCGCCATAAGATTTATGATGCATACAAAGCCGGCAGAAAACCGATGCCGCCCGAGCTTGCCGAGCAGTTTCCGTATTTAAAGGATTTGCTGCGCGCGCTCGGTTACAGCGTGGTGGAAAAGGAAGGGTACGAAGCCGATGATATTTTGGGTACGCTCTCGGCAAAATGCGCCGCACAGGGCGATACCTGCTTTATTGCGACAGGCGACAGAGATTCCCTGCAGCTTGTGAATGATAAAGTGACCGTGGTGCTTGCCTCCACCCAAAAGGGGCAGCCTGTTTCCGTGTTTTACACACCCGAGCTGATTATGGAAAAATACGGTGTGGAGCCGAGAAAGCTCATTGAGATAAAAGCAATTCAAGGCGATACCTCCGATAATATTCCCGGTGTGGCAGGCATTGGCGAAAAGGGTGCGCAGGAGTTAATTTCCCGCTTCGGCTCGATTGATTACATTTACGAGCATATTGATGAGATTGATATTAAGCCTGCCATGCGCAAAAAGCTGGTTGACTCCAAGCAGAACTGCTTCTTAAGCAGAGAATTGGGTGAAATCTGCCTGAGCGCGCCGATTGATACGGATTTGGAGCACTACAAGAGTGCAAAGCCCGATGAAGAAGCCAGCTTGCAGCTGTTGCGCAAGCTTGAAATGAACTCGATTATTAAAAAGCTTAATTTTTCCGAGGAAGGCATTGTCACCCCCGAGGCGCAGGAAAGCTATCAAATTGCGCTTGAATATGCTGATGATTTGAATGTACTGCGCGATTTGCTGTTGCAGCAAAAAACGCTGTATTTCAGCGGAGCATATGAGGCAGATGCCTTAACCGGCTTGTACTTTTCGCTCGAAAACCGCGTCGTATTTGCCGATGCGGTGGATTTGCAGTTTTATTCCTTTATCGGCGAAATCTTTGAAAGCGATATCGCGAAGGTGGTAGACAATGCCAAGCCTTTATTTACAACCGCCGCAAAATTCGGTGCGCAGTTAAAAAATGTTGTCATGGATACCTCGCTTGCCGGCTATATCTTAAACCCCGATGCGAAGGATTACGGTGCGGTCGCTTTAGCAATGCAATATGAAGTACCGGTGCCGGGTGTTGAAAATGAGGAAAGGGAACAGGCAGTCCAAGCATGCGCCGTGCTCCCGATTTTGTCCAAAAAATTGGAAATTTTAATTGAAAATAATCAGCAAACCGCTTTGCTGCACGAAATGGAAATTCCCTTTGCCGAGGTACTTTCCGCGATGGAATTAGAGGGCTTCTTAGTTGATAAAGAGGGGATTGCCGCCTATGGTGAAACCCTTGCCGCGCGCATTGATGAAATCACCAAAAGCATCTATAACTTAGTGGGCAGAGAGTTTAATATCAATTCGCCCAAGCAGCTTGGTGCGGCGCTGTTTGAGGATTTGGAGCTGCCCTGCAAAAAGAAAACCAAAAGCGGCTATTCCACTAATGCGGAGGTATTGGAGGGCTTGCTTGACAAGCATCCGGTGATTGCACTGATTTTGGAATACCGCACCTTAACCAAGCTTAAATCCACTTATTGCGACGGATTAATTAAGGTGATTTCTCCCGATGGCAGGATTCATTCATCTTTTAATCAAACCGAAACAAGAACCGGCAGAATCAGCTCTACCGAGCCGAATTTGCAAAATATCCCGGTCAGAACAGAGCTTGGTGCCGAGCTGCGCAAGTTTTTCAAGGCGAAGGAAGGCTTCACCCTGGTCGATGCCGATTACAGCCAAATTGAGCTGCGCGTGCTTGCCGATGTCGCGGGGGATGAAAATATGCTCGCCGCCTTTAATGCAGACGAGGATATTCATGCCATTACCGCTTCGCAGGTATTCCAAGTGCCGCCCGAGCAGGTAAGCGCGGAAATGCGCCGCAGAGCAAAGGCGGTCAATTTCGGTATTGTCTACGGTATCGGTGCGTTTTCACTCGCAAAGGATATCGGTGTTTCGCGCAAAGAGGCAGACAGCTATATTAAAGGTTACCTGTATCACTTTAGCGGTATCGATAAGTATATGCAAGAGGTTATCGTGCAGGCGAAGGAGCAGGGCTATGTCAGCACTGCTTTCGGCAGGCGCCGCTATTTGCCCGAATTAAACGCACGCAACCACATGCTCAAAGCCTTTGGCGAGCGCGTTGCAAGGAATATGCCGATTCAAGGCACGGCGGCAGATATTATCAAAATCGCGATGATTAAGGTATATCACCGCCTGAAGGCGGAAAAGCTGAAATCAAAGCTTATCCTGCAAGTGCACGATGAGCTGATTATTGAAGCGAGCGATGATGAAAGCGACTATGTAAAAACGCTGCTCAAGGAAGAAATGGAAAACGCCTGCGCCATGCGCGTGAAGTTAAAGGCGGATGTCGGCTGCGGCAAGACCTGGTACAGTGCAAAGGCATGAGAATTGAAAGTTTAACAAAAGAGCATATCCCGGCGCTTTGTGAAATGGAAAAGCAGTGCTTCGGGCAAACCGCCTGGAGCGAAGAGGGCTTTTTGAGCGAGCTTGCAAATAAGAGCAACATTTTTTTGACCGCGATTGCCGAAGGGCAGCCAATCGGCTGTGCCGCGCTGCAAAACACCGGGCAGCAGGGCTTTATCACAAAGGTGATGGTTAGCACCGCTAATCGCCGGCAAGGTTGTGCGCAAGCACTTTTAATGCATATGGACACCGTAGCGAAGCAACGCGGCATCAAAACCATCGGCTTGGAGGTGCGCGCTTCAAATGAAGCGGCAATCGCGCTTTATCACAAGTGCGGTTATAAAGATTTAGGCATAAGGAGAAACTTTTATCGCTTTCCAAAAGAGGACGCGGTAATCATGGAAAAAGATTTATGAAAATTCTCGGTATAGAATCCTCTTGCGACGATACAGCGGCTGCTGTTGTGGAGGATGGCAGAAAGGTATTATCGAATATTGTCGCTTCTCAAGTGAAGGAGCATATTGTTTACGGCGGAGTGGTGCCCGAAATTGCTTCTCGCCTTCACGCGGAAGCCATAAGCGGTGTGGTAAAAGAAGCGCTCGATAAAGCGGGGTGCACCCTTGCCGATATTGACGCGATTGCCGTTACCTATGCGCCCGGGTTAATCGGTGCGCTGCTGGTGGGGGTCAATTTTGCGAAGGGGCTTGCTTTTAGCGCTCATAAGCCGCTCATTCCCGTGCACCACCTCAGAGGGCATATTGCGGCAAATTATGTATGCTTTGACCGGCTTGAACCGCCGTTTTTGTGCCTGGTAGTCAGCGGCGGGCATTCCCACATTGTGCTCCTTGAGGATTACACACGGTTTAAAATTATCGGCAAAACACGCGATGATGCGGCGGGCGAGTGCTTGGATAAAGCGGCGCGCAGCATGGGGCTGCCGTACCCGGGCGGGTTGAATCTCGACAAGGCGGCAGCGGGCGGCAACGACTCAGCCTTCTCTTTCCCGCACCCGCGGGTGGACGGGGCGCCGTATGATTTCTCGTTTTCCGGCTTAAAAACAAGCGTGCTGAACCTGATGCACAATGCCGCGCAAAAAGGGGAGCAGCTCAATCACAAGGATTTAGGTGCTTCCTTCTTAAGAGCAGTGACCGATTGCCTTTGCGAAAATACTTTTAAGGCGGCAAAGGATTTTAATGTCAAAAAGATTGTTCTTGCGGGCGGTGTTTCCGCCAATTCCGTTTTAAGAAAGAAAATGCAGGAGGGTGCGTCGCTGAACGGCTACGAGCTGTATTTTCCGCAGCTGCAATACTGCGGTGATAATGCGGCTATGGTTGCCGCGCAGGGCTATTATGAATACCTCGCGGGCAATCTTGCTTCGCTTTCGCTCAATGCCTATGCCACACTGCCGATTGATGATGTGATTGGCGAATCATCATTATGAGGCGGATTTTGTGCAAAGTGTACACTACATATGCGTTTTTTTCATTTTATTTATCAAAAAAATGTATGGATTGTACAAAATTAATATAGTATAATATATGATGATTAAAAATTAATTTCTTCTGAAAGGAGAACCATTCAATGGCAAATTTAACAACCAATAAATCCATTTTAGAGTGGATTGACGAAAAGGTTGAGCTTGTAAATCCCGACAAAATTGTTTGGATTGACGGCTCCGAAGAGCAGTTAGAAGCACTCCGTGCCGAGGCTGTTCAAACAGGCGAGATGATTAAGCTTAACGAGGAAAAGCTCCCCGGCTGCTATCTTCACAGAACAAAGCCCAACGACGTAGCGCGTGTTGAGGACAGAACCCTCATCTGCACACCCACCGAGGAGGAGGCAGGCCCGACCAACCACTGGAAAGAGCCTTCCGAGTGCTACAAGATGCTCTATGATATCGCAAGAGGTACATACAAGGGCAGAACCATGTATGTTATCCCTTATTCCATGGGACCCATCGGTTCTCCTTTCTCCAAGATTGGTATTGAGCTGACCGACTCTATCTATGTTGTATTAAATATGGCGATTATGACCAGAGTCGGCAAGGCTGTTTTAGATTGTCTTGGTGATAGCGATGAGTGGATTCGCGGTTTCCACGCAAAGTGCGATGTAGACCCCGAAAAGAGATGGATTGTGCAGTTCCCGCAGGATAACACCATCATTTCCGTTAACTCCGCTTACGGCGGCAACGTGCTTCTCGGTAAAAAGTGCTTTGCACTTCGTATTGCATCCTTCCTTGGCAGAAACGAGGGCTGGATGGCTGAGCACATGCTCATCTTAGGTATCGAAAACCCGCAGGGCGAAACAAAGTATGTTTGTGCAGCGTTCCCGTCTGCTTGCGGTAAGACCAACCTTGCTATGCTCATTCCGCCGGAAGGCTACAAGAAGAAGGGCTATAAAGTATTCACAGTCGGTGATGATATTGCTTGGCTCAACATCGGTCCCGATGGCAGATTGTATGCTATCAACCCCGAAAACGGTTTCTTCGGTGTTGCTCCCGGTACCAACAGCAAGTCCAACCCCAATGCGCTTGAGTCCACCAAGAAGGGCACCATTTTCACCAACGTTGCGCATAACCTTGAAGACAACACTGTTTGGTGGGAAGGTCTTACCAAGGAGCGCCCGGCAAAGGCAAACGATTGGAAGGGTAATCCCTGGCCGATTGACAGTAAAGAGAAGGGTGCTCACCCGAACTCCAGATTCACTGCGCCGACCAAGAACTGCCCCTGCCTCAGCCCCGAGTTTGAGAACCCGCAGGGTGTTCCGGTATCCGCAATCGTATTTGGCGGCCGCCGTGCAAAGCTTGCTCCGCTGGTATATCAATCAAGAGATTGGAACCACGGTGTATTCGTAGGCTCCGCGATGGCTTCCGAAACAACAGCAGCAGCTGCTGGTGCAGTCGGTGTTGTTCGTTCCGACCCGATGGCTATGCTGCCGTTCTGCGGCTACAACATGGCTGATTATTGGGGCCACTGGATTGAAATGGGCAAAAAGCTTGGCGACAAGGCTCCCAAGATTTTCAATGTAAACTGGTTCCGCAAGGATGATGAAGGTCACTTCATGTGGCCGGGCTTCGGCGATAACCTTCGTGTTCTCGATTGGATTATCAACCGCTGCGAGGGCAAGGTTGATGCAAAAGAGACTGAAATCGGTTATGTTCCGTTTGCCGAGGATATCAACCTTGAAGGTCTTGAGGATGAAGTTACTATCGATTCTCTTAATGAAATGCTCAGTGTTGACAGAGAGCTTTGGGTAGAGGATACCAAGAGAATTGAAGAGCTTTATGCAAAGTTTAACGGTCGCGTACCGGCAGAGCTTGTTGAATGCCTTGAAACTCTTAAGAAGAATGTTCAATAATCATTGATTTGATTTTAAAATCCCGATGCGATATGCATCGGGATTTTTTATAATACCGAATAGCTTGGGTGAGTATAAAGATAGAGAAGCTGATGTGAAAGCACGGTGGTACAGAAGGTTCATTTTTGATTTATTAATTCATTGCGTTAAAAAAAGCATATTGTAAAGGTATATGCACTTGCATATTATATGTTGAAAACCTGTTGATAATGTTCAAAACTGTGTAACAATTTTGTTAATAAGTGTGAAACATTTTGCCTTAAAATGAAATTTTGTAACTTTTCACAAACATAAAAGGGGAGTTTTAAATATTTTCAACACGGTTTTGCACATTTACAAGGATAACTTATCACCATATGCTTTTTAGTAGGATTATATCCTATTTAATAGCATTTGTATATTTTCATTTTATACAAAATGTTTCATGAAACCTTTTTGCATAAAATGGTTTTTTGGAGAAATAATCTTTATTTTTAAGCAAGCTAAGGTGCAGTTTTTCTTGCGGTTCACATTATCTTTGTGTTAGCACATTGCAAAAAAAAGGGTAGTGAATCATCACTACCCTTAAACATTAATAATATTAAATTCATTAATATTGCTTGCCCCAATAGACCATGTGCTTTGCCGGTCTGCCGCAGCAAACGCAGGTGTCCGCCAAATGCTCTTCTTTAAAGGGAATGCAGCGGGATTTCACACCGCCTGTTTCATCCTTAATTTTTTCTTCACAAGCGCTGTCACCGCACCACATGGCTTTAATAAAGCCGCCTTCATTTTTGGAGTAGTTTAAAAACTCCTCGTATGTAAGCGCGGTGTGGGTTTTCTCCTTCAGGTTTTCGAGGGCTTTTTGATACAAGCCGTCGTGCACTGCCTGCAGGGTGCTTTCCACGCTCTGCTCCAAATCGGCAAGGGGAGTGAATACCTTTTCGCGATTATCGCGGCGCACCAAAACACACTGTTCTTTTTCTATATCCTTCGGGCCGATTTCCAAGCGAACGGGAACACCCTTCATCTCATACTCTGCAAATTTCCAACCGGGCGAATTGTCGCTCTTATCCACCTTCACGCGGTAGCCCTTAGCTTTGAGCTTTGCTTCAAGCTCCTTCGCTTTTTCTATCACTCCGCCCTTGTGCGCGGCAATGGGGATAATGACAACCTGAATCGGTGCGATTTTAGGCGGTAAAACAAGCCCGTTATCATCGCCGTGAACCATAATAATGGCACCAATCATTCTGGTGGAAACACCCCAAGAGGTTTGGTGGGGATTTTGCAGCTGATTGTCTCTGTCGGTAAACTGAATGCCGAAAGCTTTTGCAAAGCCGTTGCCGAAATAGTGCGAGGTACCGCCTTGCAGGGCAACACCGTTGTGCATCATCGGCTCAATGGTGTAGGTGGAGATAGCGCCGGCAAATTTTTCCTTCTCTGTTTTTTTGCCGGTAATAGCGGGGATTGCAAGGGTTTCTTTGTAGAAATCCTCGTATACCTTTAGCATGCGCATGGTTTCCTCCTGCGCATCCTCAGCCGTTTCGTGCATGGTGTGACCCTCTTGCCATAAAAACTCGGAAGAGCGCAGGAAAGGTCTGGTTGTTTTCTCCCAGCGCATCACCGAGCACCACTGGTTGTACAGCTTCGGCAAATCGCGGTAGGAATTAATCACCTTTGCATAGTGCTCGCAAAATAACACCTCGGAAGTCGGGCGAATGGCGAGCCTTTCATTCAGCTTTTCCGAACCGCCGATGGTGACCCATGCTACCTCGGGAGCGAAGCCTTCCACATGGTCCTTTTCGCGGTTTAAAAGGCTTTCGGGAATGAGCATCGGCATGTAGACATTTTCGTGGCCGGTCTCTTTAAAGCGCCTGTCCAAGTCTTTTTGGATGTTTTCCCAAATTGCATAACCGTAAGGGCGAATGACCATGCAGCCCTTCACGCCCGAATAATCAATTAATTCGGCTTTTTTTACAACATCTGTGTACCATTTAGCAAAATCCTCATCCATAGAGGTAATGGAATCATTTTTCTTTTCCTTTGCCATGTTATCCTCCAATTATAATAATGTAACTATTATAATATAATTCTTATAAAAATTCAATAATAACCTAACCGCAGCAGGGGATTATTCCGTTTTTTCTTTGATATAATCGGCAAAATCGCCGATGGTTTTGATTTGTGCCAGCGCTTCATCCGGTACCTCAATCATATATTTATCTTCAATGCTCATCACAAGCTCTATCATATCAAATTCATCAAAGCCGATGTCGGCAAAGGTGGTGTTTTCCTCGATACCGGCAGTGTCAAATTCAAACTCCTCGCCAAGCAGAGCCACAAAGTCTTTAAATTCCATTTTTTCACCTCGCTTTTTTCATCCGAATCAATCCGTTTAACACATAATATGTTATCAAAATTATATTGTTTTGACAATACATACATTCATTAGAGTTGCATTTTTTTCGTTTTATTTATTTCACTGAATATCAAATTAAAAAATGTCACAAATATTTAATCGTTATTTTAGTAAAAAATATGCATTTTGCACAAGATTATTCTTCGGCAAATTTGCCAAAAATCTGTAATAAATTTGTAATAATCACCAAAAAATTGAATGATGATTGACTTTAAAATATTTATAGAGTAATATTATAGTAAGTAGAAATGGGTGAATTATGCCCAAACCACTAAATCTATTTAATCTACATAATGGAGGTTGAAAGACATGAAAAAGTGTAAAAAAGTTTTAGCACTTGTGTTAGCTCTTGTCATGTTGCTTTCGGCAGTCGCCGTAGGCTTCACAGCGAGCGCAACCAATGTTAAGAAGCTTTACACCGGTTCTGCGCTGGCAGGCAAGATGAATCGTGCCGACAGCTATGATTTGACCAATGAGCAATATGCTTCTATTATCCTTGACTTTGTCGACAAGGCACTTGCCGAGGCTAATATTGCACCGTTTGTTTATCCGGTCACAGCCGGTGTCAGAATCAGCATTAATGCAAAAGATATCAACTCACTCAACTCTACACTTGCCGGTCTGCCGGCGTTGTTAGACAAAATCCCTCTTAAGAGTACAGTTGTGAAAGATATTGCCGATTTGAAATTTGATTTCTTTACGGCAAACACCTCTCGCGACGGCACTCTGAAGCGTGATGGCGATTTTATCAATGCATTGATATCTTTTATTAGGTATGCAGATAATAATGAGAATATTTGCGACCTTATCAGAAACGGTGTCGGCAGCGGCAGCGGTCAGTTTGATGCCGGTGTGTTAAACGGTACCATCAACGATATGGCGGGCGACATTGTCGGCGATATTGTCGGTTTCCTGAAAAAGACCCTGTTCCAAGATTCAAATGCAAACCTCGATACGGAGGTTGCAGGCCTTATCACAGAGCTGCTCAACGGTATGAACATCGAGATGCTCGAGGGCTATACCTTTGAACCGAGCGATACCCTGTATTCCACTATCGATAAGCTGGTCAGAGTATTGACCAAGTGGGGCATTACCAACATTCAAAATGATACCTGGAAGTTTAAGGATATGATTTTGAGTGCTATGCCTTCCTTTGAAAAGGATTATCCCTTCATTAAGCTTGATAACATCACCAAGATTTCCTGGGATTGGGAAGCAGACGGTATGGGCAAAAAGTTTGTTGCAGGCACAGCCAGCACCTACTTAATTTATCATATCAATAACTTCTTGGGCAATGTGGTTGAGACTATCATCCCCGAGTTTAAGACCTTTACCGGTTCTCTCGGCGGCGGCATTTCCTCCACTGCAGGCTGGAAAAAGGATAATTCTACCAACTCCTTAACCACCTTAAACCAAAACATTGCCAAGGCTGCGCAGTATGCCGACATCAAGCTTAATGACGGCGGCACCTTCACCGATGAAGAAGCAGCAGCTTTAAGCAACCCCACCAAGACCTATGCGATGGTGCTTGCCAATGCAATCATCCGCATGTTCTTCCCGGGTATCAAGGTGGAAAAGGAAGATATTATCAATGGTAATATCGCTACCTTGGCTGTAGAAGCTTTGAATGAATTTATGACTTACTACATTCCCGAGAATGTTTTAACCGATTTATACACTTACAGTGATACAGGCACAGTGCTTAACCGCACCAAGTACACCGAGAGCTATTGTAAAACCGTTTACAAGAGCCAGCTTGCGCAAATGATTGCTAAATTTGCTTCAGGCTATCTTCCCGAGCAAACCGGCAAGCTTGTATTCAGTAACAAGACAAATCTTGACGCAGTGCTCAAAGACATTGCAAAATATGTGCTTAATGTCGTTTGCAAGGCAGGCAGCGAGAATTATGGCGCTATCGGTACGATTTCAAACAGCGATACTGTTTACACCGCTATCGACAGAATCATCTTCTCCCTTACCACCTCAGGCGCATACAACGAGGGCGCAAGCTCCAATGGCGCGCGCAATGTGACCGGTATTATTCCCGAAGGCTTCTTGCCCGATAGCATCAAGACCTCTTCTCACACTCACTGCACATCGAAAGATTTAGTGGACCATCTGTTTAATTGTGTTGAGAATTTAAGTGTCGGTAACCTTTTGAAGGTATTGATTCCGAACAGCTCTAATTCCGAAATGAATACCCCGCTGTTCCCGAACCTTGTTTCCTATGAATTAATCAGAATTATCAATGTGATTTTCCCGAAAACATGGACCTCCAAGACTTCTTCCTTGAATGCCTTGATTACCAACCAAAACCTTGGTAATATTCTCGAATCCATCATGAAGAACCTTGACCTGAACTACCATGTTTATCCCGGTATGAAGCTTGTTGCGAACCTGATGGGTCTTGCAACTGCACAGACCAGAGGCGATGCGGAGGCTACCTTGTCTTACAAGTTCTCCGACTCTCTGTACACTGCCATTGAGCCGATGATTCCTTCGAGCTCTACAACGGTTCCCGGCAACTTCAATATCCAGATTACCAATACCTCAAAGGGTATCAACGGCGGTTATCACACCGGCGGTAATTATACTTCCTCCGGTGAGGTACAGTACACACCGTATAAGCTGAAGGTAGACAGCATCACCTGCTTGACCGACCCGAGCGTGAAGGTGGATGGTGTTAAGGCCACAACCGTTATCGACTCTGATGATTCCATGCAGTTCCCGATTTCGGGCACAACAAAAGGTACTAACAGACTCTTAGAATTCCTTGTTATTTACAGAATGTCTAACGAGCTTGGTACTAACTACGGTCCCGAGCAGCAGGTTCGCTTGCAGGTTTACTATGGCAATATTGCAAAGGCTTCCGGAACCTCAAACTACGTTACCGTTTCCATTCCGTCAGTCATTTACGGTACGCCTTCCATGTTTAATAAGGCAGTGTCTTATTACAAGACGAGTGATGCCGCGGCAACTTGGACGGGTGACGCTTCCGATTCCACATTCCCGAAGGCTTTGACCGATGCCGGCTTTGAATTCAAGGCAAGTGCAACCGGTACTCCCGAATCTACCTTAAATACACAGTTTAACGCATTCTCCGTATCCGTTCCTTCATCTGTCAATATTGACAGCTATGCAGGCTCTTATGATTTGACCTACAACTTGAAGACCAAGAATACTAATGATGAAAACGGTTCTTACAGTGCCAACACAGCGATTAATGTGAAATGGGTGCTGTTTGATGACAGCGGTCTTGAGGGTCTTGTTTCCGGTTATGCCGGCCAGGCACTGCAATCCGGTGACTTCTCCGATACAGCCCTTTGGAATGCATTTGAGAATGAATTGAACACAGCATTTGCAATGGTGAATAACCCCGGTGCAGTAGCTACCAATGCAGCAGCGCTTAAGAGCGCCTTTGCTGCAGAGGCGGAAGCTCTCGAGAGTGCTTATGATGCTTTAATCGCTTCCTCCACAGCAGACTATTCCGAGCTCTTAAAGCAGAGATTGGTTGAGTATGCGGATGGTGACGCTGAAAACAACATCAGACCGAAGTTCACCAGGTGGGACTATGCTACTGTCGGTTACACCAGATATGCAAGCAGCTTGTCCACAGTGAGAGATTACTATAACAAGAAAGAGACTTCTTCCATTAAGGTACAGGAAGCGCTCAGATACAATGAAGAAATGGCAAAAGCAAACATTCTTTTTGCAGATGCGCAGACTGCTGTTTCCGAATCCGGTGCTCTTTCTAACTTAAATACCATTTATAATACCTATAATGCGAAGCGCAATAATGATGTTTATACCGCAAGAAGTTATACACCTACTTCGATTGAGCCTTTGATGGAAGCTCTTGACCAAGCAAAGACCGTTATCGACGGTACAGGTCTTGACGGCACAAGTGCACCGAAGGTATCTGATTATGCAGATGCAAGAAACGAGATTTTGGCAGCATTGAATCAGTTGATTGACCAACCGCTTGATGTAGCCCAATTGCTTGCTCTTGTTGAGCAGTATAAAGAGCAGTACAACGATAATATGTATTATACCGATGCTGCTTGGAACACCTACCAAAAGGCACTTGCGTTAGCCGATAAGGCAATCAATGACCCGTATGAGTTCGTTCCTGAGGATTACACACCGGCCGATGTTGCTGCTGCAAATGCGCAGATTGCAAATGAAATCATTCCGCAGCTGCAAGAAGCAGTACAGACTCTTGAGGATAATCCTTATGTATCTTCACTTTCCGGTATTGTGAAGGGCGCAGTGGCTTACGACTTCGGAAAGAAGGTTGTAGCAGGCTCTGCAGTGATTGATGCCGGCTCCTTCATCATCGTACCTTACGGCACCAATGTAAATGCTCTTAAGACTTCCTTCGAATTCTCTAAGAACACCAGCCGTTACAATAAGGATGAGGAAGGCAATTGGCTCACCTATGCTTCCACCTCCGGCACACCGCAATTCAAGATTTATGATAATAAGGGTGCAGATAAGACAAGTAGCGGTACCACCACTATCAAGAGCGGTTTCACCGTAACGGTTCCGATTAACGGCAACACCTATACCTACACAGTCGTTGTTTCCGGCAATGCCGGCGGCGCCTCTGTCAGTAAGACATTGTTGAACAAACAGGATACCAGAGGTTCAGCTTACTTTGTATCTCAGGTATTGCCGAATGTCATTTCCAATGTTGGTATTGATTCACTTTCCGATGCTGATATCTTGGCATGCGACTTGAACAGTGACGGTATGGTTGACAACACCGACCTCGTTCTTCTGAAGATGTGGCAGGCAGGTACTTGGGTACCCTACAACACTTATGGTGTGACTGCTTAATCAAAGGTAGAGCAACAAAACAAACCACATATTTGGCGGAGAGGCAACTCTCCGCCATTTTTCTATTTCATAAAGTGAAAGCTTGCAAATGCAATTGATGCGAGTATAGGTGCTGCATTTGAATGTAAAGCTTTTGTTGACTTTCCAATGCGCACACGGTAAAATATGTTTATCAAACCCATTCCGATTGAGAAAAATGATAGTGAATCCATCAGCTGTTTTGCGGATTCAATAGGAGAAAAATGAGCAAAAATATATTGTTTAAAAATGCAATGGTTTATACCGACGGCGCCTTTCGTGATACCGATGTTTTTGTGAAAGACGGTATTATCACTGCCTTTCGTGCGCCCTGCTGCAGCTTTGAGTCGATAGTACAAATCGATTGCGGCGGCAATTTTTTGGTACCGGG
>ODAI011501266.1_pt1 | contig 22633 bp, 13 predicted proteins | sample 1539321 | NCBI WGS metagenome assembly ODAI01 (sample SAMN02144231, study PRJEB22623) | gut metagenome | biome: sheep rumen | host: Ovis aries | place: New Zealand | reverse complement strand
TCCGTGATGGTCTGGTGGAAACCGTAATCACAGCTGCAGCCGGCTTCGGCCTTGCGGAACCAGTTGTCAAGTCCTTCGTTCAGGCTCTCTCCCGGGTAGGCAGTCGCGAAATCGATAATACTGGTCGTTCCCCCTGCCGCTTCTGCCATCGTCCCTGAGGCGAAATCATCGATTGTAACCGTCCCGGCAACATGCAGGTCAAAATGGGTATGTGCGTCGATAAAGCCGGGAAATACCAGCTTGCCCCCGGCGTCTATAAGCTCGCAGCCTTCCGGCGCTTCAATGTACGGGGCAATTCTGCAGATCTTTTCCCCGTCAGTCAGAAGGTCTGCTTTCAGGCTCTTTTCCGGATACACCAGAATCCCGTTTCTGATCAGTTTCATACGCATCACCTCGCAGGAAGTTTTTCATCTGCAAAGCTGTGACAAGAGGCGCCGAAGCGTTGCGATTCACGGCTGTGATAAAAGGCGCCGAAGCAGATGTTTTCAGCGCACACTGCTGTATTCAGTTTAGCACCTGCGCCGGATCTTTGCAACAAAAGCGCCAAAAGCAGGCTTATCAAATGAGCGTTTTTATGCATTTTATCAGAATTGAATTGCGTGTTCAGACGAATTGTAGTACAATTTTTAATAACAGACTTCGTTTCAGGAAGGAGACATATTTTGCCCATGGCTGCGCTTTCTGCAGACGTGGCTGCAAAATAGTCATCCGGAGTATTGAGTCATGGTACAAAACTATGTTTGGGGAGGAGGAAGCTCATGGAACATATGGAAAAACGGACGCTCCGCCGTCTGATCGATACAGCCATGCACCGGATTCCTGCGGATCTCGTGATTTACAACTGTAAGATAGTAGATGTATATACCGGCAAGGTTTACCCGGGTTCAATCGCGGTCACGGAAGGAATAATCGCCGGATTCGGTGATGACTACAGAGGCCAGCAGGAAGTCGACGCACAGGGCCTGTACGCGGCACCCGGGCTCATCGACGCGCATATTCATATTGAATCAAGCTATACCTCTCCCGAAGAATTCGGCCGCATGGTCGTCCCCTGCGGAACGACGACCGTCATCGCGGATCCTCACGAGATTGTCAATGTGTACGGTCTGGAAGGGTTCAACTATATGATCCGGGCCGCGGAACGCACCGAGCTCAGCGTCCGCTACATGATTCCGAGCTGCGTACCTGCGACACCCTTCGAGGACTCCGGCGCGATCTTAAATGCATTTGACATGCAGTGGCCCATGGCAGACCGCCACGTCCCGGGGCTCGGCGAATTCATGAATGTGCCCGGAATTCTAAGCGGAGATGAAGATGCCTTAAGCAAGCTTCAGGTCGCCCTGAACATGCACAAAGTCATCGACGGCCACAGCCCCGGCTTCAGCGGGGCGGCCCTGAACGCCTATATCTCCGCGGGCGTAAAGACGGATCATGAATGCACCTGTATAGCAGAGATGGAAGAACGGCTGGAGAAGGGCATGTATGTACAGCTGAGGGACGGAAGCGCCTGCCATGACCTGGAACGTCTGATCCCCGGCATCACTCCCTACAACTACAGGCGCTGCCTTCTGTGCTCGGATGACCGGCAGCCGGAGACCATTTTCAGGGAAGGCCATATCGACAGTCACCTGAGAAAACTGGTGAAGGCAGGCATCGATCCCGTCATGGCAGTCTGCATGGCGACGCTGAACACGGCAGAATGCTACAAGCTCGAAGACAGGGGCGGCCTGGCTCCCGGCAAACGCGCTGACATCGTCCTGTTCAACAATCTGGAAGAATTCCGCGCCTGCAAGGTCTTCATAGAAGGAAATCCTGTGGCGGAGAACGGCCGCTACCTGCTTCCATTTACCAAGACGGATATCTACCCCGTGCGCGGCTCCATGCATGTCAAGGCATTTACGAAAGACGATCTGAAGATGCATCTTAAGAGCAGCCTCGTCAAGGCGATCGAGATCGTTCCGGGAGGTGTCACGACGGAAGAAGCGCATGTTCAGGTGCAGCTGGATCCGGATGGCGACTATATTTACCGCCAGGAAGATGACCTGGCCAAGATCGCGGTTCTGGAGCGTCATCACAACACCGGAAGGATCGGCCTGGGACTGCTGAAAAATTACGGCATCAAGCGCGGCGCCGTCGCTCTTTCCGTGGCGCATGACTCCCACAATATCATCTGTGTCGGTGTGAGCAACGATGAAATGTACGCGGCGATCCATGCCCTGATCGAACAGGAGGGCGGATTCGTTCTTGTGGAAAACGGGGAAGTAATCGCCTCCCTGCCGCTGCCGATCGCCGGCCTCATGAGCGACCTCAGCGGAGAAGAAATTGCCGAGAGGCTGCAGATTCTGCACGATACCGCCTTTGAACGGCTCGGAGTCAATCCGGAGATTGAACCGGTCATGACCCTGTGTTTCATGTCCCTGATCGTTATTCCGAAGCTTAAAGTGACGGGGCGCGGCCTCTTCGATGTAGAGAAGTTCGAATTCACAACTGTTGAAGTATAAACAGCCTCAGAGCCGGAAAACGGGAGCCTTCTCAAAAAGGCTCCCGTTTTTATCCTTCCCTTTCATCAATGTCTCTGACGTCTTCTTCCCCGATCTGATAATAATACGCGTCCCAGGGAGCGGCTTTAATGATTTTCATCGCCCCATGGTCTCCGGCCAGCTTCATCAGCTTCCCGCAGCTGTCCTCCGTCAGGCGGAAGGCTCCGGGATTGGTCGGAATATGTCCCGGCATGCTCTCCATGCAGGCAAAGCTTCTGCCGCTTCCGAGAAACTGCCTCAGAAACAGCCGGATCTCCGCCGGCGGCAGGGCGGGCATATCGGCAGCGAAAAATACAGCCGCGCCGGACCCGGAAGCCATGGCCTTTTCCGTACCCAGCCGGATCGAAGCGGATATTCCCTCCGCGGCATATGCATTCCGGACCGCCTGCAGGCTGACTCTTTGCTTCCCGGATTTCATCTGCTTCTCCAGCTGCCCGGAAAGGCGGCAGACCTCTTCCCATATCTCCTCATACTGCGTGACAACCAGGATCTGAACCTCTCTGCCTGAATCATACAGCCCCGGTCCGTCCGCATCACACTGCTCTGCTCCTTCCGTCCGGGAGCTGCAGACATGTGAAGAGTCTCCGGCAGCATCACAAAGCTCCGGCAGCACTGCTTCCAGTATATGATCCAGCGCATGGCGGTAGAGTTTCTTCCCTCCGCGCTCCTCCAGAAGCTTGTTGCCCCCGTATCTTAGGCTGAAACCGGATGCCATCAGAACCAGGCTGATTTTCTTCACATCCTGATCGAATCCGGAAGAGCAGGGATCGCTCTCCACATATCGGATCTTTGCCTTCGGGAACTGATCAGTCAGCGGACGGATATAGAATTCTTCCGCGACCTTCCGCAGCATCTGCTCTGTGACAGCAGCCGAGGCGTCCTCATACCCGATCGCCTTCAGCCGCTCCGGGTCAAAACGCTGGCAGACTGCCCGGACTTTTCTGCCAAGCGCGTGCCTGCCCATTACGACCACGATCTCGTCCGTGTTTTCCGGTACGACAGGTTCGCTTTCCGACGGGATTTTCATCGGCATGCAGTGACTGCCGTCTCCTTCCACAAGGACACAGTCATAGTTCTCACACAGCTTCCGGAAGATTTCCGGCGGCAGCGCTGACAGCTTCCCATCCGGCTGAAGGACCCCGGCCAGATCCGCCTCTCCCTCCTTTTTCCAGAGAAATGCCTGCTCCGTGCCTTTATCTCCCTTCTTCCAGGGAAATGCCTGCTCCGTGCCTTCATCTCCCTTCTTCAAGAGAAATGCCTGCTCCATGCCTTCCTCATAAAGGACTGTCCTGGTCCATTCGTCGTCCCGGGGGCCCCAGATATGCGTCGTCGCTGCAAGCAGCACCGTTTTCCCTTCACGAAGAAGCCGGACAGCCAGTCTTCGCAGAAAGCCTGTTTTTCCACCGGCGCCGACCGCTGTAATTATATAGGCCATATCCGGCACCTCCTCCAAATAGTTCCAACTACCTTTTGCCCATATCCGGCTTCTTCAAGTACTATGTTTTTGATACATGGGATCTCTTTTGCCCAACAGAATCATTGCTATCAGGTCGGAGAAGATCGTATGAACAAGTCTGACATCTGCACAAGTGATTAGAACTTCTTAGCTCGTCATAAAATGCGTTGTTCGAAAAAAGTTCACTGTCTGAGCCCTTCAGGGCGAGTTTGAACTTTTTTCGAACGGTTTTAGCATTTTATGAGGAGGTTAGAAGTTCTTCACGCGGAAGCCGTCAGAATTGTTCATACGATTTTCGCAGACCTTTCATTTATCCTATAAATCATAGCATAAAGTCCTGATCCCTGCATGCAGAAAGGCCGCCCGGCATCAGTTACGATCTGCCGGACGGCCCCTTTACTTGTTACTGTTCACCGCCCTCCACACATCATGCCACAGATCATCATAGAATCAGCTGATCGATACGATGAAAACATGTTCACTCGCCGACGAAAGCGGAGACGAATGTCTCTACATCTTCCTCAGACATTCCTGCGGATACCAGGGAAGCCTTGTACCAGTCAACCGCGCCTGCAGCAGCCTCGCGGAAGGAATCGGAATCGATCTCCTCAAGCGGGGTAACCTCCATCTGATCGCCGTTTGTCCACTCATCAACCAGTGCGGCAACCTGCTCACGGTTGCATTCCTTCTGGTAAGCAACAGCCTTGGCAGCGTTGGCGTCGACAACTGCCTTCTGCTCATCGGTCAGCATATCGTAAGCGTTCTTGTTGATGCAGAAGAACAGGCAGTCATAGTATGCATTCCACAGGGAGATATATTTCTGAACATCCTGTACGGAAGCGGAAGCGATGGCGGTCTCCGGATTCTCCTGGCCGTCGACGGTACCCTGCTGAAGGGCCGTGTAGGTCTCTGCCCAGTTCATAACGGACGCGTCGCATCCCCACTCTTTGTAAACTTCTGCGCAGAGGTCGTTGGAGCATATGCGCATCTTGATGTCGGACAGGTCCGCAACCGTGGTGATGGGCTTCTTGGAGTTGGTGATCTGGCGGAAACCGTTCTCGGCGATGCCTTCGCAGACAAGGCCGTAGTCTGCCAGAACGCTCTTCAGGGCTTCGCCGCCCTCGCCGCCGAGGATCGCGTCGACATCATCATAGGTCTCATACAGATACGGAAGAGAAACGACATTGAAGCGCGGATCAAAGTTCGCGTAGATCAGGTTGGAGTGAAGGGAAACCTGAAGGGTGTTGCCGTCCATCAGAGCCTGGATCCCTGCCACCTGGTCGCCGTTGGTCAGCTGCTCGGCCGGATAGACCTCGACCTGGACCTTTCCGCCGGTGGATTCCTGCATCAGGGCATTGAAATAATAGCCTGCCTGCGCCCATGTTGACGTCTCGCCTGTGGAGCAGTCAAAATTCCAGGTGATCTCCGGCCACTCATCCGTTCCTTCGTACTTCGCGGCTTCTTCGGCAGCGACATACTTATCGGAATTGTTGTAATCGTGATAGGTCAGTTCATCTGCGAAAGCCGGAGCGGCGCACAGCGCAGACATCATCATCGAGCCTGCAAGAACCCATGTCAGTTGCTTCTTCATGTTCTTTTCCTCCATCTTTCCAAAAACCAGTGCCGCACAGATCTTCCGCGCAGCTTCACCCGGTATCTTCCGCGCGGCGCCGGCCGCAGACGGTAAAACAGATACCATAAAACCCTCGGGTTTCTTTATGCTTATCATCCCGTGCCTCAGCCCTTCGGTACAAGAAGGAGGCTGATCTGCGGAATGTAAGTAACAACAATCAGGACGACCAGGCAGGCTATGATCATGGGCACAACAGCCTTCGAGATCATCGGAAGCGTAACCTTGTGGAAGACTTCCTTCCCTTCCTGGGCGGAACGGACCTTATCGCGGATCTTAAGGCCCATCGCGACAAAGAGATTGACGCCGACCGGCGGCGTAACCTGGCCGATCGCAAGATTGACCGTGGCGACGATGCCGAAGGCGATGGTGCTGTAGCCCAGCGCGCGCGCTACCGGAACCATGATCGGGATAAAGATATACATGGCCGAATTCGCGTCGATAAAGCATCCCGCGATCAGGAAGATCACATTGACGATCAGCAGGAAGACAAACTTGTTTGTCGCCACACTTGAAAGCAGGTTCTGAGCGCCCTGCGCAATACCGAACAGCGTGCAGCAGTAGGAGAACAGGGAAGCGGTCGCGATAATCAGCATGATGCCTCCCGTTGTCTTCGCGGAATCTATAAAGATCAGGACCAGGTCGCGGAAAGAAACATCCCGGTAAATCAGCAGGGCGACGATCAGTCCGTATACAACCGAGACCGCTGCCGCTTCCGTCGGCGTGAAGATGCCGCCGTAAATGCCGCCGAGGATGATCACGGGCATCAGCAGGCCCCAGAAAGCATCCTTGAAGCTGGCCCAGAGTTCGGAAGCGCTTCGCTTCCCGTGCGGGGCCTCAATCCCCTTTCTGTTCGCCTCGATCAGAACAACGACTGCCAGGGCAGCGCCCATCAGGATACCCGGGATGATGCCGGCCATAAACAGATCGCCGACGCCGTCGCCTGTGATCGACGCATAGACGACAAAAGCGATGGAAGGCGGAATAACAATCGCGATGGAACTGGATGTGGCCATCAGCGCCTCAGAGAAGGGAACCGAGAAACCGGACTCGGCCATGGCCGGAATCAGAACAGCGCCGAGCGCGGCGACCGTCGCGGGTCCGGAACCGGAGATCGCGCCGAAAAAGCAGGCGACGATAACACATACAATCGCCATGCCGCCCTTGCGGTGTCCCACCAGGTCATCAATGAAACGGACAAGGCGTTTGGAGATGCCCGCCTTGGCCATGATATTCCCGGAAAGTACAAAGAAAGGAATCGCCAGCAGAAGAAACTTGGATATTCCCGTATACGTATTCGTTGCGACGATGCTCAGATTCAGCATCTGGAACTTCTGCACAAAATGCGTTGCGTAGAGAATCGTGAAGACAGAGCTCATGCCCAGGCACAGCGCGATCGGCATGCCGATCAGCAGCATGGCAAAGAAGGAGCCGAAAAGAATCACCGTAATCAAGTCTCAGCCCTCCTTTCCCTCTGCCTTCTGAGCAGCACAGTAATCAACAAAATACTCAATGAAATGAAGCAGGAGGGAAATGCCTCCCACGACAACGAAGCCCCAGAAATAATAGGTTGGGATATGCAGGATCGGACTGGTCTTGGGCATCGGCATGGCCAGTTCCTTGCGCACCTGCCCGATGGCCTCCCAGGTCAGAATCGCCGAATAGCACACGCAGATCACTGTGGAAATCAGCAGCAGCAGCTTCTTCGCCTTCGGTCCCGCATTGTCCGAGATCAGGCCCAGATTCACCAGTCCTCCCTCTTTTGCCGCAACGCCCGCAGCCAGCAGGGAGATGAGGACAAAGACGGCAACCACGATCTCATCCGTAAAGCCCCAGGAATGGTTGAAAACCTTTCTGGCAACCACATTTCCGAAGGTCAGAACCAGAACCAGCAGCATGGAAAGCGCCAGCACCGTGTTCTCTATGACCGTGACCACTTTCATGATCCCCTTGTAAATCCTCATGTCCGCATCTCCTTCACAGGTCTGTAGTTATACAAAACAAAAGGCGCGCGTAAAAAACGCAGCCTTGAAACATTATAGGAAGAGTTTTTTCGAAAGTCAAGGCTGAAGGATTGCCGTTTTGTTCAAATATTTCGGATTTTCAGACAAAAGGTGAAAATATTTGCTGGTCAAAAAGAACAGGCCCCGAAGGGCCTGTCCGCATACTCTGTATAAAAATCCGCGCTGCAGTATCCGTTTCGCGCTTTCGTTTCTTCACGCTGCAGCCGCAGAAAGGGCGATCCGCCGCAGCGAAGAAGCTTACAGCTTTTCCGCGATCTTCTCCGCCTCGTCCAGAACGCGCGCGAATTTGTCCAGGGCCGCGTCGATCGGTGCGGCGACGGACAGATCAACGCCGGCGTGCCGCAGTTCATCCAGCGGATCTTTGCTTCCGCCCATGGAAAGAAATTCCAGATAACGCTTAACATTTCCCTGCGCCACGCCCCGGGCTTCCTCGCGGATCCCCTCGGAAAGCGCGACCGCCGCGGAATAGCTCGTCGCGTATTTGTAGACATAGAAGGGCCTGTAAAAATGGGGAATCCTGGCCCATTCATAACGGATCTCATCGTCCACAACCATATCCGGTCCGAAATAATCCTCGACCAGTTTCCCGTAGATCTCACAAAGCGCCTGCGGCGTCAAGGCACCGCCCTGTCCGGCGAGCTCATGGATCTGCTTCTCGAATTCCGCGAACATGGTCTGGCGGTAAACGGTTCCCTTGAAATTCTCCAGATACTGGTTCAGCAGGGACAGTCTCTCCGCCGGATCCTCCGTATGCTCAAGAAGATGTTCCACCAGCAGATTCTCATTTACCGTCGAGGCAACCTCCGCCACAAAGAGCGTGTAGTTCGCGTAGTGCGGCGGCTGGTGCCTGCAGGAGAAATAGCTGTGCATGGAATGCCCCATCTCATGCACCAGGGTGGAGACACTGTCCAGTGTCCCGGTGTAATTCATCATGATATAAGGATCCGAGTCATAGCAGCCCGAGGAGAAAGCGCCTCCCCGCTTGCCCTTGTTCGGATACACATCGATCCAGCCCCTGCCGCAGCCCTCCCGGACCGTATTTACATAATCCCCGCCCAGCGGAGCCACCGCCTCAAAGAGCATCTCCTTTGCCTCATCAAAGGAATAGATCTTCTGGCTGCCCCTGGCCAGAGGCGCGTAGATGTCATAGAAATGAAGGCTGTCCACGCCGAGAAGTTTTCTGCGCAGCCGCACATAGCGGTACATATCCGGCAGATGCCTGCGCACGGCCTCGATCAGGTTATCATAGACCCTGACCGGAACCCGCTCCTGGGCCGTCATCATCTCGCGGGAGGAAGCGTAGTGCCTGAGGGAAGCAGTCACCGTCTCCCGCTTCACATTGGCCTGCATGGTGCTGGCAAAGGTATTGATATGTCCCTTGAAGCCGGCGTAATAGGATTCAAAGGCATTTTTCCTTAAAACCCTGTCCTCCTGCGACTCCAGGAATACAAAGTTGGAACCGCTGACCTCATGAAGATTCCCTTCGGAGTCCTGCACGCTCCCGAAAACCATGTCCGAGTCCTCAAGACTGTGGGCCGTCTCTCCGGGCGCTTCCAGAACCTCTCCGAAAGAAGCGATGATCGTCTCCTCCGCCGTGGTCAGGGTATGCTTTTTCCGGTCGGCAAGCCGGCGCAGCAGTACGCGGTAGTCTTCCGTCAGCGGGCTCTCTGTAATCTCTGTAAGCTTCTCCTGATCAAGCGACAGCATCTCCGGCTCGGCATAAGCGCCCGCGGCTGTCAGCGCCACATAAAGATTCGTGGCCCTGGCCTGCATGCTCTTTGCCTTCTCCTGCCGCGTGTCCTCCGTAAAACGGAGAGAGGCGTAACAGTAAAGACATTCGACCTTCCTCTCCAGATCAGTCTCATAATCCAGATAACGCTTTACATTTTCCGGACTGTTCAGGCTTCCCTGAAAAGAAGCAAGCTTCTCCGTTTCCCCCTTCAGAGCTTCCAGATCCTTCTCCCATTCCTCATCTGATGCGTACATTCTTGTAAGATCCCACATAAATGCGGAATCCATCTCACAGCGTTCCTTCAGCGGCTCCATTCTTCCTCCTCAAGTTTCTTTTCTTAAAATCTGTTCTCCTGAGATCTCTTCACTTGAGATCTCTTCTCTTGAGACCTCTTCGCCTGAAATCTCTTCTCTTACGTTACTTCCCTGAAAATCTCTTCCCTGCTGCCGGAAATCATCCCCTGTTATAGATTACGGTACCGGTTTCTCCCGCGATTCCATCCGCTGCCCGCTCCAGCAGAGTGATCAGGGCTTTGCGGCCGGGCCCTGACCGGGCGAAGCGTACCGCCGCCTCTACTTTCGGCTGCATGGAGCCCGGCGCGAACTCTCCGTCCGCAAGATAGCGCTCCGCCTCCTCACAGCTCATCTCAGACAGGTCCTTCTGATCCGCTTTGCCGAAATGAACGGCTACTTTCTCGACTGCTGTCAGGATCAGCAGCCTGTCCGCCTCCAGCTGTTCCGCCAGACATTCTGCGGCAAAATCCTTGTCAATGACCGCCGCCGCACCCTTGAGATGATGCCCCGCGGTCCGGAAAACGGGGATTCCTCCTCCGCCGCAGGCAATGACGATATGGTCGGTCTCCACCAGCGAACGGATCGTCCCGATCTCTATGATCGAGACGGGCATCGGCGAGGCAACCACGCGCCGGTACCCCCGGCCGGCATCCTCGATCACATCATAATCGCGCTCCCTGACCAGCCGGTCCGCCTCCTCCTTTGTAAGAAAGGAGCCGATCGGTTTGGTCGGATGCTGAAAAGCAGGATCGTCCGGATCCACCTCCACCTGTGTCAGAACCGTCGCCACCCCGAGATCTATGCCCCGGTCCAGCATCTCCTCCCGGATCTCGTTCTGCAGATCATAGCCGATATAGCCCTGGCTCATCGCGACACATACGCTCAGGGGACAGGGAATATACCTGTCCGGGTCCGAGCGGACCAGCTCCGCCATGGCATTCTGGATCATGCCCACCTGCGGCCCGTTGCCGTGGGCGATCACGACCTCGTCTCCCTCCTGGATCAGATCCACGATCGCTTTTGCCGTCTTCTTCACGGCGATCATCTGTTCAGGAAGATTTTTGCTCAGGGCGTTTCCGCCGAGGGCAATCACAATCCTCTGTTTCATGATTCCTACCTGACTTTCTCCTCATATGAACAGACAGGGGAGCCCCCTGTCTGCCTCCATACAGTTGACGGGCATCCCGCAGCAATGCATCCGCCCAGGCAGCCCGCGGGCAGCGCTCCCGGTATTTCCGGAGGCACTGCCCGGAGTCATTTTCACTGCGCCCGGCGCGCCTTATTCCTCTCTTCCAGCTCTTTCAGCAGCTTCTGGGGATTTTTCACCTTCGCCAGGAAAATCATGGCTGCGATAATATAGGGCTTGTAGGATGCCTCCTTGTACAGAGGCGCCAGATAGCGGTTGAAGACTGAAGCGTCGACCTCTCCCTTTTCGCAGGATACGCCGCTGATATCAGCCGGCAGGCAGTGCAGATAAAGGGCCCTGCCGTCCTTCGTTGTCTTCATGAGTTCCTCTGTGCAGCTCCAGTCCTTATGCTCCGCGTTCTGCTTCAGCAGCTCCTTTTCAAGGGCGTCAATGCCGTCAAAATCCCCCTTTGCGTAGAGATCCGTGCGCTTCTCCATGGCCGCGAAGGGCGCCCAGCTCTTCGGATAGACGATATCCGCATCCCTGAAGGCCTCCGCCATGCTGCCGGTCTTCGTAAAGGATCCGCCGCTCTTCTCGGCGTTCCTGCGGGCGATCTCCTCAACCTCCGGGAACACGTCATAGCCTTCCGGATGGGCAAGAACCACATTCATGCCGAACCTTGTCATAAGACCGATCACGCCCTGGGGCACGCTGAGCGGTTTCCCGTAGCTGGGACTGTAAGCCCAGCTCATGGCCAGCTTTTTCCCCTTCAGATTCTCCACCCCGCCGAAATAATGGATGATCTCTTCCATATCCGCCATACACTGGGTCGGATGGTCGATATCGCACTGCAGGTTGACCAGGGTCGGCTTCTGCTCCAGGATCCCGTCCTTATAGCCCTCAGCCACGGAGTCCGCGACAAGCTTCTGGTAAGTATGCCCCTTCCCGATGTACATGTCATCGCGGATTCCGATCACGTCCGCCATAAAGGAAACCATGTTGGCGGTTTCCCGGACTGTCTCGCCATGGGCGATCTGGCTCTTCTTCTCGTCCAGGTCCTGCACAGTAAGTCCCAGCAGGTTGCAGGCGGAGGCAAAGGAAAATCTCGTTCTGGTGGAATTGTCCCGGAAAATGGAAATTCCGAGACCCGAATCGAAGATCCTGGTGGAAATATTTCTCTCCCTGAGATTGCGCAGCGCATCCGCGACCGTAAAGACAGCCATAATCTCATCATCTGTCTTATCCCAGGTCAGAAAGAAATCATTATCGTACATGTTTTTAAAATCGAGTCCGTCAAGCTTTTCAATATACTGCTGCAATGTATCGTTCATTCCATTATCCTTCCTGATTCATTCTTCTTTCAAGTCCGGCAGCCGCCGGAGACACGCAGAAGCGGGCCGGATCCCATGGCTTCCTCAGCGGGAGGCGGCCCTGCTCCGGCAGACTTCATTCCCGGGCCGGGACTCAGCAAGCCGCCTTCGGCTCCGGCCACGCTCTCCTCAGCCCTTCTTCGCTTCCGGATACAGGGCAACCGCCGCGGCATACAGAGCCGCGCAGGTGACCAGATCCTGTTTCCAGGTGATCTCATTCGGCGCGTGCGCCTGGGATTCCGCCCCGGGTCCGAAGCCGACGCAGGGGATGCCGTAGCGGCCCTGAATGGCGACGCCGTTGGTGGAGAAGGTCCATTTGTCGGTCAGCGGGCGGTTCCGGAGGGCTTTCTGGCTTTCCGGCCCGATCCGCTTCTCACCGAAGAGGGCCTTATGCGCATTGACCAGCGCTTTCACATGCGGCGCCTCCTCGCTGCTCACCCAGGTCGGGAAATAGGCCTCCGTCTCATATACTTCCCCTGTCCAGGAGGGTCTGCTGTACATATACATGGAGACCTTCACGTCATCTCCGTATTTCTTCACAGCCGGAAGATCGCGGATCTCCTGCAGGCATCCCTCCCAGGTCTCGCCGGCCGTCATGCGGCGGTCGATGGAGATGGAGCAGCTGTCGGCAACCGCGCAGCGGCTCGGGCTGGTGAAATAGATCTGAGATACGGTGCAGCTGCCCCTGCCCAGGAAACGGGCATCTTCATAATGATCCGGATTGAACTTCGGATCCAGCATTTTTTCGAGCCCCCTGATCTGGGTGGAATCCGTGCAGCCGTTGTTGTTGAGGGCGCGCACATCCGCGATGATATCCGCCATCTTATAGATCGCGTTGTCCCCGCGCTCCGGAGCCGAGCCGTGGCAGGAGACGCCCCTGACATCCACACGGATCTCCATGCGTCCTCTCTGCCCGCGGTAGATTCCGCCGTCCGTCGGCTCCGTGGAAATGACAAATTCCGGCCGGATTCCGTCCTTATTGACGATATACTGCCAGCAGAGTCCGTCGCAGTCTTCCTCCATGACCGATCCGACTACCATAATCCTGTAGCCCTCCGGGATCAGTCCGAGCTTCTTCATAATGACCGCGCTGTAAACCGCGGAAGCCACGCCGCCCTCCTGGTCGGATCCGCCTCTGCCGTAGATGACCTCATCATCTTCATAGCCCTCATAGGGATCCGCCGTCCAGTTCTCAATATTGCCGATGCCGACCGTATCGATATGGCCGTCGATGGCGATAATCTTCTCGCCCTCGCCCATCCAGCCGATGATATTGCCCAGGCCGTCAACCTCAACCCTGTCAAATCCCAGCTTCTCCATCTCCTCACGGATGCAGGCGACAACCTCCTTCTCCTCACAGCTCTCCGACGGATGGGAGATCATTCTCCTCAGAAAGGCGATGATGTCTTTTTTATAACCCTCCGCCTCCGCCCTGATTTTCTCATAATCCAGATTCATATTCCAGCCTCCTGTAAGTTTTCTCCGGATGAAACACCGGGAACTCCGCAGAAAGGGGCTCCCGGCCTTTTATCTGCTGCAGTTCACGGCCCTTTTTTTATTTTCCCCAGGCTCCGTCCCAGACTACCCTTCTGTAATAAGCCGGATCCGTATCGCCCTCGGTCGAGAACAGCAGTACCTTTGAAGATCCGTCAAGCCCCAGCTGCTCACGGAAATCCTTCAGTTTCTCACAGCACATGACAGCCGCAAGGCATCCCATGCCGGCCGCGCCGGATTCCCCGGAAATCACCGCAGGGTCTCCCCGCAGAGGAGCAGCCAGGATCCGCATGGCCCTCGCGGCGTCCGCGTCCTCAATGGCGGCAAATGCCGAGGCATGGTTGCGCAGGATATCCCAGCCGATGATATTCGGCTCCCCGCATGCAAGCCCGGCCATGATCGTCTTCAGATCTCCCGTCACGACAGCCGGCTTTCCGTCTCCTTTTGCCGCGCCCTCATACAGGCAGGCGGCGGCATCCGCCTCCACAACGATAAATTTCGGCGGAGCGTCCTTCCACAGATTCGTCAGATATCCGACGACGGACGCCGCAAAGGAACCGACGCCGGCCTGGACAAATACATGGGTCGGACGGTCCTCACCGAGCGCCTTCAGCTGTCCTGCCGCCTCCAGGCTCAGCGTCCCGTAGCCCTGCATGATCCAGGAAGGGATATCCTCATAGCCTTCCCAGGCCGTATCCTGGACGACCACGCCGTTCTCCGTTTCAGAAGCTTCCCGGGCCGCGATCCGCACGCAGTCGTCATAATTGACCTCCTCGATCGTCACAAGGGCGCCTTCCTTCGCGATATTGTCATAGCGGAATCCGGAAGAACCCTTCGGCATGTGGACAACCGCTTTCTGATGAAGCCTGTTCGCCGCCCAGGCAACTCCGCGCCCGTGGTTTCCGTCCGTCGCGGTGAAAAAAGTCGCCGTTCCGAAATCCTCTTTCAGCTTCTCACTTGTCAGATAATCATAAGTCATCTCCGACACATCCCTGCCCATCCGGGAAGCGATAAAGCGTGCCATGGCGTAGGATGCTCCCAGCACCTTGAAAGCATTCAGCCCGAAGCGCCAGCTCTCATCCTTCAGATAGATTCCGCCAAGTCCCAGATACTGCGCCAGATGGGGGAGACAGGCAAGAGGCGTCTGCTGATACTGCGGAAAGGTGCTGTGAAAAGCTCTCGCTCTCTCCACCTGGTCCGCCGCCATCAGGGGCAGATACCTGTCTTCACTTGCCGGCATATGATTCATCGTCCATCTCATCTCATACTCCTCCTGCCGTATGATCTTTTAGCTGCCATGCGCCCGGCGCAGCTCCGTCAGGGCGGAATGACAGACAGATTCCGCATGCAGTCACGGGCGCCATGAGCGCTCTTTAAGCCTTTATCCTTTCAGAAGATATGCATAATCCGTAATCACCGCCAGTATGAATCTGCGCAGGGGGTCATACAGACCGCATTCCCTGTCCGCCGCGTCGTAATCGGCAGTCTTTCCCGCAAATCTCAGCGTTACTGTCGTCCCTTCTTTATACAGGAAGCCCTCATTTTCCGAATCCCGGAAATCCTCCTCATTCCAGAAAAGGGTCAGCTTATCCCTGTAAGGTCTCCCGCTGTAGGGACAGAAGACCGCGCAGTTTCCGCATTCATTGCACATTCCGTCCACATGAAGGATCTGCGTTTTTGCAAGGCCCGGAACCGTGACCGCGATATTGGCCCGGTTGGGGCAGACGTCGGTGCAGACTTCACAGACAGCGGCGCAGCCCAGGCACCTGCTGTCCGGTTTCTCCTGAAGATCCCGGGTCAGGACGCCCTTCGCCGAGCGCAGGCGGGCCGGATTATCCTTCTCATTTTCTTCCGCATAGCGGTCAAAGGAAACGCCGGCAATCGCCTCCGCGACGACCTGTGCGTCCGCAACCGCCTTCACCACCGTAGCGGGCCCGCGCCTGCAGTCGCCGATCGCGTAGACCCTGTCAACGGATGTCTCCAGATTGCCGTCCACGACAGGAAGTCCTCTCTCATCCAGCTTCACGCCTTCTCCCGCGAAAAGGGAGCCGTCCACGCGCTCTCCTGTCGCCGCGATCAGCGCGCTGCAGGGCAGGAAGACCTTTTCGCCGGTCTCGACAGGCCTGCGCCTGCCGCTTGCATCCGCTTCCTTAAGCTCCATAACCGCGCACTCCAGCTGACCGTCCTTCACGCCGACGGGTGCGAGCAGTTCCATGAACTCCACTCCGTCCTCTATGGCCATCTGCAGTTCTTCCTCATCCGCCGGCATATATCGCTGGGTTCTCCGATAGACCAGACGGACATGCTTCACGCCCTTCTGCCTCAGCGCGGCCCTGGCGACATCCATGGCCGTATTCCCGCCGCCGACGACGATAACGTCCTCTCCCAGATGAACCGAATTCTGTTCCCTGCGGATCCTGGTCAGGAAGTCCAGGGCATCCATCTCTTCGCCGTACTCAAGGACCCTGCGTCCGCTTCTCCATGCCCCGACGGCGACGATGATATCGGTAAAGCCTTCCTGCCTCAGTTCCCTGATGCTCTTAATCTCGCGGCCCGTCACAAACTTTGCCCCAAAGCGCCCGCACAGTTCGATATCCCGGTCAATCCGCTCATCTGTGATCCGGAATTCAGGAATCGCCTTCCTCACAATGCCGCCCAGGCTCTCTCCTTTATCAAATACCGTCACGTCAATTCCCGCGCGCGACAGGAAAGAAGCCGCGCTCAGTCCGCCCGGTCCGCCGCCGATCACGGCAGCGCGGATTCCTGCTGCCGCTTTTTTCTGTCTGTCCGGCCTGTCGTTCCGGAAAGCTGCCGCCCCGCCGTCCCCTTCTTCTTTGCGGAAAATCTTTCCGGCCGCCTTCAGGGCTGCCTGAAGCTTCACATCACGGATATGCAGGCCTTCCTCATAATAATTCCGCATGCAGCGGTCCGCGCAGGTATGGGGGCAGATCGTCCCGGTAATGAAGGGAAGCGGGTTTCTCTCAAGGATGATCCTGAGGGCATCCTCCGCCCGTCCTTCCTTCATGGCCCTCAGATAAGCCGGTATATCCTGATGAATCGGGCATCCGGTCTGGCAGGGCGCCTTAAAGCAGTCCATAAGCGGAAGCTCCTCCTCCATCTTCCGGCCGGGAAGGGGCTTCGCAGGCTTGCGGTAATGGGGATCCGACAGCGCACCCGCGGCCAGGGCCCGGACCTTTCTGACGTCCACCCCGGTAAAGGGCCCCGCCGGGATATCATCCAAAAGCTCGGCAATCTGCTCCAGTCTCTGGTATCCGCCCGGCTTGAGAAGGGTCGTCGCCATGGTCACAGGCCAGATTCCCGCGCTGACCAGCTTATGAATATTGAAATAGTCGGCGCCGCCTGAATAGGAGATCCGCAGCTTCCCGTCAAACTGTTCCGCGATCCGGGAAACCAGTTCGATCGTCAGCGGGAAGAGAGAACGTCCGGACATATACATCTCACTGCTCGGAAGCTCTCCCGCCTTCACGTCGACCGGGAAGGTATTCGTCAGCTTGACGCCGAAGGACAGGCCCTCTGCCTTCGCCAGACCCATCAGCCTGCGGAACATGGGAACCGCGTCCTCCCACTGCAGGTCCTCGCGGAAATGATGGTCGTCGAAAGCAATATAGCTGTATCCGAGGGAATCCAGACATTTCCTGGCAAATTCATAGCCCAGAAGGGTCGGATTGCATTTTACATAGGTATTCAGATGCTTCTCCGTCAGCAGATAGGAAGCGATGCTCTCGATCTCGGCCGGGGGACATCCGTGCAGGGTGGATTCGGTAACCGACGTAGAGATGCATGCGGGAATCGCTTCAACATCCGCCTCCGTCAGATGCTTCAGTTTTCCCTGCCGCACCGCCTCCAGGGTGACCTTCCGGCATTCTTCAAATACAGGCGTTCCGGAAGCATCCTTCATACCGTCGATAAAACGGTTGACCTTCTCTCTCTTGATCTTCTCAAGGTCATAGCCGACCGATAGGTTGAAGACGATGCCGTCCTGTCTCCCGAGCCCGAATTCCCGCGCGATCACATGAATCACAAACCAGGCCTTGACATACTCCTCAAAAGCCTCGTTTACCGTAAGCTCCGTAGACCATTCGCAGTTGTAGCCCTCGTCGCCCGCCAGAATGCAGGGTTTCGGGACACATGCCGCAAGATCCCTGCCGTCCATGTCATGTCCCGTCTTCAGTTCAAACCAGCTGGACCCGGCCGCGTACGCGGCGATCAGGTTCTGGCTCAGCTGCGTATTGGGGCCCGCCGCCGGTCCGAACACGGTCTCGATGCCGCCCTCAAAGATGGGGAAACGCCCCCCGCCTCTTTTCACGATCTTTGATATTCCAAAGATGCTTCCCTTTTTCCTGAATTCTTCCAGCACCCAGTCAAGAAGCCGGGCATAGGGAATCGGTCTCATCAGGTCACTCATTCCGGAACCTCCCTTCCATTCAGTCTCTCTGTTCTCTTTTCAGGCCGATATCTTACAGATATTTCTTCGCGTCATATTCCCTGTGGTTCAGTCTTCCCCAGAGCCTGCAGGACTGCTCCATCGTCCAGGCATTGATTCTTTCTTCATCGATCCCGACAAATTCGCGGTCCCTGTAGAGCACCTTTCCGTTGATAATCGTCGTGCGGCAGTTGTGCCCCATCATCCCGAAAAGCATATGCCCGTCGATATTGTTCTCATCGATCGGGGTAAACGGCTTGTAATCCATAACAATCACGTCCGCAGCGGCTCCCTTCTTCAGGATGCCGAGAGGCTTTTCAAAATACTTCGCCGCAATCTCGCGGTTGTTATGGAAAAGCATCTGCATGTCCTCTCCCCAGGCCACGTTCGGAAGCTCAGCGTTATGTCTCTGTATAATCAGGAACACCTTCAGGGATTCCAGCATGTCATGGGTATAGGCGTCCGTTCCCATTCCCACGGTGATCCCCTTCTTCATCATCTGCAGGACCGGAGCGCAGCCCACCGCATTGCCCATATTGGACTCGGGGTTGTTGACGACCATCGTGCCGGTCTCTTTAATCATGTCCATCTCCAGAGGGCTTAAATGAATGCAGTGCCCCAGCAGAGTCTTCGGCCCGAGAATCCGCTTGTTCAGGAGCCGTTCCACCGGCCGGCATCCATAATTCTGCAGGCTGTCCCAGACATCGTTCATTCCTTCCGCCACATGGATATGGAAACCGGTGCGTCCGTCGTTCGCCTCCACCATCTTCTCAAAGGTTTTGTCCGAGATAGTGAACAGGGCGTGCCCGCCGAACATCGCCTTGATCATGTCGCTGTTCTCTTTCTGAGCCCAGCTGATAAAATCCGCATTCTCCCGGATGCTCTCCAGGCACTTCTCCTCGCCGTCCCGCTCCGAGACTTCATAGCAGAGGCAGGCCCGGATCCCGAGCTCTCCGCATACATCTTTGATCGCAAAAAGGCTCCCCGGAATCTCGCAGAAGGAGGCATGATGGTCAAAAATCGTTGTCACGCCGTCCCGGATACAGTCGAGAACCGTCGCATAAGCACTGGCTCTCGTTCCGTCCAGGTCCAGATTCCGGTCGATGGCCCACCAGGTACCGTCCAGAATCTCATAAAAATTGGTCGGATTGTTCCCCGCGATGGACAGGCCTCTGGCGAGTCCGGAATAAATATGTGTGTGGGCGTTGATCAGCCCGGGCATGATGATCTGGCCATGCGCGTCGATAAACTCCGCATCCGGATAGGCCTTCTTCATCGCATCCAGCGTGCCGACATCCAGAATCTTCTCACCCTCGGTGACAACCGCCCCGTCTTTCAGGTAAGGATTTTCAGCATCTCTCGTTACCACCCGTCCGTTTCCGATCAGCAGCATCTTCATCCCTCCTTTACATCCGAATAATACCTCCCGCCACGCTGCAGAGGCATGCGTCTGTCAGATCAGGCAGACCATAGATGCACAGCAGCTGCACATCCCGGCTCCATCCGGCAGGAAGCCGCAATACCCCGCAATTCATCTGATTATATGATAAAACAAGTCCCGGGAAATGGCAATATTCCCAAGGGGCAGACGGCAGTCCTTTTTCCGTTCCGTCATACTACACAGCTGCCGCCCGGTAAAGAATTATTTTTCAGGAAAGCTGATGCAATCATCCCCTTTTTCGCATATAATATGATTGTGCATATTTATTAGTCTGCTGCCATTCACGGCCGGCCTGAAACCGACCTGAGCTTCGTTGTTTAAAGAGCTGTGAAAAGCAGCATTCTTCCGGTAACATTCGTTTGGCTTTTGCCGCATCTGATACCCGCAGTCAACCCATATCAAACTAAAGAAAGGATGAAGTCAGATGATGAAAAAAGCAGTCTGCTTTGCAGGTCTGTCCCTTATGCTGAGCGCGGTTCTCAGCTTCAGCGCCCCGGCAGAGGGCCTCTACACGCCCGGAACCTACACGGGAACAGCTTCCGGAATGGGAGATCTGAGCGTTTCTGTTACAGTCGATGAAAATGATATCCTGGATGTCGTGATTGACGGCTCCAACGAAACCCCGGAAATCGGCGGAGCAGCCATTGATACCCTGGCGGGACAGGTTCTGGAAAGCCAGGGCGCCGGGATCGAGGGCGTCTCCGGCGCGTCCATCACCAGCGACGCGGTCCGGGTTGCGGTGGAAAAGGCGCTGGCGGAAGCTTCCGGCGGCTCTTCTGAAGAAAAGACAGCTGTAGCGGACGGCAGCTACCAGGCAAAAGCCCCTTCCTTCGGCGTGATGAAGGAGATGGAACTTGCCGTCACATTTGAAAACAACGAAATAACAAAGATCGAAACGATCTGCGCAGGCTCTGCCACCCAGGCGGATGAGGATGAATACAGCCCGCAGTACGCTACTGTTGAGGAATATCTCTATCCGAGAATCATAGAGGCACAGAGCCTTTCCGTCGATTCGATCTCCGGAGCGACCGTTTCCTCCAATGCCGCAAAATCCATCATTTCGAAAATCATCGATGAGAATGGCGGCAAATCCTCCGAATGGTATACCGATATTCCAAAGAGTGAGGAAGTCGTGGAACTGGACGGCTACGATGTGATCGTTGTGGGACTGGGAAGCTCAGGCGTAGCCTCCTATCTGAGCGCCGCTCTGGAAGGAGCGACTGTATTCGGTATGGAAACCGCGGCGAAAATCGGCGGCAACGGCACAAATACCGCAGGCCCTCTCGCCGTAAATCCTGCCCGCCAGGTGGAAGTAAACGGCGGAGAACCCTTTGTGAATCCGGATGAGCTCTTTGACGCCTGGATGGAATACACCGACAACGACGCCAAGGAAGAGATCGTAAAGCTCTTTATCGAAGAGTCCGGCGAAACCTTCGGCTGGCTCGAGGAAAACTGGGACTTCCGTTTCCTGGACAACATGTTCGCCTTCTATGATGTGCACGGCTGGCCGCTCTGGACCATGTACACAGATACGACGGGAACCTCCAAAGACCTGGCTTATCTGAACTCCATGGAAAAGGCAAAGGGCCTGAATGAAAAGAATGACTACATGACCGAGCTGACGGCCACTTCCCTGCTGAAGGACGAAGACGGCAATGTCACCGGCGTCGAAGCTGTGTATTATGACGGTACAACCTACAGGGTCTATGGAGATTCCGTGATCATCGCCTCCGGCGGATATATCGGCAATTCCGAGATGACCCAGAAATACACCGGGGCCGTCTGGCACACCAAAGGCATGACCCAGTGCGACGGTTTCGGCATCCGCGAGAGCCTCGCCCTCGGCGGCGCCCTCTACAATGAAGACGTAGCTGTGGAGGATCACATCGCCCAGCTCGACACGATCATCCGCTCCGACGATTACAGCAACGATGACAAGAGCATTCTGACCTCCCTGGTGCTGGATCTGAATTACCAGCTCATCGATTCGGAAGGAAAGGACTTCGACGCGAATTACAACGGTCTGGGCATCGCCTTCAACGCCTGGGAAGCCGGCGCAAATTACTATGTGCTGATCAACGAGGAAGAGTATAACTCCATCAAAGAAAACGGCCTTCTCAGCTTCAATATGCCCATGTTCTTCGGCCAGGGCGGAAGCTATGAAGAGGGGACACCGGTTGAAAACCTCGACGCAATCATGGAGATGGGCATGAAGTATGGCGACGTCTTCATCGCGGACTCCCTGGAAGACCTTGAAAGCCAGATCGGCGTCGACATCCAGCTCGAAGATGTCCACGGCCAGACAGAAGGAAAGATTTACTGCATCAAAGGCGCAGCCTATGTCTACAGCACCTGCGGCGGCATGGATGTGGATACCCAGATCCGCCTTCTCAAAGAAGACGGCACACCGGTTGAGAACGTATTCGTAGTCGGAAACGATTCCCTGGGCACCCTGAACGAGTCGAACAAAGCCTATGTAACCTACGGCGGATGCGCGCAGGGCTGGGCCCTTACCTCGGGCAGGCTTGCCGGAGCAAACGCTGCCGCTGCCTTTGCAGGCTGAGTCTGCCGAGACTGCCGCTGAAGCAGCTGCTCTATCCCGATACGCAAAGAACCGCTTAAATACTGACTTCATCAGTAATTAAGCGGTTCTTCAGGAAGCGGAGAGAGTGGGATTCGAACCCACGCGCCCGTAAACGGACGACCGCATTTCGAGTGCGGCTCGTTATGACCACTTCGATATCTCTCCATCATACCGGGCACCTGAAAAGGTACTCAGTAATTGTACCACAAAACCGAAAGGAATCAAGTCCATTTTCAGAAATGCTGTTACCACACACACTTTTCTGTCGATTGACAAATCCGCTGAAAATCTGTATAGTAATGGTTACCGTGCAGCCGGGGAGATAGCGGTGCCCTGTACCTGCAATCCGCTACAGCAGGGGTGATGCCGATCCGAGGCAGTTTCGCTGTGGAGCTTCCCTTCATAAGTGGCGTTGACGTCCGGGTCCTGCGCAACAGAACTCTGTGATCCGTGTCAGGTCGGGAACGGAGCAGCACTAAGCAGAACCTTCTGTGTGCCG
>ODAI010977220.1_pt1 | contig 22634 bp, 21 predicted proteins | sample 1539321 | NCBI WGS metagenome assembly ODAI01 (sample SAMN02144231, study PRJEB22623) | gut metagenome | biome: sheep rumen | host: Ovis aries | place: New Zealand | reverse complement strand
TATTTTTTATATAAAATATTCCGCCAAAGGAAATAATAAAGAACAAAATAGAAATTATAGTAAGAAGTTCAACAAAAGGCATAATTAAATCGGATTCACTTGCTAACAAAAGAATTAAAAAATCATTCATATTCTGATCAATTTTAGAATATTCCTTATGATATAAAGCATAATCTGAAATAGAAAGGGCTGCTAAAGCCTTTTGTGCATGTTCCAGACTTTTATCTATACATAAAGCACTTTCAGATTTTTCTCCGTTTAATTCAATTATATAAGAGTCTGTCTTTACAAAAGCTTCAAGTGAGTTAATAAAGGCAATTAATTCTGTTTTTGAAACAGCAGGATTGTTAGAATATGTATTTTGATAATTATTCCAGCTGTCCAAAAGGGTAGTTAAACTGTTTTTTTTCTGTCCAAAAAGTGGATTAAAAAAACATAAAAATAAAAAAATCAACAAAAATGATTTAGCGAAGCTTTTCAATCAGAGCCTTCCTGTTCTGGCAACCAAGCTTGTCATAAATAATACTGATATAGTTTTCCAGAGTGGTATTTTTTATTCCCATTTCAACAGCTATTTCTTCATTTGTAAGCCCTGATTCTATAAGATTTACTACCTGATGCTCCCTTTTTGTAAGTATGTCCAAAAGAGAACGAGTCTCTAAAAATCCCGTAATTAAATCTGGCTGAATAAAAGTTCGTCCCTGGGCAACAGTGTTAATTGCTTCCAGTAAAAGCTTTTCATCACTGCATTTTGAAACAAAGCCTTTTGCACCCACTTCCGGGCTTATAGCGCGTTCAATGCAGGAGCCTGTGTCGTGACTGGAAAAAATAACAGAAGCAATTCCTTTTTTACTTAATCGACGGACCGCTTCAAAACCGTTTGACACAAAAGCGTTATCTTCTTCACCTTTTAGCTGAATATCAACAACAGCAATTACAATATCATCTTTATTAACAGTTATATTTTGAAGAAGAGCGGAAAGTTCATTAAGAGATTCTGCTTCACCAATAATCTGCCAGTCAGAATTATCCTTTATATAGGCTTTTATTCCGTTTCTGAGCATTTTATGATCATCAATCAGGATTAATTTTTTCATCATATAATTATAGTATTATTTTTTCATAATGTAAGCAATTTTTACTCATTCTTTTTTCGTGAGTTGACTCACGGATATTAACTAAGGGTGCAAACTACTATTCATATTTTATTTAAGTATAATAGAAAAAGTAAAAATTTCTGGAGGTTTACATATGAAATTATCAAAAACACTTCTTGCTGCATGTCTTAGTGCAGCAATGGTTTTTGTTATGGGTTGTGTACATGATCCTCACGATTCTACCAGCACAGACCCGGCAGAAAACCAAAATCAGAATCAGGAAGCGGAAAAAGAAAGTTCCGGCGGAACCCTAAAAGAAACTCTCTGGTTCTTTGAAAAAATGGAAAGTCATTCAGACAGACCTGTAGAGCCGTCTGAAAATAATTCTGGTACAGAAACACCGATTGAAAACGGGGAGACAAGTTCCGGCGAAAACACTAAGCCTGTAGCTGATAACAAGAAAATCTATATTCATTTTATTAATGATATAGATTGTGTTTATGGAAATGTAGAAATTAACGGAGATACCCGCGTGTGGACTCCAATGTATAGCGGAACATATTCTGTAAATAACACTACAGTTTCTTTTAATTTTATCTACAAGGCTCTTAAAGATACAAGTATTGATGAAAAGCTTTATGCCTGGATAAATACAGGATGGACATACAATTCTGAATCACCATCTGACCATGGCTTGAAACATAATGGAATATCCTATACAGCAGATTCAAAGCTTATTCTTAAAAATACTTATGATGACCAGGGGTATCCTGCTTATACAAAATATACATGGTCTAAGCAGAGTTATACAGATGCAGAAATTGATGGTCTTCTTATAAGTGATAAAACCACACAGGAACTAAATGCTCAGACATTTGTTAATAAAGACGGTAGTTTTATCACATTAAATGGCAGATTTTATACAGGTTCTCTCTATGTAAATAAAGACGGTTCCTATGCATTTAAATCATACAATAAAAATATGAAAAAGAACTACGACAAATATCCGGCTGTTGATGAGGAATGTGATTCTGACAATTTCTGGGTATTCTGCGGAAATAAAGTTATTGTATGTACAACATCTCTTACTGTAGGAGAAGGAACTCTTTATAAAGCTTATTCCTACGATGCTCAGGCTGCAAGTCTTGATGAGTATAAGAAAGTGGAAACTATCTATGCAAAAGAAAGCGAAAAAAAATGTTCTTTTGAAAATGCAAAGACACATTCAAGCTATGATGTAGATTTGTTACCTGGCTCTGTTGCTTATCCTTCTATTGTTTCAGAAGACGTTGATTCAAAAGATGGCTGGCTTAAAGATAAAGCCTGGTGTTACCAGAATGCAAACTTCTATGGTGAATATGATGCAAATGCAACAATTCCTAATCCAGATGTAAAATTAGTATTTGGTAAAGAAGGAAGCTATACTTTATACACAACAACAAGCTTTGGAACAACAGAAACTCATCCGATTGATTCAAATAAAATTCTTCCGGACAGATTCTTTATCAGCGGAACAGAATGGACTGTTGAAGTAACTGATAATGAAAAAGGAACAATAAAGCTTACAGAAAACAAGGATGATGGTCAGACTTATACATTGAACTTCTTTGAAAGACCTACCTTTAGTGACGAAATAAAAGCAGGAACAGACCTTAAAATAAAAGACTTGTATCTGCTGGCTTCAGAAAATGATTGTGTAGATGTTGATTATTATGCAGATATTAATGAAGCATCAAGCACAGTAACAATTTATCTTAAAGAAACAGAAGATTTTGAAAGAAATCTGAAAAATGTAAAGATGCATTATCATCTGAACTCAAAAGATGCTCTGATTATGGTTGGTGAGAACTATGAAAATAGTTATTCTGCATATGATTTTACAGGAGCACAAACAATTACAGTTAAGCAGGCTGATTTTACCCGTACTTATACCCTTGTTGTAGATAAGAGAGTCTGTAAAGTTACTTTTGATGCAAATAATGCTGAATATGAAGATGAAATAGAAGATATCTATATTTCTCCAAAACTTGGTTATATTTCACTGCCGGAACTTGAAGTTGAATCATGGAAATTCAAGGGCTGGAATACAAAACAGGACGGAACTGGAGACTCTTTAAGTGATTCTATTCCTGCAGACAAATTCTCAAGCGATTTTACACTTTATGGTCAGTGGGAGTGCGAAAAAGCATCTGCAGATGTTACTGTTAATTGTAACTGGTATACTGTTAGTACGATTTATGATGGCTATTTAGAAAATACAACAACAACTCTGAAAATCTCTAAAAAACCTGGAACTTTACTTACAAAAGACGACATTCTCAACGCAATGGAAAATAAAGAAATTGTAAGCAAAGGTTTCGAGCTTGTTACAGATACAGAAAGTAATGAATTAGTAAAAAAATTATTTGCTAACCAGGATTTACTTAAAGATAACAACATAAAACTTCCTACACCTACAGCATTCCCTGTTGTAAAAGCAAATGGAACAACTGTATATGATGTAACATTTGTACCAAAGAAAGTGTCATTTAAAATTGCACTGGAGGAGGGATATTCAGTTCGCTGGGGACCTGATTCACAAACTCTAAAAGGTGCGCATGTAACTGGTACATCCAGAGACTTTACTAAAGGTGTATCAACAAAGCTCTTTGATATTGTAAAAACAGAAGATCCAAGTGATTCATATCAGTATACATCTTGGGAATTCTCTGTATATACAACTTACAGTGCAGAAGGTAAGAAACTGCAGTCTTTACGATACGATATAAAAAACAATAAAGTAAATCCAATAGGAGACTATTCATCAGGAGCTGCTCAAGGCTATTTCAAGAATTGGGTATGGACTCCAGAAGCTGCAAAGATATTTGATGCTTCAACCTGGAAATTATCCTATTCTTACGAATGTGATAACCTGAACTTTGTTGTTACAAAACCTCAAAACTAAAAAGGTGTTTGCGGTGGTTGAGCTTGTTGAAACCACCGCATTTTTAATCAAACAATGGCGTTTACGGCATTGTTTGATTTATTCATTAGACATTATCTGTTGAAATTTGATATAATTTAAGAATGTATAATAAGCATTCAATTCAGTTTCAGCTTTTATTCGGGGTAATTTTCGGCATCTTAAATTTCCTGGTATATTGTCTGCAGGTTTACAATCCGGTTCCTCTTTATATGGACACTCTTTTTACAGTTACAGCTTCGTTTTTTGGATGGATCAGCGGTTTTATCTGCGCTACTTTGTTACACGTTTTTTGCTTTGTTTTCCAAAAAAGCGGGGTAAGTTCCATTTGGTGGGCCATATGCAGCTATTCCGTAGTATTGATAATCAGATTATTTGTTAATTATCAGAATAAAGATGAAAAAAGAAAAACCGGAATTACAGAAATCCTTGTACTTATTTTTATCACGACTTTTGTAATTAGTTTAGAAGGTGCTGTAATTTTCACAATACTTCATGCCGTTGCAGAATACAGGGAAGACAGTCAGGTCAGACAAATGTTTCTTTTATTAAACAGAAACTCCTTTCCTGTCTTTACAGCAGCCCTGCTTCCACGAATTCCTGTAAATATTTTGGATAAGGGAATATGCGTAAGTCTTGGATACCTTGCTTACTTAGGAACAGCCAGACTTCTTGAAAGGCTGAGCAAAAAAGTCTCTTAATTGTCTTAAATATCTGATTGTGATAAAATAAAAGTATGAATACTCAGAATGCAACTAACACTTTGCCTCAAGATTTTCGTGGCGTTCATATACATTTTGTTGGAATTAAGGGAACTGGTATGGCAGCTCTTGTGGAAATTCTTTTTCATAAGGGAGCAGTAATTACTGGTTCTGATGTAAGCGAGCGTTTTTATACCGATGAAGTGCTGGAAAAGCTTGGCTTAAAAGCTCTTCCTTTTAGAGCGGAAAACATCACCGATAAGGTTGACTATGTTATCTATTCTTCTGCGTATAAGTTAGATAAAAATCCTGACCTGATAGAGGCTGTTCGCCGTGGCATACCATGTCTTTTGTATACACAGGCTTTGGGCGCTTATAGTCAGCGTGCCTATTCCTGCGGCGTCTGCGGAGTTCATGGTAAAACTTCAACCACAGGTCTGGTCGGCACAATTCTTAAAGAAATTGATCTGCCAAGTCAGGTTCTGGCGGGTAGTGTAATAAACTCTTTTGGCGGCACCTGTACATACACCTCGCCCTTGTTATCCCACGGCACTTTGCCAACGCAGGGCGGGCTGTCAGCTCCAGGCACTCTGGCACCCCACGGCGACTCCCTGCCATCCCACGGCCTGGCCGGGGAATCTTCCATTTTCGTTGCAGAGACCTGTGAATACCAGCGTCATTTTATGAGCTTTTGTCCGCAGAAAATTATTTTAACTTCTGTCGAGCCTGACCATGAAGATTATTACCCGACCTATGAAGATATCCGTGCAGCATTTATAGACTATATCTGTAAGCTTCCTCAGGGTGGAGAAGTAATTTATTGTGCTGATGATAAGGGGGCTTGCGATACAATAGAGCATGTCCGCCAAAAAAGAGCGGATATTGTGCTGATTCCTTATGGCGAAAAAGCAGCCTCTGTGTCACCGGCCGCCGAAAACACTTCCCCTATGTCATTGTCCGTCGAAAACGCTTCTCCTATGTCATTGTCCGTCGAAAACGCTTCCCCTGTGTCATTGTCCGGCTTGACCGGACAATCTGGACAATCTCTTCTGTCCGACTATTCCGTAACCTTTGGTAAGGTTGAAAACGAGCGCAACTCTTTCGCGATGGGGCTTTTTGCGTCAAAAGGAGACTTTGCTCTTGCAATGCCAGGTCGCCATGAGGTTTTGGACGCAGCAGCCGCAGTGGCCCTTGTTTGCCGCCTTTTGGTAACCTACGGAAAAAATCCTTTGGATTATTATGAAAATATCCGCCGGGGACTCTTGAATTTTTCTGGCGGAAAACGCCGCAGCGAAATAGTAGGGCGCTTTAAAAATAAAAACGGAGCTGACGTGCTTGTACTTGATGATTATGGTCATCACCCGACAGCAGTTCGTACAACTCTGAAAGGCTACCGCGAATTTTACAAGGGCCGCAAAATTATCGTGGACTTTATGAGTCATACTTATTCGCGTACTCAGGCGCTTTTGCCGGAATTTGCCCGCTGTTTTACAGCCGCAGACGAAGTTATCCTTCATAAAATCTACAGCTCCGCTCGCGAAAATCCTGCTGATTTTAATATTACAGGCCGAACTTTATACGAGGCTGTTCTTGCCAGCGGACAGAAGAATGTTCATTATTACGAAGAAATTTTAGAAGCAAGTGATTTTGTAAAAGCAGAGCTTGAAAAGCCGCTTGGCCCTGAATATCCGGATGGTTATCTTTTTGTAACAATGGGTGCTGGAGATAACTGGAAGCTTGGTCGCCAAATTATAAAATAATACGAGGAATCAAAATGACATCAATGACAGGTTATGCCTACGAAGAAAAGAATTTTACAGATGCTATAGTTAGTGTAGAAATTAAGTCTGTAAATTCCCGTTTTTTGGATCTGACAATAAATCTTCCGCCTTATTTAAACCAGCTTGAAAGTTACTTTCGCGCAAAAATAACGGAGTCTGTTGTTCGCGGTAAGGTTGATGTTTACATTCGTGTAAAAGAGTTGGAAAGTAATCCTGATATTACTGTGGACCAGGGGGCTGTAAAGGCATATGCAGAGGCTGTAAAAAAGGTGTCTGCAGCGGCCGGAATAGACAATTCACAGGCTGCTTTGAGCTTTATTTTAAGCCAGCCTGGCGTTATTGTTTCTAACCGTTCTTATGATATGGATAAGTACAAGGCTCTTATTGAACCTGTTTTTGACTCTGTTTTGCAGACATTTAACGCAGACCGCGAGCGTGAAGGCGCAAATATGAAGCGCGACCTGCAGGAAAAGTTAGAAAAATTATCAAAGTGTGCACAATTTTTTACAGAATGGCAGCCTAAAATGGAAGCTATCTTTAAGGAACAGATTACAAGCAAGTTTCGCGAGCTTTTGGCAGATAAAGCTGATGAAAACCGCATTATGACAGAAACTGCCGCTATGCTTGTAAAATACACAATCAATGAAGAAATTGTGCGTTTGAACAGTCATATTTCTGCCATGCGGGATGAACTGGAAAATAATCCAAGACCTGGAAAGCGCCTGGATTTTATCTGTCAGGAAATGAACCGCGAAATAAATACAATTGGCAGTAAAAATCAGTTTGCAGAAGTTGGTGCAATGGTAATTACTGCAAAAGATAGTCTGGAAAATATTCGCGAACAGAGTAAGAATGTAGAGTAAGCCTAAGGCAAGCTGTGCTTGCCGATTTGTATTATGGAGGTACAATAATCATGAAGTTAAACAAAGACCTTAGGATCGCCATCAGCGGAAAATCTGGATGTGGAAACACAACTGTAAGTGGACTTTTATCTAAAACTCTGGGTGTTACCCTTATAAACTATACTTTCCGTCAGCTTGCGGCAGAAAAAGGAATGACTCTTCCAGAAGTTATAGAAGCCGCAAAAACTGATGATTCATACGACAAATATGTAGATAAGCATCAGGTCGAGCTGGCACTTGCAGAACCTTGTGTCCTTGGAAGCCGTCTTGCAGTCTGGATGCTAAAAGAAGCTGACCTTAAGGTATATCTTTTTGCCAGTGACGAAACTCGTGCCCGCCGTGTATTCAACCGCGAGGGTGGCGATCTTCAGCAGATTAAAGATTTTACAGCTATGCGTGACCGTGAAGATACCCGCCGCTATAAAGAATTTTACGGCATTGACAATAATGATTATAAATTTTGCGACCTTATAATCGACGTAAACGAAAAAACTCCCGACGAAATTGTTGAAATTATTCTTGCTAAGCTTGAAGAAAAAGCTCTTATCAGCAGATAATTTTACGCTTTTCATCTTACAGTTCTCAAAACACATAAAAAGATATTTTTTTTTGACTTATACAATATATGATTGTATAATTAAATATACTATAGAAAATTAAATATCGGAGTTTATTTTTAATGACCGTACCGGAAGTTTATTCAGTTTTAGGAGCCGATTACGAAAATGTAAAATCAAGGCTTGCAACTGACGAAAGAATTGCAAAATATCTGAAAAAATTTATAGACACAAAAGATTATTCAGACTTAAAAACCGCCATTAATGACGGAGAATGGGAAAAAGCTTTTCTTTCAGTACATACCTTAAAGGGCATGGCTTTAAATTTAGGATTAACAAACCTTGCAAGCTCAGCTTCTAATCTAACAGAAGAGCTTCGCGGAGGTTTAAAATCCGAATCTGCAGCAGTTAATTACTTTTCTAAGGTTACAGAAGAATACACCCGTTCCATAGATGCAATTAACACCTTAGATTCTTAAAAAGTCTTTCCAATCTAATTACATAAGTCTTTTTTTTCTGATATAATTCCTCACATTATGAATATGGAAGCATTTATTCTTGGCTGCGGAGGAATGCAGCCTTTACCATACAGACACCTTACTTCCGTTCTTTTAAGAAGGGAAGGTGATTTATTTCTTTTCGATGGAGGAGAAGGTACACAGGTAAGTCTAAAACGACTAAACTTAAAATGGAAAAAAATAGACGCAATTTTTGTATCACATACTCATGCTGACCATGTAACCGGTCTTCCGGGAATTTTAATGCTTTCAGCACAAGTTGATCGAAAAGAACCTCTTTACATTTATGGACCTCCAAAAATCAAAGAATACATTGAAACAAGCCGCAGAGTACTAGATATGTACATTAATTACCCGATTGTAGTAAAAGAAATTACAGCACCATGCCTTGTTCACAGCGGTAAAGATTTTTACATCAGAGCCTTTCCTCTTGACCATACAAAAACCTGTGTAGGCTACACACTTGAAGAGCTGGATCGCCCCGGAGAGTTTAATCCGGAAAAGGCAAGAGCTCTGGGCGTTCCCTGCGGACCTCTTTGGTCTCAGCTCCAGCAGGGCTTCGAAGTTCAAGCGACAGACGGCTCAATCGTAAAGCCAGAACAGGTGCTTGGAGAAAAAAGAAGCGGTCGTAAATTTTCTTTTGTAACCGATACACTTTTCAAGCCTTCTATTATTGATGAAGTTCGCGGTTCAGATTTGCTGGTATGCGAAGGAATGTTTGAAGAAGCCTTAATAGATCAGGCAAAAGAAAAAAAACATATGACAGCCAGTCAGGCAGCAACAATTGCAAAAGAAGCTGATGTACGACGTATGTGTCTTATTCATTACAGTCCTCGCTATACAGACAAGGAACTTAATGTTCTTTTAGAAGAAGCACAAAAAATTTACCCCAAGGCAGAGCTTTCCCGCGACCGTATGCACATAGAAATACCCTTCATTGACTAAAACAAATAAAACAAAGATGATAAAAATCATAGACTTTTATAAATCATATTCTCCTCACAGCCCATACGCCGTAGAAAATGTTTCCATGACAATTAACGATAAATCTGTTACTGCTTTACTAGGACGCAATGGTTCCGGAAAGACGACAATTATAAAAGCAATCTGCGGCCTGCATTTTCCATCAAAAGGTAAAATTATAGTTACGGATTACGATGGCAAAGAATACGACCTTTCAACTGAAAACCAAATGGCAATGAAGCTTTCTGGCTTTGTTCCAGAAAATCCTTGCCTCCCAAAAGAAATGAAAGTTAAAGATTTTTTGCATTACGCAGCAAATCTTCATTCACTTTATGATGATAAAGAAGAAAAGGCTGTTTCTAACGTTATAAAAGACTGTTTTCTTCAGGATTTACTTACCAAAAAAATAAAAACTCTTTCAAAGGGACAGCTGCAAAGAGTATCTTTTGCCCAGGCAATAATTCATAATCCTCCAAATCTAATTCTAGATGAACCAATTACAGGGCTGGACCCGGCTCAAATTATTCAAATGCGCAAGCTGATTGAAAAGCTGGCACAAACTAAAGCAATTCTTATGTCTACCCACATATTGCAGGAGGTATATTCCTTAAATTCAAGAATTTATATTATTAATGATGGAAAAAGTATTGCACATGGAAGCGAAAGTCAAATAATAGAAAAAACTGGCTGTAAAAATCTTGAAGAAGCCTTTTTAAAACTTTCAGGAGGCTTTTCAGAATGAAAACTTCTGCAGAAGGCAAAGCCTGCTATAAATTCAACCTTGTAAATTTATTAAAGTCTCCGGCTTTCTATATTATCTGCCTGCTTTACCTTTTAACAATCCCCCTTAATTTTTTTCTACGCCATCAGTTTTTTACAAAGGGAAGCTCCGACCTGACACTTTTCTTTTCAGATATTCCCTATATCTGCATATTAATTATTCCTTCTCTTTGCTATAAACAAAACTACAGCATATACGAAGCCTTTATTCCTTTATCAGCCTTTAAAAGGATTGGCGCACGCTTTCTCGCAGTAAACACTATTTTTTTACTAATGAACCTTCTGCTTTTGCCCTGCATTTTCTTTATCAATCTTTTTATGCAGCTGGATGCAGGTCAAGTTTTTACAAGTTATATAATTCTGACAGCTTACGGTCTTGCTGTCAGCGGACTATGCATTTTTATCAACGAAATTATTTCAAACAAGATTGCTTCATTTATAATTAATGCAGTTTTTCTGGCCATAATAAACAGTGCCCATCTTGCAGCATTATACCTACCACTAGGTAACTTATTAACACACACTATAAAAGAAATAAGCTTTGCCTGGCATTTTAATTCTGCAAGCAAGGGAGTCTTAGACAGCCGGGATTTTTTCTGGCTTTTAGGTTCTTCTATAGCATTTTTACTTTTAGCAGCCATTTTTTATGATAAAAAAAGAGGAAAAGTTTATTCAAAAGCTGAAATACTGCGAAATACAGGAAAAATCATCCTTGTTTTTTTAATTATGATGAATACCAATCACTGGTATAAAAGGCTAGATTTATCAAGAGATAAGCTTTTTTCTCTATCAGCCTATACAAAAAGCTTAGTCTCTAAAATTGATAATCCTGTAAAAATTACCTATTACCGCTCGCAAGCCTTAGAGCGTTTATATCCTCAGATTCGAGATGTAAGCGATTATCTTTCAAGTTATTCAAATGCAAGCAGCAAAATCAGTTATACAATTAAAAATCCGGATAAGAACACTAGTATAAGCGAGCTTTTGCAAAATTACGGTATACAAAGTCAGCCTCTCCGCTCAATTTCTTCAAACAGCACAGAATACACCAGTGTTTTTTCTGCTATCGTAATTGAATATCAGGGATTATCAGACTTTATTCCTTTTACAATGGATGCCGCAAGCCTGGAATACGATCTTGACCAGAGATTACAGCGTCTTTTAAGCGGCTCAAAACGCTATGCACAAATAATTCTTGGAAATGGCCTTTCCATTTATGAGGATTACAGCTATCTCGTTCCCTGGCTTAATTCACAGGGCTTTGAGTGTAATGTACTGGATATAAAATCAGCTTCTTTTTCAGAGCAGCTTCTTTCGCTAAATGGACCTCTTTTTGTAATTGGAGACAGCGAGCTTCCTGTTGAAAAAGCAATTGCCATTGAAGATTACATTTTGCGCGGAAACGGAAACGCCCTGCTTGCAGTAAGTCCTTACAGCTCAAATATTGACGATAACTGGCATATAAGCCAAAACAAAAAGACAAACATTGTAGAAATGATTGAAAACTGGGGCATTAGCTTTGAAGCTCAAATTGCAGCAGACATTTCCTGTGCCCGTATTACCATGTTAAGCGACGATTCTTCTCAGACTCAGCTTTTAAACTATCCTATGTGGCTTTCTCTTTTACCTCAGGAAAATGCGAAGGAAGGGGCAGACCTTTTTTGGGCAACACCTTTAACACTAAGAGAGCAAAACAACAAAGATGATGACTTTTCAACAAAAGCCTTTCTGGTAACAAGTCAGGCAGCCTACGCTTACGATCTGGATATGCAAAGTCCACAGAGTCTGATTGAAAATAATCCATTTATCATTTCTTCAGATTCTACTGTTTCAGAAAAGAAAAAAGGTACTTTGATTGTAGGAGCCCAGGCAGAAGGAAAGCTTCCCGGTCTTTTTAATCTTAATAAAGCCGATAATGCAAAAGTTATCGTAATTCCAGACCAATATTTTGTAAATACTCTTATGCAGCAATATTTGGGAGAGGAAAATGACCTTAAGAATTTTCAGCTTCTAACAGAAATTCTTCTTTCCTTAAATAATGAGGAAGAATTAGCAAATCTTCATAGTAAAAACCTTCCTTACAGCAAAAGAAGCAGGAGATAACGATGAAAAAAGGTGATTTTCTATTAATTTTTGCACTTTTAGCATTATCTTTTACATATTTTCTTTCATTTCCAGTCTCTAAAAAAAAGGAAGAAAAAAGAGAAAGTGTAAAAACAAGCTTAATTAACCCAAAAAACGCAGAAAAAATTACAGGTTTCCTTCTTTCTGATTCAGAAAAGCAGCTGCAAATTAACAAAAAGCAAGATTTGTGGTTTATAGAAGCTGAAGAAAATCCCAAGCTATGCATACCAGCCGATAGCCAAAAGGTTGAAAAACTCTTAAACAGCCTTACAAGCATTCGTAATATGTATAAAATATCAGACAATCTGTCAAAAGGTAATTCCTTTGGCTTTACAGCTCCTTCTTCTTTTACCTTACGCTATTTTTACAATGACACCTTCGATGATATAATTTTTGGAAATCAGGATTTTTCTCTAAATTCCCGCTACATAATGTCCGGGAGAAATACAAAGGTTTATGAAATTAATAATGAATTTCAAACTTATCTTTCTACAAACAGCCAATTTTGGGCAGAAGCATATTTAATTTCGCGCCAAATTCTTAAAAATAATACAGAAAATTCACTTCAAAGGGTAATTTTTAACGGAAAAAGCTTAAAAGCTGATGCAAATACAGTAAAAATAATGGAATTACGCCACGGAGGTCTGGCAGACTTTCTTACAGCAAATGAAATAATAAGTGGAAGAAAAAAAGCAGAAGCAGAATTAAAACTAGAATTTGGAGATAAAAGCCTTGTTATCTGCGAATTTTTCAGCGTAAATGCATCAGATTTATATTGGATTGTAAAAAACAGCTATTATTTATCTGACAATAAAAAATATACAACTTATTCAAAAATCAGTGACTGGACTTACAATAGGATTAAAGAAATTACATTGTAAACAAAATGCGCACAAACACCATACCAGATAAGTCCTGTTTTTTTATAACAATGCCTTAAAATAATATGAGCAAAAAGGGCATTAATTACAGAAAAAATCCCCAGATATATATGGGCGAGGGCAAAACAAACAGCCGCAAAAAGCTCTCCTGTAATTGTCCAAAACTTATTCATCCATTTTCTATTAATCAGCTTTAGAAAAGCATCGCTTAAATAAAAACGATAAATAATTTCTTCATAAAAGGCTGCAAATAAAAAGTTTAAAATGCAGAAAATCCAGGAAAGACTATTATCCGGTTTTGTGATTGTAAATTCAGACTTTTGAATAAAGGGAGGAAGTGTAGAAATAAACTTAATCAAAAAAGCTACAGCCATAAGCTGACAAACAGTCATTAAAACAGGAAGTCCAATTAAAAGGGGCTTTTTATAATTTTTATCATAAAAAAAGAGATAAATAAGTAATGCAACAATTGCGTAAAGCAGCTGCAAATAAGGAAAAGTCCAGGAGGAAAAAGCTTCTGTATTAAGCTGAATACTTGCATTAAAAATGGGAGGAAGAACAAAGCCTGAAAATATTAGTAAAAAAAACAAGATTTCTGCTACAAAAGAATGGTTTTTCATGTTATTATATTATTATATATAAAAGGGGATAAAGTGTACACGTTATTCGGTATTATTATTGTAATAATTATACTGCTGATTATTGCAGGAGTTTATTCTGCTCTAAAAACAAAATTAAGCTTTATTATTCTTGGGCTTGATTCAGGTTTTTCATTTTCTGATTCACTTCTTTTATGGAATGTAGCTCAAATCTGTCAATTAGATCAGCCGACCTCTTTATTTTTCTCTTTAAATTCCCTTTCCAGATGCTTAAATCATATTTCTAATCAGGCCTCTGCAGACGGTGTTACAGATACAGCAAAGATGCAGTTACTTTTAACAAAGCTCTTTAATTTCCGAACAAAGCTTCAAAACGAATCTGATGATAAAAAAGGCTTGGTTACAACTCAATCTTTAGATAAAGGACAAAAGCTTAGAATCATTCTTCCTGGTAAAGGGGTATTCTATTCAGAAATATTAAATAATGCCGGCAGCATAGTAATTTCAGTTCCTAAACAAAAGGAGCTTATTCCAATTCCTGCTCACCAGTGGGTCGGAAAGGTTGTCAGTGTATATTTCTGGCGAAAAGGGGATGCAGCTTACGTTTTTGATTCAAAAATTACTCAGCATGGAATGTTTATGGGAAAAACTTCACTTTCTCTTCAACATTCAGCAAATTTAACCAGAACTCAAAAAAGAAAAGCCGTCCGCGCAAAATGCGAAATTTACGGAACTCTTTTTATAATCAAAAAAAACACAATTGATGTTTCTGCAATTGAAACTCAGAATGGCTACCGTTGTCTTATTGAAGATATTTCCGAATCTGGAGCTATGATAAAGATTGGCGGAAAGGGCATGCAGAATGTAAAAATCAAGCTTCAGTTTAATCTGCAAAGTAAGCTTATTGTTATGTACGGTGTAATCAGAAAGGTTAGTTATAATGAAGCTGAAAACATTTCTCATCTTCATTTTGAATGTACCCAGATTGATCCTGTAATGAGAAATGATGTACTTTCTTACGTGTATAATATTCTCCCGGAAAATGAAAAAGAAATAATCGACGCAATTTCTCAGGCCCAGACAGACGAAAATGTTGAAGAAGCAGCAGAAGAAGAAGAACAGGATAATGAAATAAAAGCTGCTGTAAAGGCTGCTAATACTGTGGCTGCTAATACTGTGGCTGCTAATACTGTGGCTGCTAATACTGTGGCTGCCACAAATACTGAAAATACTGCAAATGCAAGTTCAAAAGCTGAAAAAAAGCTTGTTATAGAAGACCAGATAAATATATTCTGATAAAATGAGGTTACTATGAAAAAAACTTTACTTTTATTTTTAGCACTTATTTCGACATCATTTATCTACTCTCAAAACCTTACAAAAACAATAAAATTTCTAAAAGGTAATATTGCAGATAAAACTGCGGCAGTAAGAGAAGCTAGCGGAGCTGAAGCTGTTTTCCTTGCAAATCAGGCAATAAATTTTTGTATTGAAAGCAAAGAAATCTTAGGAAACGACAGAGAATTAGAAGGATTAGCAGTGGCTGCAATTCTTTCAATTTCTCCTGAATATGCAAAAAACTGTCCCGAAAATGAAAAGCTTCTTTTAGAGGAAGAATTATTAAAGCTTTATTCACAGTTTAAAAACAGCAGTACTGTTCAAATTGCAATTTTAACAAAATCTGTTGCCTTAAAGGATTATATTTCTACAGACAAGCTTACAGAGCTTTTAAATGACTATCTTACAAAGGCAAATGTAAACACAGAGGATGGAACTATGTTCCGGGCAGTTTTAAATGCTCTGGAAAGCATTGGAAATAACGAAAGCTTCCTTATTTTATATGGACTTGCAAATAATCAAAATTATAAAAAATATCATGCACAAATAGAAAGCACAATCACTGCTCTTGTGCCAAAGGCAATGAATGAAGTTCTTAGCCTTATTCAAAACTCTAATACAAGTCAGGTTGCAAAGCTGTTTGGTCTAATCAAAAAAAATTCAACAATTTCTAAAAATAATCTCTGCGAAATTGCACAAAATGTTCTAAGTCAGTCTATTATATATATAGAGGGTAGTTCTGGTGCAACTGAAGAGCAGATAAACCTGCAGCTTGATACCTTAGCAATTCTTAGTGAAAACCGCTGGACCCGAGCTTCAGCAACCTGTGTTTCCTATTTTAAGCTTGCAAAAAGACTTTACAATTCTGGAGACATGAATGAAGCTCAGTTCAAAGCAGTTATTCTGGCACTTGCTGACACATCTCCAGTTGATTCTGTATCTCAGCTTACAGCCTACCTCGAAGATTTAAACAGCCTGACTGAAAAGGGAAATATTGTTTCTTCTGATGTAATTCTGGCTGTAATAAAGGCATTGGGTGCCATCGGAGATAAATCTGCTTTTGATTCTCTGCTTGCTGTAACCTATCTGAACTACAACGAGCAAATTCTTTCTGCAGCCCGAGGAGCACTCTCGGGATTAAGATGGCAGTAGTTTTTGACAAATTATTAAAAAGACCAGTTTTATTTGCAGTTTTAATTTCTTGCTTTGTTTTATACAGCGGATTTTTTAAGATATCTAGTAAAAATCCTGCTGTATTTTTATTTACAGCGGAAGAAATATGTCAAATTGAAGGAAAAATATTATCATCTCCAGTAAAAACAAGCTCTGAAAAATACTATTTTTGCGACTTTATGCTGACAAAAGTTTTCAAGGAAGATTATGCAGCTTCTTCGGCAAAGGGAATAATAAAACTATATATTCCAAAACAGGATATTGAAGCATTATATCCAGACCATTTATATTCTACTTCAAATGCTAATAAAACAAAGACTTCTATATTTGAAAGTGGAGTTTTTGCAAGCTTTACAGGAACTTTTAATCAGGATTTATGCTTTTATTCAAAAAACTGCAAAGATGTCTTTTGGAAAAAAGATTTTGCCGGAAGGCTTTCTTATTTTAGAGCAGCCTGCCGTCTTAATTTTAAGCGCTTAATGTATAAATGGGGAGGTGCAGGAGGCTTTCTCTTAGCCCTCTTATGCGGTTCGAAGGATTTTTTAGAAAAAATTACAGCAGAGGCCTTTAGAAAAGCTGGATTATCTCATATTCTTGCCTTATCTGGAATGCATCTTTCTTTATTTTCCTCGCTTGCACTTTTTACAGGAAAAAAAACAGGAAGTATACGTATTTCCTATCTTCTTCAACTTATTGTAATAAGTATTTTTGTCTGGTTTGCAGGACTTTCTCCCTCGCTTTTACGAGCCCTTATTTGTACACTTCTTTCTGTAATTGCCGCAATAAGTGGTATTTGCTGGATAAAAACCTTCGATATCCTTTGCATTTCCTTTTTAATCCAGTGTGCTGTCTGTCCCTCACATATTCAAAACGCAGGCTTTCTCTTATCCTATGGGGCTCTTGCTGGCATTTGTCTTTTATCATCCTTCTTTCATCGTATATTTGTAAGAGTAATACCAGATAAAGTATCCTCTAGTTTTAGTGCTTCTTTAGCGGCGCAGAGTCTTACAGCACCAATCTCGCTTTCACTTTTTGGAAGCTTTGCACCAGTAGGCATTATTGCAACAATGTTTATTTCTCCTTTAGTAACTTATTTTATATATTTTGGGCTTTTTCTTATCATTCTTACTCTTGTTTTTCCTATTTTACAGTTTCCTAGTGCATTTTTTATGAATTTTTTATATACTATGATTAAAAATTTAGTGCTCTTTTTTTCCAGGGCACCACTTCTGGAGGTTGTCTAAAATTGAAAAGTCCCGATTATAATTCTCCTGCAGAACTAAAAGCAGTCCTTGATGCAAAGGGTTTTTCTATGCAGAAAAAATTTGGTCAGAATTTTTTAATCAATGCTTCAGCCCGTCAAAAATTAATAGATAATCTTGATGTAAAAGAAGGAATGAAGGTTTGGGAAATTGGTCCAGGCTTAGGGGCAATGACTTCAATCCTATTAGAAAGAGGGGTTGATCTTACAGTTTTTGAAATTGACAGAGGTTTTGCATCCCTTATTTCTCAATACTTTGAAGATTATGCAAAAAACGACAAATTCCATCTTGTAGAAGGTGACGTAATAAAAACCTGGAAAGCTCAATTAAAAGAAGGACAGCCAGCAAGGCTTTTTGGAAATCTGCCATATAATATTGCAGCAACCATTATTGCAGACACAATAGAAGAGGGGATTCGTTTTGATTCCTGTGTTTTTACTGTACAAAAAGAGGTTGCCCAAAGGATGTGTGCAAAAGCTGGCAGTGAAGATTATTCCTCCTTTTCAGTTTTGTGTCAGTGGGCTTACGACTTAAAACCTATTATGGATTTAGGTGGTGGTAACTTCTGGCCAAAACCTAATGTAGATTCCCGAGCTGTTCTTCTTACTAAAAAAGAAGACTGGCCAAGCTGTAATAATCCAAAAAGCTTTGTAAAGCTACAAAGAGCACTTTTTTCTTCAAGACGAAAAAACGTAAGAAACAATCTTTCTTCTTATTTGAAAAATAATGATTTGGCAATGGCTTACCTTCAAAAAGCCGGTATTGCTCCAGAAAAAAGAGCAGAAGTTCTTTCTATTAAAGAATTATTAAATCTTTGTGATGTAATAGAAGGTGGCGTTTAATGATAAAAGATAACTTAGAAGCCATTAAGAATAAAATAAAAGAAGCTGAAATAAAAAGCGGCCGAAAAGAAGGCTCTGTACAATTAATGGCTGTAAGCAAGTTTCACCCAGCCCAGGCTGTTATAGAAGCAGAAAAAGCTGGACAATTTCTCTTTGGAGAAAACCGGGTACAGGAGGCTCTTGAAAAATTTCCTTCAATCTTCGAACAGGAAGCAAAAACCGAGCTTCATATTATTGGTAGCCTGCAATCTAATAAGGTAAAAAACGCAGTAAAGCTTGCTAGCTGTATCCAATCTGTAGACAGAGAAGAGCTTATTAATCAGATTGAAAAACATGCAGCCTTACTGAATAAAAGCATAAAAATTTTATTTGAGATTCACACTGCAGAAGCTTCAAAATCAGGCTTTGAATCTGAAGCCCAGCTACGAAAAATTCTTGATAATTTTGAAGAAGGCCTATATCCTCACATTATTCCCTCAGGCTTTATGACAATGGCTCCCTTTACAGAAGATGAAAAGCTTATTCATAGCTCTTTTATAAAGACCCGCTGCCTTTTTGAAAAGCTGCAAGCTGAATATAAAAATTTTGATTTATCCTGTTTATCAATGGGAATGTCTGGAGATTTTGAAATTGCTATTGAAGAAGGTTCAAATCTTGTCAGAATAGGAACTGCTATTTTTGGAGAAAGAGATTATTCAAAAAAATGAAAGGTAAAAATCTGATTATAAAGCTTATTATTTTTTCCATCCTCGTTAATATTTCCTGTCCAGCCTTTGCGGCAGATACAAGCGCGGCACCCTACGAAAAAGATGAATTCCCTCAATTTTTACAGGATTTACGCAGATTTGAAATTATTTCTCTTGGAGCAATGCCCTTTGTTACCTTAAATACCTCACTGGCATATTCCACTGTTCGTTATGTTCGCAATGATTTTAATTCAGAATACGCGCCAAGTCTTTCAAATGCATCCAGCTTTGATACAGACGAACAAATAGGAATTATTCTGACATCACTTGGACTTTCCTTGAGTATTGGACTTACAGACCTGGTTATTAACCTGATAAAACGAAGCAGTAAAAAAAGAAATAATAAAAGTGATAATAAATTTATAAATATAATTCCACTTTCAGAGGATCCAGATGCAGTTTTAATCTCTATTCCTCAGGTGGAAGCTGAAAATGAAGAAGTAATTGAGGTTGAAGAATAATGCCTTTTTTTTCTGCAAAAGTTCCAGCCGATTATCCTTCCACAGAAAGGCTTGATAAATATATAGCCTCACTCCCAAACGGAATGAACCGCTCAAAGCTAAAAAGCGGAATTACCGAACTGCTGGTGAATGGAAAAAAAGTAAAAATTTCTCAGAAGGTAAAGGCAGGAGATCAGATAGATATTCAATGGGAAGATAATATTCCCGATGATATTATTCCAGAAAACCTTCCCCTGGATATTATTTACGAAGACGAAAATGTAACTGTTGTAAATAAAGCTCAGGGGATGGTTACTCGTCCAGCCTGCGGAAACTGGACAGGAACCCTTGTAAATGCTTTGCTTTATCACTGGGGAAGAGAATCTGTAAAATCTGTAAAAGAGGGGACTAATGCAGAAATTTTACAGGCCAGACGCCCAGGAATTGTACATAGATTAGACAAGGATACCTCAGGTATTATAATTACAGCAAAAAACCGGGATAGTGAAGAATTCCTTCAAAAACAATTTAAGGATAAAAATCTTCAAAAAGAATATATCTGTATTTGTACAGGGAGACCTAAAGTAAGAACAGGTGATATTTCGACTCAAATTATTAGAGACCCCAAAAACAGACATCGTTTTAAGGCTGTAACTGATACAGAAGATGGAAAATTTGCCAGAACACTTTATCATTGTATTGCCTGCTATGGTAACTATTCTTTAATGAGAGTTCGGATTAAAACAGGAAGAACACACCAAATTCGTGTACACATGAAATATATAGGCTGTCCTATTTTAGGAGATGCAATTTACTCAAAAGCGGATTCAAATTTTCCAAAAGCTAGTCTTATGCTTCATTCCGTTCAACTTAAAATCCACTTGCCAGATAATCAACTAAAAACCTTTAGAACACCAACACCAGAAAGATTTCTGGAAGTTGAAAAAAAACTAAAAAAACTTTTTCCCAAGGTGATTTTATGATTTCTTCTGAGGAAAAAAAAATCAAAATCATAAAAGAAGCCGACAATTCAAAACCTTTTCTGGTAATCTGGAAACCAAGAGGTCTGCCATCAGCACCGCTTTCTGCAGATGATAAAGAAAATGCCTTGTCTCAGGCAATAAGTTTATTTCCGCAAATAAAAAATGTCTGTGGAAAAAAAGAAATTGAATATGGACTTCTCCACAGGCTGGATACTGCTACTGAAGGGCTAATGGTAATTGCTGTCAATCAGGATTGTTATAATTTTCTATCAGAAGAGCAGGCCGCAGGAAGATTTGTAAAATACTACACTGCCCATTGTGATATCATTTCTGATAATGCAAATCTTTTAGGAGCCTTTCCAAAAGAGCCTAAGATAAATAATTTTTTTAAGAATCAGGAAAAAGCCTTAATTCTTGAATCTTATTTCAGATTCTTTGGACAGGGAAGAAAAGAAGTCCGTCCAGTTACCCAAAATGATGGAAAAGCTGCCCTTTCAAAAGTTGGACACAAAAAGTTTTATAGAACTACTATAACAATTTTAGAAAAAAATTCTGAAAAAGCAAAGGTTGAATGTAAAATTACGGAAGGCTTTCGACATCAGGTTCGCTGTCACTTAGCCTGGGCAGGACTTCCAGTAGAAGGAGATTACTTATATAATTCACGAACAAAAAAACTGCTTAATAAAAGTGATACTAAGCTGCTTTTTTCTGCAACAAAGCTTTCTTTTAATTATCCAGTAAATATTGAAAATGTTTATGAATACACCCCGAGTCCAAGTAACACCAACGGGTAACTCCTACAGAGTAACTCCTACAGGTAATTGACATAACCAGTATTTTTCGATAAAATTATTTCATTATTTACGCCCGGGTGGCGGAATTGGTAGACGCGCTTGGTTCAGGTCCAAGTGTCCTTACGGTCATAGGAGTTCAAGTCTCCTCTCGGGTAAAGCGTAATTCTTTGTATAAGGAGTTACGCTTATTTTTTTTTAACCCGTGACAGCACAAAAGTAAGCAAATTATAAACAGCTGTAAAGGGCAACAATAAGAACAGCAAGAACTATAACAGAAACAATATATGCCCAGGCAGGAGGTCCAGCTTCAACGCCGGTATTTTTATTGTTTTTTATTCCTTTCCCGTTAAAAATATTTCTATCCAAATTACTTATATTTTTGACTGCCGACTTTCCTTTTACAGCATAACCACATTGAGGACAACCGTTTTTAAAATCTTCTGAGGAGCCAATTTTGCCACATTCAGGACATCTTACTGAAGCAAAAAACTTTCCACAGGCAGGACAAAATTTAGATTTACGAGGAACTTCAGAACCACAACTTTCACAAAAGAATTTAGCATCCTTTGAATTTTCATTAGACGGCTTCATACAGCTCCTGAATTTTTATAGAAAGATTTTTTCGAACTTTATCAATACCTACAATTTGAGCAGAACAGTTTGTAAAGACACCTTCGTTATAAAAAGAAACATATTTTATTATCTGCCCGGAAATATATTTTTCACTATTTTGTACTGAACAAATGTAAGTATTACCTTCCTGATTTTCTACATTTCCATAAGAAAAAGAATTATCTGAAGGATCTGTAATAATTACGCTGCTTTGACTATTAACTTCTTTAACAGGAAAGGTGATTTTTGTTTTTAGTAAATTTACAAATTCTTCATTAAGGGAAGACAGGTCAAAGCCTTCAAAGATTCTTTTTACACCAAGAGCCCTGGCTTTTTTATCATCCTCAGAATCAAAAGCTTTATCCGTATATAAATAAAGCTTAACATTTTTTCCACTTAGTCCGCTTTGCAAAAAAGAAGCCAGAGTTTTCCAATGACGCGGATATTCACTGCTGCTAACAATAATAATTTCAGGTTTAATTTCCTCAAGATTATCAAGAGCCTTCATCAGCCATCGGTATTCAATAACATCATAGCCCTTAGAAATTAAATTGTCAGAAAAAAAATTTATTATTTTAT
>ODAI014594190.1_pt1 | contig 22639 bp, 16 predicted proteins | sample 1539321 | NCBI WGS metagenome assembly ODAI01 (sample SAMN02144231, study PRJEB22623) | gut metagenome | biome: sheep rumen | host: Ovis aries | place: New Zealand | reverse complement strand
TCATGGCCTGCATTACTTCTTGATTAAGCTTAGTTTTTCTCGTACCGCTTACCTTTACAGGCATCTTATTTGTTGATTGTGATTGAACCTTTTTTGGTTCTTGTTTCTTTGTAATCTTTTTCTTTATCTGTTCAGTTCTGGACGCTTCTATTCCGGTCTTCTGGTTCCAAAATCTGATTACATTGTCAAAATCAGTATCCTTGCTGACAATAACAACTTTACAATTCTTTCCGTTTTTTCCGACAAGATATCCCAAATATGATCCTATGTGCATATCTGCAGACTGCTTACCGGCAGGAACATTTATCATTTCCAGTTTTGCCGCACCGTGATTTGAAATATCACTCATATCTATATTCTTGGCATTGGGAGTAAAGAAAATCACGATGTTATCATTCTTCCCTAAATCCTGACAACCTAATAATCCGTCTCCATGAACGTTTTCATAATCTATTAAATAATATGTTTCGATAAATACCACTCTCCTCTACTTGCCATTATTATCTGATAATCCTTTTTACCCACTCCATCAGATCTTCACTCTCGTAAACAACAAGCTCCTGCCAGATTCCGCTATAATACAATCCCTCGCCTTTTGCAGAATTCTTTCTCTTTCCAGATACATGTTCTGGCATTAGGAACTCATATTCATTCCATGTCGCTCTGCCCATTCCTTCCATAGTCAGTACGCGATCCTTCCGATAATCCAAAGTGCCATATCCCATAAGATCAGGCGCTATAGAAAGCTTATCCGTCGGAATATATAGCACATTATTCTTCGAGGTATAAACTTCTGTATTAGAGTGAGGGTGCCAATAATACTTTCTTATCTCATCCGTTTCAGTAAGGATATCTCCAACCTGCAAATATCCGTATACTATCTGAATATCATTACCGGAATAAAAATCATCGGGATTTCGCTTTACATATCTGTAACCATTGGCAGTTTCTTCTACTCTTCTAAACCACCCGAAGAAAAGGAATATATCGCCCTTTTCCACTCCAGCATTTGCCAATACTCCCTGTGCCGAGCCCGTTTGTCCAAATGCAGGTTTCCATCCGTCAATCCGATTAATCCTATTTTCCCGGATATCAGGATCAACATGGCATTTATCATATACTTTTTTCGGCGATATCTGTTTCAAGATATCTGAGTAAAGCTGTCCCTTCCATTCAATTTCTGAAAAAGTCGCGCTATCATCGATACTTGGTATCGGCATTGAAAGAAGCGTTCCGTCTGGCATGATAGGGCTGGGGACGCCGCCGTTTGAAGAATCAAATCCCTTTCTGGAAAGAATTATTTTCATTTACATCTTCCTCTTGAGCGGATCATGAGGCATATGCTTCTTACCATCCTTATACTTCATACACTCCGATATGATTTCTTCTGCCACTTCCCCGGTATACTTCTTAGTCTCTTGAAACCTGGCATTGTACTTATCAAGTATCTCTACATGCTCCGCTTCTTTTCCGAGATAGATATAATCCTCCGATAAAAGCACATATTGTCCGGCTTTATCTTTTTCGATCCTGTCAAGCTCTGTGTGAATCTCCTCTTTGCTGAATAAACTGTTTCTTATTAATTCCCCGTTCTCTACATCATAAATATCATCTATCCTTCCTGACGACATTACTTTAAAGTATTCCGTCATAGTGATAATATCCGTGATCCTTGCAAGGTAAAGAAACTTATTCTTAAAAGTTCCCAAGATATAAACATCATCTTTTTTGTAATCGGCTCCGCTATTTCCGCTACCGATATTGTACCTTAGCCCAGTGTTTACTATTTTCCCGTTTCGAATCTGTCCTCCCTTGCAGACTGCAAGAGATAGCATTCCGTCATCAACACACGGTGCGAGCCCAGTATCTGCAGTTAAGCGATAAATGAATAAATATGTCATATTACCTTCTCGTTACATCATCAGCTGATGCTGTATTCTTTCAGACTTTTTCCAAATTCTCCATAATAACAATCAAGTTGTTAATCTTTTATCCCGTACAACTATTTCATAGACTATCAAATCATCCACGGGCTATTTTATCCAGTTCGTCCAATAAATAATTATTAAATTCCTTTTTTAACTCTCGTAAAGAAAACGAATGGTAATTATTTAGGTTAGTAAGTTTTCTACACACGCTCTCATTTAGCTTTTCAGCACTGTCGAATTTAGTCTTGGCTGTCTGCAATAAATACCGTAGATAAGCTTCTTTGTCCTTCGCAGTCGGTTCATTAAATTCACATACAAGATCAAATCTTGTTTGCAATTCCGGTGGAATTATCTTCTTATATTCCGACTCTGTTTGAATATTCGAAGTAAAAATTACTATATATCCATTTAAATCGTATTCTCTAGCAAGAGAATCTGTGAATTTGCCTTCTTCCAATAATTGGAGGAAAAAAGAAAAAACAGGACGTGTTGTTTTCTCAAATTCATCACAAAGCAACACCCCCACCGTGCTCTTAGAAATCTTTTCACTCAGTTCACCATGCTCACAACCTATATATCCTGCTGGGCTTCCTATAAGACTGTTTAAAGCATCCTGACTACTATAATTTTGAAAATTTATTTTTGCCAAATATGAATCTTCCTTCAATGATTCAGCCAGAAGTCTCGCCACTTCTGTTTTTCCTATTCCCGATTTACCAAAAATAAATACGGAATAAATCGGTAGCTCACCAGACTTATTTAATCTTTTGAAATAATTTAATCCACATTTTATTTTATCCTTGAAATTTGAATGTCCAAATAGCCGTTCATTAATATAGTTAGAAACACATTCTAAATCGATCTTATCGTCCACAATAAGAATAGGCTTGTTTTCATCTAAAGCTCCCTCACTATGCAAATCTAAATCAGGATACAATTTTTCTATCTGTTCTTGCTTAGAGAAAAAAAGCGGATAATATTCTAGTATCTTATCTGCCTTCTCCGTTTTTACAATATAAATTACATTTTTTTCTATCGATAAAAAATGCTCTGATAGATATAATATATTTTTATTATCCTCTATAGCATACGCCAAAGAAGTCAAATCTATTACTTTATCTATTGCATCATCTGTGCGTTCAATTTCCGGTTTCAACACACCATTCGCTGATGAAAACGAAATAATAGGAATTCCTTTACCTTCGCAATAGTCTCTTACAACAATTAAATCCTCATTATGTACATATGTATACACTGTTTTATTTCGAACCTGAAAAATCGTATTTTCAACCACAGTTGTCTCAAAAATATATTCTTCACAGCAAAAATAGTATGGGAATAGCTCTACTGCATCTTTAGAACAACTTTCTTGTACAATCACCGCTGTTTCATCTTCCAAAGCTTTCAAGTTAGCTTCCGCGGTAATCCGATTAGCTGGAAAAGCTTTCACATAATATACCATAGATGTTATATCTATAACTATATTCGCATCTTCTTGTAACTGAGTCAGTGTTTTTCCAAACTCAAATTCATATACGGGACGTTCTTCTGAAAATATATACTCTCTTAATTCTTCAGAATTTCTATAAACCAATAGTTTTTTGTTAAGCATTTTTTCTACCAACCTTTAACAACCATAACCCCAACTTATTCCACCAATGCAGTTTTACCACGGGTTTTACCTCATTGAAATGGACATCCTGTATGATAGCTAATACATCAAGATAGTCATACTCTCCATATTCTTTTTTATTGTTTAAATTAATTTTTTCGTCAGAAGAACTTTGGATGATGCGTTTGGGAGTTTTTATCTGCTCTACATCTCCTCTATCTCTAAAAAAGGAAAAGGTATTTGATGTAATTATTTCTTCATTGACACTTCCTTTGTATATACCAACAATTGACACTTTTCCTATAAGTACATCATCTACGATATACTTACTTTCAAATTCTGCTTGGGTCTCCATCGGTATTTTAACCATCACATCCTTTTCCGTCACATCGCCATCTATACTTCCAACTAATACATATGAATAATCCTGAAGCATAGAAGAAACAAGATTATTAACCTCCATCCCTTCCACACGTAGTCCTTTTAAAGCATCTCTTTTCAGAATAAGAAACTGTCTTAGGCTTTCTTCATCAAGCAAACGCAGTTTAACATTATCTAATTTGATTAGATCTCCCTCTTTTACCTCACTTGAAATTGAATTAGTCACCTTACAAAAAGACATAATTCTTCTTAAAAGCGTAGATTTTGTTGTTTGGACCTCTATGGATTCAACTACTTTTGAGTTTGTAATATGTTTATCAGAATAATCTGTAGATATAGCAGTTTTTACTGAAGACAGCAAACTGTCACCAGCTGACACATCCAATCCGGCTTTTCTGGAGTATGTAGTTTCTTCCGTTATTCCCTTTTCCTTTTGAAATGATTTAACAATTTGGTTATTAATAATCATAGCCATTTCATATACCTTTGAAAAATTCAAATAGTATATGTTGAAATCATTTGTTTCCACATGATTATCAATTATTTCGGCCATCTTCATTTACCTTCTTCCCGTTATTCTTATCTGATCACTTTTCAATATAATATCGGTAGCACAATAACTATTCTCTTCCGATATTTTTAACAGTAATGTATTCCTCAAAAAACTTTAAAAATCTTTTATTTACTCCAAAAGCTTTTTTCCCATTTACTATCACAAGATGCAGCAAACATTCATCTAAATCATCGATCATTCTTTTTGCTGGCCGGCTCTCATTTCCATATTCATCATGATATGACCCTATAAGTCGGGCCTCTGATGACAGCGTATCTAATATTCCTTGTTTTCTTAGTTCAGCTAGCATTGTATCTTTCCCGCCGCAAAACAATTCATAGTATAGATCCAATTCATTATTCTCGAATTTCATACTAGGATACTTACTAATATAATCAATTCTTTTTTCAAAATACTCCAGAAAATCGCGGTTATTTCTACTAGATTCTAATATGATTGCAAATAAATGCTCAAACGAAATGGTTATAACCGGATTATTAGCATCCTCCATGTATTCAGGGAACAAGGTATGTAAGTTTGAAGATATAAAATCAATTGGATACATTGTAACGTTAAGTAAAATGAGCCTTTTACGCTCACCCCGCATAACGATTGTTTTTTCCTTATTCACCAACTCATAATGATCATTTTTCTCGAAAAATACTGCCGCAGCTAATAAAGAATAATGCGCTTTCTTAACCTTCGTTTTTATTCGATTTTTAACATCAATATCACTTACTGAACCACAGAGATTAATGGTTCCTGATTTACATTCAATTATGGCTAGACGTTCTCTGTCTTTTATGACTATATCTAATTCTGCAACCTTATCCTTGCTAGGGTAGTAATTCAAGCCATGCACGGAATCTACTTTTAATGCTTTCAAAAAATCATAAACTATATCTTCAAATCCATAGCCTTTATTATTCGCATACTTTGAAATAGCCTGCTTATCATTAGCGTCATAAAACAGTCGCTCAACACGTAAAAAAATATAATCAACAAAATCTTCTTTTGCTAAAATAAAATAATTCTCCCCATACCTGTATAATGCCTCTGTTGATTCGTCGTTTAATTCTGCCACATCACGTGCAAATATTTCAACATAACGCTTAAAAGATGCCGCGTCTATCCCCCCACACACTATCTGTAATTCATCTAACCCAAATAGATAATCCTCTCGCCGAAGCAAATACTTGTTTTGGCTCGGCGACATAGGTTTTCTGATTATAGTTTTTACTTCTAATCCCGTATAGTATAAAAGGATCGAAGTAGTTATTTGAAGAATCGCACCTGAAGAAAGATTTAGCTCATCAAAAAAAGTCTCAGGTAATGACTTTAATACTAAATCTAAATATAATAGCCTGAGAAATATAGATTTGGGCTGAATAAAATCCTTATCTAAAACCAATCCGCATTTATCAGGATTATTGAATCTGCCTTTTACTTCAGAATCAATAATTCTCTCCTCTAATACCTTTGGATCATCAACCCCATCTAAGAAGATCTTTATTATCGTATTTGCTGATTGTATAGCATAGCCGTTGCCTATACGCCCATTAAATCTTTTATACAAGTATTCAATATCTATCGTTTTACGCATAACCTCTAATACCAGGAGCAACCATCTTCCCCGGTTTTATTCCTCGGTTTTCTTCGTCTTGCCCACTATTTCCGACATATTTTTCACCAAATACTCCTGTGCCTTCTGATCATACTTAATATAAACGAACTCTCTTCCCCCAGATTCCTTTCTGATTTCTGACTTTATTCCTAGCTCTGTTCCTTTTTCTGTCGGAAACGTAATTATCCGGTTCCCTTCTCCCTCTGTCTCCGATAAATAACCATTTTCTTTCAACCAAGTTGTAACCGATCGAACAATCAGCCTCTTATACTTTGTCATATCAACAAGCTCATTTAGTTGATCTATTAATTTTGTAATTGATTTGTCCTCGACATACTTAAAAGAACTTAAAATCTCAAATGGATATTCCATTTTTGTTTCATCCATATTTTTGCTTGGTTTTCTGCCAATATATCCATCATTTTTTTTTAATTTTTCAAGAACTTCTTTAACAAAGAACATACAGCGAACTACATTCGGATTGTTAATTACAGAATCTTCTTCCGCAGGCATATTGTTCACTGGGTTTTTCCCTTCAGTTATTCTCTTAAGATATAAAATAGCAGTTTCTAGTTTTTTTGTATCAACTACATCCATAAAACAACTTCCTCCTCAAGGTATTTCTTCAGCTTGTTTAGCTTGCCCTTTGTAATATACTCGGAATAATGTAATCCATCATAAGTTGAATGCAATACCGGATACCGTTCCTTTGTTTTTAGGATAAAATGTTGGGTAATCATCCATTCTACGATGGCCTGTATTGTATCATATGGCATTTCATTCAAAGCACTAAATTCTTTTACCTGATTCAAGCCGTTCTTTACCACTTTTTCACTACCGATTCCACTAAGCACATCAACTAATACTTTTGTATTAAAGAACCGCTTACTACTAATGTTCTGCAAAGCCTTAACTATAATAAAAATAACATCATTTAAATCCCATTTTACATAAACAACAGGATCAATATAAGCTTTCTTTATTTCTACATAATCATCAAGCTCTTTACTTATAATAGATGTGTTTTCCTCCTTCTTCTCATTAGTTACTTTTACCGGTGCTACCATGCGCGGGCTCTCATCAGGCTCAGCTGCCTCATCGTATTCATAATGCATCTGATCATAATAATACTTCATACCGATAGATTTATCGCATCCGGTTCCATTAGTATTATAATTTGTGCACCCCAAAAAATATCCATTCTTCTTGCTATACTTAACAATAAGATAGCCATCTCTGCACTTATCACATTTCTGTATGGCCATCTTTCCACCATGAAAATCATTAGTCATAAAACCACAGACTTCCGGCTCATTAGAACAAATATACAATCTAAGGCCATACGCACGTTTATACTTCAGTTGCATCGGATATCCGCAGAAAGGACACGCCTTTTTCGGAACACTGAATGTATAATCCTCGTTCCAGTCACCTTCAAGCTTAACATTTTTGTATTCCTGCTTTATTTCTATCAAAAATTCCGAAGGGTTCTGCTCCGGAGCCACCATAAACACACGGTTTTTAGTCCTTGTCATAGCAACATAGAATAATCTTCTCTCCTCAGCATAGTCTATAGACCTATCTCCCTTTATTACAAATGAAAGAACAGGATCATCCTCTATCTTTGACGGAAATCCATACAGTTCGTTCTTACCATTAACGATTATGACATCATCATATCCCAGCCCCTTTGATGAATGAGCTGTCATAAAGGTGATGTCAAGATTTGGATACTTAACACTCTTTATTTTGTCCCCTCTCTTAACATATTCAAAAAGACCTGATCTTTCTAAGAGATCTCCATCAAAATTAAATCTTCCAAGCAGAAGTATTGAACCAGGTTCCTTATTCTCCTTCTTCTTATAATCAAGAATCTGATTGATAGCAACTTCAACCGCATGTGCCATGGCGTAATTTGCTCCACTTCTCCGGTTGCCATCTTTCTCTTTTGCCTTTCCATCATAAGTATAAATAATTACAGGATCTTCAATCCTCTTAGGTGAAATAAGCTTTTTGGGAATCTGTTCTTTATTCTTCTGAATGAAGTTTCCGGCTATATCAATAACATCCTGAGAATTACGATATGTTTTTACTATCTTCAACATTATCGCATATCCCATTTTCTCAGCAAACTTTGTAAAAAGTGTTATATCTGATCCACTAAATGCATAAATAGACTGCCAATCATCACCTACAGCAATTATCCTAGCATCAGTCACATCAGAAAGGGCCTTTGTCAGATCAAATCTCTGCCTTGAAATGTCCTGATACTCATCAACAATAATAAATTTAAAATTGAGTTTCTGCTTCATTTCCTTAACTTCGTTAAGAATACGCGCCGACTCATTGATCATATCCTCGAAATCTACAGCTTTATTCTCCTTTAACCAACGCTCATATTCAAGATAACAGTCCGCGCAAATATCTAAAAATAACCTGCTTCTTACGTTTTGCGTTGTGTGATACATACGATTAAAATCATCCAACTGATAATCATTAACCTTGAAATTGGAAATAAACCGGCAAATCAGGCTCACCAGTTTACGCACATACCTATTCTCCTCACCCGCTACAATTGTTTCCATAACCTCTTTATTTGACCGAGGTCTGAGTTCAAAACCTTTGTCCTCAAGTTTTTCCTTTAAGTGTGCAAGTAGCGGTCTTCTGTCGTTGTACTTGGAAAAAGTATATATTAAATCAGTATTGTGCTGTTTATGAAGAGAAACTTTATCGTTAACAGCTTTTTTATATCTTTCAATCTCTTCAGGGCTAAATCTATCATTTTCTCCGGATTCAGATATTCCAAAATGCTCTATATATGCAATCTTTCCATCCTGCTTAATTACAAAATCCGGTGTATATGGTTTTCTCGCATACATAATGTCATATGGATAAACTGGTTCATAATCATAATCAATATTGTTTAGGTATAGGAAATTAGCTATCTCAACTTCTTGATGTGATCTGAGAACCTCATTCTGTATAGTGACAGATTTCTTTGTTCTGGCATCTATTACCTCCCTCTTAAAATCTTCGAGATCACTCCGCATAGTCGAGTAATTCGATTTAGCTATATTATTAAAAAAGCCATTTAAATCATCGCCCTCATATGGTGCATCAAAATATGACGCAAAGAACATAATTAGTTTATTTACAATACTCTCATTTCGCATAACCGAGTTACGGAAATAATCTCTAATAACAAAATAAAGAGTAGATTGCTCAACTATATTCAACTTTTCTTCCGGTGAATTAACGTGAAGAACTGCATTTCCTGTAGAGTGGAAAGTTGCTATAGGACAGTTAATACCCAACGATTTCTGAATTTTATCCTTAAGTTCGTTAACCGCTTTGTTTGTATATGAAATAACGAGTATCTGTCCTGGATCTATTCCCTGCTTGTCAACGAGATATTTCACCTTTGCTGCAACTGTTGTTGTCTTACCTGCACCCGCCCCGGCAATTACAAGACAATAATCCTCATCTGTTAGAATAACTCGCCTCTGATCCTCATCTAAAACTACATTGGGATCTACATCTTTTAACACAGTATCAAGATACTCTTTTTCTTCGAGCATCTTTTCTTTTACGAATACCGTATTTCTTTCTTCCATGTGCTTAACAATATTATCGTGAAGTTCTGAAATCTCATCAACTTGATCCACTGTGATATTATTTTGCTTGCAGAATGACTCAAGCATCCCACTTTTCTTAAGCACAGAGAAAAACTCTACATCAGGAGAATACTCTTCCATTTTAGAGGAGTATTCACTTCGAGCTATGTATCGGTCCTCTTTCATAAGATTCTCAATGAAACGGCCACATTCAAGCAAACGTTTGGCGTTTTCATTGATTTCAGTTCGAGACTCTCCGTTGGTTACATCGCGATTATTTAGTTGTGCTTTCCTATGACCAAACAGTCTATCAAAAAGCCCCATATCTCATTTATCCTTTTGAAACAATGTTAAAAAAATATAGTAGATTTCTACACTGCCTCCGAGAAATACTCCCCCACAATTCTCTCCAACTGTCCTGCAATTTCGGCAAATGGTAATCCTATATCAAGGGAACCAATGGCAATTTTATTCCCGCTCATAAGGAATCTGTTTGATGGTTGAAACTCCTCACCTGTCTTGGCATACAAAAGCATACCTGATACTTTACCGGTATTATCTTTATCCCAGTTTTTTACATAAGTAAACACCTGATAGCCTACGATTGGAAAAGATATATCCTTGTATCTTTAAACGAGAGCCTTATTTACACACATAAATGGCCCAATCTTTACTTCGTCACCCTAACCTTTAGATTCCAGTTTCAATCGTAACCTTGCTGCCATCTTTACCCTTTGAAACCTTTATCTGCTGTGGAATGTTTTCAATGAATTCTTCTCTGTGACTGATAATGCCAACAAGCTTATTGGATCCAGACAAATTCAGGAGTGTATCCATTACAGTATCATTAGACCTTTTGTCCAAGGTTCCAAATCCCTCATCTATAAACAAAGCATCCATTTGAACGCCGCCAATATTTGATGAGACAGTATCTGAAAGACCCAGCGCCAGGCTTAATGATGCCTTAAAGCTTTCTCCCCCAGATAAGTTTCCGACAGGTCTACGGTGACCTGTAAAGTTGTCCAGAACCTCCAAATCAAGGAACGTGTTACTCCTCTTCCCCAGAGAATCTTCCTGCCGATAGAGCTCATACTGCCCCTCGCTCATCGGGATAAGTCTTCTATTTGCAGCAGCAATAATTCCATCAAAGCCAGCCGCCTGAATATACTGTTCCAGCGTAATCTTACCAGTACCGGTATCACCTTTAACCAACTTATAAAGTCTAGTGCAAACCGCATGAGCAGCCTTTGCTTTGTCATAACCAGCCTTCTGGCTGGATATATTCTTCGCAACATCCGCATTCTTTTCGCGTCGATTCTTAATAATGTTTTGACGATTGCGTATCTCTTTTACTTCTTCGTCCTTAGAATCGACCTTTTCGCTCAATTCAGTAATATCAACAAGTTTCTTCCCTTTGGCGTCTTCCTTTGCAGTCTTCAACTGGTCAGTTATCGACTTAACCTCTTCATGATAATTTCTGACTTCTTCCTGGCTAAGCGAAATGGTCTCCTCATCAACAACAAAGCCAAGAAACTCTTGCTCATCCGAAAACTTATTATTCAATAATAGTTTTTCGAACTTTTCTCTAAGCTTTCCTTCTTCCGTCTGCATTTTCTTGAGATTAGATTTCTGCTCCTCAAGTTTTGCTTTCTGAGAAGCTTCATTCTTTTCAGCATCCTCTTTCGCTTTTGTTGCTACAGTAATCGCGTCCTCTATCTCATTTATTGTAGCCTTAGCAAGGTTGCAAGCCTTAGATGCCTTAGCCCATGATTCGTATTGCAAAGAGGCGAGCCCTTCTTTTGTTGCTTCAGCACTGGCAAGATCGGTAGCGTTCTGCTGTTTAGCTTCCGCGTTTTTAGTCTTCCTTTCATCTAATTCACTAGTCCGCTCGCCCTGTGCTGATTCTAAGCTTGTGTTCGCTGCCTCAAGAGCATTAACATCTGCCTTCAGCTGCTTCTCCTCTTTTACTTTTGTCTTAAACACATTATCTAAATCAGACTTTTCGATTTTTAGTCGATCCACCAATTTTGATAAATCTAACCCATCTACATCATTTGCTCCATAAATGTCACTTTGCAGGCAATCAAGGATGCTTACCCTCAAAGAATCTTCATATGTCTCTAATGATGCTTTGGTGCTCTCAGCATCAGAAACCGTCGTTTCCTTATTTGATCTGGCTTTTTCTTCAGCCGCTTTCAGTTCTTCAAACTCAGCTTCTGTAATTGATTTTTTAGGGAGTTTTGCAGGCGAAGGATGCGTTTTTGAACCACATACAGGACAAGCCTCACCATCCTTAAGTAGTTCTGCTAATATACCTGCACGACAGCCATCAAGGATTATTTCTGCTTCCCTTCTTTTCTTTTGTGCCTCTTCATAAGCCTTCACCGATTTAGCTGCTTTTTCCTGGCTCTTCTTTAAAGCTTTTTCCTTTTTGTCGTGCTCTGGAATTTGCTTTTCAATAACATCTTTAACTTTATCTATCAGATTTTTTAAGGCGTTTATTTCAGCCGTCATCTTCTCTTGTTCGGCAGGTTTATTCTTAAGTTCCTTTATTGTCTTTTTGAGAGCGGCAATCTCTTCCTTCAACGTCTTTGCTTCATCCCGAAGTTTTTTCTCTTCCTCCGCAATCGCCTTAGAAGCTTCTTTTAATTTTACAATCTTCGAAACAATACTTTCGCGCTCAGCATACTTCTTTTCGTCCTTTGTAATCTGTTCAACTTTGACAGCAAGCTCTCCTTTTTCTTTCTCTCTTTTCTTGCTTTCCCTAAACTGTTCCTGTGCTGTCTTTAATACATCCTTTGATTCACTTAATGCTATTTCGGTTTCAGCTTTTTCTTCCTCTGCAGTTACGTTTGCCTCTACTTGTCTCTTCCAGTTATCATATGCAGGCTTAACCTTATTTACCGCAAGAAACTGTTTTTCCAATGTTTTTTCTTTTTCTGCAATCTCAGATTTTTTTGTGTCAAGTTCAGCTTTCTTCGTTACGAGATTCTTTAGACGCTCAACAAACCCATTATTGGTCTTTGCTAGATTAAGTTCCTTTAGCAGTTCTTTGTGAGCGCCTTCAGCGTCTTTTAGTTCCTGATTTACCCCTTTTTCGAGTATCTTATCCTCTGCGTCAAGTGCCGCAAGACAGGTGATCATTTCAGAAATATTCCAAGCACTTGAAGAACGATCCGCCTGAGTTTTTAATCTTTCGAGTTCTTCATAATTCTCACTATTCTCATCCGCTTTCGCACCATTAAAGAACTGGATGATGCTCTTCTCAGCATCCTTAAAGTCACCAAAAGCTGCATCCATGCGTTCTTTCATCTTATACTCAATATTCTTATATCCATCTGTCATAAAGATGGTACGCAGAATTGTAGTGCGCTCATCCGTCTTTGCATTTAAAAGATCCCAGAATTCTCCCTGGGCAATCATAGCAATCTGTTTAAACTGGTTAACATTGATATGTAGCAACTGTTCAATCGCTGCTGAAACCTCTCGTATCCCTTCAACCGGAGACTCACCATCTCGATAAAGGATTGCACTTTCTTTTACATTTACTGTGCCGTCTCCCCGGAGTTTCCTGCGCTCATACTGTGGGGTTCTATACACATGATAATTCTTTCCCTGATGAGAAAAATAAAAATCTACAAAACTGTCTGTACTATCTTTTGCGTACTCACTTCTAAGACTTTTCAGATCTCGCCTGTCACTGCTCGCTTTGCCATAGCAAGCAAAGCATATAGCATCAAACAATGTTGTTTTTCCGGAGCCTGTATCACCGGAAATAAGGAAAAGACCTTTCTCCTCAAATACGGAAAAATCAATTTCTACTTTGTTTGCATAGGGTCCAAATGCGCTTATGATCAATTTACTAGGCTTCATCTACAACACCTACCTCTCTTGCGACATCCATCATAATAGCCATTTCTTCATCAGTAATATCGCATTTATAGACCATTCGATAGAAATCTGATATGAGTTCATCAAAAGATTTGTTCTCTCCAATCTGCGTAATATCAACGTGTTCCAGCTCTCTGGTATGAGCATTATCGTAGTCAATGCGAACTGTATTCGGATATACCTGTTGAAAAATACCCATAGCGTCATTTATAACGTCTTCATCGGTAAGCGTCACATAGATAAAATCATCCGGTGCCTTTATGTTCTTTTTATCAAGCAATTGAACCATTTTTCCTTTTATATGACGCATATCACGCATTGGCTTAAGTGGTATCAGTTCAACAGAAACCGCTCCTTTTTCAATCGATACCAAAGGCACAGATTTATCATTATCAATCTCACTAAGGGAATACTTAAGAGGTGATCCCGAATAGCGAAGAGTCTCTCTACCTAGCTGTTGTGGAGCATGAATATGCCCTAGTGCAACATAATCAAATTGTTCAAAACATGATGTTCCAATCTGCTCAACCAATCCAACGTTTTGAACTGCAGCGCTTTCAGAGCCGGAAAGAATTGTCTTTCCGCCTTTACCTGCGACAAACTGGTGAGCTACTAGAATATTGGTTTCCTCTATATTGATATCTGTATTATCTATTATTGTCCGAACTGCATCCTCATAAGTATCTATCTCTGCGTCCGGATAGAAATGCTTTACTTGAGAAGCCTTTACGAATGGTAATAGGTATATGTTTACAGTTTCCTTCTTGTCTTTCAGCTCTTTTTTGTACAATTTCCCTTCAAATTTTGAAGAGATGTAAACCTCATTTGCCTCGAATAAGGAGCTGCCAAAATTTAAACGTTCATCCGAGTCGTGATTACCGCTTATGACGAAGGTCTTAATATGCTTGGATGCCAATGTGCGCAGGAAATAGTCAAGCAAGTTCACGGCTTCCTCGCTTGGAACCGCACGATCATACACATCTCCTGCAATAAGAACAGCATCTACCTTCTTTTTATCCACAATACCGATAATCTGATCCAATATAAATTTCTGATCATCAATCAAGCTAAAATCAAGAAGTGATTTGCCTATATGTAAATCTCCCAAATGAATTAGTTTCATACAATACCTCACCATTACATGTTCTATGTAGCTATTTTTCGCAGCTCTTCATCCTGCCGTAATTTCTCTGATGCATCCTCCAATATGCCGTCATAATTCTTAATAACACTATTTTTTCTTTAATGAAATCATATCTCCATCAACTTCAATCAGATTATTAACTTCCAAAACCCTGACCGCAAAGTCCAGATATTGAGTACTGCTCTCAGTTAACTTTTTGTACCCCTGATCATGAACTATTGCCGAATATAGTCCGTTTCTCTCTACAGTAATGTTTCTCTGTATATAAACGAGCATACCGGTAGCAATTTCTTCCGGCGCAATATACTTCATATCTCTTCTATCGTTCGGAGTTTCCGGTACACGGAACGAAATCCTTCCCTTGTTCCTGTAATAAAAGAAACCATTCTTTTGATAGAACTCATCCTTGTTTAACAGTCTAACATCCAGCTCGAACTCGTTTCTCACAGTCTTCGAAACTCTTTCGGCATTATAGAATCCTACAAGTCTTTTAAGCAGCCATTCTGAAGAAACAGGGGATTCTATCCTTATGATCTTCTCGATCAGCTCCGTCCTATCGTGACAGGTTCTACTTATCGCATCTATATTTGCCGACCTATAAGTTGCGAAATGCTGTGCTTTCTCTTCAACAACCTCCTCGAAGGATTCCGTTTTAGCAGTCTCTTTCTCTATAATGTCTTTTTCATATTGCACCGTCTCAGAGCCTGCACCTGCATCTTTTCCGGATAGAGCTGCCTCAACTGCATTTAGAAGTCTTTCTTTCTCAATCGGTTTATGATTAAACCAATCTGTTGACCATATACGATAGAATTTCCATCCCATTCTCTCAAGGACTTCTTGTCTTAATCTATCTCTATCCCTGGCGTTTTTAGAGGAATGATATGTGGCGCCATCACACTCTATTGCTAATACATAGTCAGAGCTATTAGGACGTCTAAGGCCCATATCTATCTTATATCTGCAGCATCCTACCTGTGTATCAACCTCATACCCCTTTTCTCTGAGGAAATCGCATACTTCCTCCTCAAAATCGGAATCAAAATCGTCATAACCAACGGATGTAATGGCCGCATCAAGCGCAATCTCTCCGTTTTCGGCGTACTGCAGAAACTCTCTTAATAACTTCTTTCCCTGAGATGCCCCCTCTGCAATTGCAACATCTGTTCCATGTAATGATGTAACAACCTGCAGACTATCCTTTGCTCTGGTAATAGCTACATTAAGCCTTCTTTCTCCGCCTTCTCGGTTTAAAGGGCCATAGTTCTGTCTGAGAACACCCTGGGCATCATGTCCATATATAGTATTTAAAATAATTGTATCTCGCTCATCACCCTGTACTGTTTCCAGATTCTTTATAAAGAACGGCTCTTCTCTTTCTTGATTGAACAGCTCTTCAAATCTTGGATCCGTCTGGCGTCTTTTGCTTAACAATCTATCCACAAGATCCTGTTGTGCTATATTGAAGGTAACAACACCAAGCGATCTTTCGGGATATTTTTCAAAATTCTCATAGATAAGATCAACTATTTTTTCTGCTTCCTGTCTGTTTACCCTCTTTTTACGCTCATAGGTTCCGTTTACATTAATATACCTAACACCGACCCAATTCTTCCCCTTTTCATTTTCTGATGACGGGAAAGTGATAAGGTCACTGTTATAAAAGAACTTGTTAGAGAAATTGATAAGTTGTTCATAATGGCTTCTATAGTGCCACTGAAGCTCGATCTGTGGCATTGAACCGCGGCAAAGATCAAGAAGTGAATCAAAGTCATTTACATCTCCCACTTCCTCATCATCTTCATCCACCTCCACTTTCGTGTTAAAGAAATCCGTAGGCGGCATCTGTTTAGAATCTCCGGCAACAATAAGCTGGGTACCGCGGTATATTGCTCCAACTGCATCTTCCGGCAATACCTGTGACGCCTCATCAAATACAACAACATCAAATCGTATAGATGAAGCGCTAAGGTATGTGCTTACGCTGAGTGGCGACATTAAAAAACAAGGTTTTATAGTCTGTGCAAGATCTCCTATCTGCTCAAGCATAACTCGAATACTCTTTTGCCTTGTCTTCTTTGTTGCCTCTCTTTTCAGAATTGCAATAGCACTGCCATCGGTTACCATCTCCATCTTGGGCCTCTTAGCGGAAACAGCGGATTTGATCTGCACTTTGTTTATGTTAAAGCCTACCTTATCTTTCTCTTTGAAAACTCTCGCTGCTTCATCATGCATTACCCTATCATATTTGCTTAATGCTGTTCCGGATTTATAAATAATTTGGTCAATCCATGCCCCATAGAATAGCTTAGAATATGCTCCCGCGAGATCATCTGCTTCAATGCCTTCAGACAAAGCCTCATTAACGAATGCTGTAACGCCATATTTATTCAGATCTCCTACTATGGCAGAGAAACTGATCCAGTTATCCAGATTATCTACATCCGATTCACATCCCCTTAATCTTCTCTCGAGGTGTTCAATATTTGTATTCTTAACTGCAAAACAGGACGCATCAAACCTGGACTGGATCTTATCAAATCCATCCCCTATTCTTGCAAATACTGAATCAATTTTTTTGCTTTCCTCTATTAACTTAGATTTACGATAATCATCATACTTATCAAGTGTAATAAGCGACATCTTACCGAATTCGAATGAATCATCATGGAGTTTCTTCAAATATTCCACATCTTTACATGTGTTTCCCCAGTCAGACTCATACCCCTTATAACCGACGCCAAAATACTTTGAATATTTTTCATTAAGAGTATTAAAACTAGCCAGCTGTTCCTGATAATCCTTCAAGACCTGCATCAGTTCAACCGCTTTTTTATATCCGGGTTTTTTCCCTTTTTTATTGTATTGCTGAAAACTAACAATTAGAGCCTTATATTCTGATCCAAATCGTTTAAAGAATGAATTATAAACCCTTGTAAGTTTCTTATGATTCTCATCACCATTCATATCAAGGATTTCACTGTCGTATTCTTCTAAAAGTCTTGTTCTATTTGAAATAATAGAGCTGCTAAGATTCGACATTTCCATAGTAGCGGAATACAAGGCACCTATATTCTTATTAGAGAAGAAATACGGTGTTATCATATCGCTATTCGCAATAACACCGATAGCTCTTTTCCACTCCTCTGCGATTGCAACCGAATCTATATTTACATCCAGTTTTTTAAAATACTCAATTTCCGGCTTAAGATCATCAATCCCTTTTATTGCAATGGCAAGATCATTTCTCAGCGCATTCTTTATCGGTGCTGATGCGTCATTTCCTACAAATCCATACCATGGATTTCTACGATAATCCTTACCAACGGAAGGCGTATACTTTGCATAGGAAACCATGAGTGCATCTACACTCCTATGATAAGGCTCGTCAAACCTTTCTATTCCGTCGATCACGTAATTTACATCCGGTGATTTACGAAAATGAGAAAAGTTTTCATACAGTTCAAACAAAGACTTATCAATAATATCTCGCTTCTCATGCAACTCTCTCTCATATTCGTCCAGCTTATTCTGGCTGTCTATTTTTTGTTCAATCTCTGACTCTGCCTTCGCTGAAACATTTAACTTTTCAAGACAAAGAGTTCTGTATAGCTCATTAATGAATTCTTTTTTATTCGCTTTATGGCTATGGAGCTCCAGACAGAAATCCGAAAGCTCAGCTTTTTTTAGCCTATCGAACACGACATTAAGTGCTGCCTGCTTCTCAGAAACAAACAACACCTTTTTCCCGTCGTAAAGGCACTCGGCAATAATATTCGTGATGGTCTGGCTCTTTCCGGTTCCGGGAGGTCCCTGGAGTACAAAACTCCGCCCCTCCTTTACCATTTGAATTGCCTTTAACTGACTTGAATCCGCATCAGATACATTGTGAATGTCAACTAGCGGATTCTCTACTTTACTACCTTCTTCAGGCAGTTCTCCCATTTGAACATTATCAAAAACTTTTTCACCAAGCATGGCAAGGATATTGGGATTCTGAAGAATTGCTTCCTCATTATTCTTTATATCCTCGTACATGTTAATCTTGAGGAATGAAAAGATGCTGACTTTACATTCCATCGTTACAGTCCATCCAAGTTTAGAAACTATGTCTACAATCTTTGAAAGGTAGTCAGAAAGCGTTCCTTCCTCATATTCCGGTAAGGTCACTCCTTTGTATTCTGCTTTAAGTTTTTGGACAAAAGTGGGATTTAAAATGATGTCATCCTCTGACATCTTGATATAATATGGGCTGATTGCGCTATCATTTCTAAAGCTGATTGGAGCCAAAAGGATTGGTGCTTTATAAATGTCGATAGAATCCTCTTTTTCTTTCCAACATATAAAACCAAACGCCATATGCGCAACATTAACACCGGTCTCTTCCAGACAGGAATCGGCTTTTTTCGCAATCTTTTTTATTACGGAAATAGGATTGCTCCACATATTGAATGCAAGAACCTGGCTCTTCTTTTTAAGCTTACCGCTGTATGTATCGGTGTATTTTTTTCTGGCAACAAAATAAGAGTTCTCAGCTGATTCCGTAGTCCCTTTGGTTTCATCTCCGGTTTTTTCCGACTCAATGGTTGCTGATTCTTCAGAAGAATCTTCATCATCGTCTTTCATCTTCGGATCATATACTTCAAACTCATAAGAACTCTCAATTTTTTCAAAAATGTCCTCGATATTCGGATACACCAGATCGACAGTCATACTCTTGGTATCTTTGAAATTTATTAGATTATTTCTCTTACCGATATCGAGTAATTTAGAGCACCAGCTTTCAAGTTTTTTATTGTTCATTTCCCAATACACCCTTTACCATAAGTTAGCTGTTCTGTCACCAACGCACAGCATTTTAATTATATCACAGCAATCCTGATTTATGCGTATTTGCGTCAATTTATATAAAGAAATTCCTCACCCCCATCTGTAGAATACCCAATTTGCTATCCTATAAAACTCCCTCACTCTTCGAACATTTGTATCATATCCACGCAAAAATAAGGGCCTTCCACCCGGAAAGCCCCTATTTTCATAGACTTACTTCTTTCTTTTTCGGCTCCATCGCCTTCTGTGCCTTATTATACTCCCTCGCCCTTTCCCGGTTCTTATCCAGCATCTCCCGGATATCATTTTCGACCTTTTCTCATATTTGCTTCTTCTCTGATACCGAAGATCTCCGGTTTTTCCTCCCTGATCGATACAAGCTCTGCGGTTCCTCCGGCTACGATAAGGTGATCGATGACCGTGATGTTCATTATCGCCCCGGCCTCGATGACTCTTCTTGTAAACTCTATATCGTCATTACTGGGATTAAGGCTCCCAGATGGGTGGTTATGAAGGAGCATTATAGAGCTGGCGTTACTGAGGATCTCGGATTTAAAGACGTTCTGCACGGGGACATAGAATAACTAATTCTTTTTTTATTCATACCTACTTAACTAAGTTCTCATAAATATCCATATCATACAAACACTCTATTTCCAAATTCATTTTTACTTGAACCAATTCGGTTACGTCAAATCTCCCATTTTCGTAATCATCTTTGAATCTTTTTAATTCAAACAAATGACCTGCATCATTTAATCTTATATATCTAATCTCTTTGAAATAGAACGCTGATACCATACCATTTATATCTATTCGCAAAACAGTTCATCAAAGAATGGCTAATTAATATCTCTATTCCACACCTCGTATCCCTGTCTTCTCGCGGAATCATACACAGGTTGCATGTTTTTACCGAGAATATTATAAAACTCCTCCTTTGAATTACCTTTTCGATAGAGTTCTTGTCCAGCCCAGATAGAATGAAGATTATCCCTATAGCATGCTTCAAAAAGGCTGTGAATACGTTCCTTTTTATGCACAAGGCCATATAAAAGAAATTGGTTCGAAGCGAATCGCATAAAAAACGGATCCCACTTTGGAAGTTTATTACTCTTAGAACTATTTAAGGATGAATCCATTGGCATAAGATTCCATAGCTCATCATTCATCACAAAGGACCACGGAATAAAATGATCGACATCGTACTGTCTTTGCTTAATTATCTCATCCGTAAATACATCCCTCACTTCACACAACTCTAGCACGCTCTCCCATAATTTACGTACATTATTCAGCTTTCGCATCTTTTCATCCATGGGCGCTAGTTTGTACACAAGTCCGGGTACTTCAGGGTTGTTATTCTGTAACCACTTAACTTTTTCATATTGAATCCACCCCAAAATAGAAACCGTGTTATCCCGTATCATCTCAACCCACTCCGGTTGAAAATATATATGCTTTTTTAGTCTGCTTTCATTTCCAAGAACATATGGAAGCAAAACGGATTCCTTGTTAACTTTCTGAATATAAGCAGTAATCCTTCTAATAGACCAATCTGACTCTTGAAGCTTGTCGGGGAAGAATCCTGCCAGTGCGCGATAGGGAACCATGTTAGTCAATTGTTCTTTTGATGCTTTCAACTCTAGCTCAAAACTATGAATAGCATTTTTAATTTCCACCTTTGATGCGTTAGCAGGAAGATTACTTAATCCGGATAATGTTATAACTGCTCGTTCCAGCCCATCTCTTATCTGACCATCAGCTTGTAGCCCGGAAAGATGGAGGTGAAACTCTCTTACAGAATACCAGGCATTACAAATCATCTCATCGATTACTGAATCAAATGTAGTCTCTTGAATTCCCTCAGAAATAAGCTGAACAATCGCTTCTAACCAGTAGAATTTGTAGCAATACGAAGGATCCTTCATCATATAAGAAAAACCTTCTATGTCTAATGAATTATGGTATCTCCCATCTATGGTTAGATCGTATTCAGCTTTTTTAAAATCACGTTCAACCACTTCTCTTCACCCCTATCCGGTCGGCTGTCCCCGGAAATCCACTCTTCTACTATCCTCAAATATGCAACATCGGAAATAAAACCATTAAAGGAATCCTCGGTAAAATCAGTAAAGTATCGTCCATTCCGAAATCCTTCATAGCTTCCGTACTTGAATGACACATATATACATCCTGATTCTTTTATGGCTTCCGACATCTTTATTAAGACTGTTTTTAACTTATCTTTCTGCAAATGTAGTATGGACGCGCATGCCCATATCCCATCGTATTTGTCACGTTCTTTTAATTCCGAAAACATCATATGTCTGACATGGATTCCTGTATATTGGCTTGCCAGCTCACACATCTTTGCTGATCCATCTGCCGCCTCAACAGTATATCCTTTACTCATAAAGTATTTCGTATCTCTGCCTGAACCACATCCAAAATCCAGAATTAAGCCATCTTCTTTCAAATATGAAAGAAACTTATCCTGAATACCGGATAAAATAACATTTTCTGTATCAGCTACAAATCTCTCCGTATTCTTTTCATAATAGGCTATTGTGTTATCCATTGCTTACCAAGTTTTTTTGATAGCTTCTATTAAAGCCATATCTGCAGGCAGCCAATCTACATCCTGCAATTCTTCTTTCTTAAGCCAACGAGCGGCCTCCGCTTCCTTTAATTCCAGCTTTCCGGAATTTACTGTAGCCCAGAAGCAATCCATAGAAAGGTGGAAATTTGGATAGTCATATTCTATCGTATCAATGAGATCACCGACTGTAATCTCCGTATCCAGTTCTTCCCTTATCTCTCTTGCAAGGGCTTGCTGAGGTGTCTCGCCCTCCTCGATCTTTCCTCCGGGGAATTCCCAACCATCTTTAAAATCTCCGTATCCTCGCTGGGTAGAAAAGATAATCTCTTCTCCGGATTCATTTTTTGCTTTAATTACCGCTGCTACTACACGTACTGTTTTCATAATATCTCCTGGTTCTTTTATATTACGCTGTAAAATAATCAAAAATATCTTTACGAGCTTCTTGCTTTAATTCCAGCTT